>Ga0326727_10015126_pt1 | contig 16646 bp, 9 predicted proteins | sample MB2enrmetagenome_FD_207643 | JGI IMG/M metagenome (GOLD analysis project Ga0326727, IMG submission 207643) | Lab enriched peat soil microbial communities from McLean, Ithaca, NY, United States - MB29MY | ecosystem: Environmental > Terrestrial > Soil > Wetlands > Peat | place: USA: New York...
TTCTTCCATTGAGCCGCTGGCAATGCAGGCTACACTGTTAGACAGCATGGACCCTTTGCCTTCATCGCCGCCAACGTATCGCGGCCGTCTTGCGCCTTCGCCCACCGGCTATCTGCATGTGGGCCATGCGCGCACCTTTTGGACGGCCTTCGAGCGGGCGCGCGACGCCAGCGGCGTGCTGGTGATGCGTATGGAAGACCTGGACCCCGACCGCAGCCGCGCCGTCTATGCCGAGGCCGCGCTCGAAGACCTGCGCTGGCTGGGAATTCGCTGGCAGGAAGGGCCGGATTTGGGCGGGCCTCATGCTCCCTATGCACAGAGCGAACGCCGGGCAGTCTATTTGGCGGCGTGGCGCAAGCTGCTGCGGGGCGGATTCATTTATCCCTGCCGCTGCTCGCGCAAGGATTTGGAAGCCGCGCTCAGCGCTCCGCATGAGGGCGATGCACAGGAGCCGCTGGACGATGAGCCGGTTTATCCGGGAACGTGCAGGAACGAATCCGATTGGGGCTCAAGGTTTCCCAGCCATTTCGCAAAATACGCGAAATGGATGGGGCACGGAGATGTTCCCTGCCATCCGGCTCAGAATTCCGACTATCCGGCGCAGGATTCCGCCCATCCGGCGCAGGATTCTTTTGCAAACGGGATGGAGGATCCGGGCAGCTTCAACTGGCGCTTCCGCGTCCCCGACGGCGAAATAGTCGAATTCATCGATGGCAATCTCGGGCCGCAGCGGTTTGTGGCGGGCTGCGATTTTGGCGATTTTGTCGTCTGGCGGCGCGACGGCATTCCGAGTTACCAACTGGCCTGCGTGGCCGACGACGCGGCGATGCGCATCACCGAAGTCGTGCGCGGCGAGGACCTGCTCAAGTCCACGGCGCGGCAGATTCTGCTCAACCGCGCGCTGGGCTTCGAGAATCCTGCCTGGTTCCACTGCCGTTTGGTGGTGGATTCGAACGGCAAACGGCTGGCCAAGCGCCACGACGCGCTCAGCCTGCGCGTGCTGCGCCAGCGCGGACTCACGCCAATGAACATTCTTTCGACCGAGCTGCCGGCGGAGGTCTGACGGATAGTCGAAGTTTCAATCACCTTCCGCCGGGCTTGGAACCCACACACAGAAATCACCAGATTTTCACGCGGTCGGCAGGAGCCAGATAGAGCTTATCTCCCGGCTGGATGTTGAAGGCCTTGTACCAAGCGTCGGAGTTGCGGACGGTTAGTGCGCGGTACTGGCCCGGAGCATGCGAGTCGGTGAGCACCTGGCTGCGGAGCGAGGCCTCGCGCACCTTCGAACCCCAGTTCTGTCCAAAGGCGATGTAGAACTGCTGGTCGCCGGTGAAGCCATCCTGGATGGGCGCTTCTTTGCCGTTGAGCGAAGTCCGGTAGGCATCGTAGGCTGCGGCCACTCCGCCCAGGTCGGCGATGTCCTCGTCGATGGTCTGCTTGCCGTTGACGTGGACGCCGGGGAATGGCTCGTAGGCGTCGAATTGCTTTGCGAGGCTGGCTGAAGCTTTGTTGAAGTGGTCGCTGTCGGCAGCAGTCCACCAGTTGCGGATGCGGCCTTTGGAATCGAAAGCGCTGCCCTCCTGATCGAAGGTGTGGCTGATCTCGTGGCCGATGATGGCGCCAATGGCTCCATAGTTGACGGCGGCCGGCGCATCCGGATCGAAGAAGGGCGGCTGCAGAATGGCGGCGGGAAAGCTCAGCGAGTTGTGCAGCGGCATATTGACGGCATTCACCGTTTGCGGCTCCATGCACCATTCATGCCGGTCGACGGGCTTGCCGATGCGCGCGATTTCGTGATGCAAGTACCAGAGGTCGGCACGCCTGGAATTGCCGAATGCGTCGCCGGCGCGGACCTCGTAGGCGGAGTAGTCCTCCCACTTTTCCGGATAGCCAATGTTGACAATGAGCGAGTCGAGCTTGGCCTGCGCCTCGGCGCGCGTGGAGACCGCAAGCCAGGGCAATTCGGCCAGTCGCTTGTGGTAGACGGCGATGAGATTGGCGACCATGGCATCGGCCTGCGCCTTGGCCTGGGGCGAAAAGTACTTCTGCGCGTAGATCTTTCCCACTGCGTCGCCCAGCAGGCCGTTGACGAGCATCACGGCGCGCTCGGAACGGGGCCGCCGCTGCTCGACCCCGGTAAGCGTCTTGCCGAAGAAGCTGAAACGCTCCTCAGACAGCGCCTTGGGCAGGAGACTCGCATAGTCCTCGACGAGATGGTAGGCCAGCCAGTCCTTCCAGGTTTCAAGCGGTACGGCGGCAACCAGGGCAGCCTCGCCGGTGAAGGCCGTGGGGGTCCAGACCATGAACTCCTGCTGCCGGCCTAGTTCCGCACTTTCAAAGTAGGCGTCCCAGTCGAGGCCGGGAGCTTTGGCGGCAAAGTCGCTGCGCTTCCACAGATTGTTGGCCTTGGCGATCTCCTCGATCTCGGCGATGCTGATCTGGGCTTGGGCGATGGAGTGCTCGAGGGCGATGACGCGAGTGGCGCGCGCCTCGGCATCGCTGAATCCGGCCAGCCGGAAGATGGCGGCCACATGAACGGTGTATTTGGCGCGCACGTCCTTCATGCGATCGCTGTCGACGAGGTAATAATCGCGGTTGGGCATTTCGAGGCCGCCCTGCAGCAGGTAGGGCACATAGTGGTCCGAGTCGCGGAAGCCGGGAGCAACCCATAAGCCGAAGAGATTTGCGGTGTGGTAGGTGGAGTTGTTGAGCAGATCGACGTCGGCGCGCAGGGTCCTGCCAAGAGCCGAAGATAGTTGCTTGCGATCCCGAATGGCGGCGAGGTCGGCAAGCTGTTCCTTGAGCGGATCGAGTCCTTTGGCCTCGATGGCGGATTCATCCATGAACGTGTTGTAGATGTCGGCCATTTTGCGCGTATCGGAGCCAGCGGGCGCATTGGACTTCGCCGCTTCTTCAATGATTTCGGCGGTCCGCTTGCGGCTCAGATCGTCAAGAGCGGTGAACACGTTGACGCTGCGACGGTCCGGGGGAATCTCGGTGCGGTTGATCCAGGCGCCGTTGGCGTAGCGATAAAAATCATCACCCGGTTTGACCGAGAGATCCATGTTGGCGACGGCAATGCCGTGCGTTGCCGCGGAGCTGGCGGCTGGAGCGGCCGCCTGTGCCCAAAGATGCGGCAGGGCAAGGCAGAACATGGCGATCAGCGCTGCCGGCGCAAGGGCCAACGTAAAACGAATACCTCGGCGTATTGTGCGGGAATCGAAAGTCGTTAGGGGCAGACGAGAAGAATTCTGAGTAGGAAGCATCATTTCTGAAGACAACTCCTTCCTTCGTTTTGGACTTACCAATTGTACATTCTGAGCGGCCGGTTCGGGACCGAAAGATACTGCACTGGAAGGGAGCATGAATGGAGCGCCGGCCTCCCGGCCGAGGTCCCCAACGAGCGATCTTAGCTCGTTGGGGTGACTGGCCGGCTGTAGCGTGGACCTCCCGGTCCACGTCGCATACAGTGCAAATAGATGAAAGCATCTAGCTGCCCATTTCAGTTGTGGCGAATAAAGCTGCCGTTGTGCAACTCGCTCACCGCCTGGCGCAGCTCCTCCTCGGTATTCATCACAATCGGTCCGTACCAGGCCACCGGCTCCTCCAGCGGCTGGCCCGAGACCAGCAGGAAGCGGATGCCCTCGGGGCCGGCCTGGACGACGATCTCATCGCCGCGATCAAAGAGCACCAGCGAGTGGTTCCGTGCGTCGTAGACCGGCGTCGCAGTCGGATCCACGGCCGACTCGGTCAACACGGCCTGGGGCGCAGAGGCATCGCGAAAGCTGCCCGCACCGGCAAAGACATAAGCGAAGGCGTTGCGCGTCGTCTCCACCGCGATGCGCTTGCGCTTGCCCGGCGGAATCGAGATGTCCACGTATCGCGCGGCCACATTGGAATCGGTCGCCACGCCCTCCACCGGCCCCTTCTTGCCCCAGAACTCGCCGCAGATCACCCGCGCCCGTGCACCATCGTCCTCGCTCACCTCCGGAATCGCGCTCGCAGGAATGTCCTGGTAGCGCGGATCGGTCATCTTCAGCGCGGCGGGCAGGTTGGCCCAGAGCTGAAAGCCGTGCATGCGGCCCTGGGCGTCGCCCTTGGGCATTTCCTGATGCAATATCCCGCTGCCTGCGGTCATCCATTGCACGTCTCCGGCGGTCATGCGGCCCTTGTTGCCCAGGCTGTCGCCGTGCGCAACCTCGCCGGCTAGCACGTAGGTGATCGTCTCGATTCCCCGGTGGGGATGCCAGGGGAATCCAGCCAGATAGTCCGCCGGATTGTCGCTGCGAAAGTCGTCCAGCAACAGAAAGGGATCGAAGTCGGCGCTCTTTCCGAAGCCGAAGGCGCGCTGCAATCGGACACCCGCGCCCTCGACGGTGGGTTTGGTTGTAAGAATCTGCTTCACGGGACGAAGCGACATGGGGAACCTCCTCTGCCTTACAAATATTGGATGCGCGAGAAAGATATTCGTTGCAACAGAGATCTGGCCGGCCGTTGAATTGGCTCAAATAAAGGGCTTAAAAGCGGAATAGATAGGATGCTTTCACGAAGATCTGCTTGCCATCATTCAGAAAGTTTGTTGACCTCGGCGCTACCGTATTATCAGGATCGCAGGCTCCGTCGGGTAAGCGATTGCAGAGCGACGGTGCCAGATTTTGCAAGTCGTTGTTATAGCCGATATAGACCGCGGTGCCCGGGTGCGGGAGCCAGGTAAGGAGCGCCTCGCTTTGCACCTGCTTGGTGCGCTGGAGCGAAGTCTCCACGGGATTGGCCAGCGTCGAGTCATACTCCACGATGACGCGCGCGGATATTGCTTTGGTGAATTGATAATTGACCTTGGTGCGGAAGGTCTGGACCTCGTAGACCAGCGCGCCATCAGCGACGGAGTGGTCGCGATCCAGCAGATAGATGTTATCCGCGGTCAGCTGGCGGATGGGCTGCAAAGTAATATAAGCCTGCACCGTTTCCTGGTTTAGCAGCGAAGGATAATTCACAGGAGTCGGTGTGCAAGTCATACTTGTGCTTGAAGGAGGCGGGCAGGCAACGGGGTTGTAATTCACGTTGCCGCTGCGAGTGGCGCTGATATTGAAGTTCAGTTGCGCCCAGGGCGCGCCGCGCGCGCCAAAGCCGCCGTAATTCTCGGTGAAGTTCTTGTAGGCTGTAAGTAGTGAATAGCTGGGCGGACCCACTGTGTCCGAGTTCTGCCCCACATACGGATACATGACTATATTGCGCGGCAGAACTACAAATGTATCGAAGTTCGAGTAATGATAGACGCGGTCGCCTTGATGGTTGAATGCTATGTTCTGATTCGTCTCCACTCCAATGGTCAGCAGCTTCTTGCTCTTCGGATACCACTGATAGTTTGAATAAGTATGTCCGCTGCGAATATTCGATGTCTGGATAAAACCCAGCAGGGTTTGAAAGCCGGTGCTGAAGTCTAAAAAAGATGAATTGAGGTTGAAGGAGTGCCCAGAGCGGCTTACACTCGCGTTCCACGTTGGTCCGGCAGAATAGGTGGGAGGATTGCCACTGTCAACCGTACCCTTGGTCGAGCTTTCCACCCATTGCCCCACGGCCGTCCACTTATTGTTGAAGCGCAAGGTGGAATCGATCCCGCCGATGCGGTTCCATCCCTGTCCGAACTCGTAATCGGTATAGAGCGCGGCAATGCTCGACCCCTTGCCGAAATCCTGTGAGACGCGTCCCACCGTGATATAAGCGCGTTTCTTGTAGAGCGGGTCGCCGAGACTGACGGTATCGCCGGGTTCCCGGTCGTCGATTGCCAGCAGACCGATGTTGGTGTGGCCCAGCTTGCCGGTCAGGCGCGCGCCGTACTCCGGATGCACGATGTTGCGGGTGTACAGCAGGGTAATTGGCGAAGGCGTGGTGAAGTAGTTGGCATTTTCCAGAAAAAACGGACGCAACTCAGGGAAGTACACCGGATAGCGCTGGTTGACGGTGAACTGCGGCTGATCGGACTCGATGTCGCTGAAGTCCGGGTTGACGGTGGCATCGAAGACAATCTTGTCTTTTAGCACGGCCTTGAACTCGCCGCCTGCTGTGCCTTCCAGGTGGCGGGAACTGAAATAGGGATCGAGAGGGTCAAGGGTCTCGAGCGTGCGTTCGTTCTGGGCCAGGACATACGGATTGATCTGGATGTTATGAGAGCCGGTAACTCCCGCAATGCCCTTCAGCGTTTCCTCCTGGGTAAGAACGCCGGAGATATTGGTTGCAATATGCGGCCAGTTATCCGTCTCGCTGTTGCGCGGGAAGTTGCGCCCGAAGACTACCCCCCAGTCCGAGCCGCCGAGTCGAAAGCGCAGGCTGCGAAAGGGGATGGCCATCAGCGCCATCCATCCGTCGCGCGTCACTTGACCCTCCGAGTCCCAAACCTGGTCGTAGCTGTAATCCTGGCCTTGATTTTCGGTCCACGCCGCATCGGCCTGCACGCCTGCCGGATTCACCGTGAAGAGCACGCCTTTGCGGTGATCCTGAAAGGGATCGAAGAGTACCGAAACGTTGTCGTCGTTCAGGATATTTTCCCGCCGCGCCAGATGTCCGCGAATCAGATCCGCGTGATGGTCGTAGCAAATAAACACGAGATAGAATGTGCTCTTTGTATATCCCAGCCAGACTTCCGTCTCTTCGGTTGCCGGCTTTCCATCGCTCGGCGCATTCTGGATAAATCCGGTAATTTTCAGCAGCTTGTCTTTCAGCTCCGGCCGCGGCTTCATACCTGCAAAGTCGGAGAGCTTCAACCCTTCGCTGAGCAGCGGCACGCGATAATCGTGTTGCGCCTTGGGAGCCAGCGCCGGAGTTACAGCCGGTTTGCTGTTCTGCGCGGCTGAAGACGCACAGGCCAATATCCCCAGACACACCGCTCCTGCCAAAGCCGTAAGCTTCATGCTTTCAAGATACGCAACGCTCTTGTCTACGGTTCCTATAGCGCACTTTACTTTCATTCAGGATGGGCACTCAATATCGTTTGACGACTGACGGGCCGCGCCGGTAGCAACAAATATCACGGAGCGATTCTGCTCTTCAGCCTTCAACCCTATAGACGTTTCAGCCGGCGTTTTTGTTTAAAGCGTAACATTGTGATTCAATGGTTTCTCATGCTGGAAAGCTCTTCCCTTGAGAACAATTTGCCGTGGAGAACGACGGCATTGATCTTCCGCGTATTGGATATATTAGCGAGTGGGTCCGCGTCTAACAGTACCAAATCTGCTACCTTTCCGGCTACAATCGTGCCCATATCCTTCGACACGCCCATTTCCTTGGCTGCATCGCGCGAAGCCGCCTGAAGAGCCTGAAGCGGGGTCAAACCCGCCTCAACAAGAAGCTCCAGTTCGCCGTGAAGAGCGTCGCCGCCCTGCGCATACGCGCCATCGGTTCCGGCGAGAATTATCACGCCCGCTCGCTTCATCTCGCCCACGACCTCAAGGTCCTTTGCGAAGATTCTTTGCCCAGACTGCATGTCCTGTTCGTTGAGTTTGAGATCGTCCTTATTGCTTTGCCACAGGGTCTTCAGGACATAGAGAGTTGGGATCTGTGCAACGCCGTTCTTTGCATAGAGACGATAGAGTCTCTGGGCCTTGCCCTTGTCAAAGTTTTTGAGAAGCTTCTCGTCGAAATTAGCGCTGAACTGAGGTTCGTCTGCTGAACGCTTCTCCTTCATGGCACTCAGGATGTCGTCATAAGTTATCCCTATAACTTGATTGAAAAAGGCTTCATCACTCGAACAAGCAATCAAGACGTTGAGAAATCGGCCGCCCAGGTGCTCCACATCTCGCTGTTTGGCTTTGACAACCTCTCCGGCAGTAATTAAGGCGGGTATATGGCCGACGAGAGGAAGGCCCTGGCGTATCGCCTCGTCTGCAATCGCCCAGTACAGCTCAGGAGTTATAGAAGTGTCAACCTCGACATAATCCACATTGTGCTGCTTGAGGTCTTTAACCTCGTCACGCGCTTGCTTTGTACTGAAGAGGTCGACAATGAGCGGCATCCGCACGGGAACTGGGCCTTCCAAAAGTGGACCTGCGATAAACAATCGCGGGCCAAGAAGTGCTCCCGAAGCAGTCGAATCCCGAAGTCGCAGGATGTCGTTCAGCGGAGCGCCCATATCTCGCACGGTCGTGATTCCATAAGAGACCAGTTCCGGGAGGTGCGACTTGGCGTCGTCATACGAGCCCCCATGCAGATCGTTGTTCCAGAGACCAGGAATCAGAAATTTTCCTGTTCCGTCAACGATCTTTGCCTCTCTCGGCGGCTTCTCTCGCTCGCCGGTGATCGCGAGAATCGTCGTCCCTTGCACGATAACCGTGGAATGGATCCGGGGCGGATGATCGGTTCCGTCGATGATCGTGACGTTCACGATGGCGATTTTGTCCTCTCCCAATACGGGATAGGCCGCCGTCGCGGCAACGAATAACAGGAGGAACAGATGTCGCATCATGCAAACGAATACGCTGCTTTGCGGTAAGGAGTTCCCTTGGGCTATCAACATCGGAAGCCTGACTCAACCTCTCTCCGCATCATACCCCAACCTCCGGCCTTATCCTCTATACAGACCCCGTGAACGACTTCTCCCAAACCGTCAAGCAGCAGGCCGACATCGTCAAGGTGATCGAGGGCTACATCCGCCTGCGCAAGGCGGGGGCGCAGAACTACACCGGCCTCTGCCCCTTTCACAAGGAAAAGTCGCCGTCGTTTTCCGTCCATGCCGTGCGGCAGTTCTACCACTGCTTCGGCTGCCAGGCTTCGGGCGACGTTTTTTCGTTTGTTGCGAAGATTGAGAACGTCGGCTTTCCTGAAGCGGTGCGCATCGTCGCGGGCAAATGCGGCATTCCGCTGCCCAAACGGGAGTTTTCCTCGCCGGAAGAGGCCGCCGGAGCGCGCCTGCGGGCCAAACTGCTGGAGCTGCACGAGACCGCAACGGTGTGGTTTGAGGAGCAGATGCGCGGGCCCGAAGGCGCTATCGCCCGCGAGTACCTGGCCGGCCGCGGACTGACGCCCGAAGGCATAAAAACCTTCCGCATCGGCTACGCGCCCGACAGCTTCAACGCGCTGCGCGACCGGCTGAGCGGCATGGCCGACAATGAGACCCTCCGCGCTTCGGGGCTTTTCAGCTCCAAGGAACAGGGCGACGGCAGCCTGGGCCCAATCTACGACCGTTTCCGCAAGCGCGTGACCTTCCCCATCTGCAACGAAAGCGGGCGAGTGATCGCCTTCACCGCGCGGACGCTGGAGACGGGCGAGAAGGCCGGCGCCAAGTACATCAACTCGCCGGAGACGCCGCTGTATTCGAAAAGTCTGGTCCTTTTTAATCTCGACAAGGCCCGCACTGCCATTCGCCAGATGGAGTTTGCGCTGCTGGTCGAGGGCCAGATGGACTGCATCTCGGTCTATCTGCGCGGGATACAGAACGTAATCGCCACCAGCGGAACAGCCTTTACCGAGCAGCAGGTGGCGATTCTCAAGCGCCATACCTCGCAGGTGGTCGTCAACTTCGATCCAGACGCCGCCGGCTCCAATGCCGCCGAGAAGTCCATCGCCCTGCTCACCGAGGAGGGCTTCAACATCAAGATCGTCACCCTCGACGGCGGCCTCGACCCGGACCGCTATATCCGCGAGCGGGGCGTTGAGGCTTACATGGCGGCCTTGCGCGGCGCGCGGCGGCAGGCCGACTACCTGATCGAGCGCGCGCGGCTGGCCTTCCCCGGCGCCAGCTCCGAGCAGAAGGTGAAGGCGATGAACTTCCTGCTGCCGCACATTCGCCGTATGCCGGAGAAGCTCGCCCGCGACCAGTTCGCGCATGACGCGGCGCAGAAGCTGGGCATCGATTCGGCTGTCCTGCGCGAGGAACTCCGCCAGGCCGCGCTGCGCCGCCGCGACCACATCGAGACGCGGGCGGCAACCCTCACTGAAGTTGAGCGTGTGCTGCTGCGGGCGCTGGCCATCGACGATCCGGAGAACGAGAGTGCGCGCCGCCTGGCCGTCCAGGCGTTGGCTGAGCAGCCGGCGTGGTTTGAGCATCTGAGCGTCTTCGCGGCGTTGCAGGCGCTCAGCCTCCGCCAGGCTCGCGACCCGATGGACGTTGTCGAGGATGAGGCGCAGCGGGCTTTGCTGGCTGAAACGCTGCTGGCCGAGACCAAGCCGCCCGAAGAGAGCGAAGTGCTGAGCGCGATCCAGGAGATTCACGAGCGGGCCATCGTGCGCCGCCAGCGCGAACTGCGCGAGCTGATCTCCGAGGCCGAGCGACGCGGCGACCACGCAGAGCTGGCCCTGCTGACCCAGCAAAAGCTCGATCTCGACCGCGCGCTGCGTCAGTTGCACAACCAGAGGCCGCCGGAGCGGTAAAATGCGGCGGGAAATCCGGTTATTTGACCGGTTCCGGCGAGCTGACCGTCTGAGGGGCGGTATGATGCTTGCTTGCCAACTGGGGCAGGGCCATCGCAAGAACAACAAGAATCGCCAGGATGATCCACACCAGCTTCGACCAGTCAATCTTGGGATGCCCGCCACTTCCTTGTTCACGCGAGTATCCAAAGCGTACATGACAATAAGGGCACCGTTGACCGACTTCAGTACTGATGGGTACTTGCCGTCCGCAACTCCCACAACTCTTGGTGGTTATCATCCATGCTCCTTTCGGCAAAAATCGCTGCTGCCATAGTAGCTGAGGCGTCATCGCTGTGCCAAGATGCGTAGGATCGGCGCTTCGAGGCATTCCGGACATCGCGAGGCTATAACCTGGCTTTTACAGGTCGAGAATTCACCCTAAGCCCTGATTCCTGCGTCGAATTGGCATTTGCCGCGTCAAATATACAGAAGCGGAAGCGGGCGAAAGGCAAGCCAACCCGGTTTCCGGCGGTAAGGTTCTTCAAAGTTCGTGACTTCGCCCGGATTTTTCTATAGGGAAACAAGGGCGAAAGGTGGTATTCTTGAAGTCTCTGTGAGGATATGCGCCCCTCTGCCCCAACCATGAGCTACGGCTCGCGGGCGATCCAGGCGAAACCTGATGCGCTGTGATCCTCTTCCGAGCAACCACCCTGAAACCGCTTTTTTGCGGTCGAACGCGGAGCTATGTCCGCGGGCGCCGATTATTGGATTTCCAGATGGAAGTCTTTTTTCAGTGCGCTCAGAACAGTCCTCGCACCGTTGCGTAAATCGATTGCGCACACCGGTGCCGCATCTGCTTTGCTAAGGAGAGTAGGCATATTTTGGCGATTGACGAAAAGTTTGAACACGAACACGAGCACGAACCCGATCACGAGCACGATCACGACATCGACACCCTGATTGAAGTGGGCAAGGAAAAGGGCTATCTCACCTACGGCGACGTCAACGATATGCTGCCCGATGAGATGGCTTCTTCGCCCGAGGATCTGGACGACCTGATTACCACCATCGGCACTCAGGGCATTGACCTGCTGGACGGCCCCAAGTTCCACGGCGACAAGGACTTTGAGCTGGAAGAGGGCGAGGATGTTGAGCTCGACCTGACGCCGGGAACGCTGGAGAAGACCAACGATCCGGTCCGTATGTACCTGCGCGAGATGGGCACCGTGCCGCTGCTCACCCGCGAGGGCGAAGTGGAGATCGCCAAGCGCATCGAGCGCGGCCAGATGCGCGTGCTCAAGGCCATCTCGCGTTCGCCCATCGTGATTCGCGAGATTGCCGCGCTGGGCGAAGACCTGAAGCGCGGCGTGCGCAACGTCAAGGAAGTGGTGATCTTCGACGACGAGGAGCTCACCGAGGAGGTGGTGCTGGCCCGCGTCAAGGCGACCGTGGCCCGCACCGACGCGCTTGTCAAGCACCAGAAGAGAATCGCCGTCCTCGAAGAGAAGCAGGCTGGCGCGTCCTCCAAGGCCAAGGCCTCCGCCGTGCGTCACACCCGCTGGCTCATCGCCCGCGAAAAGGTGCTCGTCTCCCGCATCGTCCGCGAGCTCAAGTACACCCCTCTGGAGCGCAAGCGCCTGTTGGACAAGGTCAACAAGACCGTCGATACCATGCGCACCCTCGAGCGCCAGATTCGTTCGCTGGAGCAGAAGCACGAGGCCAGCAAAAGCGAGGAGCTCAAAAAGGAGTACCGCCGCCAGCAGAAGAACTGCAAGGCCGACCTGGAAAAGATCGAGGGCGAGGCCGGCGTGGTGATCGCCGAGCTCAAGCGCACCCAGCGCGAGATGATTCAGGGCGACATGGACGCCGAACAGGCCAAGCGCGAGCTGATCGAAGCCAACCTGCGCCTGGTCGTCTCCATCGCCAAAAAGTACACCAACCGCGGCCTCCAGTTCCTCGACCTGATTCAGGAGGGCAACATCGGCCTGATGAAGGCGGTCGACAAATTCGAATACCGCCGCGGCTACAAGTTCTCCACCTACGCCACCTGGTGGATTCGCCAGGCCATCACCAGAGCCATCGCCGACCAGGCCCGCACCATTCGTATCCCGGTGCACATGATCGAGACCATCAACAAGCTGATCCGCACTTCGCGTCAATTGGTGCAGGAGTTGGGCCGCGAGCCTTCCAGCGAGGAGATCGCCAAACGCATGGACATTCCGGTAGCCAAGGTGCGCAAGGTGCTCAAGATCGCGCAGGAGCCAATCTCGCTGGAAACACCCATCGGCGAAGAGGAAGACTCGCACCTCGGCGACTTCATCGAGGACCGCCAGGCCGTCTCGCCCTCCGAGGCGGTCATCAGTGTCAACCTCAAGGAGTACACCTCGCAGGTTCTGCGCACGCTCACCCCGCGCGAGGAGCGCGTCATCAAGATGCGCTTCGGCCTCGAAGACGGCTCCGAGCACACGCTGGAAGAGGTCGGCCAGAGCTTCCAGGTGACCCGCGAGCGCATCCGCCAGATCGAAGCCAAAGCCCTGCGCAAGCTGCGGCACCCCAGCCGCAGCCGCAAGCTGAAGGCCTTCGTCGAAGGCGTCAAGGAGATGTAGTTCGACAGCAAGTCAGCCGCTAAAAGCCGCTATCCGCAAGGGTTGCGGCTTTTTGACCATGCACTACAAGATATGCATGTATATATATAATTATATGTTTAACTTGACACAATGTGCTAATAAAGATATATAATGTTTCTATAGATGCAACCGTCCAACAGGAGGAAGACGTCATGCCCGTTGCTACAGCCCCGAAACCCCTCGTTGTGCGCGCCCGGAAAGAGCGCATTCTCGTTGAATTCCCAGAGAATCTGCTGAAGCGCGCCGATGATGCGGCCCGCAGAATGGAAAAGAACCGGAGCGAACTGATTCGAACCGCCGTCGAGCAGATGCTTGAAGAGATGGAGACGAAACAGTTTGAACTGGAACTGGCCGCCGCGTATACAGCCAATGCTCAGACGAGCCGGGAAATGATGGAGGAATTCGTCCACGTGGATAGCGAGGGATTCTGATGGCGGGCAAGCCCTTTCGCGGAATGGTCGTCGAGGTCTCGTTGGATCCCGTCGTTGGTCATGAACAAGGCAAGTCGCGCCCTTGCGTGGTAGTTCAGAACGACGTGGGCAACCGGTTTGCATCGACCACAATCATCGTGCCGCTGACTGACGCGTCGCGCGTCAAAGCGCCTTCACCGATTTACGTCCCGGTGAAGATGGGTGATGGAGGCACGACCAAAGATAGCTGTATCCTGTGCGATCAGATTCGCGTCGTCGATCAGAGCCGCTTTGGCAGGGTTTTTGGCGCGCTCGCTCCTGAAACCATGGCCCGCCTCGATGCCGCTCTGCTGATCAGTCTTGGATTACCGGGCGCTTCGCCGAAACGCTCCTCGTAAATTCGCCAAGGCCCAGCGCAAGCTCCGCCACCCCAGCCGCAGCCGCAAGCTCAAGGCCTTCGTTGAAGGCGTCAAGGAGATGTAGTTCGGCAGCAAGTCAGCCGTAAAGAGCCGCAGCCTTGAAAGGGGCTGTGGCTCTTGATGTTGTTCCGAAACAATTCGACTGAATGTTTGACTCGGTCTGTTGGCATCAACTGACTTCGCCTAGATATGTGTTGAGCAAGAATAGGGTAGCTCTGCGGGCTCTTCCCATGCCCGAGAATCAAGACCTAGTAGGATTAAATTTGTGTTGCTGAACACGTAATCCAGCAAATAGAATCGGAGACGCGAGAAGACGGTGACAAGCCATAAGGGAAAAAACGCGATAACCGAGCCAACACGATTTTGTGCGGTTAAGATGTCGGACGGCACACCGTGCGGCAGGGCAATTCATCCTGCGCCGGAGCAGGACAAAGTGCCAGTCTGTCTTATGCATTCAGTAGATCCCACAAAGAGTAACCTTGAATTTCAGGCGGAGTTTGAGCAGATTCTTAAATCGACTCCCGTCCTTGGTGGTAAAGCTGATTTTACAGGGTTCATTTTCCCAGAATCAAATTATGCGGAAAGGACCTTTGCTCCGGATTGCAGTTTTCTCAACGCCGTATTCCTTCAGAAAGCGAACTTTGGTCGCACCTCGTTCAACGGAACAACAGATTTTGTTCATTGCTTGTTTGAGAAACAGGCTGACTTCTCACAGGTCAAGTTCCGGGAGACCGCGCACTTTTCTGCATCTTGGTTTGCTATGGACGCGGATTTCACTTGGGCAAATTTCATGTCAGATGCGCTGTTCTTGAACGCCTCCTTCCAAAGTAAAGTCGTATTCTACGGATGCACTTTCGGACAATTGGCTAATTTTTGGCACGCGACATTCGCCGGAATCGCTGAGTTCCAAGAAGCACATGTGCAGGGGCCACTTAGGTTTCTAGAAACCTATTTCGAGCGAGATTTAACCAGCGCTCCATGTTTACGGTTTTCAGAGGTCGAGCTCGCGAATCCAAAGCAAGTGGTCTTTTACCGGACTAATCTTACGCATGCACTTTTTTACAATACTAATATTTCCGAGGTGGTATTCAGCTTAGTTGTCTGGGGCAGTAGAAACTATCACTCGCATAAAACGCGATGGCGATCTCTTTCCTGGGCCGCTGATCTGCGGCCCGATCGCGCATGCCTTTTTGAAGAGGTAGTGGATACTAGTTTTTATCGCGAAAGTGAGCTGGGTCCAACGACGAATAATCCCGACGAACGCAATTATGGCCTTTTTGCTGAGATGTACCAGCAGCTGAAGCGGAATTATGACACCAAGGGCGATTACTGGATGGCTGGCAATTGGCATTACGGCGAAATGGAAATGAAGAGACTCCATAGTCGGTGGCGCTTGCGTCCTCTGCGGTGGTTGAGCCAACACTTCAGCTTGGTGGCACTTTATAAATACGCAAGCGCATACGGGGAGAGCTACACAATGCCGTTAATCTGGCTCGGTCTGGTGCTTGTAGGGTTTGCTCTCATGTATCCGGTGCTTGGGTGCTACCCGGCGACAGGTTTGATGCTGAATTCTCAAGATGCCGTGTACACAAAAGACACTGCTCAGAATTACATTAATTATTGGAACTATGCAGCATTCTTTGCGGCGCATCCTCTGGAGCATCCCTCGGGATGGTTGGGGATGATGCTTCACAGCTTTATGACTTCGATCTCGGTGGCTGGATTCCAGAAGGAGCTGAGATATATGCCAAGCTATCCATGGGGACGGATGATGGCGTTGGTAGAGTTGCTGCTGACAAGTACGTTTGGTGGCTTATTTGCACTCGCGATCCGAAGACAATTCAAGAGGTCATGATTGGATAGCTTCTTCCACCAAGCTGGGTGCCCCAGGTCTGGCATTTCGGACCTGAGAAAAGCAAATGATTCCGCCGTCCGTTGCACAAAAGTAGCCGCCGCCGGCGCACAATCAAAGCATGAACACCAGCCACAGCCGCGTCTTTTCTGATCCCTGTTCCCTGTTCCCTGATCCCTGTTTTTGGGGGTACCCCACCCCCCTCCCCTGTGGAAAACCGCTTTTCGGCCCCCTCCATTTCTTGTAACTTACACGAAATCAATAGCTTGCATTTTCTCCCTGTTACGAGTCAGTAACTCAAAACCCCTGATTTTGCTCGTTTTTTAGCAAAAAATCAGTCATTTTGAGCCAACAACGCTGCGTTTTCGCACTCTTTCAGGCAGGTCTTCCAAATCCGCTTTTGGCGCCCATGAGCCAAAAATCTAAACCGGCCTTGAAGCGGAATACAAACCCTTGCGCCCGTCAACGGTTACGATGAATTGAGGATTCTATGACCGACAAGCCCTATCGCCCGCAGCAGGACATCGTGACCTTGATGCAGCTCTTCAACCAGCAAGTAAAGGAATCTCCTGAGTTGCCTGACCCGGAGACGCGCCTGCTGCGCGCGCGGCTGGTCTTTGAAGAAGCGATCGAGTTCGTCAAGGGCTGCGGCTGCACGGTCACTCTGGCCGGATCGAACCGTGAAGAGCAAGTCATTGACCAGATCGGCGTCGTGGCAGACCCGAACCGCGAACCTGACTTCATTGAATATGTGGATGGCTGCATCGACCAGTTGGTTGTCACCTATGGAGCGCTCAACGCCGCCGGGGTGAAGGCTGAGCCGGCCTGGGATGAGGTGCAGCGCAGCAACATGAGCAAAGCGTGGCCGCATTGCAGCCTCTGCGACGCCGTTCTGGTGCGGGATGCCGGCCAGCAGCTGGTCCATCCTGAGGCCGCCGGCGCCCACACTGGCGATTGGCGCCCGATTCTGAAGATTCACAAGCGCGCCGAC
>Ga0326727_10015129_pt1 | contig 16639 bp, 15 predicted proteins | sample MB2enrmetagenome_FD_207643 | JGI IMG/M metagenome (GOLD analysis project Ga0326727, IMG submission 207643) | Lab enriched peat soil microbial communities from McLean, Ithaca, NY, United States - MB29MY | ecosystem: Environmental > Terrestrial > Soil > Wetlands > Peat | place: USA: New York...
ATGATGAACGGCGGCCCTGCGCGCCTCGATTGCCACCGTCAATGCCGGCAGAATCTCCAGCGCGTCGCCCACAATGCCGTAATGGGCAAGATTGAAGATCGGCGCCCTGTCATCGCTGTTGATGGCAACAATCAGGCCCGAGTTCTTCATTCCCTCGACATGTTCCGGCGCACCGCTGATGCCGAGAGCGATATACAGCTTGGGCTTCACCGTCAGTCCCGACTTGCCGACCTGCCGGGAAAGCGGAAGCCATCCCTGGTCGATTACCGGACGGGAACCGCACACCGCGCCGCTCAGTGCTTTGGCCAGTTCTTCGGCGAGGGGCAGATTGGCGCGGTCCTGAATGCCGCGTCCCACGGCCACCAGAACGTCTTGTTTGGTGAGGTCGACATCGCCGCCCTCGGGTTCCAGGTATTTCGCGAGGCGGATCGCCTGCGTATCCTCCAGAACGACGGCTGCATCCGTGATGGGTATGGTACGCTCGGCGCGCCCCTTGTCAGCCTGCCGGGCGCCGGGCCAGATGCCCAGCACTGCCGGCAGCGGCCCGGAGGAAGTTCCGGCTTCGACCGTCACTTCAATCTTGCCGCCATACATCACGCAGTGCGCTTCGAGTCGGCCAGTGACCACCTGGAGGTCATTGCAGAAGTTGATCACCGGCACGCCCATGCGGATGCCGACCAGGGTGCCGATTCCCAGGCTGATATTGGTCAGCGGCACCAGCAGGGCGCGTGGCCGCGCGCCCGCGAACAGCTGAGCGAGGGCCTCGGCCGAAATCTGCGGAACCACCTCCGCCAGCAAAGGGTGGTCGATGTAGATCACGGAATCGGCGGCGCCCAACAGGCGCGTCAGTTCCCTGGAATGGTAGCCGGTCAGGATGGCGATGAGCGGCACGCCGAGCCTGTCGGCGGCTTCCCGGCCCAAGGCCAGCGTTTCGTACGTGACTTCGGAGATTGCTCCTCTCCACTGCTCCGCCAGGACACAAATGCTCCCCGTCATGGGTCACCTCCTCAGAAAAGGCCGCGCTCGGCCAGGATGGCACAGAGCCTGCCGGACACCTGCTCGGGCGCGCCTTCCAGCATTTCGGCGTGACCGGCCGGCTCGTTGCGTTTCATTTGCACCACGTTCACAGCCGGACAACCATCGCCGGCCGGCAAGGGGGCCGGTATGCACTCGATCCGCACGGATTTGGATGCCGCCCGCACCTTGGCCACGGGAACATAGCGCGGCGGTCTTTCCGCCGCCTGGATTCCCAGAACCGCCGGCAGCCTGACTTCGAATTCGCCGCGCACCCCGGCGGGGAATTCCTTGATGGCGCGCACGATCTTGCCGGAGGGATCCGTGCTGATTCCGGTGATGATGCCGAGATAAGGGAGGCGGAGCTCGTCGGCCACCAGCGGGGCCACCAGTCCATCCAGATCGTCGATGGCCTGCACACCGGTGAGGACCAGGTCCGCGGGCATAACTCCGGGTTGGGCCGCGGCGACCTGCGCGAAGACATGGGCGGCCAGCCGGGTGGTACACCCGGCATCCAGCCCGGTCACTTTCAGTACCCGGTCCGCCCCCTTGGCCGCCGCAGTGAAGAGCGCATCGTCCACCTCCGGCGCGTCCAGCGCCAGCACCGTGAGCTTGGCGCCATGCCGTTCCTTTAGCAGCAACGCCTGTTCCAGCGCATGGTCGTCCGATTCACTCAGGATCATGCGCAGGTAGTCGAGATCCAGGGTCCTGCCGCCGTCGGCAATCTCCAGATCCTCCACCACGTCGGGGACCATTTTCAAGAGAACCAGAATGTGCATAAGCCTACTCCTCCATTGCCTCAGCCAGGAGTTCGGTAACGTCCCGGACAATCATGCGCTTGTCGTATCCCAAAACCTTGAGGGCGTCCTCAAAGCGGGAAACTTCATAAGGGCAGGAGACGGCCAGCACATCGGCGCCGGTGGCAACCGCTTCCGTTACCCGCCGTTCGGAGAGCCGCTCGTAGCCCTTGGCCTTGAAATATGTGTCGAGCCACATGCCCCCGCCGCCGCCCCCACAACAGATCGAGTTGACGCTGTTGTGCACCATCTCGATGAGCTTGACTCCCGGTATGAGCCTCAAAAGCTGCCGGGGCGCTTCGTAGAATTCGTTCTGCCGCCCGAGGCAACAGGAGTCGTGGTAGGTCACCGTGTAGGGGAGTTTGCGAGTGAGCAGCGGCTTGAGAACGTCCAGATATTTCGCCAGGAAGGGCGTGACATGCTCAAGCCCCCAGTTAAAGCCCAGGGCCGGATAGCGATTCTTGAAAGCGTTATGGGCGTGCGGGCAGGACGTGACGACGCGGTTGAACTGGTACTTCTGGAAGACCGCCATGTTGTAGTCCATGAGGGTTTCGAACAGGCCGGGCTCCCACGTCAGGCGGCCGCACTCGCCCGCGCACTTCTCTTCGTTGCCCAGAATCGCGAAGTCGACTCCCAGACGATGGAAGAGCTTCGCGGTGGCGCGGCAGTTGTCCTGCCCGCGGGGATAGTAGGACGTGTAACATTCCACGAACCACAACGCGTCGGCAGGTCTGCGATCTTCAGCGAAGATACGGATGGGAACACCCGCCGTTTTCACCCAGGCCGCCCGTTTGCGCGAGGGCTCTCCCATGGGATTGCCGTAGCGCAGGGTGTTTTGCAGAGCTTTCTGCAGTTCTCCCGGCAGTTCCGGCAGGTGCGCGAGGGTCTGTTCCTTCATCAGCGGCAGCAGGATTTCAGTGAGCCGAATGCCTCTGGGGCATTTTGCCATGCAGGCGTAGCATGCCACGCAGGCCAGCAGCCCGTCGCTAGTGAAGACTTTCTCCAGCATTCCCGCGCGCATCATGGCGATCATGCGTCGCGGCGGATAGTCCATGACTTCGCCGTACGGGCATGTGCCCGCGCACACGCCGCACTGCAGACAGGTGAGGATTTCCTTCCCTTCCGGGGATTGGGGGAGGGTCTCCAGAGATACCGGACACGCGCTCATCGGTTCCTCCGGCCGGTAATACAGTGAGCCGCAACTGCCCGGCAGCTACCTCGCCGGGCGGACGCTTGCTGGTTTGCTCAACGCGTACGAGCCACTCCGCAGTCCCGGTGTGGCGCTGGAATGACCCGCAAAACAGCCTCTGCCAAAGTCAAGTGGAGACGCTGTGGGATGACCCGCTATGAGGGTGAAAAGGTGTTCGCGGCGCCCTGGGGTGAGAACCCCGAGTTCGGTCCATCTCTGCCCCGGTGGCGGCGACTTCGTGGTCACGGCCGCGGCTTCCTTGTCCGCAATATTAAAGCTGTTTAAGATCTTAAAGCCTTATAGTCCGAATTTCAAGCACTTGCTTTCGGAAAATCCGACGTTGTGATTGCCAACACCCCGAGGATTCCCGCTGCCGACGGTCTACGGCTCCGCAGCTACTGGGACCTCGACCGGCATTCGGATCGTGAAGGTGCTGCCCTTGCCGACTTCACTCGCGACGGAGATGCTCCCGCGATGCGTGGTGACGATCCCATACGCGATCGACAAGCCCAGCCCCGTGCCGTGGCCGCTTTCCTTGGTGGTGAAGAAGGGATCGAAGATGCGGCCGATCTGTTCCGGCGGTATCCCGTCGCCGGTATCGGAGATCGCCACTTCCACCGATTTCGCGGCGGCGTTGTAGCGCGACTCGATGGTGATGGTGCCACGCTCATGCATGGCCTGAACCGCATTCATGAGGATATTGATGAACACCTGCTGAAACTGAGCGCGGTCGGCAGCCACCGGAGGCAACTCCGGAGCGAGCTGGCACACCACGTTGACATTGAAGAAAAGCGCCTGTTTTCCCACCAGCGACAAGGTGTCGCGTAGCACCTTGTTCAAATCCACCGGCTCGGTGTTGCCTTTCGATTGCCGGGAAAATTCCAGCAGCCCTTTGACGATGTCGCGGCATCGTTCGGTCTGGCGAATCACTTCCTCCAGGTTTTCGCGGTTGGGATCGTCCTTTGGCATCTCCTCCACGGTGAGGCCGGTAAGAGCCAGGATGCCGCCCAGGGGATTGTTGACCTCATGGGCCACCCCCGCCGCCAGCATTCCCAGCGAAGCCAGCCTTTCCGATTGCGCCACCCGGGCCTGCATGGCTACCAATTCCTCCGTTCGCTGCCGGACTTTCTCCTCCAGGGTACGGCCCCATTCCTCCAGGTCGCCCTTCATCTGGCGCAAGCTCTTTAACATGGCGTTGAAGGACTGCGCCAGAAGGGCGATCTCGCCGGGCGAATCGGCGCGCACTTCCTGGTCGAAGCGCCCCGCGATGATGTTGTGAGTGGCCGACACCATCTCGCCAATTGGGCGTGTGATGGTGTGAATCATGTAATAGGTGATGCCGAGGATGAGCAGAAAGCCTACCGTGGCAATGCCAAAGAACGACAGAATGACCTGGTTGCGGATGGCGGTGTAGGTCTTCTCCAGGACGCCGACCGACAGCATGCCGATGATTTCTCCGGCATAGTTTCGAATGGGCGCGTATTCGCTGATGTACCATTCCTTGACGACAAAGGCGCGGCCTCTCCAAAGATCCCCGTGCTTCAGAACGGATTGGCTTACCTCGGGGGACGCGAGCGAGCCGACGGCGCGGACGCCTGCGGTGGTTCGGACATTGGTCGAGATCCGCACATCGCCTTGGAAAATCGTGACCGACCCCATGTCAACGTCCCGAAAGCGATCTCCGCGGAAGAGAAGGTCCCAGACCCGGTCGACGATACCCAGGTTTCCATTTAAAAGAAGGCCGCCGTAAAGAGCGCCCCAAGGAGCGGCCGAATCGCCCACCGGCGCGGCCGCAACCAACACCATGCCGGGGTGCTCCTCGCCAGCCTCCGGACGAAACCGAAGCCGTGCGCGCAAGCCCGGATCTTCCTTACCCAGCAAACCGGCGGGTAGAACCTCGGTCGCCGCGGCGACTTTGCCGGAAAGCGCCATGCGAACCACGCTGACCGCAGTCGCATCGCCTTCTGCCGGGCCGGATTGCGAGACGCGAAATACCACGCGTCCTTGCCGGTCTGTGAGGCTTAAGAAATCGAAGCCCGCATCGTGGCGGACTCGCTCCAGGTAGCCGGCAAGCGAGCCGGTGTCGCCCGCGCCGAGGTAGTGCTGGACCGGTGAACTGGCTGCCGCAAATTCCACCGACAGTTTCAGCGTTTGGAGCTGTTGTTCGTAGACCGTTCGGGCAGTCGCGAAATCGTGGTCGACCGCCCGCCGCGCCTGCATCATGATGGTCGAGCTCACAATCCATGAGCCCACCAGCGACGTGGCCAGCCCTCCGGAGGCCAGGATGAGCAGGTAGCTCCAGATCAATCTCGCCTTGAGCGACAACCGGCCGGCTAGCTTAAGCCACATCGTGGACTTCACTCTGCTCGCCCATCCGTTGGCGAATCTTCTCCAGCAGATGCTTCAGATCCACTGGTTTGGCGAAGAACATGTCATGCGACAGCCAGCCGCCGCTGGAGGGAATTTCGAAATCCGGCAGCCGCGTGCAAAACGAGCTGAGCACGAAGATCGGCACATTCCCCAGGCTAGGGTCGCGGCGAATTTCGCGAATCGTGAAAAATCCCTCGGTCCTCTCGTTCATTATGATGTCCATGAGGATCAGGTCCGGCGGGTCCGTCTTCGCCAGTCGGACTCCCTCGCTGCCGTCGCGCGCCCGGGAAACCGTGAAGCCGTTCGCTTCCAGGAAGCAACCCAGAGATTCCGCAAAGTCCTGGTCGTCATCGACAATCAGGATTCTTTTCTGCTCCCACATTTGTTTTGAGCCTCCAATGGTGTTTCAGCTTCGACTGCGGCAGGCAAGCGCACCGAAAAGACAGACCCGACGCCAACCTGGCTTTCGACCTCGATCGTTCCTCCCATCTCCACGGCGATCTTCTTCGAGATGTGCAGTCCCAGGCCGGTTCCCGTCGCCTTCTTGGCGGACTCATCCTTGACCCGAAAGAACTCGCCGAACAGGTACGGAAGCTCTTTCTCTGGAATTCCAATGCCATTGTCGGCGACACGGACCACTACATCGCCACCCGATAGGCTCCCCGTAACCGTCACCTTCCCGTCCGGCCTGTTGTATTTAATGGCATTGGTGATCAGGTTGTCGAACAGCACGGTCAGGCAATTGCGGTCGCCCCGGACAGGCAGGCCGGCCTCCGGCATCCGGCTTTCGAGGGAAACGCGCTCGCCTGCCGCCGACTCCCGATAGGTCTCCACGATGACGGGAATAAGCTGGCTGAGATCGACTCTAATTCTCTCCTGGGACAGTGTGCCGCTTTCCACCCGCGCCAGCGTCAGCCAGTCCGAGATCAGGTTCTGGAGTTCCTCGATGCGGGTGAGACACCGCCCGATCCACTCCTGTCTGGTGGCCGGGCTCTGCTCCACTTGTTTCATCACGTTCAGATACTGATGAACGGCCACCAGCGGGGTGCGAAGCTGATGGGAAACGAAAGTGACAAAGCGCCGCGTGAGTATGGCGCGTTCCATCTCGTGACGCTGCGCTTCCTGAGCCAGGCGTCGCCGTTCCAACCCGCGGTTGACGATCAGGCGCAGTTCATCCGGCGCAAACGGCTTGGGCAGAAAATCGTAGGCGCCGCACTTCATGGCCTCTACGGCGGTGTCGATGGTGGCATATCCCGTGATGACCACAATGACGATCCGCGGATCGATCTGATGGACGCGGGAAATAACCTCCATGCCGCTGACACCGGGCATTTTGAGATCCACCACCACCAGGTCCGGCTTCAGCCTGGAGACGCCTTCCAGGCCGTGAGTACCGTCCTCGAAGGTCTCGGCACGGAGCCCCATCTTGGCCAAAATCTTGCCACAGGACAACCGCATCGCGTATTCGTCGTCGATTACGACGACCAGTTCCGTGGCGGCGGGCTCTGCCATAGGGCTCTCATGCATGGATCGGCTGAGGCCCGGAATCAGGCCATTGCGCCTTTAGTCGCGCCAACCGCCTGATCCAGTAAGCGCAGAAACGCCGGAATGTCGAGCGGCTTGGTGAGGTAGCGATCCGGCCGGATCATCTCGACTTCGGCGGACATAGGAAAGCGCTCATCGGGGCTTTCCTCTATCGAGGAGACCATGAAGACTGGGACGTTTCGAAACTCGGCGTATTCATCCCCGTACTTGAGGGAATGCGTGATGCCATACCCCTCGACGGTGGTCTCCATCATGATGTCAACCAGGATTACGTCAGGTTTGTGTTGGGTCACCATCCTCAGACCTTCATGTCCCGAGGCAGCTTCCAACACTTTGTAGCCATGGCTTTCGAGGAGAGATCTCACTGCGGCCCGAAAGTCGGAATCGTCATCGATCAGGAGCACTTTGGCGGACATCCAAGCCTCCTTCGCGTGGGGCGGCCGCGTTCATCGCCCGGCTTGATTATAGGACAAGAAACTCCCGAATTGAAGAGCGTCGTTTGATTTTCCGGCACTACGGTCACGAAGTGTGGGTTTCCGCGACCAGACAGGTCCAGCAGACCGGCGCGTGAGTGGAGAGCACTTGCGGGATGTCCTCGGCCTGGATGGCCTTCCACTCCACGATATGCAGATCGGGACTCATGAGGCACGGATGGCGCCCAAAGTGGGCCGCCTGTCCCAACGGTCGCCCGCAGCACGCGCACGTCTTGTCCCGATACCATTCCGACACGATCGTCGTGACGCGGCATGCGTCGGGCGCTTCGGCAATGCGTTTCACGCACGCCTCGCCGCACAGCACTCCCTGTTGCCATCGGGAGCAGTCTCGAAGCACCAGAGCCGGTCGCCGGAAGGCGGCTGTGGCGGCGATCCGCCAGACCGCAAAGTCCACCGCGGCAAACTGCGCGCTCTCGGGGCAGGCAACCACTCGCCTGCCACGGAATCTCCAGTACCCGCGCGCCGCTCGCCACAATCCCCAGCCGGCCAGTGCCAGGACCGGCAGGGCGAAAAGCATATCGAGGATCGGTGTCATGGCAGGCTACTCCATTCGGTGAACCAGGTCGTCGAGCGCGCGGCGGTCCGTCGAAACCGGTTTCTCCGCCGCATAACCGACAGGCAGGATCGCCACCGGATTGAAATCCACGGGTGCTCCTATGATGTGGCGAACCTTGTCGGCGTCGAAGGAGCCAACCCAGACGGTGGCCAGGCCAAGTGCCGTGGCAGCCAACATCGCGAAGGTGCAGGCGATGGTGGCGTCCTGAATCGTGTAGAGCTGTTCACCGCGCTTTCCGTATCGCATCGCGCGCGCGGGGTGAGTGCAGAATACCAGGGCCAGCGGCGCCGTCGCCACGAAGATTTGATCGTAGGCCGCTCGCCCCAGGGCCGTCAGCGCGCCGCCGTTGCTCACCGCGTAGATCTCGTACGCCTGCAGGTTGCCCGCTGACGGGGCGGCGTTGGCGGCTTGCAGAATCTTCTCCAACATCTCCGCCGCGACCGGCGTACTGCGAAACGCGCGGACGGACCTCCGCAACCCGATTACATTGAAGAACTCCATGTCAACTCCCGGAGAACGCGATCCAGGATCGCCGGCATTTGGCCCGCGAGCATAGGCGAGAGGCCGCTCCCGGCCTTCACGGACGGGACGGAGATGCCCAGCAGCGTGAGTGGCGCGGGCGCGACCATCTGCAGGAGACGGATCGACTGCACGGTGGAAAGGTGATGCACATGACTCTGCCGCTCGTCCAGGCTGCCGGCCCCTTCCAATACCAGAACGCTTCCCGGGTCGCCGCCGTCCTCGAATGCGTCGATCACCACCACGCGACTCCGGCCCTCCATCCACCCGGCGCATCGCAGCAGGTCCGATCCGCCGTTTACGGCTTCGGCGTAATCGGGCAGCCTGGGGTCGGCGGCCAGGCGTTCCACCACCGCGCAGCCCACGCCATCGTCGCCCATCAGCGGATTGCCGAGGCCGATGATGAGCAGAGGTTTCATCGCCGGCGAACCAGGTGAACCGAGCAGGAGATGCAGGGATCGTAGGCCCGGGCGATCATCTGCAGCCGCTTGGCGATCACCGTGTCCTCCCGCTCCGGGCATTCCTCCACGGCGCGGCGAAAACGCGCTTCCATGTCGGCGGCATTCAGCGCGGTGGGAGTGATCACGTCGGCTGCCGTGATGCGGCCGTCGGCATCGTAGGTGTAGCTGTGGATCAACAGCCCCCGCGGCGCCTCCGTGATGGCCGTCCCGGTGGCGGCGCGCGGCTGAATGCCGACCGGCCGCTCGTCTTTAACGCCGTCCCGCAGGAGTTGCTCTACGATTTCCAGGGCCCGCTCCACATCGCGGATCAGCTCCAGCGCCTGCGCCTTGTTGTTGTCCATGGGGTTGTTGCTCGGCAACTGCAGCTGCAGGCGTTCCATGGTTGCCGCCAGCCTGCCGGTGAGCCGCCGCGGGTTTATCGTCAGCCGCGCCAGCGAGCCCACCATGAAGGGCCTTTCATGGAAAGAGCTGTGCTTGGCATGAGAATGCGGCACCGCTTTCTCGTTGGTCAGCGTTTGATAGTCGGCGGCGCGAATCAGGGAAAGGTCGCCTTTCGCTGCCACCATCACCTGGTCGCCGCTGTAGTAGCTGTCCCCGTTGGGGGAAAACAAAGCGGCGTAGGCGGTGTCGCAATGGCAGAAATTGGCCGCCGGGAGAGAGGCGGTCAGGTCCACCATGGTGTCCGAGTCCTTCATCCCTTCGATCAGCGCGCCCCGCAGCTCGATCAGGTGCTCCACGGACGGCACCTTTCCGAACCCGCCCAACACCGCATTGACCGGATGAATGGCGCGGCCGCCGATGGTTTCCTGGATCAGGTTGCCCAGTTTCTTGAGCCGCAATCCGAGCAGCACCGCTTGCGGCTGGTCCGCCGCCAGCGCCGTGGCGCTGGGGTAATCCAGGTAGTCCGGCAACGCCAGCAGGAACAGGTGCAGCGCGTGGCTTTCGATGCTTTCCCCGCGGTACATCAGCTCGCGCAGCAGCTCGGTTTGCGGGCTGATCCGCACTCCGAACGCATTCTCCGTGGCTTTCAAGGAAGTCAGCGTATGCGCCGCCGAGCAGATGGAGCAAATGCGGGAAAGGATCGGCGCCACTTCGTCGAAGCGCTTCCCGCGCACCAGCGGCTCCAGCAGGCGGGCGCCTTCGACGACGTCGAAGTGCACGTTTCCGACGGTGTTGCCGTCCAGTTCCACGGTGATGCCGCCGTGGCCTTCCACCCGGGCCAGATGTTCCACCACGATGGTTCTCATTGCGCCACTCCTTCCGGCGCGAAGGTCCGCAGGCGCGCCGCAATGCCCCGCGGGTCGATGCCTTTTTCCTCCAGCGCCGACAGCAGGGATGCCGGATTGGCATCGCTCGCCGGCCCGCGGCAGCCGACACACGGAATCCGCAGGTTGGGACACCGCGCCGTGCATCCGGCCGCGGTAATGGGCCCGCAGCACAGCTCGCCGCGCTCGATCAGCAGACAGTTGTTTTCCAGCATGCGGCACTCGGTGCACACCGGATACGCCGGATATACGGGGACATCGCCGTTCAGAAGATTGGCGATGGCGGCCAGAAAATGTTCCTTTTCAATCGGGCAGCCGGTGATATTCAGATCCACTTTCACGATCTCGTGCAAGGCCCGGGCGGGCTCCGAATCGTAATCCTGGCCGGTGTCGCCGTAGACCTCGGCCAGCAGATTCCGGCGGTCGGCGCCACGGTCCATGGCCGCCACCCCGCCCCACACGGCGCATGTGCCCAGCGCCACCAGAAGTTTGGTGCGCTGCCGGATGGCCAGCAGTTTTTCGGCGTCCTTGCGGCTCAGAACAGCCCCCTCGACGAGGGCGAGATCCAGGGCGCAGGCGGCATCGTTCTGCGAAGACGCCATCAGAAAATCCCGGACGTCGATCAGGGCGACGAGGTCCAGCAACCGGTCCTCGCAATTCAGGATTACCAGCTGGTCTCCCGCGCAACCTGTGAGTCCGAATATCCCTACAACAGGCTTGCTCATCAGATCATCTCCGGCAGATTTATGGCATCCCAATACGTGAAAATCGGGCCCTGCAGGCAGGTGTACTTGTATCCGATGCTGCAATGGCCGCACTTCCCGATGCCGCACTTCATGCGCCGTTCGAGCGACATCAGGATGCGGTTCTTGGGAAACCCGAGCTCCAGCAACTTCCGCAGAATGAATTTATAGACCACCGGCGGACCGCAAACCGCCGCATACGTGCGCAGCGGCTCGATGCGGGCGTGGTCGAACAACGTGGGAAGCAGGCCGATATGATTCTCCCAGGTCCCCGACGGGTCCGCGTCCACCGTGAGCAGGCAGTTGATGTCGGTGCGGTCCACCAGGCCCTGCAACTCCTCGCGGAACAGCATGTCCTGTGGCCGCTTGGCGCCGTACATCAAGGTAATGTTCTGGAACTGGTCGCGGTGATCGAGGGCGTACCACAGCAGCGACCGCAAAGGCGCCATCCCCAGGCCGCCGGCCGCCAGCAGCACATCGTTGCGCGTCATCTCCTGTATGGGATAGCCGTTGCCGTAAGGACCGCGCACTCCCACCACATCGTTGGTGTGCAGACGGTAGAGCGCATTGGTAACGCGGCCCACGCGCCGCACGCACAGTTCGAGCACACCCGGGCGGGAGGGCGATGAGGAGATCGAAATCGGCAGCTCGCCCGAACCCGGCACGCTCAGCATGAGGAACTGGCCCGGCAGATGGCGGAAGGTGCGCGCCAGGTGATCGTCCAGGAAGCGCAGGGTGAACAGGTGGTTGTCCTCCACCATTTTATGGATGCGCACGATACGCGCCATGTGCGGCTGCAACGGATTGTCGCTCAGGACCGGGCGATCGGCTACGGCTTCATCGGCTAGCAACATCTTGCACCCTCCGCAAACGTTCGATCACCTGCACCACGTCGATATTGACCGGGCAGGCGCTGATGCATCTCCCGCAGCCCACGCAGCTCGGACGGCCGTATTCCGCCACGAAGCCGCGCTGCTTGTGGTAGAAGCGAAATTTAATGCGGCTGGCGCGCGGCCCGCGAAAGTTTTCGCCGCTGGCCACCAGCGCGTGATTGGCAAACAGGCAGGAATCCCAGGAGCGCGTCCGCTTCCCCGCGCGCGATCCCAGCTCCACATCGTCCGCCACATCGAAGCAATAGCAGGTGGGGCAGACCATGCTGCAGCTCCCGCAGGAGAGGCATTTGGCGCCTAATTCCTCCCACAGTTCGCTCTGATATTCCATCTCGAAGATCTCGGGCAGGTCACGGATCTCGGCTTCCAACTGGAAAGCCCGGCGCTTGTTGGCGGAGCGCCGTTTGTAAGCTTCGATATCCGCGGCATCCACCGATTCGAACAGGCTGCCGGCGGCCAACACCATGTCGTCTCCCAGCGCCGTGCCCACCAGTGCCTGGTAATAGTCGCCGGTGTCGTAGAAGAACAGATCGAAACCGTGGTCCACAAAATCCGCCCGCATCGAGCGGCAGAAACACTGCTTATCGGGTGTGCAGTCGATGCCGATGATAGCCACGTTCTTGCGGCGGGCCTGATAATACGGATCGTCGTACTTGCCTGCGAAAACGCGGTCCAGGATGTTGAGGGCGTAGACGTCGCAGGCATGCACGCCGAACAGAATAATCCGCTGGTTCAGGCCCTCCGTGCACGGCGCGAAGCCCTCCCCGGGCCGGTAGTGGAAGAGCGTTTCACGAGGAGGCAGGAAGTATTTCTTAGGGGGAAGGATGGTGCGGTCATATCCCAGACGCGCCTCCGACCAGCGGGTAAGCCGCCGAAAAACGTATTTGCCGTCCTGCTCGACCGGCGCATGCAGTTCGCCGAACTGCTGGACAATCGATGCGAAAAGGTCTAGCTTCTGCTTGCGCAGCTTGAGGATCTTCAAGACGACCTCCCGGGCGGCTGGATCGGCCCGGTAGAATTATAGGACATAAAAGTCCGAATTAGAAGGGGTTGCATCCCCCTGAACAGCACGGGGAGGCAGCCGGGCAGTGGCACCGTGATTGGTGGAAGCCGACCTGCGATCCGGATTGGATGGGGTCGCCGAGGCTATTCAGTTCAACTCATGAACGCTGGCCACACAGGGGGAGCAGAGCCCCCCTCTCGCGGAGAAATTCGTAGGCACAGGGGATGAAAAGGGCCAGAGGGGCGAGCCAATTTAACTCCTTCCTTTTCAACGTATCCCTTACCAGAACCCGCCCTTGGCGGCAGTTCCTCTAGTCCGCGCGTAGGGCTTGAATCACATCCACGCGCGCGGCTCGCATCGCTGGCCACGCAGACGCGACCACGGCCGCCGCCAACAAAATGCCCGCCGCCCCAATCACGACCCACGCTCCCGGCATGTGCACGCCCTCAAAGTAACTGCCGGCGAGCCTCTGAAGGGCGACACCGCATACCAATCCGGCGACGATCCCGAGCGCAGCGATCACCGTACCCTCCGCGATCACCCGCCCCAGCAACTGCCACGGCTGCGAGCCGATCGCCAGCCGGATGCCGAATTCCCGGGTTCGCGCGCTTACCGAAAATGCCAGGACACCGGCGACACCCACCACTGCAATCGTCAGTGCCACCAGGGCGAAAACGCCGAAAACCATGGCGTTCAACCGGTCCGGCGTCAGCACCTCCGCGCGGACATCTTCCAGCGTGGCGGCACGATCCACTGGCTGATCGGCGGAGAGATTGCGGATGGTCCGGGTGATCGGATTGACCAGAGCGTAGGGGTCGGATCGGACGTGAACGAAGAGACGCGCGGCGAAAAGCGGACCCTGTCCGAACGGCGTATATACCGTCAGCGTTGGCTGCGGAACGATGTGTACATCGTCGATGTCGGCGGCAACTCCGATGATGCGCATCGGCGTGGGTTTCATGCCGGCAAACTGGATGATTGGATCCGTCAGGATCAGGCGCCGGTTGAGCGCCTCCTGATTCGGAAACATCCGCCGTACCACGCTTTGGCTGACGATCGTCACCGGCTCGCTGTCCTTGCGGTCGAGATCGTTGAAATCGCGCCCTTCGATTACCGGTACGCCGAGCGAACCGAAAAATCCGGGCGACACGATGCGGAACTGTCCTCGCGGATCGTCCTCCGCCGTCGCGCGAACGTAACCCTCGGCAGTGAATTGGAAGCCGGGTCCGAACGAACGGCCCTCGCGCCACGGCGTAAGCATGCCAATCGCGACTCCGTCGACGCCCGGCAACTGGTGTACCCGCCGCAGCGCTTCCCGGTAGAATTCCACCACCTGGTCGTTCGTCCGCCCATATGTAAGTATAGGCACGTTGACTGCGAGCACCTGGCGCGTGTCGATTCCGGTCTGGACAGCCTGCAGCGCGAGCAGCGTCTTGAGCAGCATGGCAGCGCCGGCCAGGAGTACAAACGATGCCGCAATCTGAGTCACCGCGAAAGCCCGCAAACGCCGCGTCCCACCGCCGGTCATGCGGGCGCTCCCATTGGAAAGACTGATTCCGCCCGGCCCGTCGCCAGACGGCAGGCGAGGCACAAACGCCAGCAGCGCCGCGGCAAGCAGCGCCAGCCCGGCGCCAACCCACAACATACTGGAGTCGACCGTCAGATCCAGCGCGCGCACCGAGAACCGGGACGCGTACCGCGCCAGGATCGCCACCATGGGACGGGCAATCAACACACCCAGCGCCGCTCCGGCGCCGCAGAGCAGAAGGCTTTCCGCCAGAAGAACACGCCGCAGCGCTGCATTGCTGGCGCCCAGCGCCGCCCGAACCACCAACTCCCCTTCGCGGCGAATCGTCCGCGCCAAAATCAGGTTGGCAACGTTCGAGCAGGCAATGATGAAGACCAATCCCGAGGCGGCCAGCAGTACCCAAAGCACGGTCCTCGCCTTGGACGTGATCTGGTCTCGCAAAAGCACGGCGCTAATGCCAAATCGCGCCTTGGCCGGATACGCTTCGGGGTGCTCTTTCAGGATGGCGCCGTGAGCCGTTTCCAGTTCGGCGCGGGCCTGATCCAGGGTCGCACCGGGAGCCAGCCGGCCAAACAGCTCGGTCATACGATGAATCCGGCCGGTCACCATGGTCGCCGACAGGTGGTGCGGACTGGTCACCACATTGGCGATGATCTCGGTTTCGGCGGGATACGGAATCGATGGCTCCAACACCCCGACGATGGTCGCCGTGCGCGCTCCGAACGATTCCAACCGGACGGTTTTTCCCAACACCGAGGGGTCGCTGTTCAGAGCGTTGGTCCAGAAGCGATAGGTCAGCACCACCGCACCGGCCGCGGCCGGCCCATCGTCCCGCATATCGAGCAGGCGTCCCAGCACCGGATGCAGACCCATCACCTCGAAGTAGTTGCCGCCGATGACTCCGGCCTGCAACTCGCGCGGCTCGCCCAGGCCATTCATGGTGAAACCGATGGTGGAGAAATCGCCGATCGCGCTCAGCGATTTGACCCGCTGCCGCAGGTCCTGGATCTCGGGAACGGAAAACGTGGTATTCTCCGTGTCGATTCCGGGCGCGCTCTGCCGAATGTAAATAAGCCGGTTTTCGTCGCGATTCACCAGCGGCCGCAGCAGAACGCCGCGGACCAGCGTGAAAATAGCGGCATTGGCCCCGATGCCGAGCGCCAGCGTGAGGACCACTGTAATCGAAAGCCCTTTCGCTCCGGACAACGAGCGGAGGGCATACTTCACATCACGCCGGAAGATTCCGGCAACTCCGAGGAAACCCAACCGTTCCGCGTTCGCCGCAGTCATGACCGTACCTCCTTCTCAAACCTTGTAAAGGTGAGTCGTTTGACACCGTACGCTTTCGACAGCCGGGCCAAAGAAATCTGGCGATCACGGAGTCTCCTTCCGAAGCCATACGCGCGGGCGGCTGCCGATGTTCCCATTAGCATACAAAGTTCCGGGCATGGCGGTGGTGTAACAATTGTTTCTCACCGCTCATAGTGGCCCCGCGAAACCTCCTTTCGTTACGTTCCAGGATTGAGCGATCACTTCGGCATGGATCCGGCCCGCCGCCGAGTGGAACTCCGCTTCACTGGGTTTCTTGACCATCCGTCACCACTGAGCACTTTTGAACAGACAACAAGTTCCCACAGTTGGTATTGTCGACCAGGCAAAAGGACAAGGCCTATCCCTACGGAACTTCTGGCTCCGTGACGTCGGAGAAAAGAGGAACCATGTTTGTTCGGGAGATTCTCGCACAACTTCACGATGAGCTTGCGCTCCTTGAGCAAGCGATCATCACCCTCGAGAGGTCGTCGCCGGTGGAAATGCTGGGTAGGGTACATCCACCAGCATGGAGGGGGAGGGCCCATGTCACCAGGCATCGCAGCCGCCATGGCCAACGCGGCTCCACGGGTGGGGCCGGTTTGTCCCAGCCTAAGGCCTGACTATGCTGTTCCGGCGCCGCACCGGGTGCCGATCGCGACGAGAGGAGTTTGTAGGGCTCCAGAAAGCGCCGCAACCCCTCCGGAATGGGCCTCCTCACTGGCCCAGTGCTGTGCCGGAATATGGGCCGCGATTTTAGCTGTGGCTAGTGTTATCAGGTTTTCAGAACCAGCCCTCACCTGAGCGAATCCGCGGGCGCTGGGCGTAGGTTGCCAGTGCGCAGACGGACGGAGGAATGGCTATGCCGTTGATACACGCCGCTGATCACGAGCGACGTCAGATGTACGCTACGGCAGTTGGTCCGATCACGATCGACGACATTCGTAAGCATCTTAC
>Ga0326727_10015130_pt1 | contig 16639 bp, 11 predicted proteins | sample MB2enrmetagenome_FD_207643 | JGI IMG/M metagenome (GOLD analysis project Ga0326727, IMG submission 207643) | Lab enriched peat soil microbial communities from McLean, Ithaca, NY, United States - MB29MY | ecosystem: Environmental > Terrestrial > Soil > Wetlands > Peat | place: USA: New York...
CTCGATACCGATGCGCACGTGGCTCTTGATCACCGCCGCCGAAAGGCTGGGCTTCATGTCGTCGTGCCGGTTGAACGCTTTCTGGTTTTCAATGAAGTAGTCGGCCTGATCCACCTTCCCGATATCATGATAGTACGCGCTCACGCGGGCAAGCAGGGAGTTGGCCCCGATGGCTTCGCAGGCTGTCTCTGCCAGATTGGCGACGCTGATGGAGTGCGTGTAGGTCCCCGGCGCCTGGGACAGCATCTTCTTGAAAATAGGCGAATTGAGGTCTGAAAGCTCCATCAGCTTGAACCGGGTCGGAGCGTTCAAGAGATACTCGAAAACGGGCAGGAAAGCGAGGGTAAGGATGCTACAGAGGAACCCGTTGGCAATTCCGAAGACGGCCAGGGGAAGCAAACGGCCCGGCTCGTCGTTGGCAAGCACGCCGAGCATTACGAGGATGGCCGCGGAAAGCAGGCATAGCACGAGCCCTGCCCGGATGATGTCCAGGCGTCTGTCGGCATCCCGCACGACAGCCGTTGCGGCCACTCCGCTCAGGAACGCGAAAAGGAAGCTTGGCACGTTTAACCCGGTCAGCAGCAGAAGGGCAAGGGAGACGGCAAGGGCGAAAAACACCCCAACAGGGGTGGAGATGAGGATGGCAACGAGCATTACCATAGCCGCCGTAGGGATAGCTGCGGCCACCGGCACCCAGTCGGGGAGATTCGCGAAGCGCTGCACGAGGGCGCTCACTACGAGGTGCGCCAGCCCGAGGCCCAAAAGAAGAAGCGCGTTGCCGCGGAGGATGGTTGCGCCGCCGCCGCGCATGCCGAACAGGTAGAAAGCCAGGATGAACGTGACCAGGAGGAACAGGATGCTCCCGATTATCCCGTTGACGTCGAGTGTCCTCATGTAGGAGTTGAGGGCTTGGATGCGTAACGCGATAGGTTCCGTGATTATGTCCCCTCGCCTCACCAGCACCTGCCCCCGCGCCATTTTTTCCACCACCGGGTCAACGTCCGCCCGGGCGCGGTTTCTCCGTTCTTGCGTCAGCTGCGAATCGTAGAAGCAGTTCACGACGGCGAAAGACCCCAGGAGCCTCAGAATGCCATTCTTTTCCGCGTCGCCACGCGAGCGCTCCGCCGCCCCGGCCTCCATCTGGTTCGTGACGCTGTCTGCCGTCAGCACCTGGTCCAGGGGGACTTCCTCAGACTGCGCCAGGCCGTCCTGCGTCCGCCGAAGCTCGATGGCCCCGGCGACCAGCGCCTCATCGCGGTGCCCCGCCAAGTCCGCCACGCCTCGGGAAAGCGCCACCTCGATGAGGCTCCTCGCGTCGTCCAGGAGCCGCGTGAGGTCCGCGGAACGGCTCAGAGAGACAACGTCATCCTTCACTAGCAGGCCGGGGAAATCGGCCTGCACTTTTTCATGGATGGTTGCCGGGGAGAGACCCATGGCTCGCCATTTGGAAAATGACTGGGAAAAACGGTCGTAGGAAAGAAGCGCGTCCCTCGTCACCGAGTCGTTCAGGGTGAACACCGGAGGCACGAGCCTTTCCCGCGCGTCACGCTTTATCTCCGTGGCCCTGAGGTCCACGTACGGAAAGTCCCTTTCCACCACGTAGTCCCTCCGGGCCGCTTCACCGACGGTGACCGCGGAGAGGCGGTCCGGCTGGAAGATGCCGCCGGTCTGAGTGACGGCAATGACCACGGCAACCGCGAGGAGGAAGGTCACGACCATCGCAAACGTCGTCCATTTCTCCCTGCCCAGCCGGCGAAGAAAATCCCAGGTCCGGGCGGATATCAACCACGGATCACTCTTCATGCGCAGTTTCGTATGCGTGAACGATCTTCCGCACAAGCGGGTTTCGCACGACGTCGTTTTCCTCAAAAAACGTGAAACTGATCTCCCGGATGGTCTTGAGGATGGGTATAACCGTGAGCAGACCGGAGTCTGATTTTCGCGGAAGATCGATCTGCGTGATGTCCCCCGTGATCACCGTCTTGGAGTTCTCCCCGATCCTCGTCAGGAACATCTTCATCTGCTCGCGCGATGTGTTCTGCGCTTCGTCAAGGATGATGAACGCCTCCGAGAGCGTCCGACCCCTCATGTAGGCCAGCGGAGCAATCTCGATGACGCCATTCTCCTCCATGCGGCGAAACGATTCCATCGGGATGAGGGACTCGATTGCATCGTACAAAGGTCTTAGGTACGGGTGGATCTTCTGTGCGAGGTCTCCCGGCAGGAACCCGAGGCTCTCTCCGGCTTCCACGACCGGGCGCGTGATGATGAGCTTCCGCCGCGCCTGCCCCAACACCTGTTTGAGCGCCTGAGCCACTGCTAGGTAGGTCTTGCCCGTCCCTGCGGGTCCCACGCCGAAGACCAGCTCTTTCCTCTCGATTGCGTCGAGGTACAGCGCCTGGTTGTATGTGCGCGGATACACTTTGCGGTGTCCGTTGGGGATGACCACGAGGTTGTGCTTCAGAAAGTCTGCTTTCTCTGATTCCCCGTTCGCCAGCGAGCTGTGCAGGGAGCGGATCAGATCGGGCCCGGGAAGCTGCCCGAGCCTCACGTGTTCCTCCAGCCGCTGCAAGAGCATTTTGAACGTCCGCTCCACAGCGCCATCCGTCGTGTCGAGAAGGATTTCGTTTCCCCGAGAAAAGACCGGCGCGCCGAGAAGCTCTTCCAGGACCTTGAGATTGCTGTCGTTGGCTCCGCAGATTTCCGGCAGGATGGTCTGGTCGCTCACCACAACGGCCAGCGGCTTGTCCATTGAACTCACTGACTGTATCGTAGTCGAATTTTCTGCCACTCGTCAATTGAGGACAGTGACACCAGTATAGTCCCCCTGGACCGTGCTCTGGAGGAAAGGCACGGCTATCCACTTGACCTGAAACGTAAAGGCGGGGTTCCACTGGATGGTCTGTACGCCGCTCGAGGTGGTGGTGAGCTGCGGTGAGCCGGAGTATGTGACGGAGACATCCCAGTCTCTCAGGTGGTGGACCATCGTCATAGAAAGCGATCGTATCTTAAAGTTCGATTGATAGCGGTCCTGGATGTTGAAAAAATTGAAAGACTTCAAAAGGTCAGTCAGCGGGTTCATGTTGTACGGGGCGAAATACAGATACGTCTGGTTGTTGTACGAGGTCGAAGAGAACGTGATATCCAGAAACTTGTAGATGGAGAAATTGAGGTTGAAGGTGAAATCCAGCTCGTTGACCATGGGGTTCTGCAGGTTGATGTTGTAAGCGGACTGCACCGAAGCATCCACCTTGATTCTGTCCTTCCAGAACCACTGGGGGTTGCTTCCCGTATTCAGACCGAGATTCAGTGTCGACGGGGTGAGAGACCCGTTCATCTGCTGAGCCACGTACGACCCGGTGAGCCACCACGCTTTGGCCTGGGTCGTCGCGGTCTGCACGGTCGTCGCAGTGGGATCGAGCTGGAGCGCCTCGGAGAGTTCAACGTTGGACGCGAAGAGGTCTAACACGCTCGTCAGTACGAATGGCTGCGGGGTGCCGATCGTGGGAAGCGACCCCTGCGCTTGGACCTTTCCTGAGACGCTCGGCGTCCCCGCCTGCTCCTGGGCCGTGTACAAAGACGACAACGGAAGTACTTGCGTGGTGAGACTGAGATTGTTGGTAAAAAGGCCGGCCTGGTACAAGAGAGTGGATTGCAGAGTGTTGTCCGAAAGGGCGTCCGGAGTGAAAGGCCCCTGCGGGGTAAGGGTGGGCGAGACCCCTAGGTAGCTGAGCTGGTACAACCTGAGCCCCAGCCGGTAGGACAAAGAGGAGTCCGAAAAATGCGGGACGGCGAGGAGAGGGCGCAAAACGGTCTGGAAGGTATCCGTGAGCGTGAACCTGTCCTGGAACAGGTCGCTTTGCAGGAGGCTCTGCCAAGGCTGGACGGTGCTGCTCAAAGCGTTTTGGTCCGGATCGAAGCGCTGACGGTACTCGCCGTCGATACTGAAGCCCGTCGACACATCCATAAGTCTGTCCCAGAGAGAGGCCGCAGAAGTGATCTGGCTCGAACCGCCGACATCAAGAGTCTGGTACAGGATCCTGTAGTCGATGCTCTGCGGCGTGGTCCAGTTTGTGCTGTCGAAGGTCTGCTGCAGGGTTGCGCGCGGTTGGACTTGGTAGGTCACATCGAGGGATGATCCCAGGCCGGCTTCCGCCGCGTTGGCATCAGGCCAGAGATCAGGCTCGCGGTAGAGAGAACGCGTGGCTTCCCTTTGCCGCTCGACCTCGGGCTTTTCGCTAAGCGGAGATCGTAAACCTTTCCCGGGATCCTTGACCTCTGGGGCCGCGACTTGCGGGCTCGGGCCCTGGGCTTCGGCCTGGCCCTGCGCCCCAGGCCGAACCGGCCCTCCTGGCTGCGGCTGGCCTTGCGCGGGGGCCGCGGTAGGCTGACTCGCGCCCGGATTCGACGCCTGGCCGGCGGCTGAGGCCTGGGACGAAGCGGTTCCAGCTATGGCTGGCACCGCGGCGCCCGTCGAGGGCGCTTGCGTCGCGGCGCCTCCCATAGGCTGCGGCGTCACCCCTGGTGAGTTCCCACGCTTCAACAACTCGCCGGAAATTGCGAATGAGACGTTGGGAAAGGTTATGCTCGAAGGGTAATAGAAAGTGTGGCCCGGATCCGAATACAGGGGATCCGCGGTCGCTCCGGGAACGTCCACGCTCTGCCAGGTCACGTTCATATTGAGGGTGGGGAAGGAAATCGACTGGATGAGGGGAGACTTTACGCTCTTGGTCAGGTCAAGCTTGCTAACGTAGTCCCAGGACAGGTTGGGCTCCGTCGCGGTGGCCGCCGTCTGTACGGGGTTCTGCGTTGTGGGCTGCAGTATTGCCTGGAAGTTGAACCCTTCGCTGCGGTTGTAGAAGTCCGAAAGAAATGTCGGGTCCGAGTAGTACGCGAACTTCCAGCTCAGCGAATAGACGTCGGAAGAGTTCTGTATGCTCCCGTCCATGCCAAAGCGAAAAGGCAGTTGCGCTCCGAAGAATGAAGAGGTATTCCAATACATGAATCCGGTCTGAGCGTAATACGGCGTGTAGTACTGGTTGCCGCTTTGGTCCGTGTACAGGAACAAACTCCTGCTGAATCCGGCGCCGACCCTGAAGCTGGCGGCCGGCGGGAAGTCTCCGTTCAGTCCCGTGAACACCCCGAGCCGCGAGTAGCCGTCTAGGAGAAACTTCAGGGTCCCTTTGTCCGGAGGGGCGCTTTCATCGGGTATCTTTCGGAGGAAAAGTCCCTTCAGTTCTTCCGCGTAAGCCGGAGCGCCAGTGTCTGACATCTGGAGGAAGGAGAACGGGTTGTCCGAGGTTGTTTTCCTTCCAATCAAGTATGTGGTGGTCTGGACGTACGCGCCGAGCCTGTTGTCGTAGCCCGGATTCGGGTGAAAGAACAGCTCATCCCCTGGCCAGAAAAAGGCCGGGATGTAGAGGAGCGGGACTCTCCCCACCATCAGCACCGCATTGTCGATGGCCCATTCGCCGGGAGCCAGGATCCAGACGTTACTCGCCCTAATCTGCCAGAAAGGGTCCACGGGCTGGCTAGTCGTGAAGCTTCCATCGTTGAGGATGACCGTGTTGTTTGAAAGCCGTGAGATGGTGGTACCCGCGAAGGTGTATGTCAGCTTGGTTTGCCCCTGGGTCGTGTCCTTTGTCGTCGTGCCATCATAGAAAACGCCCTCGGAGGAGTCGAGATCGAAAGAAAAGCTCTTGCCTGTATAGTTTTGTGTTTCCTTTCCCTTGGTGATGGAGTAGGAGACGTCTCCCTGCGCGGACATGGTGTGACGAGTCTGGTTGTAAGTTACGCTGTTGGCCTTGACTTCCTCCACCGACCCATGCGTTTCATCCCGTATCTCAATGTCTACTCCTCCACGCAGGACCACGTATTTTTCGTTCACTTCCGCCAGCGTGTAGTACTGGGATTCACGGGCGGATTTCACCGATATCACCCGCTTCCCTTTAACAGCTTCCAGCGGCAGCTTCACCTTGTAGTGATCTACGAGCCTGGCCTGCAAGTCTTTTCGCGAACCTGAGTCCTCCAATCCAAGCCGGTCGCACCAGCTCACCAGCTCGTAGTAGCTTGCCGAGGCGATATCCGCCCCAAGCGTGTCCGCCTCCAGGCTTTCCGCGGTCGGCTGCGAGCCTTGATTGGGCGCGGGGGTGGGCGTTGGGGCCGGCGACGAGGAAGCTCTCCCCTCCCCTTCCTGGCCACCCCCTGCGCTGGCCTGGGCTGCCACTACCTCGGGGAGGAGGACCAGCAGAAGTGCCAGGGCTGCCATCCTCATTACTTTTTTAAGGTGCTCTTGAGATACTTTCCGGTCCACGACCTGTCCATGCGCGCAATCTGCTCAGGAGTGCCGCATGCGACGATTCTCCCGCCGTCCTCCCCGCCCTCGGGACCGAGATCTATCACGTGGTCCGCGCTGGCAATGACATCCAGATTATGCTCGATCAGGGCAACAGTGTTCCCATTGTCGACCAGCACCTGGAGCACTTCCATAAGCTTTTTTACGTCCGCGAAATGCAGGCCGGTTGTCGGCTCATCGAGCATGTAAAACGTGCGCCCAGTGCTCTTCCGCGAAAGCTCCAGCGACAATTTCACTCTCTGCGCCTCGCCTCCGGAAAGCGTCAAAGCGGACTGGCCGAGGCTGACGTAGCCAAGCCCCACCAGGAGCAGCGTCTTGAGCTTGGGCTCGATGGAAGGGATGTGCCGGAAGAATGCGTGGGCTTCCTCCACGGTCATCTCGAGGACTTCGTGGATGTTTTTCCCTTTGTAGCGCACGTCGAGGGTCTCGCGGTTGTATCTCCTTCCCTTGCAGACGTCGCAAGTGACGTACACGTCCGGCAGAAAGTGCATTTCGATGCGCAGCGTGCCTGCGCCCTGGCACTTCTCGCATCGTCCGCCTTTCACATTGAAAGAGAAACGGCCGCTCTTGTAGCCCTTGGCCTTGGCGTCCGGCAGCTGGGCGAACAGCGTGCGGATGGGCCCGAAGAGGTCGACGTAGGTGGCGGGATTCGACCGCGGCGTACGCCCGATGGGACTCTGGTCGATGTTGATGACCTTGTCGATCTCCTCCACGCCTTCCACCGATTTATAGCGGCCCTCGGGTAGTCTCGTTGCGCCCACCCGGTTGGCGAGGACGGGGTAGAGCAGGTCGGAAAGCAGCGTCGACTTCCCGGAACCGGAAACTCCGGTGATCGCAATAAGCTTTCCCAGGGGAAACGACACGGTGATATCCTTCAGGTTATGCTCCGAGGCACCTTTCAGGACGATTTCCTTGCCGCTTCCCCGTCTGCGCTCTTTGGGCCCTTCCATCACGAGCGTTCCCGAAAGGTATTGCCCGGTGAGCGATTGTGCTGAGGCGCAGACCTCGGCTAGCGTGCCGGCAACCACGACGTGCCCACCGTGGACTCCTGCGCCGGGGCCAAGGTCCACGATGTAGTCAGCCGCGCGCAAGGTCTGCTCGTCGTGCTCGACGACGATAAGGGTGTTGCCGATGTCCCGCAGGCCCTCTAACGTTTCGATCAGCAGCGAGTTGTCGCGCTGGTGCAGGCCGATGGTCGGCTCATCCAGGATGTACAGCACGCCCACGAGCGACGATCCGATCTGTGTTGCCAGCCGGATGCGCTGCGCTTCCCCGCCTGAGAGCGTGGAAGCCTTGCGCTCCAGGGTCAGATAGGAAAGTCCGACGTTGCGCAAGAACATCAGACGGGCGTTGATCTCCTTGAGGATCTGGCGCGCGATCTTCTGTGCGGTCAGGGGAAGGTCGAGCTTCTGGAAGAACTCCAGCGCGTTAGAGACCGAAAGGCAGGCGACCTGGTGGATGTTTTTTCCCCCCGCCGTTACGGCCAGAACCTCGGGCTTCAGTCGCGTGCCTCCGCAAGCCTCACATTCTTTTTGCGACATGAACGCTTCCATCCACTCCTTGACCTGCTCGGAGGTGGATTCGAGGTACCGTCTCTTGAGATCGTTCAACACGCCACGAAACCCCGATTCGAACTCCCATTTCCCCCGGCCGTCCCTGCTCTGGTAGCGGAAGTCGATTTTTTCCGTTGTCCCATGCAGGAGGGCCTGAAGAACGGACTTGGGAAGATCTTTGAGCGGTGTGTCGAGGGAAAACTTGAAGTGTTTCGCAAGAGATTCGAACTGGCTCCTGTGCCAGTTCGCTTTCGGGTTATAGGGGGCTATCCCGCCCTCGTTGAATGAGAGCCTCGGATCCGGCATTACGAGATCCCTGTCGAACTCCAGCGTCACACCCAGCCCGGAACACTCGGGGCACGCGCCGTAAGGGTTGTTGAAAGAAAACAGCCGGGGCTGCAGCTCGGGAATGCTGATGCCGCACGTGGGACAGGCGCTCTTCTGAGAGAAAAGGATTTCTTTCTCCGAGGAGTCCTTTCCCTTGACAAGGGCGATGATCGTCCCACCAGAGGTCTCGAGCGCCCCTTCCACGGATTCCGAAAGCCGCCGCCGGGCCTCTTGCGCAACCGTGAGCCTATCCACCACGATCTCGATGGAGTGCTTCTTCTTCCTGTCGAGAGTTATCTTCTCTTCAAGCGGCAGTATCTCCCCGTCCACACGGGCACGTACATAGCCCATCCGACGCGCATCGTCCAACAATTTCTGATGTTCACCCTTTTTCGCTCCGACGATGGGTGCCAGGAGAATCAGGCGGGTCCCTTCGGGGAGGACGAGCAGGGAGTCTACCACCTGGTCTACGGACTGTTCCTGGATCTGCCGGCCGCACTTGGGGCAGTGTGGAATCCCCACCCGTGCGAACAACAGCCTAAGATAGTCATAGATCTCAGTCACCGTGCCCACCGTGGAGCGCGGGTTTCGGTGCGTGGTCTTCTGCTCGATCGCGATTGCCGGTGAAAGACCTTCGATGGAGTCGAGGTCAGGCTTGTCCAGCCTGCCGAGGAACTGGCGCGCGTAGGAGGACAGCGATTCCACGTAACGCCTCTGACCCTCTGCGAAAATCGTGTCGAACGCGAGGGAGGATTTGCCCGACCCGCTGAGACCGGAAATGACGACGAACGAATCACGAGGAAGACAGAGATCGATATTCTTGAGGTTGTGTTCGCGGGCACCCTTGATCGTAATGCTTTTCATTCTCGAGCATCCCGGCCTTCGTCAGAAGCAGTCTCCTTTGCAGGAGATTTGGCTGCGGCCGCGACGGCCCGCCGCGGAGATTTCCTCACCGGTGTTGCAGGGCGCGGCCATCGCCGGCCGGAAGCGATGAAGAAAATGAGCGGGAGAAGGAGCATGAGAAAGGCGCAAGCGGCGATCACCTCCCATTCGCCGAATGCGACCATGAAGCTCCCGTTTTCCATCGGCGCCATACTAACCCGGCATGGTGTGCATGGCAAGGAGCGCAGTGCGCCTGGGCAGCGTTGCCGGCTCACATCATGACTTCATCGTCACGATCGTCTTGCCGTAGCCGCCTTCCTCCGGAGCAGAAAACCGGAAGTCCTCAACGGAGGGAAGGCCGCGCAGGTAGTCGTGGATGGCCCTGCGCAAGATTCCCTCTCCTTTTCCATGGATGATAGCGAATTGTCGAAGGCCGTGAACTAGCGCGCTGTCCACCTGCTTCTCCACTAGTCGCATCGCTTCCTCCAGCCTCATCCCCCGAATATGCAGCTCCATCACCGGAGGCTCCAAGGGCTCGGAAGGCGTAAAGCTCACGGTGACCTCCGGCACAGCCGCCGCAGGAGCGGGACCCACCTCGCCGGGGAGAAGGGACAGGCGGAGCGTTTCGGTCTCCACGATCCAGCGCCTGCCTTTGTCCTTGCGGATCACCCTGCCTCTTCGTCCCGAGCGTCGGATGATAACTTCCATCCCTTCGCTGATCTGAACGGTCTCCCCGGGGATCAAAGATTCACCTTCCTCAGCGATCCTGTTTTCTTCCTGTTCTATCCTTTGCTGGATCCCTTCAAAAAGCTTTCCCGCCTCAGTCGATATGCCCGCGGGCATGCTCTCCCGAAGCTTCATCCAGTCTTTGCGGGCCTGGGAGAGAAAGTCGCGCATTTCCTTGAGGCCATGGCGCCGAAGTTCCAGCTCTTTTTGCCGTAGGGACAGCTCCTTCAGGTCATTCGTTCGTCTCTTCTCCCGAAGGTCGTGCTCCCGGGCCTGCTGCTGCTCCTCTGCCGCGGTGAGTTTCTGGTGCCGCTCGGCAAGGCTCGAGACCAGGCGTGATATGTCGGTGCGCTCGTCGTTGAGATAGGAACGCGCGTCCTCAAGGACTTCGGCAGGCATGCCGCCCCGGTGTGCAATCTCTAGGGCGTGGCTTTCTCCGGGAACGCCCATGAGAATCCGGAAGGTCGGAGCGAAGCTCCTGGAGTCGAAACTCATGGAGGCGTTCTGGGCCCCCTTGCGAGTCGCGCCGTAGTTCTTGAGAATCCCGTGATGAGTCGTGGTTATCACAATGCAGCCGGTGCGCAAGAATGCGTCCAGCAAGGCCATGGCGAGAGCGACTCCCTCCTCGGGATCTGTGCCCGCGCCCAGCTCGTCCAGCAAAACAAGCGACCGCTGGCTCACGCTGCGAACGATGCCGGCAATATTCTTCACGTGCGCCGAGAAGGTCGAAAGGGATTGCGTGATCGATTGCTCGTCTCCGATGTCGGCGTGGATGCCGTCGAAGACGGGAAGAGCGGATCCCTCGCCAGCAGGGATTTCCATACCGAACTGGTTCATAAGAGCCAGGAGCCCGACTGTTTTCAAGGTGACTGTCTTCCCGCCGGTGTTCGGGCCCGTGATGATCAGAACCCTCGCATCTCCGCCGGCCTGCACAGACACGGGGACCACCGCGCTTCCCAGGAGCGGATGCCGTGCATCCCTCAAAGTCAGCGTGGTTTCCGACGGCTCGGCGCGGCGGCAGGAGTGGCGCACGGCGTAACGGGCGCGGGCAAGGAAGACGTCCAGGACGGCCACCGACTCCATCATCGCGGCGAGCGCTGCGGCGTGTCGCGATGCTTCCGCGGTCAGGTCGCGCAGGATCCGTCGAACCTCCATGCGGTAAAGGTTCTCCTCCTGCACGATTGCGTTGTTCTTCTCCACGACGTCGAACGGCTCCACGAAGACCGTGGATCCGCTTGAGGACATCTCGTGCACAATTCCCTTCACTCGGCCCTTATACTGGGTCTTGAGCGGAAGCACGACGCGTCCGTCCCGCTGCGTCGGCGTGGTGGTCTGCCAGAATGAACGGTTGGAGGGATCCTCCAGGATGGCGCGCACAGCCCTATCGGCTTCCTCGCGCGTGCGCCTGATGCGTTCGCGGATTGCGGCCAGCGCGGGAATCTGGCGTTCGCGCAAGACACCCTCGTGGTCCAACAGGTGAAAAATCGTCCGCGACAGACTGGAAAGATCAGGAACGCCCGAGGCGACGGGAGAAAGCGCACCTGACGGCGCCGCCTTGAGGATGTGTCGGCGCAGTTTCAGAGCGGATAAGATGCAGCGGCCGATGGCGGCGAGCTCTTCGCCCTCCAGCTGAAGACCTTCCTTGCCGAGCCTCGGCGTGACCTCCGCGATGTCCGGGAAGTCGAGGCCAGGCGGCTCGGCCCCGCTCTCGAGCATTTCGCGAAAGGAGCCCGCGAGGCCGAGCCTCTCGGCCACCTCTCGCGGCGAGTTGAGGATGTTCTGACGGCTTATGAGCCTTACGCCGTCCGGACTTTGGCACAGGGCAACCAGCTCTTCGATCACTTTCGGGAACTCGAGAAGGGAAAGGGTGTGCTCATCCACGGCCTTGCCTCCCCGAGTCCTGCAGCTCCCGAACTATCCTGAGGTAGCTTTCGTATCGGTCGGGATGGATCTCCCCTCTTTGCACCGCGGCGGCTACCGCGCATCCCGGCTCGCCCGCGTGCAGACAAGGCTGAAACTCGCAGCCTTCCGAGTGCGGAAGGAAATCGCGGAAATGAAAACCCACCTCTTCTGGCAGTATTTCTGCAAGCTCTAGCTCCCTGACTCCAGGAGTGTCGATGATTCGGAGGCCGTCCCCGAGCAGCAGGAGCGAGGAGAAGTTCGTGGTGTGGCTTCCGCGGTCATGCTTCTGCGACACTTCCCCCACCTTGAGCTTGAGATGCGGGCTCATTGCGTTGAGGAGGGAGGACTTGCCGACACCGGATTGGCCCACGAACACAGCGGTCGAGCCCTCGAGCATGCTGGCGAGCTCGGCGACCCCCTGGCCTGACTTCGCGGAGCAGGAGTGCACCCGGTAGGCCATGCGCCGGTAATGGTCCAACCGATCCATCATCTCGGGCTCGGACGGCAAGTCCGCCTTGTTCACGACGATGACAGGTTCGATTTTCCCGGCTTCCGCAGCAACGATCAGCCGATCGATGAACCGTGGCCGAAAAGGGGGCGAGGAAGCACTGGACACGCAGACGGCGAGGTCCGCGTTTGCAGCAAGCACTTGGGGCGCCCGCCCCTTCTTGTTCCATCGCACGAGGCTTGTCCGCCTCTCCAACACCTCAACTATCAGGCCTTCCCTCGCATTCAGGGCAGCAGGGATCACCGTGACAATGTCTCCGGGGGCAATCGGGTTGTAGCTCTCCCGTCGGGGCGTTCCCCGTTTGCGGGCCTGGCGCGGCGCCCCCTCCATTTCTTCCGGAAGAGGCACATCGTTCAGCCTCTCACGTCGCGTCTTGGCCGACCACGTTCCAGCAAGGACCTTCCCCTTGATCCGGCACTGCAACACGTCCATCCCCGCGCGAACCGAGTAGATGGTATTGATGCCGTACAGGACCTCCGCGCGGACGGTGTCGGGCATTCCCATCAGATCGAGCCCGCTAGATGCAGGCCAAACGTTGAAGCGAAATAGCGGTAGCGCTCCTCGATAGCTGCCGCGCCGGTGACGTACAGCGCATCAGTTTCGCGCCCCTCGATTCCGGAGTCGGCTTGAGCGCGCTCCCCGAGGAGGCGTTGCACCTGGCGCGCGACCCCTTCGCGCGAATCGACGAGCGCTATCCCCTCCTCGTCGAGCAGGTGGCGGAACTCCGGCTCCAGGTGAAGGAAATGAGTGCACCCGAGCACCAGGGCGTCGATTCCCGCGTCGCGGAAACGCTCGACCTCGGCTCGCACTCGGGTGGTTTTTTCCTCCGGCGTGCATTTCTCCATTGCGCTTTCGACGAACTCCACCAGCTCTGCCGCGGGAAGGCTTACAACCGTGCAGTCCGCTGCATGATCATGGATCAGGGAACGCAGATAATCACCCTCCACGGTCCTGCGAGTTGCAAGCACACCCACCCGGCGCCGCCGGGACAGCGCGGCCGCGGGCTTGACCGCGGGAACCACGCCGACGAACGGAAGGGGGAACGTCTCCCGCAAATGGGAAAGCGCCACGACCGAGGCGGTGTTGCAGGCAACGACAATAAGACGGGGGTGCTCGCATTCGATCATTCGCTCGGCGAGACCACTAATTGCCGAGACGACCTGGGCGACGCTTTTTTCCCCATAGGGAAAGTTTGCGCGGTCCACCGCGTATACGTACCTTTCTCGAGGCAGCAGGGTCCGCGTGCTGGCGAGATAGGGCAACCCCCCGATGCCTGAGTCGAGGAACGCCACCGGTCTGCGACGGCCATCGCGCCTTCCGCCCAGCCCCGGCCTCGACGCGGTTCTGCTATCCCTGGATGGATCAGCCATCGCCAAAAAGCTGGTCGAGCTTCCGCCGTGCTTTCTCTTTCGCCTCGACGCTCTTATCTGCGTCGGGAGATTTCAAAGGGTTGGCGCGGAAGCTGAAGAAAGTGCAGAAATTGGCCCGGTCCTTTTCGTTGACGGGTTCGTCAATGGTCTCGGAGCAGTCCCAATGCGCGCCTGGGCTGTAGAAACGGCAGTTCAGACAAATCTTGAGATCCCGTTTACAGGACGGGCACGACGAGGAACGGTAGACCTCCCGAGTGTTCTCGACGGGTGTCCCGCAGAAATGGCACGCCGGTCCGGCGTTGTTTGCAGTTCCTTCCGCCATGGGCGAAAGCCAGTATATCCCCACGTTCGGGTTGCTCACAAGGGCATATGACTGTACCCTTCGGGGAATGTACGTCCCCCGTCCGTGCTTTCACAAAGGTTGCGGCAGGCCCGCGTTGGCCGAATCCGACGCATGCGTGGTGCATCACCCGGATGCCCGCAAGCACGTGAAAGAGATCCTGCGCGCGGCCCGCGGCGCCCACGGCCTTCTGGACCTCGACTTGACGGGTATCACGCTGGAGGATGAGGATCTCAGAGATATGGAGATCTCGGGCTGCCGGCTCACGGCGGCGAGCCTAACGCGCGTGCGGCTCTCGCGGGCTGCCATCCATCTGACTTTTCTGGACAGGGCCACGCTGAGGGAATGCGATTTTTCCGGTGCAAACATCCTGAATGCCGCTCTCGCGGGGTCTCGAATCGAAAACTGCCCCTTCACCGGTTCGGAGATCATCCAGTCCAATTTCCTCGGCATCAGCGGGATATCCGTCTCTTTCGATCACTCCGACCTCTATGGCTCCCGGTTTATCGGCTCCTGGCTGGAGAAGGTGAGCATGAGAGACTGCAACCTCACCCGGGTGCATTTCGACTCGGTTCACCGCGGTGTTATCGATTTCCACCTCTCCAACATGGCCGAGGCGATTTTCATCGAGGTCGAGTCATGAAGTTCTTCTCCCTTTTTTCCAGCGCCTTTATGTCCAACTCCTACCTTCTCGGTCCTGACGAAGGCGGCGACGCCATCCTCGTGGACCCGGGAGCGTTCGACGCCGGTCTCCTGCAGGCAATCGAAGGCAACAGGCTCTTTGTGCGCTGGATACTAGTGACGCACGCCCACAACGCGCACGTGAACGGGATTCGATCTCTCTTGAAGGTGTACGACGCGGGCATCTACGCAAACCAGCCCAGCATCCTCGACTTCCCTGCCCGTCACGTCGAAGAGGGCAACCGGCTGTCCCTCGGAAAGTTCCGCGTCAGGGTCATCGAGACGCCGGGCCACTCCATCGACTCGGTCTCGTATCTCGTCGACCACATGTTATTCACGGGAGATCTTCTCTCCGCCGGCTCCATTGGCACGACACGCGACGGGTATGCCCGCGGGCTTCTCCTTGCAACCGTGCGCAAAAAGCTGCTGCCCCTTGGGGATGAGGTACTGATCTTCCCCGGACACGGCCCGCCTTCGAAGATCGGAATCGAAAAACTCTACAACCCTTTCCTGGGAGAGAAGCTTTGAAGCAACGCTTTCATGTGAGGGGGTAGCGGCGACTCGAACAGGCGCGGGGCATTCTCACCGGGAATGATTATAGAGAGCCGCCTCGCGTGGAGCATGAGCGTCGCGTGCGGAAACCTTTGGTCACGCCGGGCGTACAGCGGGTCCCCGAGGATGGGCGTGCTGAGCTTTTGCATGTGTACGCGCAGTTGATGCGTGCGTCCCGTTCTCGGTCGAAGCGCCACGAGGCTGTACCCATCCAACGAGCGGATTACTTTCCACGAGGTGACCGCGACCCGCCCGCCCGTTGTGACGCAAGTAAAGCGCTGTCTGTTTCTCGGGTCGCGGGCAATACGGGTTTCCAGGGAACCTGCGGGCGGGGTCGGCAAACCCTTCACGACGGCCACGTAGCTTTTTCGTGCGGTCCTGAGCTGGAACTGACGGGCCAGGAAGTCATGCGCGGAAGCGTTTTTCGCCACGATGATCACCCCGGATGTGTCCTTGTCCAGCCGGTGAACAATGCCCGGACGAGGATCATCCTCCCCGAACTCCCGTGCCAGCCTTGCGCAGTAGAACAGGAGCGCGTTGACGAGCGTACCAACGCGGTTGCCGCTCCCAGGATGGACCACCATTCCCTGCGGCTTGTCGATCACGATGACGTCATCGTTTTCGAAAATCACCGAGAGTGGGATGTTTTCAGGGTCCAAGCCGGGCCCGGGCGCCTCAGACCACGCCAGCGATATCTTGTCCCCCAGCTTCAGTTTCTTCCCCAGCCGGGCGGGCGCACCGTTCACCGCCAGGGAAACGACTCTGGAGCGGGCCTGACTGCGTGAGAAGAGGGCGAGCCGCTCTGAAAGGAAAATGTCCACGCGCATGCCGGCGCACGAAGGATCATCAACGATCGCTTCAAGGCTTTTCTGAGGTTGCATCCCACCTGCCGAGCATGAAATCGATGACCGCAACGGTCAACGAAAGTCCCACCGCACTGACGATGATCCAGGCCTGCTCCTGCGCCGTCAGGTTGAGCGTGCTTCCCGTGTTGAAGGGCCACGGTGCATACGTCGCATTAAATCCCGTGTTAAAATAGCGGTACAGATCGTAGGACTCGAGAGAGAGAAAGAGGGTAATGGGGAAAGATCCCACGAGGATCACTTCCGCCCGCCAGAGGTCTTTCATCCAGCCCTGGAACTCGTCCGGCGAGTAGGGCTGCGGCGTATGGTCCTGGGCGAAAACTCCCCCTGGCGCGCCGGCCAACAGAAGGCATGCAAACAGAAGAAGGGCGACTCGGCGGCTCATGCCCCTCCCCTCCGTCCGAACAGCGCTGTTCCGATTCTCACGATGGTGGCCCCTTCCTCAACGGCTGTCTCGAAGTCGCCCGACATCCCCATGGACAGGACGGTGAAGTCAAGCAGAGATCCGTCCGTCCTGATCTGCTCGAACAGCTCCCGAAGCCTGGCGAAGGACCGGCGCACCGCACTGACGTCCTCCGAG
>Ga0326727_10015131_pt1 | contig 16638 bp, 17 predicted proteins | sample MB2enrmetagenome_FD_207643 | JGI IMG/M metagenome (GOLD analysis project Ga0326727, IMG submission 207643) | Lab enriched peat soil microbial communities from McLean, Ithaca, NY, United States - MB29MY | ecosystem: Environmental > Terrestrial > Soil > Wetlands > Peat | place: USA: New York...
CCGTCGAATCCATCCAGGAGAAACTCACCCGCTGTCGGCGAACTTTGGAGCAGATCCAGCCCGGCTGCACCAGCCCCAAATCCAGGAAGCGGATGACTGTCTAGTTATTTCGCAGACACTACACTAGAATAGGAGTCGATGCCCGGACTGCCTGCGGTTTCTGGCCGGATCCTCATAGTCGACGATGAGGAGCGCCACCGTAAGGCCCTGGCTGCCATGCTGGCCGATGGTGACTTTGAGACACAGGTCGCGGCGGACGGGCAGGAAGCGCTGGAACGGCTCAGTGCCTTCGACGCAGACGTCATCGTTGCGGATTTGGTCATGCCCCGCATGGATGGCTTCGAGCTGCTCCGGCACCTGAAGGACCGTGGCGACCTCACTCCGGCGATCGCGCTCACCGGCTTCGGCAGCATGGAAAAGGCGCTGTCCGCGGTTCATGACCTCAAGGCATTCTGGTTCCTGGAGAAGCCCGTGGAACCACTGGCCTTCCGGACCCTTCTGGAACGCGCGATTCGCTACAAAAGAAGTCTGCAGAAAACGGATGAGCTCAAGCGCGAGCTGAGCCTTCGTGGGGTACTCGGAGATCTGGTAGGAAACTCTCCCGCGATGCTGGAGGTTTACTCGATCATCAGGCAGGTGGGGCCCACTTCGGCGCCGGTATTGATCTGTGGAGAGAGTGGCAGCGGGAAGGAACTGGTAGCGCGGGAAATTCATAAGTGCAGTCCCCGTTGCGACGGCCCTTTCGTCGCGATCAACGCAGCCGCCTTACCCGAGACTCTGATCGAGAGCGAGCTTTTCGGCCACGAGAAAGGCGCGTTTACGGGGGCCATGGAGCGTTCAGCCGGTTGCTTCGAGCAGGCCCACGGGGGCACTTTGTTTCTCGACGAGGTGGGCGAGATGCCGCCGAGTACGCAGCCAAAGCTGCTGCGCGTTCTCGAGGACCTGCGGGTGCGGCGACTTGGCGGCAAAAAGGAAATCCCGGTAGACGTTCGGGTGCTGGCCGCGACCAGTCAACAACCCGGAACGCACCTGCGCGAAGAGCTCTACTATCGCTTGAGCGTATTCCAAATCGTGGTTCCGCCGTTGCGTGAACACAAAGAAGACATCCCGCTGATCGCCGATATCATGCTGGAGAACCTGAACAAGAAACACGGCACGCGCGTTACCGGGGTGGATGCCGAAGTGCTGGACCTTCTTCATCGCTACGATTGGCCCGGCAATGTGCGGGAACTGCGGAATGTCCTGGAGCGAGCGGTCATCATGGCCGGCGAGGGTTTGATCCGGCTGACCAACCTTCCTTCCCCGGTGTTCGGTGTAAGCCCCGGCCCGCACACCCGTTCATCAGCCGGCGATGACGGTCCCGGCATGCCCCAGCCAGGCCAGCCCCTCGTGAAAATCGAGGAAGCTTACATCAAACTCACCCTCGAGCACGTGGACGGCAATCGCAAACGCGCCGCCGAGATGTTGGGGATCAGTCTGCGGACGTTGCAGAACCGGATCGCCGCACTGCGTGAAGAGGCGAGCGCGACAACTCCCGGTTCGTGAACGGCTTACCCGGTGCGGTCCTCTGTGGTGACCGGAGCCTGAGATGGGCGGAGAGTCAAAGCCACCGCGGCCAAACGCCTCTGGCGACGCCAACAGGTCCCCGTGGCTTCCGCTCAAGGCGTTGCCGCGAGTGTTCCGGCAGGCATCGAGCGAATGGATCGACGACAATGCACCGCGCCTCGGTGCCTCCGTCGCCTTCTATACGTTGCTGTCGCTGGCTCCCGTTATTGTCCTGGCCGTCGCCGCGGCCGCCGTTGTCTATGGGCAGGAGGCCGCCCAGGGCCGGCTGGCTTCTGAAATCCGAGGCGTGGCCGGGCCTGAAGTAGCACGGACAATCCAGGACTTCATCAGCGGCGCCTACAAGCCGGGGACGGGCGCGATTGCGACCCTGCTCGGCCTGGGGACCCTGGTCTTTGGCGCCTCCTCCGTCTTTGTGGAGTTGCACGACGCGATGAACGCCATCTGGCATGTTTCGCTCCCCCCCGACCGAACCACTGCCGCCACCATCATTCGTCTGATAAAGAATCGCTTCTATTCGTTCGCGACGGTGCTGGGCACGGGTTTCCTGCTGCTGGTTTCTCTGGTGCTGAACGCCTGGGTCGCGGCAATGCGGGCCTCCGTGCCGCGGGCTGCCGTGTTCCTGCTGTCGTACCTGGTGATAGCGGTGCTGTTTGCAGCCCTCTATAAGATCGTTCCGGACGTCCGATTGAAGTGGAGCGACGTGGCCCTCGGAGCCATGATCACCTCATTGCTGTTCATGCTTGGCAGGGAGCTCATGGCGCTGTACTTCGGACGCACCAGCCTGGGGTCGGCGTATAGTGCGGCCGGCTCGCCGATGGTCGTGTTCCTATGGATATACTACTCGGCGCAGCTATTCTTTTGGGGTGCTGAGTTCAGTAAGGTGTACAAGAAGACCGTGGAATCCTGGGGCGACCGGCAACATTGAGGGCGCCCGAGGGAGCAGGGTCACAGCCAGGCTGAGAGTCTGTACCACATCGGAACCCGGAATCGTGGCGGGCCGCGGAGATCCTCGGGTTTAACAGAACACGCTGCCTCACCCGCGTTCCGGCGGGTCCAGCCGGCCGAAAGGCCGGGCGCGGCAGGATGGCCCGCCCCACCGGTGGCCTCTGAAATGTCCTTTTCGGTCAGCAGCCTCCATCCCGCAGGTTGTGGTCACAGGATTGCTCCATGCACGGCGAGGATCACAAACATGGAGCAGGTTGAAACGAACGGTCATAACGGCGGTCGAGTTTCCGGGGGATTGCGTTTCCTGACCGGGCTGGGAGCGGGTATCGCCCTGACGGTCCTGCTTGCTCCGCGCTCCGGCGCTGCAACGCGTCGCCTCATCGGCCGCAAGGTAGAAAAGGGCGAGGACTGGATGAAGGACAAGGCTGCCGCGGCACAAGACTACGTCAAGGGTCACGCAGAGGAATTGCGCGATCAGGTCAAAGAAGCGGCTGAGGTGCTCGGACGGCACTGAGGAACCGCGGCGGGCGGGGCCGGATCGGCGCGCCGGCTTCCCGGAAGGTGGGTTCGCGCGCCAGCGGCTCTGGCAAGGTGAATCCGCAATGAAAACTCCGCTGATGGTGGTCGCGTTTGCCGCCGCGCTATTTGCTCAGAGCAATAGGCGTTCTGCGGACAAAGCTCAGAACGAGCCGGGTGTTCCGGACGTCCGCCACATCGTGGAACTGTCCGTCGCCGCGACCGAGCGGAACTGGCAAGCGCGGGACCATTACACCTACGTCGAGATTGATGAGGATCAGCGTCTGGACTGGCGCGGCCAGGTGCAGTCGGCGTGCGTCGACGTCTCGACGATCATTCTGGTCAACGGCGCTCCTTTCGAGCAACTCATGAAACACAACGGGAACCCTCCGTCGGCCCTGGAGCAAAGGGTACAGGAGCTGAAGCTCGGCAAACTAAAGCGCGAAACGCCGGAGGCGCGGGCGGCCCGGCTGCGCGAGGGCGGGGAGGACAGTTCTTTCATCCGGGAAGTGCCCCACGGCTTCGACTTCCAGCTCGTCGGCGAAGAGGCGGTCAACGGCAGGCCGGCGTACGTGCTTCAAGCGACACCCCACCCCGGCTATCACCCGCACGGGAAGTACGGAAAGATGTTCCTGGGAGTCGAGGGCAAGCTGTGGATCGACAAGCAGGACCTCGGGTGGGTCAAGGTCGACGGGCAGGTGACCCAGCCCGTTTCGTTGGGATTGTTCCTGGCGCGCGTGCAGCCTGGTTCGCACATCATGATGCAGCAGATGCGCGTCGCCGATGGGTTCTGGATGCCGAGACGCATCGAAGTGCGCGTGAAGGCCAAGGTCCTTTTCGTAATGAGTTATGACATGAACAGGATTATCACCTACTCGGACTACCTTCCCGCGCAGCAGGCGTCGTTGGTTTCATTTAACAGCAGGCAGCCGGACGGTAAATAGCGCACCGGGACCCGAGGCCGGTCTTCCACCGCGAGCCAGGGAAAAGAAATGCGGTGAGAGTATTCGGCAAAACGCCGGATCGCGCCCAGCCAGGGCGCGTGCGGCAGCCTGGGAGTGATTACGGCGCTGGAGTTCTTCGAGCACCCGTTCACGAAGCCGGGTCACAGGGACCTCCTTGTGACCCATACGCTATCGGGTTGCCAGCACCGCCGCACCTGTCACGCACGCGTTGCGTCCGCCGCGCGACGGCTTGCTTGAAACGCGGCTGTCACCGCGTGTCCTGGCAGCGCCTGATACACTCACTCGCATGACCAGCGGCGCCGGCCCACCGGCAAATTCGGCGAAGACCTCGCCCGGCCACTGGGTAGTGCTGGCCCTGCTGGTGGTCTCGGTGGCCATCAACTACGTCGACCGCGGCAACCTTTCGGTGGCCGGCCGCGACCTTGGCGCTGAATTGCGGCTGCCGCCCGACCGCCTCGGATTGCTGTTTTCGGCGTTCTTCTGGACCTACGCGGTGTTCCAGATTCCCGCCGGCTGGCTGATTGACCGCTATGACGTCGTGCGCGTCTATGCCGCCTGCTATCTGATCTGGTCGGTGGCGACGGCGTGTACCGGCCTGGTCTCCACGCTGGGCGCGTTGTTCGCGCTGCGCCTGCTGCTGGGGATGAGCGAATCGGTGGCCTATCCGTCCTATTCGAAGATCATCGCGGCGAACTTCCGGGAAGAGCGGCGCGGCATAGCCAACGCTCTGATCGATGCCGGTTCGCGAGCGGGGCCGGCGTTCGGCGTACTGATCGGCGGTCTGATTCTGGAGCGCTACGGCTGGCGCATCATGTTCCTCGCCATCGGCGCGGCCAGCTTGCTGTGGCTTGTGCCATGGATGGCGGTGGCGCCCCGCGTGGCCAGCGAAACGGCGGGCGCCAGCTCCGGCGAACAGGTGGGTTTCGGGCAGATTCTCGCCCGGAGGGAATCGTGGGGCTCCTTTTTCTCGCTCTTCAGTGGGAATTACGCATGGTATTTCCTGCTGACCTGGATGCCGCCGTACCTGCTCATGGAGAGGCACTACAGCCGCCACGCCATGGCGCTCTACGGCTGGCTTCCCTTTGCCGCGCTGGCCACCGCGTCGCTGGGCGGCGGCTGGCTTTCGGACCGGCTGATTGCCCGCGGCGCCACGCCCACGCGGGTGCGCAAGACGTTCGTAGTGATGGGCCTGACCTTCGCCACCATTCTGATCGCCTCCTCGCTCAGCCACGACGAGAAAGTGGCCATGGGGCTGATGATCGTCGCCTGCATCTCGCTGGGCCTGTACAGCTCCAACATCTGGGCGGTGACCCAGACGCTGGCGGGCCCGCGGGCGGCGGGGAAGTGGACCGGCATGCAGAACGCCTTCGGAAACCTGGCCGGGGTGACGGTCCCGTACGTCACCGGGCTGATTGTTCGCGACACCGGCTCTTTCCGGCTGGCGTTCGTCAGTGTCGGGGTGGTGCTGCTGCTGGGGGCACTGGCGTTCCTGCTGCTGATCCCGCGCGTCGCGCCAATCCGCTGGGCGCAGGTCGCGCGCCGTGCTGTGCCAGACTAACATGAGCTTTTTGGGATCGAAGTCGATGTTCAACGCGCAATAGTGGACGGTGCGGCCGGCTCCCGCAGGGTAGCGTCCGAGCGCCCGACGGATCGCGCTCCACTCTGATTATAAAAATTCTGTATAATCGCAATGAGTCAGGGGTGGAACAAAGCCGATCCAATGGCTCGGAGACAGTCGTGACCGCCTCCGACGATTCCGCCAGGCAGTGCGTCGCGAAATCGGCTATCAGTTGAGCTTGATTCAGGCAGGACGTTCGGCAAGCGATTGGAAGCCGATTCCGGTCGTCGGCCCCGGGGTAATTGAGATTCGAGTCCATACGGAGGGTGAATATCGCGTCCTCTACGTGGCAAAGTTCGAGGGCGCGGTGTATGTGCCGCATGTCTTTGCCAGGAAGACCCGGAAGGCGTCCTCACTTGACGTCGAGCTGGGGAAGAAACGCCACCGTGAGTTGTTGGAAAGGCGGAAGTGATGTGGGCGACAAAAGGCAATGAGAATGTTTTCACAGACTGCGGGTTTTCCCCCGCCGAAGCGGAAAACCTCCGCATCCGCGCTAAGATGATGATGGCTCTGACCAGCTACATCCAGAAGAGAAAGATAACCCAGTCGCGCGCGGCCAGAGTCATGGGTGTATCGCAGCCGCGAATCTCGGATCTGGTACGCGGCAAGATCGGGCTATTCACAATCGATACCCTGGTTAACATGGTGACCGCGGCCGGTTTGAAAGTGGATGTCGACATCACGGCTGGCGGACCGAGGGCGAAGAACAAGCAGGTTGCCTGATTCGCGAATACGCTCCCTCGGCGATGCACCCGCGTCGTTCAGCGCTTACCAGGGTCCGCCCGACGCTGGTCCGCCGGCAATTGTTGGGGACAGGACCCGCGCTGTGCCAAACTAGGAGAGCAGTGGCCTGGTTCACACGAGAGAAGCCTTCCGTCGGAGCGCCGCCCGCGGAAGGGGAGCGCCGTTTGCGCACCGAGGGGCTTTGGCAGAAGTGCGAACACTGCGGCGAGATTATCTGGCGCAAAGCGCTCGAAGACAATGTGCAGGTGTGTCCCAAGTGCGCCTGGCACTATCGCATCGACGCCCGCACGCGCCTGAACAGCCTGCTGGACGACGGCGCGTTCGAGGAGCTGGATGCCGATCTGGTCTCCACCGATCCGCTTGGCTTCGTCGACTCGAAGCCATACGTCGAGCGGCTGGCCGGCATGCGGCAAAGCACATGCCTGAAGGACGCCGTTATCTCCGTCTCCGGGAGACTGAACGGCCGCAAGGTGTACCTCTGCGTGCTGGAGCTGAAGTTCATCGGCGGCAGCATGGGGGCGGTGGTGGGCGAGGTGATCACGCGGGCCATCGAGCGCTCGCGGGACAACCGGACGCCGCTGATCATCGTTTCCGCTTCGGGAGGCGCGCGCATGCAGGAAGGCGCCGTCAGCCTGATGCAACTGGTGAAGATTTCGGCGGCGCTGATGCGCCTGGACGAGGCGCGAGTCCCCTTCCTCAGCGTCCTGACCGACCCCACCACCGGCGGTGTCACCGCCAGCTTCGCCATGCTGGGCGACTTGAACATCGCCGAACCGGGCGCGCAGATCGGCTTCGCCGGCCCGCGGGTGATCGAGCAGACCATCCGGCAGAAGTTGCCCGAGGGCTTCCAGACCGCCGAATTCCTGCTGGCGCACGGCTTTCTGGACGCGGTGGTGAAGCGCGTGGAGCTGAAGGCGTTCCTCGGGCGGGCGCTGGACTTCTTCGTGGGCTGACGATCCACTACCAATGAACCAGACCGTCGACGTCCTCTACCAGGACGACTTCATACTTTTCCAACAGCGGCATCAGGAGGTTCTCCAGTTCGCTCTTCCAAAGTTCTCCTTCATAGAACTTTGCCTTCATCGGCTCGCGGGAAGCGAGGTCGGGAAAGCCGCGCATGAAAAAGAAGGTGTCGGGATCTTCGACGGAAAGAAATGGACCCAGTATCTTCATCCCGATCTCCGCGTGCGCCGGAATCGACCTGGAGCGGAATATCTCAAGGAACCGTGCGCGGCTGCCGGGCTTGGTTTTGTACGTTCTCATTTCTATGATCATGTGACTCCTCCTTCAGCAGGATTGCGCAAAGCGCGTAAGAGATCAAGAATGCACTTTTCGGTGAGCTGGTTACCTTATGGAAACTGGTCCCGCGGCAAAAATCGCTGAGGCGTCGCAGTTACCTCTGCCAACGAAGTGCCATCTTACGGCGGTAGTTCCATGCGAATCTGCATTCCAGCCGGCAGCCTGCAGACCCGAAGTTTCAGGATCATCTTGTGTTGGAGAATCTGCCGTCTGTCTCCGCCCCCCGGCATCAGGCTACACTTGAAGTAACTATGGCCATCAGCAAGGAGCTCCTGGAAATCCTGGTGTGCCCGCTGTGCAAGGCTCCGCTGGAGCTGAAGCCAACCGGCACCGGGCTGAAGTGCGTCGAGTGCAAGCGCGTTTATCCCATCCGCGACGACATCCCCGTGATGCTCATTGACGAGGCGCGGATCGAAGACTGATTTTTCCGGATGCATTCCGTCGTCGAGCGTCTGCCCGAACGCGCGCGTGTCGCGGTGGTCCGCCTCCGCTCCCTGGGCGACTGCGTACTCACCACGCCGGCGCTGGCGCTGCTGAAACAGACCCGGCCCGATCTCGAAATCGCAATCGTGGTGGAGGACCGCTTCGCCCCCGTGTACACGCACAACCCGGACGTCAGCCGTATGCTGGCGCCATCGCCGGTCGCCATCGCGCGCTGGCGCCCGCACCTCTGCCTGAACCTGCACGGCGGCCCACGCAGCGCGCAACTGACCGTGGCATCGCGCGCCCATCTGCGCGCCGGGTTCGAACACTTCCGCTTTGGTCCGGTCTACAATCTGCGCATTCCCAAACCGCAGCCCATCCTGCAAATCAGCCGCAAAGCGCACACGGCCGAGCACATCGCCTCCGCCGTGTTCTGGCTCGGCGTGCCGCTCCAGGAAATCCCCCCGGCGCGGTTGTTCGCGGAGACCAATTCGGTGACGGGCACAGAATTTCCGCGCCGGGAAGCCGCTGAGAACAACTCACGATTCGCCGCGGCATTCCGGTGCCCGTCACCGAATTGGCACACCCTCGTCGTCCATCCTTTCGCCTCCGCGCCCGACAAGACCTGGCCAGCCGATCGCTTCCTCGCCCTCGCCTCGCAGACGGGTCTCGATCCGGTCTTCATCGGCGCGGCAGCCGACGACATGACCCCCTTCCGCGCCGCCCGCTGCCTGCAGGGCGCCGGCCTCGAACAAGTGAAGACGCTGCTCGCCGGCGCCGCGCTCTTCATCGGCAACGACAGCGGGCCCGCGCACATGGCCGCCGCGTTCGGCCTGCCCTCTCTGGTCTTCTTCGGCAACTCCGACATCGACCTGTGGCGGCCGTGGAAGACCGAAGCCGCCGTCCTCCGGGACCCCGCCGGCATCCGCGCCATACCGCTCCAGCGCGCGGTAGAGGTCCTGGAACGCCTGAGAGCCTCATTCTTGCCGAGCCGCGACGGTAACGGAGCGGGTATTTCGAGACACGCGGCGAATTCCCGCGCCGGGACGAGGTGAAGGCATGAAGGAACTCCGCCGTCTGCTGCGCTATGTCCGGCCGTACTCGCTCATGCTGTTCGCGAGCGTCATTCTCATGGCCGGCGTCGGCGCCACTTACGCGCTGGTGGTCGCGCTCATCAAGCCCGTCTTCGACCGCGTCCTCGATCCCGCCTCCGCCGACAAGCCGGTCGAACTCTTCCGCGTCCCCGGGCTCCACCACCCTGTCTACCTGCACCAGATCATCCCCGCCCACTTCCACAACATATGGACCATGGTGGCCTGCGGTCTGCTGGGCGCATTCCTCGTCAAGGCCTTCTGCGATTACTTCGGCAACTACCTTATTAATTACGTCGGCCTCTCCACGGTCACCGATCTGCGCCAGCGCGTCTTCGATCGCATCCTCCGCCAGGACACCCAGTTTTTCAGCGCCAACTCCACCGGCCGCCTGATGTCGTCGGTGATGAACGACATCGACAAAATCCAGACCGCCGTCTCGAACATGCTGGCCGATTTTCTCCGCCAGTCCTTTACCGCCGCCGGCCTCCTGTTCATGGTCATCCAGAGCGACTGGCGCCTGGCCCTGGTCAGCCTCACCGTGCTGCCCTTCGTGCTGGTACCCACCGCGCGCCTCGGCCGGCGCATCCGCAAAACCAGCCGCCGCGCCCAGGACGACACCGCCGAGATGAACCAGATTCTGCAGGAGACCATGAGCGGCCACCAGGTGGTGAAGTCGTTCGGCACGGAAGAGATGGAGTCGAATCGCTTCCGCCTGGCCGCGAAGCGCCTCAAAACCAGCATGCTCCGCTACGTGTCCCAGCAGGCTGTCGCCTCGCCCGTCATCGAAATCTTCGGCGCGCTCACCATCGTGGGCCTGCTCACCTATGCGCGCGGGCAAATCCAGGCCCATGCCATGACCGCCGGCCAGTTCACCAGCTTCGTGCTGGCCCTGTTGTTCCTCTACGAGCCCGTCAAGCGCCTCACCGGCATCCACAACATCTTCCAGCAGGCGCTGGGCGCGTCGCAAAAGGTATTCGAGTATCTCGACGGCGAGCAGCACGTCCAGGACAAGCCCAACGCGGCGAAGCTCGCCAGGTTCCACTCCGCGGTCTCGCTCACCGAGGTCGCCTTCCGCTATCCCGACGCCCCGGACGGCTTCGCGCTGGACGGCGTGAATCTGGAAGTGAAGGCCGGCGAGGTGGTGGCGCTGGTGGGCCCCAGCGGCGCCGGCAAAACCACCCTGGCCAATCTGGTCCCGCGCTTCTACGACGTCACCGGCGGCTCCATCCGCGTCGACGGGCGCGACATTCGCGACCTGCAGCTCGCTTCCCTGCGCGACCATATCGGCATCGTGGCCCAGGATACCTTCCTGTTCAACGACACCGTCGCCAACAACATTCGCTATGGCAAAAGGAACGCGAGGCCGGAGGAGATCCGCACGGCCGCGCGCGACGCCCTGGCCGAAGAGTTCATCCTGGCCATGCCCCACGGCTACGACACGCTGATCGGCGAGCGCGGCGTGCGTCTCAGCGGCGGCCAGCGACAGCGCCTGGCCATCGCCCGCGCGCTACTCAAGAACGCGCCCATCCTGATCCTCGACGAGGCCACCTCGCACCTCGACACCGAATCCGAGGTGCTGGTGCAGCGCGCGCTGCAGCGGCTGATGGAGCGCCGCACGGTGATGGTCATTGCGCACCGCTTGTCCACCATTCGCCGAGCCGACAAGATCGTCGTTCTGGACAAAGGGAGAATCGTGGAATCCGGCTCCCACGACGACCTGATCGGCGGCGGCGGCATCTACCAGCGCCTGCACGAGTTGCAGTTCCTCGAACCGGGCCCGCTCGTGTAGGGCCATGGGTGAACACGAATGAACACGAATCAAAAACAAACATTCTTATCTGTGTTTATTCGTGGTTATTCGTGGCTAAAAGTGTTTTCTCGGTGACACCATGACCCAATCCCCCCGACCTCCCGTCCGCAGCATGACCGGCTACGCCCGCGTGCAGCACTCCAGCGAGTGGGGCGAGATGTCCATCGGCATCCGCAGCCTGAACCATCGAGGGCTCGATCTGCACTTCCATCTGCCCCCCGCCTTCGACGGCTTCGAGAACTCCATGCGCGCCGCCATCAAGGAGAACGTGGCGCGCGGCCACCTGGATATTCGCGCTGCGTGGACGCCGTCGGTGGCAGGCGGCAGCGGTCTCAATGAGGCGCTCTTTCTCTCGTGGCTGGGCGCGTTTCGCCAGGCCGCCGCCGAACTCGGCCTCGCCGGAGCGCAACCGGATCTCAACGCCGCCCTGCGCGTACCCGGCATGGTGGCTGGCGAAGCGGACCAGCCCCTGCCCGGAGCCGCCGAGAGCGAAATCGTGGCCCTGCTTCGGAAGGCGCTGGCCGACCTCAACGACTTCCGCGCGCGCGAGGGCGAGCAACTCGCCTCCCTCATCGGCGCGCACAACCGGGCCGTCCAGGAACGCGCCGCCGAACTCGAGCAGATTCGAGACTCCGCCGTCCCGCTGCTGCAGAATCGCCTGACCGAGCGCCTCGGCGAGCTGCTCCGCGGCACGGCCGTCGAACCGCAACGGCTGGCCCAGGAGGCCGCCATCCTCGCCGACCGCAGCGACGTGAGCGAAGAGATCGCGCGCCTGAAGATTCACGCCGGCCAGGTGGAAGCGCTGCTGGCCGCGGGCGGCGAGGTCGGCAAGAAAATCGACTTCCTGCTGCAGGAGATGAACCGCGAAACCAACACCATCCTGTCCAAGACCGCCGGCATCGGCGAGCTGGGCCTCCGCGTCACCGATCTGGCGCTGGCCACCAAGGCCGACATCGAGAAGATCCGCGAACAGGCGCTGAATCTGGAATGACCTGCGTCTTCATCGTTTCCGCGCCGTCCGGGTCGGGCAAGTCCACGCTGGTGCGCCGGTTGCTCGAATCCGACGGCCGCCTGCTGTTCTCCATTTCCTACACCACCCGCAAGCCCCGCGGCGCCGAGGTCAACGGGCACGACTATTTCTTTATCTCCCGCGAAGACTTTGAGTTACGCCTGAAGCGCAACGAATTCCTGGAGTGGGCCACGGTCTTCGGCAACTACTACGGAACGCACCAGAACAACTACGACCGGGCCGTGGCGGAAGGCCGCGACCTCCTGCTCGACATCGATGTGAAAGGTGCGCGACAATTAAAGGAACGCCTGCCCGGCGCCATCAGCGTCTTCATCCTGCCCCCCTCCCGGCAGATTCTCGAGGAGCGGCTTCGGGCCCGTTCCGAAGACGCGGAAAGCGTGATCCAACGGCGCTTGCGCGAGGCGGCGGAAGAGATTCGAAATTACGACCAGTACGATTACGTGCTGGTTAACCAGGACGTCGAGGAATCGTCCGAGACGTTGCGCGCCATCGTGCACGCCGAGCGCGCGCGCCGGGCGCGGATGGAAGAGGCGGTTCGGCCCATCCTGAAGACGTTTGAGTAAGTGGTAGCGGGTCAGTTTGCCTTGTGGGGCAGGATTCCATCCTGCGCGCAGGTGCCAGCCCGCCCCCACATCCGGGAGCTGACCCGCTACCGGGCAAGAGGAGACTTGAATGACAGAGAGAGTCAACGCCGCCTACACCATCCCGGACGATCCGGAGGGCAGCACCTACCGGTTCATCATCGTCGCCGCCAAGCGGGCGCGGCAGTTGCAGAATGGCGCCCGTTCGTTCCTGCCCACCGCTTCCAAGAAGCCCACCGTCACGGCCATGGAAGAGGTGCGGCGCGGACTGGTGAGCTACGAAGACCCGTTGCGCGAAATGCCCGCGCTCGAAACCACCGAAGCCGAAGCCGGCTGAGCCCATCGGCAGGAAGAAATGACGAACGCGGTCCTGGGTATTGGCGGCGGCATTGCCGCTTACAGATCCGCTGAGCTGGCCCGCGCGCTCATGGAGCGTGGCTTGCGGGTCAGTGTGGTTATGACCCAGGCCGCGCAGGCCTTCATCACGCCGCTGACTTTCGCCGCGCTGACCGGCCGCAAAGTGGTTACCGGCCTGTTCTCCTCCGCCACCCCCGAGGCCACTCTCTCCAGCGCCATCGAGCACATCGCGGTGGCCCGCGAGAACGACGTGCTGGTGGTAGCGCCCGCTACCGCCGACCTGCTGGCAAAAATGGCCAACGGCATCGCCGACGATTTCCTCACCACTCTGTACCTGGCTTTCACCGGACCGGTGGTCATAGCCCCGGCCATGAACACCGCCATGTGGGAGCACCCGGCCACGTGCGAGAACGTCGAGACGCTCCGCCGCCGCGGCCATGTCATCGTGGGCCCGGCCGAGGGCCTGCTGGCCTGCGGCGAAATCGGCCCCGGGCGCATGGCCGAGCCGCCGGTCATCGCCGACGCCGTGGCTGCCGCGCTCCAGCCCAAACGCCAGGACCTCGACGGCGAGTCTTTTCTGATCACCGCCGGCCCAACGCAAGAGCCGCTCGATCCGGTCCGCTACATCTCCAACCGTTCCAGCGGGCGCATGGGATACGCGCTGGCGGAAGCGGCGGCGGCGCGCGGCGCGGCGGTGGTGCTCATCTCCGGCCCCGTGCACCTCGCCGACCCGCCCCACGTGACCGTGGAGCACGTGCAGACCGCCGTCGAAATGCACGACGCGGTGATGCGCCACCTCGACGCCGCCACCGTGATCGTCAAAGCGGCGGCCGTGGCCGACTATCACGTCGCCAACGTGCCCCGGCAGAAGCTCAAGAAAACCGCGGCCCGGCTCTCGCTGGAATTCGACCCCACCCCCGATATCCTCGCCGAAGTCGGCTCGAAAAAAGGCGACCGCCTGCTCATCGGCTTCGCCGCCGAAACCGAGCGTCTGGTGGAGGAGGCCCGCCGCAAACTCGCCACCAAGAATTGCGACATGGTGGTGGGCAATCTGGTCGGCCGCGAGGGCACCGGGTTCGAGGCCGACGACAACGAGGTGGTGCTGGTGCTCAGCACCGGCGAAGTGCTGCCCCTCGAACGCGCTTCCAAGCGCGAAGTGGCCGACCAGATCCTCGACCAGGCGATGCGGCTCCGCCTTGCCCTGCACTCCGCTCAACACTCATGAGAAGGGGACAGACGGCCGCGTCCACGAACGCCCGGGAGCGTTGGCGGGGATCTGCCGACTGGGGACGCAGTTGTCTGTCCCCTTCTTTGCCATGAGCGACGACATCCTCCGGCAGTACCTCTCCTTCTATCGCGATCTCGGCGTGAAAACCGTAAATCGCCGCGACGCGCCGGAAGCGCCCTCGGTGGAACCGGCATCACCACCAGGTGTTTTCCCAGTCCCCGAGCCGATACTTTCCCCGCTTCCCGGACTGCATCCAACCGATGACACGCTCGCCGGAATCCGTGAAGATATAGGTGACTGCAAACGCTGTCGCCTGGGCGAGGGGCGGAAGAAGATCGTTTTCGGGTCCGGTAACGAGCAGGCACGGCTGGTGTTTGTAGGGGAAGGCCCTGGGGCCGACGAGGACGAGCAAGGCTTGCCGTTCGTCGGCCGGGCCGGCCAGTTGCTCACCCAGATGATCGAGGGCACCGCCCGCAAGGAGGGCATCCCGCTCTCGCGCCCCGACGTCTACATCTGCAACGTCGTCAAGTGCCGTCCGCCCGAGAACCGCACCCCGCTTCCCGACGAGATGGAAACCTGCGGCCAGTTCCTGTACCGCCAGCTCATGACCATCCGCCCGAGGGCCATCTGCGCGCTCGGCTCCACCGCAATCAAGGCTCTGCTGGGGACGAAGGAGGGCGTCACGCGCCTGCGCGGCAACTGGCAGAAGTGGCGTGACATTCCGGTCATGGTGACGTATCATCCGTCTTATCTGCTCCGGCCTTACAATCAGAATGCGAAGAAGGAAGCCTGGGAAGACCTGAAGAAGGTGCTGCACTATGTCTACGACTGAGGTGCTGCCGGAAGTCGAGCTTTTGGACGGCCTGGAGTCCCTGGCGAAACGGGTCGGCAACGGCGCCGGCAAGCGCCGCGGCCTGTTCATCACCTTCGAGGGCATCGACGGCGCGGGCAAGACCACCCAGCTAAAGATGCTGGCCGCGCGGCTGCGGGAGCAGGGCAAGGCAGTGCTGGAGACCGCCGAACCGGGCGGCACTTCCATCGGCCTGCAGGTTCGCCGCATTCTGCTCGATACCTCGAACGCGGAGCTGTCGGCCGTGGCCGAGCTGCTGCTCCTGTTCGCCTGCCGCGCGCAGAACGTGGAGCAGGCCATCCTGCCCGCGCTCGATCAGGGACTGATCGTCCTGTGCGACCGCTTCACCGATTCCACCATCGCCTATCAGGGCGCCGGCCGCGGCCTGACCATGGACACCGTGCTGGCCGTCGACCGCATCGCCTGCCAGGGCCTGACGCCGCACCTGACCCTGTATCTGGACATCGACGTCGAGAGCGCGCTGGAACGCGCCCGCGCCCGCAATCGCGAGGACGACGCCCCGGCCACGCGCATCGAGGAGCAGACCGCCGAGTTTCACACCCGCGTGCGCGATGCCTATCTCGATCTGGCCGCCACCCGAACCGAACGCATCCGCCTGGTGGACGGCCTCGGTACCCGCGAAGAAGTGGCCGAACGGATCTGGGCCTTCGTGAGCAGGGCGCTGAGCACGCGCTAAGGGATACGCGGCGCCACCCGCCCCCCTTATGGCGCGAAATACCCGAAGATATCCAGCACCAGATACGAGGTATTGGGAACGGACACGTAGGCGGAGATGGAGCCGTTGGCGGTGGGAACAATCGCCATGTTGGAGGTGATGGCCCCGTCCGGCGCGTTCAGCGTCGACACCAGCGGCTTGGCCCCGCCCTGCGGCCACAGCGTCAACCAGCCCAGCGGTCCCGGCGGCACCACCGTCGCGTTGAGCACATAGGCCTGTGCCGCCGAAGGTGCACCACAGCCGTTCCCGGCCACGTTCACATCCAGCTCGCCGCTGAAAGGCAGACTCCCCGTCGGCAGCCGCGTGTCCAGTACCCGGCAGGGCGTCAGGTTGTACAGCGACAACCCTCCCGTCCCCGGCGGCGCGAAGTATCCGTTGATGTCGATCACCAGATCGGTAGCGGCGGTGCTGTACACGCTCACCGCCCCGCCCGTCCCCGCCGGCACGATCGCCGCGTTGGCCACGATGGTGCCCGTCGGCGCGTTCAGCGCGGACGCCAGCGGCATCGTTTGCCCGGTCGGATACGTGGTGATGTAGCCCAGCGGTCCGGACGGTACCACGGTGAAGTTCAGCGAGTACGCCTGCGCGCTCGCCGGCACGTTGCAGGCGCTGGAGAGCACCTCGAAGCTGCGCGTCTGGCCGGCGCTCATTGCCGGCGACCCCAGCAGCGCGCCGAAGCTGGCATAGCGGGTGTCGGCCACCCGGCACGGCGGCAGCGGATAGAAGGCCAGCGCAGTGGCGTTGCTGGCGGCGGGCACGAAATAGCCGTCGATGTCCAGTATCACATTGGTGGCGTCGGTGACGTACACGCTCACCGCCCCGCCGGCGCCCGCGGGAACGATGGCTGCGTTGGCCTTGATGCGGCCATCCGCCGAG
>Ga0326727_10015134_pt1 | contig 16636 bp, 10 predicted proteins | sample MB2enrmetagenome_FD_207643 | JGI IMG/M metagenome (GOLD analysis project Ga0326727, IMG submission 207643) | Lab enriched peat soil microbial communities from McLean, Ithaca, NY, United States - MB29MY | ecosystem: Environmental > Terrestrial > Soil > Wetlands > Peat | place: USA: New York...
CGTGCAGCGGATCGGCAGCGGCGACGTGATCGTCTACGATCGCCTGGTTCAGCGGCAGGTGCTCGCGCTCGCAAAACCCTCTGCGGAAAAGATCTACATGGGCAAGCCCGAGGGCCATCACGTGCTCCAGGATGAGATCCATAGACTTCTCGTGGAGAAGGCGCGGGAAGGAAAGACGGTGATCCGGCTGAAGGGCGGCGATCCCTTCCTTTTCGGGCGCGGTGGAGAAGAGGTCGAGTATCTGGCCGAGCACGGGATTCCGTTTGAAGTGGTGCCGGGCGTTTCGTCCTGCCTATCCGCACCCCTCAGCGCGGGCATTGCGGTGACGCACCGGGAGGCTTCATCCTCGGTGGCCATCGTTACGGGGCACAACGCAGAAGGAAACAACGATCGTGTCGACTGGGAGGCCGTGGCCAGGATCGATACGTCCGTCTTCCTGATGGGCGTACACAATGTGGATACGATTGCGCAAAAGCTTATGGCAGCGGGCCGTTCTGCCGCAACCCCGGCGGCCATGATCCAGATGGCGTATTGGGACAGCGAGCACGTGGTCGCCGGCACCCTGGAAACCATCGCCGCCGAAGTGCGGCGGGCCGGGGTGGAACCGCCGGCAACTTTGGTGGTCGGCGAAGTGGTGCTCCTTCGGGAGAAGCTGCAACAATTGATGGCTGCGAACGTACAGCGGAAAGAGACATGCCTATGACCGAAACCAACTCCATCCCCATCGAGACGCTGACGGAAGAGATGTATCAGCTGGTGACCGAGTGCGCGGGGAAAAAGAACTTGAAGGCCGGCGATCTGATCAAGGAAATGATCGCGAGGCATGGCGAGCAGGCCTGCAGCAAGGATGACTGCAAGAAGGCAATCCGCTCTCTGATAGATTCCGGCCGCTGCATTTACAGCTATCTCGGCGGGTCCTACATTCAGCTTCCGCCGAAGGAAGGGACCGACCAAGCCCTGTAGATAGCGGCGGTTCTCACCATGAGCGCGAAACATCCAAGGCCTCGTATTCTCATTGCCGGCATCTCCGGCGGCTCCGGCAAAACCGTTGTCTCGATGGGATTGCTGCTGCTGCTCCGGCGTGCGGGCGTTGAGATGCGCGCATTCAAGAAAGGCCCGGACTACATCGATGCCGCGTGGCTGAGTTGGGCCTCGGGCCATCCCGCGCGCAATCTCGACACTCTGCTGATGGGCGCAGCGGGCGTGGTTTCTTCTTTCGCACGCAACAGCATCACCAACGGAGCGAACCTGATCGAGGGCAACCGCGGGCTTTTCGACGGTTTCGATGCCGCCGGCACGCACTCGAGCGCGGTCCTTGCCGAAACGCTCTCCACTCCCGTGGTGCTGGTTTTGGATGCGACGAAGATGACGCGCACCGCTGCCGCTCTGGTGCTGGGATGCCAGAAACTCGATCCTCGCGATTCCATTCGTGGCGTGGTGCTGAACAACGTGAACGGGCCAAGACACGAACAGATCCTGCGCGCGGCTATCGAATCCGCCTGCTCGATTCCGGTGCTGGGCGCTCTCCCGAGAAGCGCGACGAATCCGCTTCCCGAGCGGCATCTCGGGCTGGTTCCACCGCAGGAACGCGGTGGAATGGAGCAGATTGAACAGGCTCTGCTCAAGATTGTGGAGGGCAATCTTGATGTGGACGCGCTGCTTGCGATTGCGCGTGGCGCTCCGTCGCTCGAAACGCCTTCGGAACAGCGACCTCCGCTTCCAGATGGTCACGGCTTGAGGATCGGATACCTGAGAGACTCCGCATTCAGCTTCTACTATCCGGAGAACTTTGAGGAAATCGAGCGTGCCGGAGCCGGGCTTGTTCCGGTTTCAGCGCTGCACGAGAGCGCCTTGCCGCAAGGTTTGCATGCTCTCTATATCGGAGGTGGATTTCCTGAAACCCACGCTCAGGAACTTTCCCGGAATGCTGGCTTTCTGGCATCGCTGCGCAAGGCGGCGGAGATCGGACTACCCATTTACGCTGAGTGCGGCGGCCTGATGCTGCTGGCGCGGAGCCTCATCTGGAAGGGACAGCGCTATCTGATGGCAAATGTACTTCCCTTCGATGTGGAAGTCTGTGATGCACCGCAAGGCCATGGATACAGCGAACTGCATGTCGACTCTCCCAATCCGTTCTTCGCGGCTGGAACGGTTCTTCATGGACATGAATTCCATTACTCGCGGGTAGTGGGCATGGATGAGCCTCTGCAAACAGCGTGTGCCGTGGCGCGCGGCGCCGGATGTTTTTCCGGCCGCGATTCTGTTGTCTCCCGGAATGCAATGGCGAGTTACACACATCTCCATGCGCTGGCAACGCCGGAATGGGCCGCAGGTATCCTGACGGCTGCGCGCGGCTTTGCGCATTCACAGCCGTTTTGAGTCTTCCTAGATTCTTTGCGTCTGCACTTCCGGGAGTGCCTCGATCACCGCTGTCTTTTCGCCAAGCGCGGAGTGAGTGGCCTTGACGACGATCCTTCCCGCGCTCGCCGGACGGGCCTTGATCCAAACGGCCCCGGCTCCTCCGCTCTCGGTGAGCGAAAAGGGATTGTCGCCGACCAGAATGCCGGGGCCGTCGAGCTCGAAGGTGACGTCGCCGCCGGCAAAGAGCCTTGGCGCGCCGAATTTGTCCGCGATCCGGAAGACGAGCCGAGTTGCGTCAACTCCATCACCGGCGATGGCGGCATCGTCAGCGTCAAGCAGGAACTGGTCCATGGCGGCGTCCGAGGAGAAGGATCGAGAGAGAGCGAGGTGGCCGGCGACGTAGCCGTCGATACGCAGCTCGGGGCGCAGCTCAGGGTGCGTGGCTGCGTCGAAATCGAGAGCGGCGAAGAAGGGCGCGTATTTGAGGTTGGGATAGTTTTTGCGGTCCGGCTCAAGCGTGGAGTGATGCTTTCCTTCGACGAAAAGCTCAAGGCGGTCGCAGTTGGAGAAGATGGCGGCATCCTTGCCGGGACCGTGAGGAGTGGCCGCGCCGAAGTCCCAGTAGAAATTCGGAATGATGACGGGATGCACGGCGGGACTGACCTGGGACTGGTAGAAGGATGCGCCGAGCTTGGGAATGCGGAAGACATCAGCGACACCGGGATTCTTGACGCCTTGGTACGAGTTCTGCGGGCTGGCGTACTCGAAGGCGCACCAGGCGATGACACCGCAAAAGCGAGGATAGGCGCCTGCCCTGTCGTGCGCCCGGGCATGATAGATGGCCTGTGTGCACTGTGTTTTCACATCGCCGGCGCGGCGGTAGAGGTTGCCGAATCCTGGCGCGGTGTAGGTGCGCTGGCCCACTGTTTCAGCAAGCATGTAGGGCACTTCCGGCAAGGGCGGATAGATCTGAACGCTGCCGTCGGGCGACTGGTGATAGTCGTCCATGGCAAAGACGTCTTCATGCCACTCCTGCTGCCAATTATTAAAGTTAGTCATTGAACCGGAGTCGGGGCGGGAGTCATCGAGCGATTTAGCGAGCGCAGTGGTGCGGCGGTAGAGAGGCTGGTCGTTGCCTGACTCGTTGACGCGGACACCCCAGATGACGATGGAGGCGTGGTTGCGGTCGCGCCGGATCATGTCTCCGACGTTCTGGACAACGAGGTCTTCGAATGCCGCGTCGCCAACGTATTGCCAACCGGGGGTTTCTTCCCAAACCATCAGGCCCAGCTCGTCGCAGGCCTCAAGGAAGGCCTCAGATTGCGGGTAGTGGGAGCAACGAACGATGTTGCAGTGGAATTCGTTGCGGATAATCCCGGCGTCGCGGCGCATGACGCGCGGCGGCATGGCGTAGCCGACGTAAGGGTAGATCTCGTGGCGATTGAGACCAAAGAGACGCAAACGGCGGCCATTGAGGAAGAAGCCGTCCACGGAGAATTTCGCATCGCGGAATCCAATCCGGACACGATAGTCGTGTATCGGTTCGCCGTCGAGAATGAGCGTGGCGACGAGGCTGTAGAGGTGCGGCGCATCTACATCCCAGAGCTTGACGCCGCCGAGACCCGACAGTGTCAATGCCACGTCGATCTTGCCGGGCTGAGCGATGGTGGCGCTCTTGAGCACGCTCGAGACGACATGGGTTCCGTCCATCAACTTCACTTCGAGATAAACCGGGCCAGTTGGCGCAACGGCCGCGTCGATGGAACAGGCTATCTGGACGCGGCGCGTGGATTGGAGCACATCGACGGGCTTTGCAAACACGTCGCTGATGAAGACCTTTGGCACGGCGTAAAGGCTGACGCCGCGAATGATGCCGCCAGGCAAGTAATAATCGACGGCGTGGGTGCCGCGCGGCGAACCTTCCGGCGGCACATTCTGGAAGCGGGAGTCCACCTTTAAGTACAGGATGTTGTCACTCTTCCTAAGCAGCGAAGTGAGCTCATAGGTGAAGGGCAGATAGCCGCCTTTGTGCGTGGGCAGCGCGGCGCCGTTGATGGAGGCATCGGCAGTGACCATGACGCCCTCGAAGCTGAGAAAGACCCTTCGATCTGCGAACTCCCGCGGCGTGGGAAAGCGGCGGCGATAAAGAAAGACGTCCTCCCATGCTGCTGGATCCCAGTTCTGCCAGGAGAGTGGAGTGACACAGTGCGGCAAAGTGATGCGGGAAAACGACGCGCCGTCTGAACTGGATTCGAGCGCTGCCGGGTTCAGTTTTCCGCCGAACAGCCAGTCGCGATCGAGCGAGAAGGCGCGCTGCGCCGGGCCGCTCTTTTGAGCCGCCGTCTGCGTCTTCGCGCCCCAGCTTTCCAACACCGGCGCGGAAGCCAGAACCGCGGCCCCGCAACCTTCAAGGAACTTCCGCCGGGAGATGCTGCTAATGTCCATCGTTTTCTCTGTCAACGGGTCTGGACCCCTTTGCGTGTTTTCATTGCATGAGAATTGTTATCTACCTCTGCATCGGCACTGCGCAGATTTTGCGGTTGAAAGCCGCGAAATGAGGCGTGAGAATCCGCGACAAAACTCGTCTTATTCCCACTAACTTCTTTGCTAACTCTTCAAGGGTTGAAGCTCCTATGTTTCCTGAGGCGGCAAGCCGCGCGACTGCTTTGGAACTGAAGTCGAGTTAGAAGAACACAATCCCGCCCGAATGCAAAGGGATTTGTTGGCGATGCGGTGCTTGGTGTGAATAGGCAGGAGAGCGCGGCCGATCTAAAAGGCCACAGAAGCGGCCGCCGTCCCTGCCGGAGGCGCCAGGAGAGCCTTGCACGGGCCGTAATCCCTGTTCATCTTTTCTACCGCGAAGTCCTGGTCGCCGGCGCTGTCTTTTTGGCCCTTTGACTTCGATCCGTGGACTTGGATCACGTCGCCCACCTTCACATTGGCTGGTACGCCCGTGAGAGCGTAGACTTTGCTGTTCCCTTCTGTGTGCAAGGTTAGGCCGTCCGGTCCGGCGGTGACGCAACCCTTGAGGTTGTGATGGGACTTATTGACCTCCACCAGTACCACCGTGCCAACAACAATAACGGCAACGATGCCGACGGCGCCTCCGATTACTTCTCCCTTGCTGGGGCCGAGGGTTAAGCCCGAGGATGTGGATGAAGAATTGCAGCTGGTGGGTGATGTCGCTCCACACAGCAGAAGGGAGCTGAGCGCCACAAAACAAATGATTCCGCGTCGACGATGCATAGTCCGTCCTCTCAGCGGTCAAACAGCCAGAGGCCGATTGCTCGCTTGAACGAAATGTTCTGGAAAGCTCAAACCGGAATTTCCATTTTGGGTTCACAGCACGAACCAGTATACCCGCAGTTGCCCCACCGGGTCCGTTTTTTGCATCCGTTTCCATCCCAAAGGCTCGGGCAGACCGGAAAGGGCCTTCTCCAGGACACAAAAGCCGGGTATTGCCTTGTTTCCAGGCGATTTTTCTGACACCTCTTAGTCAACTCCCCTCCTTCGTCCAGATTGGTTTCGCATTGCCGCCACACGCTATTATCCGCCTGGCACCGGCAGAGCCTCGATGCGCCGCAATATGCTTCCGAACAAGCGACGATCCAAGGTTTCAGAATTACGATTCAAAATGGAAATGTGGGCTTATTCCACCCATTTGGGAACGAACTTCCCCTGGCGCGCGTCGGTTTCGATCATGCGGCCCGCCTCCGCGACATGGAGTTTCGACAGCCGCTCCGCCTCATCGGGAAGGTTGTGCTCGATGGCATCCACAATGCGCAGGTGTTCTTCATGAATGACCTGCGGCATGCGGGAAGCGCGAACCGTCATGCCCAGTGCGCGATAAGTCTCCGCCAGCCGCATCAGGATACTGTTGCGGGATAACATGATGATGCGAATATGGAAATCGCGGTCAAGCCTTCCCATCTCCACTTCTTTGCCTTTTTTTGCAAGCTCATAAACATCGTCCGCAATTCCGCGCAGGGCGACAATATCGGAGCGTCCCGCATTGCCGCAGCAGAGCCGCGCCGCCAGGCCCTCCAGCACTTCACGAACCTGATATGCCTGGAAGATTCGGGTTGCGTCAAGATTGCCGACAAACACCCCAAGATGGTCGATTGACTCGACCAGCCCCAGCCAGTGCAATTCCATCAACGATTCCCTGACCGTCCCCTGGGCAACACCCAGTTCCCGGGCCAGACTCTGCTGGCTCAGGCGCTCTCCGGCCTTGCTTTCGCCGGATAGAATTCGCCGTTTAATCTCATCGCGAACTTGATGACGTGCTACACGGTCTCGCATTGGTCTTTCCTCTCTGCATCGGAATTCGGGAAAATGCGTGGTGGTTCCGATTTCGGTTCCGATGCTGAGTCTAAACTATCGCAATCGATAATCGAAAGACCGCCAAGCGCAATTGTCAAATGCTCCCCTCCAGATTAGTCCGACGTCAGGGTTTCAGGAGTTTCACTTTGCGAAGCGGCGCGTCTCATGGGTGCGATTGACCAATCTGGTGGCAGCGGATCAGGGGAAGTGGTGCAGCTTTGTGGAAGTGGAAGTGTGGGGCCACGATCTCGAGTAGCCTGCCGGAGCCGTGGACAAGCCGCCCATCGGCAACATCAGTGACCGGGATTATTCCTTTTAACAGCATCCGGCACGCAAAAGAAGAACCGACGCGGTGCGGTTGAAAGACCTGTCGCCGGGCAAGTACCGTCTGACCATCTATCGAATAGGTTATTATTGCAATGATCCGTATTGGCTCTACTTGGGAATGGGCAGTCCGGCTGATTTAAGCCGTGAATCGGTTGCGGAATTGAATGACTTGTCATCGGAGAATCGGCCGCCGAAATCACCGTCACCGTAAAAGGCGACGAGAACTTTTCCACCACCCAGCCGTTGCGCGAGAATGACGTATACTCTGTCGCACTTGCGCCTGAACAACAATGAACTGCAGATTTTGCCTTCAGTCCCCCCGTAATTCTTGAGGACTTTATGTCGCGATTGAATCCATACGTTGTTATGCTGACCATGATCGCCACGTTGGGCGGATTGCTTTTTGGATATGACACGGCCGTAATCAACGGCGCGGTGGACAGTCTGAAGACATATTTTATCGATCCGCGATTTACGGATCTGACCAACCACGCCCAGGCCAATGCCGCGAATTCATTGCTCGGCTTTGTGGTTTCGAGCGCGCTGATCGGTTGCATCTTCGGTGGGCTGATTGGCGGCTGGGTGAGCACCAACGTCGGCCGCAAGCGCGGATTGATCATTGCCGCCGTGCTTTTCCTGATTTCAGCCCTGGGCGCCGCGGCGCCGGAATTTCCTTTTGCCCCCATCGGCCACGGCGGACCGGGATACATGGCGAATTTTGTTGTTTATCGTATCCTTGGCGGCATTGGCGTGGGATTGGCTTCCATGTTGTCGCCGATGTATATCGCGGAAATCGCGCCGCCCAAGGTGCGGGGAAATCTGGTAGCGTGGAACCAATTTGCCATCATCTTCGGCATGTTGGTGATTTACTTCGTCAACTTCGGAATTTCCAAAGCGGGGAGCGGCGACGCCTGGCTCAATTCCATCGGCTGGCGCTACATGTTCCTTTCCGGCACCATTCCCGCAATCCTCTTTCTGATGCTCCTGTTTTTTGTGCCTGAGACCCCGCGTTACCTGATGCTTAAGGGAAATGAGAGCGGCGCACGCGCGGTGCTGGCTAAACTGGTGACGCCGGAGGAAGGCGAAAATGAGATTTCCGAAATCCGCGCCTCGCTCAGCGAGCATCACTCCGGCAATTTGTTTTCCTTCGGCGTACTCCTCGTTTTCATCGGCGTCATGCTGTCGGTCTTCCAGCAATTCGTCGGCATCAACGTCGTGCTCTATTATGCGACGGATATTTTCAAAGGTATGGGCTTGACCACCAATGCCTCGCTCTTCCAAACCATCATTGTCGGCATGGTCAACCTTATTTTCACCGTAGTCGCCATTCTGAGCGTGGATAGATTCGGCCGCAGGCCGCTGCAAATCATAGGAGCGCTGGTCATGGCGGTGAGCATGATTTCTTTGGGCGCGGACTTCTGGCTCGGCGGCAAGGGCATGGTCGCGCTGATATGTATGCTCGTATACACCGCTGGTTTTGCTGTTTCCTGGGGGCCAGTGACCTGGGTACTTTTGAGCGAGATTTTCCCCAACCAGATTCGCGGCAAGGCCATGGCCGTGGCGGTGGCGGCGCAGTGGATTGCCAATTATCTGGTCAGTTGGTCGTTCCCCATTCTGGATGAAAATCCCTATCTGGTGGATCATTTCAAGCATGGGTTCGCCTATTGGATCTATGGCGTGATGAGCATTCTCGCCGCCTTGTTTGTGTGGAGAATCGTGCCTGAAACCAAAGGCCGTTCGCTGGAGCAGATGGAAACATTGTGGCATGTGGCGGGTAATAAATCACCGCAGGTAAAATAGGCAGTTGAACGGAGCAGAGAATTCGTGCTACGGCAAGGTTCAAATTCTCGAGTCCAAGATCAGCTGTTGCAAAAATCGCCAACGCATTCATCAATGCGGTTTTCGGGAGCCTGAAGTAGAGTGCCGAGTGGCGCTGCGATTGATGAGGATCGCGCAGTATCAACCGCCCGAAACGACCCAAACCACGCCGAGGACGGTGGAGGACTCCGTTGGGGTCTGGGATTTGGTCAGTGGGGATTTGGTGGGCGAGGTTCCGTTGCTTGGCCACACCACAGATCGGTTCTTCAACCCGGACGCCCAGATTGCGCTCAGTCCAGATGGGAAGCTTCTGTCGGTGCTGGAAGATGGAGTGAGCCTTGGAGCAATGACCACTGCTGAAACCACACGACACAGTTTACAGGCGCGAATCCTGCCGGGTTGCGTTGATGTCTTGCCGCGAGCGGTTAGCTGCCGGCTGCCGATTGAGCTTTGACCAGGGCCTGGGGCGGGATTTCAGAAACGACCATCCTGGAGCCGTCAAAAAACAGGCAGGCGATGAACTGAGGGTTGTCTTCGCCGGGGCCGCGGACACTCATCTTTGGACCGCCGGAATTCAATTGAACGATGTCGCCGGGCAGGAATGTTTCGGGCATATTAGTCCTCCTCGCTGGACTATACTTCAGCGAACCCTCAATCGGAAGTCTTTCCCAGGACTCCAGCAAGAAACAATCCTGGCCGGAGCGCAAACAAGCCTATATTGAGACTTCGGGGAGAGCCGGCTGACGTCCGGCTCATTTCCGCGGCCGACAAGCTCTATAACCCAAGAGCAATCCTCAAAGACTATCGCAAGAGAGAGCGCATGAAGCCTGCGGTATATTCATTTGCAGCCGAAAGGCAAAACGGAAATCCCCATTCTCTTCCGGTCGGGAAAACAAAACACAAATTCAGGCAGATAGGAGTATCGCTATGCGAATTCTCGCCACACTCACTGTGCTGGCCACGCTCTGCGCGCCGGTTTCCCACTCCCAAACCCCTGCCCCAGCCGGCGCCATGCCTGCCTGCGACGGCGCCATGGCCATTGTCAGGCTTTCTGAAATCACACCCGGCGGCAGCATGGACAAATTCATGGCTGCTGTTGCCGCTCATCAGGCCTGGTATACCAGCCACGGGTTTCCGGACGACCTGATTTACGTCACTCATGTTATTGTCCGCGACCCGGCCACCAAGTCCTACAGCTACTCCGACAAGCAGATACTTACCTACCACTTCATGCCCAAGACGAACGCGGCTGAACCCAAGCACGATGACGCCTGGGATGCGTATGTGAAACTCTACCAGGCCACCTCCACAATCAAGGAAGGCTACTTGACCTGTGTACCGACGGCGGATCTACCCACAGGTTTCAAGGCCGGGCAGTAGCGATTATCCCTGATTCAATGACGGAACCTCCGGCAGCAACCTCATCGCGGCTGGGCGCTTCGCACCGGGGAACGGCCCTCCAGCGTCTTCGACGAAGAAGTTCGGACCGGTTCAAATTGGACTTTTCCGTTAATCCCCTGGCAGAGGCGGTTCTTTAATTCATGTTCCCGTGCGGATTCCATGGGAAGTGGCTTTTTCCTAAGGAAAAGGCCAGTTGGCAGTCGTAGTTCCCGGGTACTCCCATCGAGGAACCGCTCTATTTCCCGGGATAGATGGAGCGCTTCTTCTAGTGTGTGGCAGGGTCGCCGTAGAAGACGCCGCGGCCATGCGTGCCGACGTAGACTCGTCCGTAAAGCCGGGGGTCACCGGTAATTTGCAGGACGAGTCCCCATTGATGCCGGTCGTCGTTGATTCTGCTCCAGGTGCGCGCCTGGTCGATGGAGCGGAAGATGCCGGGCTGTCCGTGAACCGTTCCGACGAGGTAGAGAGCCGGATAGGGCCGGTGAGGAGCGGCCTTGCCGAAGCCGAAGGCGTGGATTTCCTCAACGCCCGGCAGGCGGACAAATGAGACGCTTTCGTCTGCCTGCGCCATGGGCTGAAGAATATGGTAGAGACCATCGAAGGCGGCCATCCAGAGATCCCCGGTGCGGCCGGGCGCGGCGTAGATTCGGTCCTGGCCTCCGCGGTTGTCGCCGCGCGACGACGTGGCGAGTGCGGGCGCGGCGTTCACCAGCGTGAAGTGCCGGCCGGTGAAGGTGGCTCCTCCGTCACTGCTGCGGTAAAGAGTGAGGTCCGCAAGCGAGATGGCGTAAAACGACCGCGGGTCGGCTGGATCCGCGATAATGCGGGTTTCCGCGGGCAGACTCTGCGCGGCGCTCCAGGTGGCGCCCAGGTCATGGGTGACGTAGGCAGCTTCGCGTGCAGGGGTCCAGATCCATGTGTTGCCATCGGCCGAAACGGCTACGGATCCGGCCTGACTGCCGGGCGTGGGCGCACCGGGTGTTGGTTTCCAGGTACGGCCGGCATCGAGCGAATACCCAATATTCTCGCCGGCTTTGTGCTCGGCGCTGATGCCAACGCGGACAATGACTTCGGGGCGAAGGCTGGCAGAGGCAACCCCCGTGGTGTTGCCCAAGCGTGGCGGTGCGGAGGCACCTTCGGGCGCCGGGCGGTCGAGATTCCAATGGACAAAGCCGCCATAGTCGCCGATGGCGGTGATCAGGTGAGCGCCTTGGGCGGGGCTGTTGAGTTCAAGGGCCACCGTTTCCTCGATGCCGGAGGCGAGGATGCTCCAGTGCGTGGGCTTGCCACGATCCGCGGCGGTCAGGTCGAAGGTCTCCCAGCCGCCGTAGCCGGTGGTGAAAACGGCGTGGTTGGGGTTGGTGGGGTCGATCTCTATGTCGAAAAGCCAGTGGATGGGAGTGCTCTTCACATAGGGCGCAAAGCGGTAATCGTAAGTGCCGCCGCCAGCGAAGATAGGCTTCCAGCTCGCGCCCCCATCCGTGGAGCGGAAAATGTCTTCGCTTCCGGCAGAGAGTGGGCGACCGAAAGAACTAGCAATCAGGGTACCGGGATGGTGCGCATCGACCGAAACGGCTGCATAGCCGAACTCCTTGCTGCCGGCCACGGGATGATCGGGAGTGATGTCCGTCCATGCGCCGGTGCGGGTATTGAGTTTCCAAACAGCTCCGTCGGTCATGCGGGAGGGACCAGGCGCGGTTCCGTAGGCAATGTAGAGGAATCCATCGGTTGAGAGAGCGGCGCGGGTGGGCCGGTACTTGGTTGGCTCGCCAGGGATCTCGCGCCAGCTTGCTCCCCCATCGGTGGTGACGAAGAGGTTGGACCGGTTCATGAGGGAAACGCCAACATAGATCGTCCGGGTGGCGGAGTTTGGCGGATGCGAACCGGCCGTGGAGCCGAATTTGACAAAAACGATGCCGCTTCCGCGAATGGGCATGCGCCGCCAACGCAACTCCGGCGCTTCGCCCGGCACGGGCTTCGGGGGATCTGGAATCGCCTCAGCCACGTCAGGAAAGCTTGCGACACGCGTCCAGGTTGCGCCGCGATCCTGGGAGCGCCAAAGTCCGTCGTGGCGGTTCCCGAGGTAGAGGATGCGTCCGTCATGGGGATCGACGGCGAGCCGCTCGCCATTCCCGCGGCCGTCTTCGTTACCGCCAAACTTGAAAGGAACGTCGGTCCGCTGAAAGGTCCGGCCACGGTCATTGGAGCGAAGGATGGCGCCGTTGGGCGTGCGCGAATTGGTGTAGGTGCCGCACGCCAGGTAAACCCGGTTGGGATCTGCTGGATCGATTGCAATGGACTCCACCCCCATGAGGTTGAGGTCCTTGTAGGGCACCCAATCCAGGAGCGGCTTCCAGCGATGAGTGGCGGCATCCCAACGGTAGGCGCTGCCCATATCGGTGCGGGCATATCGAACACCGGGCGCTGTGGGGTGAAAGATGACGCCGTCGACAAAACCGCCGCCGACGATCTGGACGTTTTTCCAGGAATAAGGCGTCTGTTGCGGAGGCTGTGCAGAGGCCGCCAGCGCGCCAAGCAGAAACAGAAGAGTCGGTATCCGGAATTGCTGCATCACCACATTCCTTTCCTCGTGCGTGGCGAGGGTCTTATTCAGCGGAGCGGATTATTGCAACTTGAGGCGGATTTCGGCTCCCGTGTAGTGCACGCTACGGAGGGGAGTGGGTTTAAATGAGAATCCGACCGGATGTGCCTTCGAAACCAGGACGACCTGGAAGGTGCGGTGACGCAGCATGCCGTCAAAGGCGCCGGTTTGTCTGCCGATCAAGAGCGTGCTTGTCTTGTCATTCCATTGCAGGGGAATCTGCGAAAAGGCGCCCTTTTCGTAGGCGAAAGTTGTGCCCTGGTCTTCATACAGCGTGAACTGACCGTCGGCTCCCGCGTAAATGTAGAGTGTGATGGGATCAGAGGGCTTTTCCGCGACATACTGCATTTCGGGTCCGTAAGGGATGATCGATCCAGCCCTCACAAAGACGGGAATCTGATCATAGGGCGCCGGGACGGAGATGGCGCCGGGGGCGGCAGGCTGGCCGGTCCAGTAGTCGTACCACACGGCGGCGGGCGGCAGATAGACGGACCGGGTGCGCTGCTTGTACTCGGTGATGGGTGCGACCAGCAGTGCGGGTCCAAACATGTATTCGTCGTTCAATTCGCGGGCGGTGCGGTCGTGAGGAAAGTCCATAACCAGCGGACGGAACATGGTGTAAGCCCGTTGCGTGGTCCAGCCGGCCTGGGAGTAGATGTAAGGGAACAAGGCGTAGCGGAGACGGTCAAATTTCAACTCAGCGTTGTATGCGGGTGAACCATCGCCGAGGGTCCACATTTCGCGCGCGCGCAGTTCCCCATGCACCCGCAGAAAGGGAGTGAAAGTGGAGAACTCGAACCAGCGGGCGTTCAGCTCCCGCCATTCTTCTTCGTCGGCAGCAGTCATAGGTTCCTGGGCAAACCTGCGCTGCATGGTGTAGCCGCCAGTATCCATGGTCCAGTAGGGCAGGCCGGAGATGCTGGCGCCTAACCCGGCCGCGATCTGCTTTGCCATAGCGGTCCAGGTCGATGTAATGTCTCCCGACCAGGTGACGGAGGAGTAGCGCTGTTCGCCGGCAAAACCGGAACGCGTAAGGATGAAGACGCGTTGGTCGGGAGCAGCCTCACGCTGCCCGGTGTAGACCCCCCGGCTATTCTCCAGCGCATAGCCATTCAACATCCGGGATCCCGTCCCCAGGTAGGTGGGATTCATGTGGGTCTGCTGCCCTTCGAGCGTGGGCGGAGATGGCAGCAGGTCGGGCTCCGTCGCGTCCATCCACCAGGCGTCAATGCCTTTTGCGAAGAGGTGCCCGTTGATCTGCGACCAGAAGAGCTTGCGCGCGTCAGGATTGAAGGCATCGTAGAAGGTGTAGGGCTGGCGAATCCAGTCTTTGATGTTTTCCTTCAGGTTCGGTTGATACAGATAGCCTTTTGCGTCCATCTCTTTGGCGTTCGCCGTGTTGGGGTTGAATTTGCCCCACACCGAAATCATCACATGGGCGTGCTGCGCATGGAGCGCCTTGATCCAGCCTTCGGGATCGGGAAAGCGCGTGGGATCGAATTCGTGGGAGCCCCAGGCGTCGGGACGCCAGTACTGCCAGTCCTGCACGATGTTATCGAAGGGGATCCTCCGTTCCCGGAATTGCCGGACCACATCGAGCGACTGGTCGGCCGTTTCATAGCGTTGCCGCGATTGCCAGAGGCCGAAGGCCCAGTTGGGGAGCATGGTTGCGTTGCCGGTCAGCAGCCGGTAACCGGCAATGACCTGGTCCATGGAGGGCCCGTAAACGAAGTAATAATCAATGCCGTCGCCAACCTGGGACCACAGCGAGGTGTCACTGTCCGGCGCGGGAGTCTTCCACAGAAAACCGAGGGTGTTTTGTTGCTCAGGATCATTTTCAATCCGGATGGGATATGAATGGCCGGCTTCAAGGTGAACTCGAATCTGGTCATTGGAGGTAAGCCAGCCCTGTCTCCAGTGATTGATCACCAGTTTGCCATCGAACCAGACCTGGATGCCGCCATTCGAGTAGGACTGAAACTGGTAGTCGCCAGATGTGGGCGCGAGGATGGACCCCACCCACGACTGATGCTTCAAACGCCGGAAGCCAGGCACAGGCTGTGGACGATCGGATGGGGCGCGGTTAAAACGGGGAGGAGTAATAGAAAGATCCGCGGTTTGCCGCGGCGGCTCCGACCCATCTGCCGGCGTTACCGTAAGGCCGCCTTGCTTGCCGCCGGCGTCGTATAAGTTGGCGGCTGGAATGGGCTCGAAGGAGCGAAGATCTCCGAAGCGAGTGAAAGAAGTGTTATCCCACAGAATCCCATAGCCGTTCGAAGAAACAAGAAATGGCACCACCACATCGGTGTTGTGTTGCCACAGATCGAGGTCATAGCCCCTGATGTCAACGGTGCCCAATTGCATCTGTCCCAATCCATAAAGGGAGTCGTCTTCCTGGGCTTTCCACTTCTGTTGAATGTGAAAGGTTTTTTCTCCCTGGACAGTAGCGGGATCGAGAATCCTTCCGCCTGGAGCCTCCGAAAGCAGGGGATGCCCAGCCAAGTCCGTAAATGACACGGCTCCGCTTTGCCGGTCGACAATCACTCGCAGCTTTGCGGTGGCGAGGATGAAATGCGAGGGCGAGTTACTGATCTTGAAGGGAATCGAAGCAGGCGGCAAAGGAACTCTGGCAATCGAAATATGGCTGAAGAAATCCGGGGTGGCAGAAAACGCTACGCGGACGACAGTGTCGGAGACCACCTGGATACGGAGTTCGCCGGAAGCCAGGCGTAGAGTCATGCCATCGGGTTCCGGTTCCATCATGGGCGCCGCAACCGCGGAAGAGGCAAACACCGGAATACTCAGGGAAATCGCCAGGACTGTGGAGCCTATTTTTTGCATGCCAGGAGTATAGTCGGGGCGGACGGAGCTCGCAAACGACCTTCGAAGCTCAACAAGCGCATGAGTGGGATGAGCTAGCCAGTACTACTGTGCTTGAAAGCTCGTACATAGATTTGATTTTTCTGGTGCGGAGATGGCTGGGTAGCATGTAGAGAGGATGAGTCGTCAAGAGCGGATTCGAAGGTGATATGGTCGGGCTTCTTAGCGGGATCTTCACCTAAGGCTCGAGCCTCAGGCTGGTGCTCGAATGTGCGGACCGCCTTGTTGGCAATTTCCCAGGTGCGGGTTTTGGCGGACCGCATGTGGCTCTTGCCCCAACGCAGCCACAGCGGGCATTTGCACCGCCTGCTTTGGCCACCCTTCCTCTCTCGGCTTTGCGGGCATTTTGACGAGTGTCTTGCGTAGACGGTCACGATCACCACAGCCCTTATCCCTCGACTGCTTAATACGGCGAAAGGGCAAAACTTTACGGAGAGATCCGCTCGGCAGTAAGAAAGCGGCACGAAATCTTTGGGATTCGACGTAAGTGGCTGGATAATTTAGGGATAGATTTGGCTCCTCAGGTAGGACTCGAACCTACAACCCTTCGGTTAACAGCCGAATGCTCTGCCATTGAGCTACTGAGGAGTGCCTGGCGGTGAAATGTCCACTACCAAGGTAGCAGACAGTGGGTAGCGCGTCAAAAGAATAGACGCGATAAGAGGCAGGATTTTCCGGTTGGGTTCCGGCGTGCGGACGGCGGTTGCAAGAAAGGGAATTCCGGGCATTTGGCGGGACGTGAGGGAGGAAGGAAACCGGGGCACTGGGAGCCGATGGCGCGGATACGATAGGCTGAATCAGGACAGGCTGGACCAATTTATGAGCCAAGATGTGAACCAAGAGTATGAACAGGGGAGGAGGCCCGATGTCCCGGATTTCCAGGCTTGACCGCAGCGAAGTGACCCCGGAGATGGCCGCTCTCTA
>Ga0326727_10015135_pt1 | contig 16636 bp, 10 predicted proteins | sample MB2enrmetagenome_FD_207643 | JGI IMG/M metagenome (GOLD analysis project Ga0326727, IMG submission 207643) | Lab enriched peat soil microbial communities from McLean, Ithaca, NY, United States - MB29MY | ecosystem: Environmental > Terrestrial > Soil > Wetlands > Peat | place: USA: New York...
CATCATTGCGCGCGGCGGCACCAATATCACCAGCGCCATTCAAGAAGCGCAGGCCGCCCTGCGGCGCCGTCCGGACAGCGAAAAAATTCTCATCCTGGTGACCGATGGCGAGGACCTGGAGGGCGATGCCCTGGACGCGGCCAAAGAGGCGGCGCGGCAGGATGGATTGAAAATTTACACCATCGGTGTGGGTACGCCGCAGGGCGATCTCATCCCCGTGCCCGCCGACCAGGGCGGCGGATTCCTGAAAGATGAGTCGGGCGCCTTCGTCCGATCGCGGCTCGATGAGCCCGCGCTGAAAGCCATCGCGGAGGCCACGGGCGGACGGTATGCCCCGCTCGGCGCCGAGGGACAGGGGTTCGACACTATATATAGAGCGGGTCTCGCGCCCCTGCTCAAGCATGATCTCGCGTACCGCCAACAGAAAGTCTACATCGAGCGCTACCAATGGCCGCTGGCCGCGTCGCTGGGACTGCTGCTCACCAGCTTGGCGATCGGCAACCGCCGCCGAGTCGGCGCGCGGCGCGGCGCCCCGGCGCGCGACGCACGGACGCTGGAACCTGCGGCCCTGTCCGCAGTGATGTTGTCATGGCTGGCGCTGTCGGCGGCCAGTCCGGTGCGCGCCTCGACGACGAGCGCCGAGGACGACTACCGGAAGGGAGATTTTCTCACCGCCGAGCACGAGTACGAGGCGGCCGCCCAGCGCGACCCTCAAAAGCCCGCGCTGCAATTCAATGCCGGAGCCGCCGCGTACAGGGCCGGACAATTCTCCCAGGCGGCGCAGGCGTTCCAGAACTCCATCAGCCGCGCACCGTCCGGCGACGCGAAGCGCCTGGCCGACCAAGAGGACGCCTACTACAACCTCGGCAACACCCTGTACCGTACCGGGCAGCAGACCGAGCACAGCTCCCCCCAGCAGACCATGCAGACCTGGACTTCCGCCGTGAAGGCCTACGAGACGGCGCTGCAACTGCGCCCCGATGATGCCGACAGCAAGTTCAACCGCGACTTCGTGAAGCGCAAGATCAAGGATTTGCAGCAACAGCAGCAGAATCAGCAGCAGCCGAACCAGTCGCAGAATCAACAGCAAAATCAGCAGGGCCAGTCGCCGCAGCAGAATCAGCAACCCAATCAGCAGCAAGGCCAGTCGCCGCAGCAGAACCAATCAAAGAATCAGCCGCAAAACCCGCAGCGGAGCCCGCCGCAACAGCCGCCGCAAAACTCGCCCCAACAGGCGAAGAACGACGGATCGCCGCAGGGCCAGCCGCCGCCCCCGGGTGCCGATCAGCCCAAGCCCGGCAGCGGCCAACCCAAGCCTGGCAACGGCCAGCCCAAACCCGCGCCCGGCGGCGGCACCCAGCCTGATCAGGGGGCGGGTGATCAGGACGATACTCAACATCTTCCCGGCCAGATGAGCCGCGAGGAAGCGCGCGAATTACTCGACTCACAGAAGGCGGATGAGCGGCACGCGCGCGGCCTGCCCTTCGCCCTCAAAGAGCCGGACTCGCCTCCGGACAAACCCGTCAGAGATTGGTGACATGAAAATGCAGTTGCGCCGCCGCAGCTCCATTGCGGCAATATTTTTAACCCTGTTCACCGCAGGCAGCGCGCTGGCCGAATCGGCCTCGGTGGACGCCACCCTCGAGCCCTCGCAGATCGCGCTCGGAGAGTCGGCCGAGCTCACCATCCAGACCACGGGCAGCGGCAACCTGGCAATCACTCTGCCGCAGGTCGCCGGCCTGGAATTTCGCGTGGTCGGCCAATCGCGCCAGATTCAGATGATCAATGGCGCAACGTTCCAGTCGACCTCGACCATCGTCCGCGTCACCCCCGATGAAGCCGGCGTGTTCACCATCCCGGGCCTCACGCCCAAGTCGCAGCCCTTGGTGCTCCGGGTGACTCCGAGCGGTGGCGGCGGCCCCTCGCCGTCGCCCAACAATTCCTCGCCCGGCCTCAATCCCCTGCAGCCCGGCGGCACCAGCTCCAATGGCATCCGCCTCACGCCGGATGGCTCCGCCTTCGTGAACCTGGAGATTCCCAAGCATGAAATCTATGTGGGCGAGAGCATCCCGGTGGAAATTCACGTCGGCATGCGCGATGGCTTCGTCGCCTCCATCAACGGTCTGCCCACGCTCAACAGCGGCGACTTCACGCTCAACAATCTCTCGCACCAGCCGGAGCGGGCCGAAAAGGTCATCGACGGCAAGCCGTTCACCGTACTGACGTGGCGCAGCCAGCTCGCGGCCATCAAGCCGGGCAGCTTTTCACTCACCTTCGAAACGCCGCTCACGGTGCGGGTCCGCACCCGCCCCCAGCGCGACTCCATGCTGGACGATCTTCTGGGTGACCCGTTCTTGCAGAATGTCTTCGGGGCCACCGTGCCCAAGAACATCACCGTCGCCAGCCCGGCGGCCGCATTCACCGTGCTGCCCCTGCCGACGGAGGGAAGGCCGCCCGATTTCAGCGGCGCAGTCGGTACATTCAAAATCAGCACCGACATATCCTCCGCCACGAATACGGCGGGCGATCCGCTCACCCTTCGCCTGCACGTGAACGGCGCCGGCAATTTCGATCGCGTCGACAGCAGCATGCTCGGCGCCGACAAGGAGTGGAAGACCTACAGCCCCAAGGCCGCCTTCAACCCGACGGATCCCACCGGATACCGGGGCGAGAAAATCTTCGAGCAACCGCTGGTTGCATCGCAGCCCGGCACCCACACCATTCCGCCGCTCACCTTCAGTTACTTTGACCCCGAGAGCCGCCGCTACGAAACGGCTCGCAGTTCGCCCCTCACCGTCAAGGTGTCCCCGGCTGCCGAAAGCGCTTCGAACGAGCCGCCGCCGGCGAACGCGACGGGCATCCCGGCCGATGAAGCACACAGCGGGCTGCGGCCGGACCACGTCGCGACCGATGCGCGAGTGGACTCATTGATGCCTCCGTACTTCCAGCCGCGATTTCTCGGCTTCTCGTCGGTTCTGGCGCTTCTATTGGGCGTCGGATGGGAGGCACTGCGCCGCCGGGAGCGCAATGCCCACGACATGCGAAGACAGCGCGAACGCGAGAGAGCGCAGCTGATGGGTGCCCTGCTGGACCAGATGAGCTCGGCGGCCGCCCGCGGCGACACCACCGCGTTTTTCACCTCCGCACGGGGCGTGCTACAGCAAACCCTGGGCGCGCGCTGGCAGATCGCCCCCGAGCAAATCACCGCAGCCGACATCGACGCGCGGCTCGGCGGCATCGGCGCGCGCCCCGACGGCATCAACATGCCCGTCGAGGACGGCGACAAGAACGATATCCGGCAGATTTTTGCCCTCGCCGATGAGGCCAATTATTCCGGCGATCACCTCGAAGCCGCCGATTTCGAGCGATGGACGCAGAGTGTTCAGCGCCAGCTCGCAGGCGAGAAGGCATCATGAGCCGCCGCGTGTCGTGGGGAGCATTGATCATGGCCCTCGCCCTGCTGGGGTCGGCCGGTGATGCTGCACGAGCACAGACGAACGCGCCGGCGCAACCGCAGACTCAGTCTCTGGGTCAGACGCCGGCACGGGCGCCGATGCAGGCGCAGGCGGCGGGTTACTCCGCCCCTGCTCTTTATAACCTGGCAAACGCCTACGCGCGCACCGGAAAGCCGGGGCTGGCCGTTCTCAATTATGAGCGCGCCCGGCTGCTCGACCCCAGCGATCCCGACATCGACGCCAACCTGCGCCACGTGCGCGAAGCCGCCGGGCTGCCGCCGGCATCCCGCCATCTCCTTGATCGCGTGGCGGGAATCGCCAGTCCACAGCTCCTTTCCTGGCTGGGTCTTACAGGCCTGTTGATGGTCGGCGCGAGCGCCCTGGCGCGGCTGCGATATCCGGACCATCGACGCAAACTGCTGGTCGCGATGCTCGCGGGACTGTCCCTTCTCGGCGTCTCCGTGGCCAGTGCCGTGGCCGTATGGCCCATCGTGCACGAAGCCGTGGTGGTCGCGCGCACGGCCCCGGTTCGCGTGTCCCCGGTGACCAACGAGGAACCGATCTTCACGCTGCCCGAGGCCAGCATCGTCAGGATCAGCGCGAAGCACGATGATTTCCTGCTCGTTAAAACCCAAGAGGGCCGCACGGGTTGGGTGCCCAGCGCAAATCTCGCGCGCATCGTTCCCTAGCCGGCATACCGCGGAAATACCTTAACTGCTCGTCGCGAGCAGCGTACCGAAAGGCAACCGGCAAGTGAGGCGCGACGAACAGCGTGGCTTCCGGCGCCGGTGCGGCCGCCGGCGGTACGGGCAGCACGCCCACCGCGGGCAACGCGGGTGCGGTCGTCATTTCGTACTAGACCCACGCGGGTGGCATTGCGGCTGAACGGCCGATGACGAGCGGAACCGGCTGATTGCTCAGCCGGTTCCCGCCGTGCCGCTCAGTTTCCCTTGCGGGAATTCGCGATCAACTGCTTCAATTCGCTGAGATCGGCGATGCCGTCCACGAGCTGCCGGCCGACCACGAGACCCGGGGTACCTTTGAGGCTGAGCGCGTGCGCTTCCTGGTCGTTGCGCTTGAGCAGCGCGACGATCTCCGAGGCATGGCTGGCTCTATCCTTCGCGAGGGTATCCATGTTCACGCCCGCGCTCTGCAGAATCGAGTCCACCTGGTCATTGCTTGCCAGGCGCGGGCCGTTCATCAATGCATCGTGGGCCACGAGGTACTTGCCCTGCCATCCCGCCGCCAGCGCGGATGCGGCCGCATAGGCCGAGACGGCACCCAGGATGGGCCAGTCCTTGTACACCACGCCAATTTTGGGATCTTGAGCGAGCAGGTCGTTCAATGTGGGCACGAGCTTCTTGCAGTAGGGACAGTTGTAGTCGAAGTACTCGACGATGATCACGTCGGGATTTCGGGCGCCCGCCGGCTCCGTGCCCGGCTGGGCCAGCATCTGCTTTTGGCCGTCGACGGTGACGAGCCGGATATCCTGCGCGCGCGCGGTGATACCGGTCGCGCACGCCATCGACAAAAGTACCGCCGCAAGACCGGCCGCTGGCCGCACGTTGGAAATGCCTCGGATGCCCGCGCCCATCAGGGCCGGTCCGTTGGGTGTCGCGGCAGTCCGGTTCGATATCGAACCGCGCCGCAGAGGCAACCGCCGGTCAGCGTGTCCGTATTCCCTTCCTGCATCCTGTAACTCCTGCGCCAGGGATCGTCAACATAACTGCCCCATCTACCAACCCACGGCCTCGCCGTCCTTTCTGAAATCCGATCCGGCTCGATAGTACCCGCTGCCGCGCATGATGACTTGCACGCCGCCCATGTCCTCTCCGTTCACGGATTTCACGGCATGGCCCATGGCCTCGAGCCGCGGGCCCACCAAGTCATACAGCGGAGCCTCGAGACTCAGCTCATTCGATACCTGGTCATGCTTGAACCTCGCCATGTCGGCCGCGGCCTGCACGTTGGCGCCCAGATCGAGAATGTCGACCAGCAATTGCGCATGACCCTGCGCCTGCATGTCGCCGCCCATCAGGGTGACGGTCATCAAGGGCTCGCCGCCGCGCATCGCCAATCCCGCAGACAGGGTATTGAACGGCCTCTTATGCGGTTCGATGGCATTCGGGCTGTGGGGATCGAGGGTGAACAAAGCGCCGCGGTTATGCAGCACGAAGCCGTAGCCCGGCACCGTGATCCCGGAACCGAACTCGTAGTAATTGCTGTTCACCCAGGACACCATGTTTCCCTCGCCGTCGGCCGCGGAGAGCACGATGGTGTCGCCGGGCAGAGCGAAATTTCCCCGTGGACCCGGCGCGGATGCGTGCCGCGGATCGACCTTGGCGCAGAGCGATGCCGCGTACGATTCGGACAGCAATTTGGCGAGCGGCACGGACCCGAAATTGGGGTCGGCGTTAAATCGATAAAGGTCGGCGTAAGCCAGCTTCTTGGCTTCGACCAGCAAGTGCCAGTACTCCGGATTCGTAGGTCCCAGCGAAGCCAGCGTCTCGCCCGGTGCCCAGCGCGGCACGCAGGCCTGAAGGATGTCGAGCATCTCGTTCGCCGCCCAGGCCTGCGACGGCGGCGGCAATTCGAGAATATCGAAGCCATGATACTGAGTGTGCGCCGGCTCCACCCACTCGCCCCGGTAATCGGCCAGATCCTTGCGGGTCATGGTGCCGCCGAGGGCGCGCGACTTGGCGATGATGGCCTCGGCAATTTCACCCTTGTAGAACGCATCCGCGCCCTTGAGCTGCAACAGCTTGAATGTACGCGCCAGATCCGTGTTCTTGAAGATCTGTCCGGCCTGCGGCGGCTGACCGTTCAGGTACCAGGTTCGGATGGAGTCGGGGTCCGGTTCGGTACAGCATTTGCGCAAGGGCCGTGCATTGGGCAATCGCCAGTCATGTGCGATGCGTTCGGAAACCGGAAAGCCGTTCTCGGCGTACTGAACCGCCGGTTCCAGCACCTCCTTGAAGGTGAGCTTGCCGAAACGCTGCATCGCCGCCTGCCAACCCCAAACCGCGCCGGGCACCGTCACCGGCAAGATCCCGTTCAGGGGCATTCCTGAACCCGGTCCCCAGTTCTTGGGATCCCAGCGATAGCCCAGGGCGTTGAAGCGCGCGACGGTTGCACCGGTGGGCGCCTTGCCGCTGGCGTTCAGCACGTAAACCTTCTTTTCCTTGGCTATATAAATGACGGCAAACAGATCGCCGCCCACTCCCACCATCATGGGTTCCACCAGGTTCAGCACCGCGGCTGCGGCCACGGACGCATCGATGGCGTTGCCGCCTCTCAGAAGAACCTGCAACCCAGCCTGTGCTGCGAGCGGCTGGCTGGTGACCACCATCCCGTGTTGCGCCATGAGCTCGGAGCGGCTCTGCGCCGGCCAGCCCTCCGATCGAACGCCGCGGACGGCACCGCAAAACGCAGGCTGTGGCGCGGAACCACAGAAAGCGCCGCTCGGCAAAGTCTGTGCGGAGGCGCTACCGCCGAGGAATGCGACCAGGCAAGTTGCGGTTCGGAATATTTTCGGCATGTGCGGCTCAGGTTGCCCGCAAATCTTCCAGCACCTCGCCCATCCGCAATGTTTCCTCTTCGTGCGGTTCATCCCGCAGCTTCTCTTTCAGGGCATCGTCGTACCATTCGCGCATGGCGGGAATGCCCAATAATCGAGTGGCATATGACGCGACCGCGAAATCCAGCGTGATGCCATAGGTTTGGACTCTGAAGGCCACCGGGGCATAGAAGGCATCCACGGCGGTGAATGCCTTACCCGCAAGGTAGGGGCCCCCGAAGCGATGCAGGCCATCATTCCAAAGGGCGCCGAGCCGGGCGATATCGTGTTCCAGTGCCGGCGGAAATTCGTGGAGCCGGATACGAAGGCCGCAGGACATCGAACAGCGGCTGCGCAATTCGCCGAACCCGGAATGCATCTCCGCCGCCGCGCTTCGCGCCCAGGCCCGGGCGCGCGCCTCGGCCGGCCAAACGGTTGCATGCCGCTCGGCCAAGTACTCCGTGATGGCCAGTGAATCCCACACCACGGTATCGCCATCAACCAGGCATGGAACCTTACCGGTGGGAGAAATCTTGCGGTAGCTGCTCCAGCTCGATTCCTGGCCGAAGAGCACCAAGTGTTCCCGAAACGGGATCTCGAGCTCGCGCATCAGCACCCAGGGCCGCAGCGACCAGGACGAGTAGTTCTTGTTGGCTATGTATAAATCGTACATCGCTTTCCGTCCGCCTCCGTATCGCTCACCCATGCCAAAGCACCCGCGATAAAGATACCCCGCTCTGACCATCAAAGCGATTTCTAACCACCCGCCCCCGGCCTTTTCTCCTCGCCACCTTGCAGCCAGCGCAGCGAACCGGGCGTGGTGAGCATCTCGCCCGTCTCCAGCAAGGTCTTGATTCCGGACAGAATCATCGGCCAGCCGCCATAGAGCTGCGCATTGGCATCCTCGCGCAGTTCATCGTGCGTGACCTTGAGCAGGCAGGAATCCCCCACCGGCTGGATCTCCCAGGTCACCCGCGATGTCCCCTCGCTTTTCACATCCTCACTCCACAGCGCCCGAAAGCTCTGCACCAACCGCCGCGGCGGATCGACCTCCAGGTTCTCGCCCTCGAAAATCGGAATGCCGCCGCCCAGGGCCTGGTAGTGAGAGGAAGGCATCCAATCCGAGGTGACCACGGCTCCGAAGTTATATTTGCGCCGCATCTCGGTGTCGGTGATGGCCTTCCATAGGCGTGCAGGCGTGGTCTTGATGTAGATCTCGAATACCTTTTTCATGGTCTTGTTCTCCAGACTATGTTTGAGGTCGCAGAGCGCCGCGGCCCTCGCAGACATGGAGCCGGCGTACGTGGCCAAGCGTCAATAGTCAGGCGTGCTTCTCCTCCCTGAGGTTGAGCTCCGAGCGCAGGTGCTCCCGAATCAAGTACTTCTGCACCTTGCCGCTGATCGTCATCGGAAAGCTCTCCACGAAGCGCACGTAGTGGGGCACCTTGTAGTGCGCAATCTGCCCGCGGCAAAACTCGCGAATTTCCTCTTCGGTGGCCGTCACTCCGTCGCGCAGCCGGATGCACGCGCAGACCGCTTCACCGTACTTGGCATCGGGGACGCCGACCACGGCGACATCGAACACCGCCGGATGGCGATACAGGAATTCCTCGATTTCCCGCGGCGACACATTCTCCCCGCCGCGGATGATCATGTCCTTCACGCGGCCGACGATGTTGCAGTAGCCGTGCTCGTCGATCACCCCCAGATCGCCGGTGTGCATCCAGCCGCCGGCGTCTATCACCTGCAGCGTGCGCTCGGCATCGCCCCAGTAGCCGCGCATCACGCTATAGCCGCGGGTCAGCAATTCTCCGGCCGTGTCCCGCGGCGTGACCCGCCCTTCCGTGTCGATGATTTTCACCTGCACGTGCGGATGCACCCTGCCGACGGTCCCCACGCGCCGGTCGAGGTCATCGTCGGGTTGCGTCTGGAAGCTCACGGGGCTGGTCTCGGTCATGCCATAGCAGATGGTCACCTCGGGCATGTGCATCTCGGCGACCACCCGGCGCATTACGGTGATGGGACAGGGCGATCCGGCCATGATGCCGGTGCGCAGCGACGATAGATCGAACTCACGGAACCGGGGGTGTTCCAGCTCCGCAATGAACATGGTCGGCACCCCGTGCAGCGCCGTGCAGCGTTCGCGCGCCACGGTCTCGAGCACCGCCAGCGGCTCGAAGCCTTCGCCGGGGAACACGCTAGCCGCACCATGCGTCATGGCCGCAAACACGCCCAGCACCATTCCGAAACAATGATACAGGGGCACCGGAATGCAGACACTGTCCGCCGCGGTGAGCCGCATGCCCTCGCCGACGAAGAAGCCGTTGTTGACGAGATTGAAGTGCGTCAGCGCCGCGCCCTTCGGCGTGCCCGTCGTGCCGCTGGTGAACTGGATGTTGAAAACCTGGTCCGCATCGAGCTGCGCCTCGATCGACGACAGCAGCCCCTCGTCCAGATCGTGTCCGCAAGCCTTCAGATCGTCGAACGAAAGGCAGCCCGCCATGGGTTCCGTCCCCAGATGGACCAGCACTCGAAGTTCAGGGAAGGCCGAGCAGATCAATCGGCCGGGGGCGGCGGTGGGCAATTCGGGGATCAGCGACCTGAGCATGGCCCCGTAGTCACTGGTCTTGAAGTGGGGCGCGAACACCAGGGCGCGGCAACCGACGAGACTCAGCGCAAACTCGATCTCACTGGCGCGATAGGCGGGATTGATGTTCACCAGTATCAATCCCGCGCGCGCCGCCCCGAACAGGGTCAATATCCATTCGGTGCGGTTCGGCGCCCAGATACCGATGCGATCGCCCGGCTCGAGCCCGCAGGCAACCATGCCGCGCGCCACCCGCTCCACCTCGCGATCCAATTCGGCGAAGGTCAACCGCACCGACTGGAACGGCACCACCAGCGCGGCACCGTCCGGCACCGCGGCGGCGGCAGCTTTCAGAACGCCGTCGACGGTGCGATAGAGCAAAGGCAGATCACTGGTGCCCGATACGAAGCTCACGGCTTCTGGCTCTCTGACCGGATGCATGGGCCGTAGTTTGCACTCAAGGCCGCGGGAAATGATAGCCCGCCGATTCGCACACCCATGCGATTTTTCAGATACGATCCCCAAGGAACGGGAGTTTCGGTTGAAACCGGCTGGAACCCCAAGCCGCGATTTCTTAGGCATTGAATCGATCAGGAAACTAATGAATGACGTCAAGTGAAACTTGCGAGCTGCACCGCGGTATCGGGACCCGGCAGCTCAGCATGATCGCCATCGGCGGCGCCATCGGCACCGGCCTGTTCTTCGCGAGCGGCGGAGCGATTGCCCAGGCCGGCCCGGGCGGCGCCATGTTGGCGTACGCGGTCATGGGTTTGGCGGTTTACTGCATGATGCAGTCGCTGGGGGAGATGGCCACGCAATTGCCGATTCCCGGCTCATTCGAAGCGTATGCCGAGCGATTCATCGATCCTTCGCTGGCCTTCGCGGTGGGCTGGAACTACTGGTTCAGCTGGGCCATCACCCTGGCGGCCGAGCTGGTGGCCGGAGCTCTGATCGTGCAGTTCTGGTTCCCGCATTCGAACTCCACGCTCTGGGCCATGGGTTTTTTCTCCTTGCTGCTGGCGTTGAACCTCTTGTCGGTCAAGGCTTACGCCGAAGCGGAATACTGGTTTGCCGGCATCAAGGTCGTGACCGTGATCATCTTCTTGGCGGTGGGTGCCTTGATGATCGCCGGCATGCTGGGCGATCACAATGTAGGCTTCCAGAACTGGACCTTGAGCGACCCCAAGAGCGGCACACGGGCTCCTTTTGTCGGAGGATTGACGGCGGTGCTGACGGTGTTCCTGGTGGCCGGCTTTTCCTTTCAGGGCACCGAAGGCGTGGGCCTGGCCGCGGCGGAGACGGCCGACCCCAGCAAGAACGTTCCCAAGGCGATTCGGACCGTGTTCTGGCGCATCCTGCTGTTCTATATCGGCTCGATCTTCGTGGTGGGCACCTTGATCGCCTACACCAACCCCAACCTGCTGCGCGGCGACGAGGGCCACATCGCCTTCTCACCCTTCACCATGGTGTTCCAGCAGATTCCGAGGTTCGGGTACTACGCCGGCAACATCTTGAATGCGGTGATTCTGTCCTCGGTGCTGTCGTGTGGAAATTCCTCGATGTACGTCGCCTCGCGAATGTTGTATGCCATGTCCCACAGCGGCAAGGCACCGAAGTTCTTCGGCACGCTCAATGAGCGCGGCGTGCCCGTGGCGGCGCTGTGGGCCACGGGCTTGATCAGCGCGCTGGCATTCTTTTCCACCCTGGTGGGTGACCAGAAGATCTACAAGCTTTTCTACAACGCCTCAGGCCTGAGCGGCTTCATCATCTGGCTGGGCATCGCGGTCTGCCACCTGCGCTTCCGCAAGGCGTGGGTCGCACAGGGCCGCAGCCTGAACGACCTGAAGTTCAAATCCAAGCTCTACCCCTACGGCCCCTGGCTCGCCCTGATCCTGTTCCTGATCGTGCTGTTCGGCGCGAACATCGGCGTGTTCCAGACGCCGGTATTCTCCTGGTTCGACTTCATCACCGGCTACCTCATGATTCCGGGCTTCATCCTCTTTTATCTGGGCCACAAATACTGGAACAAGACGCAGGTCATACCCCTGAAGGATTGTAATTTCGAGTTGGACTGAGCGTGCACGAATCGTCACAAAACAAAGGTTGCATGGCCATGGGTTAAGGGGTAGCGTCCCAGCCAACAACAATAGCAACGGCATTGTCTTTGCACACCTTAATTGACCTTTACACACCTTGATTAAACTGGAGGGAGGGAATTCTCATGTTTAAGAGATCCAATGGACGGACGATTTGCGCCGGCGTACTCGCCGCGGCAATCGCCTGTACGGCAACGATGGCGCAGGCGGCGCAATCGACCACCGCCGCCGGCAATGTGGCGAGCTGGGTCAAGAGTGCGACCCTGATCGGCGCGGCGCCCGGCAATCAGTCGGTGACGATCGCCGTGCACATGTCGCTGCAGAATTCGGCCGGCCTGAAGACGCTGGTGGCGGAGGTTTCCTCGCCCAGCAACCGGCAGTACGGGCGTTACTTGACGTCTGAAGACTTCGGCAAGCGCTTCGCGCCGGCCGCCGCCGAAGTGAACGCGGTCAAAGCCTTGCTGGAGCAGGCCGGCATGTCCAACGTGCAGGTCGGTCCTCACGGGGTGTACGTATCCGCCACGGCGACGGTGGCCCAGCTGCGCACGACCTTCAAGGTGAGCCAGAACCTGTATTCCTACAAGGGCCTCACCCTGCGTGCCAACAAGGAGGAACCGACGATTCCGGCCGCTCTGGCCGGGAAGATCCTCTACATTCAGGGCTTGGACGACACCACCATGCTCCGGCAGCCCTTCCTGCGCTCGGTGGTCAGGGGCGCGCTGGTTGCGCCGGCCGCGACCTCGGGCTCATCGGTGACTCCGCCGCCCGTGGCCGCCGCCAACCCGTCTCCTTATTGCAATACGACTTTCGGCGGCGGTGCGCTGGTGGCCACTCTCAGCACGGCAGCGGACGTGTATGGCGCCAGCATTCCCTGGCTGGGCTGCGGATATACCCCGCAGCAAATCCGCGCGGCCTATGGGTTGAACAGGGTCAAATACAATGGGGCCGGCATCACGGTCGCCATCGTCGACGCCTATGCCTCGCCCAAGCTGAGGCTCGGCGTGAACTTCTCGCAGATCATTCCGCTCGGCGCCTACAACGTGCCGGCCTCGGAAGTCAGCACGGCCTATGGCTGGTGGACGGAGCAGTCGCTGGACATGGCGGCGGTGCACGGTGCCGCGCCGGGGGCCAACATCGTCTACGTGGGCTCGATCGACAGCAATACGTCGCTCGACATCGCCTTCTTCAATACGCTGTACAACCATGTGGCGGACATCGTCACCGACAGCTGGGGCAACAACGGCGAGTCGATCGCGCCGGGAACTCAGGCCGCCTATGACCAGGCCGCGATGGCCGCAGCGGCGCAGGGCATGACGGTGCTCTTCAGCTCCGGCGATGACGGCGACCTGGCGGCCATCAACGGCGTCGCATCCGGCGCATGGCCGGCCACCAGCGCCTATGTCACCGGCGTCGGCGGAACGACCCTCGAGATCATGGACTCGAGCGGAACGAAGGCCGAATACGGCTGGGGCACCTATCGCGGTTTCCTGACCGATGTGACGGTGAACAGCGCGGCATCCGTTACGACCTCCGGCGTCGCGACCACATCGGCCTTCGGGTATACGTTCGATGATTTCTCGTTCTACGCCGGATCCGGCGGCGGCATCAGCCTGCTCGAGCCGCAGCCGTCCTACCAGGCCGCAGCCGTGCCCCTGGCACTGTCCACCACGCTGAACCTCGCCAGCGGATACACCGAGCCGCTGCCCTCCCCGCAGCGCGTGAGCCCGGATGTGGCCATGGTGGCCGATCCGTACACCGGCTACCTGTATGGCGAGACATTCACCATTGCGGGCAATGCGATCGCCGACTATGGGTGCACGAAGATTTCCTCCACCGAGGAATACTGCGAGGGCGCGATCGGCGGCACCAGCCTGGCCTCCCCGCTGATGGCCGGCGTCGTTGCGGTCATGAACCAGAAGCGCGCGGCGGCCGGCGAGCCCCTGGTAGGGTTCGCCAATCCCCTGCTCTACAGCGCGGGCAGCCGCGGCAACGGCGTCAATTTCAACGAGCCGCTCAACCAGATCGTGGCCCCGACCGAGAACGTGTCCGTGCTGCGCGGGTATGCCGCCAATCTGAACGAGGCCCGGGTGGTCACCATCAACTCGGTGCCCTTCCTGATCACCACCGCTCCGTATGCCCTGGAAGTCTGCGGCCTGCCGATCTGCCTGGGGCAGAACGACGTCTTCAACTACACCTCCCTGTCCTCGGCCAGCGTGCCTCCCACGCCTGCCGGCTACAATGACGTGACCGGACTGGGAGTACCGTACGTGCCCAAGCTCATCAACGAGGAATAGGTCCGACCCAACCGCCTGAGGGCGTCCCGCGGGATCCGCGGGACGCCCTTTTTTTATCGGAACCGCAAGCAGCCCCGTCGCTACGGCCTCGCCGCGGACGTTGCGGCTGCGGCGGACGTTACGGCTTGGCGGGGGCCGGCGATGCCGCCGGCGTCGGATCCGCAGCCTTGGCGGGGGCCGGCGGGCTCTTGATGCTCTGCAATTCGACTTCGAAAATCAGCAAGGATCCGCCCGGAATTCCCGGCCGCGCTGCCTGGCCATAACCCAGTTCCGGCGGAACGAACAATTGCCACTTGGCGCCGGGCTTCATGAGAACCAGCGCTTCCTGCCAGCCCTTGATGACGCCGTTGACCCCCAATGTCGTGGGCGAGCCACGCTTGTAGGAGCTGTCGAATTCCGTCCCATCCATGAAGGTGCCGCGGTACTGCACCGTCACCTGGTCGGTGGGCTGCGGCGACGCCGCCTTCGCATTCCCGGCCTGGATGATCTTGTACTGCAGACCCGACGCCGTCGTCTTCACGCCCTTCTCTTTGCCGTTGCGCTCGAGGAATGCCTTGGCGTCGGCGGCATTCTTGGCAGCCGCCGCCTCGACCACAGATATCAGCAGGGCGTGAACCCGCTGTTGATCCGCCGGCACCGCCTTCTGCCCCGCCAGACCGGCCCTGACTCCTTCGACGATTTTGTCCAGCGTGACCTGGTTGGTCACACCGTACTGGCGCAATTGCTGGCCCACGCCGAGGCCGATGATGTAGCCCGCCTCATCCGGAGACGGCAGCGCCGGCGCAGGGGCCGGAACGGCGGCGGGAGCCGATGTGGCCGCGGGAGCCGCCGACGGGATGGAAGATTGCGCAATAGCCCACAGGGGAGTTGCGCTCAAAGTCAACAGGCCACAAGCAGTGAGCAGCCATCGATTGGTTTCGTTTTTCATAAACCCGAACATACCGCAATCCATTTTGCGATTGCTACCTCGACTTCAGGAGCCCGTCGGCTCCTGGGTCTCATGGATGGACGCTGGCTTGCACTGCCTCCGCGATCGGTCCGAGCGCAAGGGCGGGCACATAGGTCAGGCTGCCCACCATCAGCACGGTGCCGAGCAAGAGCGCGATGAACAGCAGGTCGTGCGTAGGCAGGGTTCCGAGGCCGGGGGCGCGACGCCTCTTGGCGGCCAGCGAACCGGCGATGGCGAGTACCGCCAGCAAGGGAACGAAGCGTCCGAACCACATCGCCACGGCGGTGCTGATGTTATAGAAGAGCGTGTTGGCGGCCAGCCCCCCAAAGGCGCTGCCATTGTTATTGGCGGTCGATGAAAAGGCATAGAGGATCTCGGAGAACCCATGAGGGCCCGGGTTGGCCATTCCGCCCCGCCCCGCCCCGCACAGAACGGCGACCGCTGTGCTCACGAGGACCAGGAAGGGCGTCACCAGGATGGCGAGCGACGCCATTTTCATCTCGAAGCTTTCGATTTTCTTGCCCAGGTACTCGGGTGAGCGTCCGATCATCAGCGCAGCGACGAACACCGCGATCAGTGCGTACAGGAGCATGCCGTACAGACCCGAGCCCGGACCGCCGAAGATGACCTCCCCCAATTGCATCAGCGCCATGGGCACCAGTCCGCCGATGGGCGTGAACGAATCGTGCATCGAGTTCACGGCGCCGTCGCCGCCGCTCGTGGTGACCGTGGCGAACAGGGCCGAGTCCACCGCTCCGAACCGCGCCTCCTTGCCCTCCATATTGCCGCCGCCTTGGTTCGGCCCGGCACTCTGGTTCACCGACAATGGAGCCAAAGCACGGTTGCCCGCCGTTTCGGCATGAATGGCGACGGCGCTCATCAGCGCAAAGGCCAGCCCCATCGCGAACAGAAGCGCCCAGCCCTGGCGGGTATCGCCGACGGCCTTGCCGAAGGCATGACAGAGCGCGGCGGGAATGAGCAAAATGGCCATCATTTCCATGAAGTTGCTCAAGGGCGTCGGATTTGCGTACGGGTGCGCGCTGTTCGCGTTGTAGAAGCCGCCGCCGTCGCCGCTCAGCAAGGCGATGGCCGTCTGCGAGGCCACGGGGCCCATCGCCAGGGTCTGGACGCGAGTCGTCGCCACACTGACGATCGGCTTGCCCTGCGCATCGGCCATGGGCGCACCCTCGGTCCCGAGGGTGGGCGCCAAGTAGGTCGAGGGCTCGACCAACGCGACGTCCCGGCCGGGACTCCAGGTCTGAACGGCGCCTTGCGAGATCAGCAGGACGGCGGTCAATGCGGACAGCGGCAGCAGCACATAGAGCGTGCTGCGGGTCAGGTCCACCCACACATTACCGAGGGTGTTCTGTCCGATTCGGGCAAACCCTCGCAGCAGCACCATCAGCGCCGCGATGCCGGTCGCGCCGCTCAGAAACGATTGTGTTGCGATACCGGCCATCTGGGTCAGGCAGCCGAGGGTGGTCTCGCCGGCGTAATCCTGCCAGCTCGTGTTGGTTGCGAAACTGATCGCAGTGTTGAACGCGCTGTCCGGCGAGACGCCGCCCAGATGCGCGGGATTGAGCGGCAGAATCGCCTGCAGCCGCAGAAGCAGGTAGAGAAACGCCGCTCCCAGGGTATTGAAGAGCAGCAGCCCGATGAAATAGGTTCTCCAGGTCATTTCCGCCCCCGGATCGACCCG
>Ga0326727_10015136_pt1 | contig 16635 bp, 13 predicted proteins | sample MB2enrmetagenome_FD_207643 | JGI IMG/M metagenome (GOLD analysis project Ga0326727, IMG submission 207643) | Lab enriched peat soil microbial communities from McLean, Ithaca, NY, United States - MB29MY | ecosystem: Environmental > Terrestrial > Soil > Wetlands > Peat | place: USA: New York...
GGTGTTTTACCTGCCCTTCAAGAAGGTCAAGAACTGGGCGTGGGAGAGCTACTGGCTGGTCTATGCCGTCGTGGGGTTGGTCGTCGTGCCGTGGGCCCTGGCCTTCGTGGTGTCGCCCAAGGTCTGCGGCATTCTCTCCGGCGCAGACCTCAAGACCCTTGCGCTCTGTTACCTCTTCGGCGCCATGTGGGGCGTGGGCGGTCTGACTTGGGGGCTGATGATTCGTTACCTGGGGGTTGGCCTCGGATTGGCTGTGGGGTGCGGCTTGTGTGCCTCGGCGGGGACGTTGATTCCGCCGCTGTTCAAGGGCGAGTTTGGAGGGCTCCTGCAGGTCGCCTCGGGGCAGGCCACGCTGGTCGGCGTGGTGGTGGCGCTCGGGGGCATCGTGATGGTCGGCATGGCGGGCATGTCCAAGGAGAAGGAACTGCCCGAAGAGCAAAAGAAGAAGGCCGTGGCTGAATTCAACTTCCAGAAAGGGATGGTGGTGGCTATTTTCTCCGGCATTATGAGTGCGGGCATGGCCTTCGGCCTGGGCAGTGGTGCAACAGTTGAGACCAGCGCTGTGAGCGCGGGTACCTCACCAACCTGGAAAGGCATCCCGGTGTTAGTGGTGGTGCTGCTTGGCGGCTTCACCGTCAACTTCATCTGGTGCCTCTACCTGAACTTCAAGAACAAGACCACTGGCGACTACTCCCGCAAAGACGCGCCGCTAGCCGCGAATCTGGTCTTCGCTGGTTCGGCGGGCCTCATCTGGTGCCTGCAGTTCATTACCTTCAAGGTAGCCGACTCCAAGATCGGCGACTTCGCCTTTGCCGGCTGGACGGTCTTTATGTCCAGCATGATCATTTTCAGCACGCTGCTTGGCATCGCCCTGGGCGAGTGGAAAGGTGTGAGCAGTCGAACCAAATCACTCCTGGGGGCGAGCCTTGCCGTGCTCGTGGCCTCGCTCCTCATCATCGGCTACGGCAACAAACTCAAGTCCGCCGAATCCCAACCCGCCTCCGCGGCACCCGCCGCCCGAGCCACCTAAACCGCCCGCCTGACGCACAGCGTTTCACGCATCACGTTTCACGTTTCACGTTTCACGCATCACGCATCACGTTTCAGGCTTCCCCGTCTGCTTTGCTATCAACTTTCCCAACTATCAACTATCAACTCTCTATGCCTCGCGTCTATCTTGCCATTGATCTCGGCGCCGAAAGTGGCCGCGTAATGGCGGGCCTCTGGAACGGCCGAACCATTCGCCTCGACGAGGTCCACCGCTTCCCCAACGGCCCCGTGCACCTGGGCGACTCGCTTCGCTGGGACGTCCTGCGGCTCTGGGCTGAAATCCAGAATGGCCTGGCTTGCGCCGCGAAGAAGTACGGCAAGGCGATCGTCTCAGTCGGCGCGGATACGTGGGGCGTGGACTACGTGCTGCTCGACCGGCGGAATGAAATGCTGGGGCACCCGTTCGCCTACCGCGACGCCCGCACCAACGGGATGATGGAGAAGACCTTCCAGCAGGTGCCGCGCTCGGAAATCTTCGCCCGGACCGGCCTGCAGTTCATGCAGTTCAACACTCTGTTCCAGTTGCTGGCCGCCAGGCAACACACGCCGGAGTTGCTCGCCGCGACCGATTGCCTCCTCTTCATGCCCGATTTCATCCATTGGGCGCTGTGCGGCTCGCGCGTCGCCGAGTTCACCATCGCTTCCACCTCGCAGTGTCTCAACCCGCTGACCCGCAACTGGGCGACCGGCCTGTTGAAAAAGCTGGCCCTGCCCGCGCGCATTTTCCCGAAGATCGTCCCGCCCGGCGCCCGGCTCGGCGCGCTGCGCCCCGGGGTCGCGGACCGGACCGGGCTTCGCAAGGTCAACGTGGTTGCCCCGCCCAGCCATGACACCGCGTCCGCCGTCGCCGGTGTTCCCACCGCCAACACCGGCCAGGCTAACTGGGCTTACCTCAGTTCCGGCACCTGGTCGCTGATGGGCGTCGAGGTCAAAAAGGCCTCCTTGTCGGCCCGCACCCAGGAACTGAATCTGACCAATGAGGGCGGGTTGGACGGCACCTATCGCCTGCTCAAGAACATTATGGGCTTGTGGCTCGTCCAGCAGTGCAAACGCGCCTTCGACGCCCGCGGTCGGAAATACGATTACAGCCAGCTCGCGCAGATGGCCGCTAAAGCCCCGGCGCTGCGGTCCATCGTCAACCCCGACGACTCCCGTTTTCTCAACCCGCCCGACATGCCCAAGGCCATTCAGGACTTCTGCCACGAAACCAGGCAGCCCGTGCCCAAGAGCGAAGGCGAACTGGTCCGGTGCGCCTACGAGAGCCTCGCCCTCAAATATCGCCAAGTGCTTGGCTGGCTCGAGGAGCTCACCGGCAACCGCATCGAGGTCATTCACATCGTCGGGGGCGGCTCGCAAAGCGCGATCCTTAATCAGTTCACCGCTGACGCCTGCCAGCGGCCCGTGATTACGGGTCCTGTCGAGGCGACCGCGCTGGGCAACCTGCTTGTCCAGGTGCGCGCCAGCGGCGAGTTGGCTTCCCTGCCCGAGATGCGCGAAGTGATCCGCAAATCCAGCGACGTGGCCACCTGCCGGTCCGGAAAACCTGGCGCCTGGGAAGCCGCCTCCGCCCGATTCGCCGAGCTGACCAAGGCGCAGTAGTCAGAGACTATGACAATCTAATTAACCTTTACGGAGCTTTGAACTCTTTGCGATACCAGAAATAGTTGCGGTCCTGGTCCACCTTGCCCTTCCAGTAGTTGACGAGGTCGCTGAGCAGGGCTCCAGTTTCAAAGGCCCGCGCTCGTCCGGGTATTCGCTTCCTGCTTTCCGCGCTCCGGTCCGAGGTACTTGCCCACTATCTCGTCCACCGAAGCGCCCGCCTTGGTCATCGCCACCACATCATGCACGCCGATGCGCGTGCCTTCCACGACGGCGTGGCCGGAACGCACCCCGGCCTTCTGCACAATGTAGCGGTAACTCGTCGCAATCACGCCTTAACCCTATCAGTTCCTCGGATTGAACTCAAGCCTGTTGTGCGCTTGTGGGCTCGCAGAAGTGCCGACAGCCTTGCCTGCGGGTTGGCGGGGCGTGATAAACCGCCACCGGGATACTGGAAGCAGTTTGCGCGGCACGGCCAGGCATTTTATCGGCCATCCGGGACTGTCCTCTCCAAGCTCTTCACTACCCGCCCGTCCCTGTTGGGCTGCACTGTAAAAATGACCGCCGCCTTTGCCTTCTGAATTCTTCCTTCTTCCTTGCCCGGGCACTCCACCCGCAGCCGGTCGAGCAACGTGCGCTGGGTCTGTCAGGAGGTGATTTCGATCAGGCGGCGAACGAAATGGGGGCAACGTGGCCCGGCACTTCTTCAATTGTGATTGGGCCAACCCATGCTCCGAAGGCTTGGACGGGACATTTCATTCATGCCACATATTCCGCCGCCAGGAACCGCCACGCTACTTCCTCTCCCGCCTCATCTACGTACCAGGCAAACTGGGTGGTAACATCCGTCTCGAAGAATTGGGATTTCTCAACCGGCAGACTCATCCGCGCTTGTCACGGACGATTCGTTCCCAGGCCTGGCGCATCTCGGTTGCCGAATACGGCGTGAAAGGACCATGGGCGGCCTTGAGCAATTCCGCCTCCAGTTCAGGACTCTCCTCCTCCTCACCCTGAGCAACCCGGGGTTCCAACGCAACTTGCTTGTTCCCGTCAGTCATCACGATCAGCTCGCCGCCACACGCCTCAGCAATGAGCTGTCCAAGCTGGTGTTGGGCTTCCTGCACTGTAACCGCTTTCATGCCGAAACCTTACTCCGATGGGTTGGACTTGGCAAGGGTGTCCATCCCCCAACTACGGGTGAACCCCCCCCGCCAGAGCGCTTTCGCCGAAGGGCAGAAGCGGATCTAGATTGATGGGCAAAACTACTACCTCGACCAGGCCGTGCGCCGGGCACGAGAGCGGCTGGCGGAAAGGGAAAAGCCGTGCTGTTATGGCACTCTGTGGCGCTTCTGACTCCGTGGCACATCCGCCGATGAACATTGCAAATGCGACGGATGCTTGGACGGGACATTCGATTTATGCCACATATTCCGCCGGGAGGCGCCAGCACCTGCCATGCTGCACGCGCTCAAGCTATGGGTTGACCCGTTTACTGGCCCGAATGGGGGGTGCAGCGCTATAAAGTTTTCCCATAGGAACGTATCCCTTGGGAAGGAGTTGAGTAATCTGCCCGGGAGCCTTGCCCCGGATAACTCTAGTTTGGCCAGCCATCAAGCGCTCACTGGGGGTAGCAGAATTCGGTGCAAATATGACATCCTAATGGGCCCTTCACATTCAAGATGAGGGGGGGTGACGGAGCACGAATATTTGTCACCGCGTGGGTCGTGAACTACGGCCCCACCAGCACGCGATAAAAACGAAACGCGTTCGTGGCGCTGGAATCCGTGACGGTGAAAGAACTGGTCGGCGCGTTGGTAACGAGGAGCGAAGTCCAGTTCGTCAACGTCACGGAATACTGGATTGTGTAGTTTTGTCCGCCGGTGCCATTCAAGAGAAATCGAAACTGGCTTCCCGAAGGGCGGGTGGGCAAATTCAGAGCTGGTCTTGGGTTGCTTTGGACATACTCGTACGCGCCGATGTCCACAATTCCTCCTGAAAGCCTGTTGTTACCGGCCAGATCCAGCGCGCCGACCATCCAATCCATATTAGTACCGGCGCTGACGCACGGCGAGGCCGGTTGCAGTCGATAGTCGCCGCCCGCTGCATTCACAAACAACGGATCGGCTGAAATACAATTAAGCTCCTTGGCTGCCGGGACGATGGGACCAAGATCCGAGTTGACTAAAATGGGATAGCTGAGGCTGTCTATCTCTCCGTTGTCAGATCCGTTGTCTGCGCTGTTGAGCTTGATTATATTGTTGTAGCACTGGTCATCAACCCCCCACGTGACGCCTCCACCCACACCAGGGTGACCGTTTTGGGTGGTTGCCTGGTTGTTGGCGATGGTACAGTTTTCGAGAGTGGAACCACCCGCCGAAACACCACCGGCGGAAGTAAACCCATTCGCTGACTGGGCAATGTTTCGGTAGACAAGTGTGCTGCGGACAGTAGTGCCGTTGCCGATATACAATCCGCCACCGGTGGACTCAGCTCCGGTGTAAAGGTCAGTGTCGGTCGTATTAGCGTTATTACTGGCGACGACACAAACTTCAACGAGGGAAGGCACTGCCAATTGCATGATGGTGGCATAGACACCTCCGCCGTAAGCAGTCGAAAGTGCGGTTGCCGAGTTGGCAAGCACCCGACTATTCCTCAATTCTCCTGCAGTCAAGAATACGCCACCGCCAAACGCGGAACCGCCAAACGCCTGACCAGCACTGCACAGGTTGTTGGAAACAAGACAACTATGCACGATACTTCCATAGCAGTTCACACCACCACCCCAGGCAGCGGAATAGGAATTGGTGTTCTCCGCCACGTTGGAAACGACGACGCAATTGCTCAGAGTTCCATAGGCCACGTAGACTCCGCCCCCCTGAGCAGTGTTCACCTCATCGCCGATCGCCTGATTGTTCGCCAGCAGGCAGTTCTGAATTGTGCCTCCGTTACAGTAAGCGCCTCCACCCACGACTGCCGCCCGCCCGTTTTGGAGGGTGAAGCCGTTGACGGTAGCAGCGACTCCATCAATCGTCACGCACCGCGAGGCGTGCTGGCCATCCAGAATCGTCGAGCTTGATCCATTCACGCTGGTCAGCGCAATCGCATTCGTAATGTTGAGGCTGCTGCTCAGGACATACACGCCGTTCGTTACCAGCACCGTGTCGGCGCCGGTAGCGGCGTTCACGGCAGCTTGAACGGTTCGTTTGGCTGCGGCCCAACTCGTTCCTGCATTCGCGTCGTTCCCGCTGGGGCTGACGTACCAGATCGTGGCCGCCCGCGCCGTACTACAGACGTAGGGCCAGACAAGGCACGCGCCGACAACGATGGCGCTGATGAACAGATAGTTCCGATGCCGCGGCTTCATAGGCTTCGGGTTGGCGAGACTGGCGCTGGCGGTGTCTGAGGTTCTGTCCAGATAGCCTCCGACACGGGTTGGGGTGAAAGGCACTTGTACTACAGTAGCTTTCGCTGATTTCATAAGCGCAGTGGTTGCCTACGGAGTGGAGAAACGATAGTAGCTGGCCGGATACATCATTGCATTGGTGTCCGTGAACTGCCATACGCCATAGGGTCCGGTGTTCGTGTCCATAAAAATCGGCTGCCAGCTTATGGGCGGCGTCAGGTTCGTGGTTGCCCAAACCCGGGCTGTGCTGTTGGGCAATCCCACGAAAGCGAGGCTGATGCTCCCGTCCGCATTTCGTTCGATGCCGGTCACCCGTGGATTAAGTTCGTAGCAGCCGATGTCGGCGGTGCCCAGGACGGTGCGCGGGTTGCCGTCCAGATCAGTGGCCGGAACCGAGGGGGCGTTGGTCGTACCGGCGTTTCTGCACGGGGACGTGGCCTGGAGGCGGTAATCGCCACTGGCCGGGTTGACGAATTGCGGCGAGGCGTCAATGTTGTTCTGCTCGACGTCCCAGACGCCAAACATGTCGTGCGCGTCGTTAAATGCAAACACTCTTCTCTCGCCCGTTCCGGCCAGCCAGGCATCCCCGCCGTAGCTGGAGGCCGAATTGCCCCAAATGATGTTGTTATACACATTGAGCACCTCCACGACGCCAGTTATCCGAAACGCCACGCCGCCGCCGCTCCCGGCCGCCGTATTGCCGGTAATCGTGTTGTTGATCATGAAGAGCTCCGAGGTGGCGTCCACCCAAATCCCGCCGCCTTGCGAGGTGGCGCCCGCTTGCGAATTGTTCAGCACGAGGTTGTCCTGGAGAGTCACCGTTGGGCCCGTAGCATAGAGCCCTCCGCCCGTGGAGGCTGCGTTTTGCTCGAAGCGATTGTTAGAAATGGTATAAGAGCCCTGGCTGCAATACGCGCCACCTCCAGCCCCCTCCCCGCCAGTGGCCGAATTGCCGATGAACGTATTGCCCGTCAGCGTTCCCCCACCGCTACAATACACACCTGCCCCAACGGAGTCTCCCGCTCCCGCCGTCGAATTATTCGTAAAAATGTTGTCGTTAAGGGTAGCGGCTCCACTGCAATAGACGCCGCCTCCTGAGGTGTCTGAAGAAGTGACCGAATTGCCGACAAAGGCGTTCCCCGAGAGCGTTGCCGTGGCTCCATCGCTGCAAAGAATCCCGCCGCCACCCCACCCACCATCACTTTGATTGCCCCTGAAGGTGTTGCCAGTGAAGCTGGCGTCGATGCCGCTGCCACAACGAACCCCGCCGCCGCCTTGGCCGCTGCCCGAATTGCCCGTAAAAACGTTGCCCGTGAACGCCGCTGATGTCAGCTGGTCCAGGTTGGCCCCGCCCCCGCCACCCGGCCCGTAGTTGCCGGTAAAGTCGTTGCCTGTCACGTTGGCAACATGAGGTCCAACGATCCGCACGCCTCCGGCGTTATTCGTTGCTATCTTGCACCCCTGGACATTCACGGTGGCCGTCACGCCGGAAACGTAAATGCCGACACTGTCACCGCCGCTCGCAACGCCCGTTGCGACGCAGTTGGTCACGGTGGCGTTCAAGCCGGAGTCGAGCGCCAGCCCGATGCCGTCGGTATTGGCGTTGGCGTTGGTCGGGAAAACGAACCGGCAGCCCTGCACCCATATGCCTGCGCCGCTGCCCGCCGCAATACTTAGCGCTCCAAGGTTGGGGCTGCCACTGTTGCGCAGGAATGTGATCCCTTCAACGGTGATGTTTCCGATGCCGGTGCTGGCGAGGTACATGCCTTGGCCCAAGCCGGCGCCGTCAATGGTGATGTGCGTGTTCGTGACGCCTGGCTCGGCGAGAACCGTCAGGGTGTTGGGCGCGGGGCTGTTGTAGTTGAAATTGCCGGCGTAATAACCGTTTGTGATGTAAATGGTGTTGTCCAAGCCGTTGCTCGCGGCGCCGGTCAAGGCGTTCTGCAGCCCCTGCGCCGTGGACACGTGAAAGACCTGCGCGCGCCCCGGCGCTGTTGCGAGAATCACGGCGGCAGCCGCGCCGAAAAGGCGGGCGCTACGGAGGCGAATTCGTTTCGTTGGCATTTTATATGCCGGACGTTGGCTCATTCTTCCCGGCTGGAACGGGCGGCCGGGCTCTCGATTTGGATGCTGATAGAGATCCTGCTCTGACAGCGGCATTTGAGTTTTCATTAGTTTGAGTACTTCTATTTGTTAAGGTTCAAGGAAGGAGAGCATTCAAAATGTTTCATGCGAACCCTTATTTCGTGCCCCGTTCGCGCAGGAGTTCGGCCAGGGCGCGCTGGGTCTCCGCGGCATCCGGATTCGACTCGCCCAGGAGCCTGATGCGCAGGTCGAGCGCCTGGCGGTACAGCGTTTCGGCTTCGTCCAGGCGGCCCTCATCGCGCAAGACGTTCGCCAAGTCATGAAGGGATTGCGCAACGTCCGGGTTTTCGTCGCCGAGGGCTTTCCTCCGCAGAGCGAGGGCCTCGCGATGGGTCGCTTCCGCCTGCGGCAATTGTCTTCTCTGGCGCAGGATGTTCCCGAGTGTGTCAAGCGCCACCCCGACGTATTGGTTCCCGCCGCCAAGCAGTACTTTCAGCGTGGCGATAGCTTTCCGCTGAAGAGCCTCGGCTTCGTCCAGCTTGTTTTCCAGTCGCAACAGGTCGCTCAAGTTGTTTTGCATCAGGGCCACGTTGACGCTTCTGTCGCCCGACGTCCTTTCCCCAATGGCCACGGCCTCGCGTTCGGCCGCTTCCGCCTCTGGCAAGTTGCCTTCGTTTTGCAGCACCGAGCCCAGGGTGCTAAGGGTTACGGCGACGTCGGGATGGTTCGCCCCAAGAAGTCTTTTTCGCATCGCCAGCGCCTCGCGCCCTCGCTGCTCAGCCTCGGCGAAGTGTCCACGGCTTTGGAGCGCGCACGCCAGATTGTGCAGTGATTGGGCGACTTCGAGGTTGTCACCGGGATGCGCCTTTTGGTAGAGCGCAAGGGCCTGCCGGTTCAGGGCCTCAGACGCCTCAAATTTGCCCTCATTCCAAAGGACCGTCCCCAAGTTGGCAGTCGCGGCGGCAACCTCGGGACTCTCGCTGCTCAGGAGTTTCGTCCGTATTGCCAAAACCTGGCGGTACATGGCCTCGGCCTCGGGCAGCTTGCCTTGGCTCGAAAAAACGGTGGCTAAACCCTGGAGCGAGTTTGCCACGGGCAAGCTCCCGTCGTCAAAGCGCCTTTTTCGAATGGCCAGGGCCTCGCGATGCGCCGCTTCGGCCTCCGCGAACTTGGCTCCTTCCCAGAGCACTACGCCCAGGTTGTTGAGAGACTTGGCCATTTCGGCGTCGTCCCGGCCCGAATATCTCCGGCGAAGCCCCACGGTTTCGCGGAACATCGCCTCCGCCTTGGCCAACTCTCCCAATTCGTCATAGACCTCACCGAGTGTGTTGAGCAGGGCGGCTTTAATGCTGGGCTGCGTGGTCAACTCTTTCGTGATCCTCGCCGACGTCTTGTCCAGAATCTCCCGCATCAGCTTGGTGTCGCGCCCCGAGGCTACGGACGGCCCCACACCGTCGAGCATGTCTTGGAGGAATTGGGCGATTTGACGGCTCTTGGCGGCCTCGGCCCTAGCACGGACAGCTTCCCACGTGCTGACCGCCGTCCCCGCTGCGAGGACCAAGACCACCGTCGCGACCGAGCCGGCGATCACACGGTTCCTGGCGCACCAGCGCCAGGCTCTTTCCGCCACGGCTGGCGGGCGCGAAAGGATGGGCTCGCCCTTGCAGAAGCGTCCGAGTTCATCCGAAAGCTCCTGGGCGGAGCGGAACCGGTGGACGGGATCCTTTTGGAGACACTTGAGGCAGATGGTTTGGAGGTCCCGCGGAACGCCCGGGTTCAGGACGCGCGGTGAGACCGGCTCATCGCGAACGACATGATCCAGCAGGGCCGGCAGGGATTCGTCCACGAAGGGCGGCCGTTGCGTCAGAAGATAATAGAGGACGGCGCCGATGGAGTACACGTCACTGGCGGCGCCGACGGCTTCGTTCTTCGCTTGGGCCTGTTCGGGCGGCATAAAGGCGGGGGTGCCAATGAGCTGGCCGGTGGTGGTTAGCCGCGAGTCGAACTGCTCGCAGCGCGCCAAACCGAAGTCGGTGACCCGCGGTTCGTCACGACCGTCAACGAGGATGTTGGTCGGCTTCAGGTCGCGGTGGAACGTGCCGTGCTGGTGGGCATAGTGGACCGCGTCGGCGACGATCTTCATGTACAACGCGGCCTGCCGCGCCGGCATCGGGCCCGGACGCGCCAGTTCCGCCAGGCTCCGGCCTTCGACAAGGTCCATCGAGTAATAGTGCTGGCCGTCGTGCTCGCCGACCTCATGGACCGGAACGATGTTTGGGTGCTGCAGGTTGGCTGCCGCCTGGGCCTCCTGCTGGAACCGTTTTACGTCCGCCTCGCTGGCCAACCGGCCAGCCAGGATCATCTTCAATGCCACAGGGCGGTTCAGCTTCGTCTGCCGCGCCCGATAGACCACACCCATGCCCCCGCGGCCGATTTCCGCCAATAATTCGTAGTCGCCGAAATAGTGGACCGTCGTTTGGGCGGGAAGACCAGGCTCGGCAACGGCAGCCTCGTTGGCCGCCGGCAGGAGGGCGCCTCTCAGCGCGCACGCGGGACACACGCCTTCAGAAACGTCGGGGCCGAGTTCCGCCCCGCATTTGCCGCATGTTTGTCTTTGTGCGTTCATTCGCTTCGCGTTTGCCACTACCCTATGGAGAGGAAAATTCGGGGCCGGGTTGCAGGAAATTTTGGCGGGAGAATCGTGGCGGGAGGCTCGTCAGGGTCGCGACACCTATTCTCCGCTCACGGTGGACCACACCTCTGATAGGTAATGCATTTCTTCATCGATGTCTGAAACACTGGCGACCGTCTGTCGAACCTCTGCGCGCACGGAATGGACGAACCGGTCGCGCAGCCGGGAGGCCGCGGACTTGATCGCGCTTTCGCTCGTGCCAAGCCTGGATGCGATGGCCGCGTAGGAATCCCCCCTTGCGGAACCGGGCAACTGAAATCTCAGGCTCTCAAAGAGATCACCCTTGCCACTCGCGGCATATTCCTGGCGCAATCTGGCCACAGCGTTTTCGACGACTGTCAGCGCCCAACCCCGGTCGAACAATCGGTCAGGCGGCGTTACGTTCGAGGGCTCCAGTCGGTAGCGCTCCTCCGCCGTCAGCGCATCCAGGTGCAGGATGGTCTTGCCGCCACCTCGCCTGGCTGCCCGCTCGCGGTCGCGGCAGTCCGATAGAAAGTGCTTCAGCGCCGCTATCAGGAAGGCCCGAAAGCGTCCCTTGCTGCGGTCCACGTCGGCAAGATATTGTCTCTCTAAGAGCCTCTCGAAGAATCCCTGTGTGAGGTCCTCCGCGTCATGGGGCGGATGACCCTGGCGCCGCATAAAAGCGTAAATGGGGTACCAGTAGGTCTGGCAAAGCTGCTCCAGGGCTGCGCTGGCGGCCGGTGAATCCGTCTGTCGAGCAGTCAGCACGACGCTCCAATGCGTGGTGGTGAACTGAGCGTTTTGGCCCAGACCTGATGGAGGGGTGTGTGTGGTCGGGATCATGAGGGGTGAGCTCGCTGCACAGGAATGGTTCCGTCCTGGCTGGCAGGTCCGGATAAGCAAATCGGTCGCGTGCTTTGGCCCATGGGCACCATTAGGGCACTTTGTCCATCCGGTTTCAAGGCGCAACTTGGAGGTTGTCGTGGGCCAATCGCGGAGGGCGGTATCCGTCTGCGCGGAATCACGCGTCCCCCCTCGGGTACACAAGGGGGCTGCGCGGGGGAATCACCGGCAAGACACCGTCGGGGCGGGCAGTACGCAGATGGCACAGCGGTGGCGTTCCAGTTTACGTGGAGGAGCCGGGGGGCCGGAACGGCGAAAGGCAATGGAACGCCACAGGGCCGACCACCAGACCACGAGACCACGGGACCACAGGACTGTGGGACAAAGTCGAAGGGGTCAGCCGTAGATCGTCCCGGACATTTGCGTCGGCCACTACATCGATCCGGGCCTTGCGTTGACCCCGTCCTGCTTTTCCGAGTTGGCCTCGAACTGCTCCCGAGAAACGCCAGCCAGGTAGCTGCGAATCGCGCGCGCCGAGTCCAAAATGTCACGCAGGTAAGCGTTGTCCTTCGACATAGATTGGCTTGGTGTGCGAGAGGATCGAGTGCTTGCGGTAAGGGTTGCGGCTACGTTCCACGGCGCGCCGGCTGACAAGGTCCACGCGCCGGGAGAATATCCGTGCCAGACCTTCCTGCCAATCCACCCATTCGAACAGGCTGCATTTGACTCCCGGCCGGATGCTGGCCAGCAAATCCACGTCGCTGTCCGAGTCGAAATCGTCCCGCAGGGCGGAGCCGAACAGTTCCAGGCGTGCGATCCCGCGCTCCCGGCAAAATCGTCGCACCGCTTCGGCATCAAATTCCAACTTCATTTCAGCAAATGCTACCGCCGAAACATGGCCCTGCCAAGAGCGGTTCCGGCGGTTCCATAAACGGGTCAGCCATAGCTTGAACGCGGGCAGCATGGCAGGTGCTGGCGCCTCGCGGCGGAATATGCGGCATAAATGAAATGTCCCGTCCAAGCGTTCGTCGCATTTGCGATGTTCATCGGCGGATGTGCCACGAAGCCAGAAGTGCCACAGACTGCCGTGACAGGCAAACTGGCAGTTCAAAACTCGACTGAATACACCCTTAGTGGTCCCGGTCACAAATCCGGTGACGTATATGAGCCAGCCCGCTTATAACGTGCGGTTTTACGCACGGTATCGGCTTCTGGTCAGAGGTTTACGGCTACCCTGAAGCCACCCGGAAGCTACCCTCAGGCTCTCTAGTAGCCAACCAGTAGGCACCCCGAGGCCACCCTGAGGCTACCTTGAGGCTACCCGGAGGCTACCCGGAGGCTACCCGGAGGCTACCAGACCACGAGACTACGGGGCCACAGGACTGTGGGACAAAGGGCGAGGGCAAAGCTGAAACGCTGAAACCTGACACCTGAAAGCTGAAATCGGAGAGCGGAGCGCCAGAGCAGTGCGGAATGCGGAGTGCGGAGAGCCGAGCAAAGCCACTCAGAGCCACATCAGGAGCAAGCTGGATAAGTGTGGCTGATCGAAAACAGGGGTTTAAGAGGGTTCTATGGTGCCAGGGTATGTCCAGGGTTTGTCCAGGGTGCCCCCAGACCTCCCCGAGGCGGACGCGGGAGGGGAGTTGCATTCGGAAGGCTTATGCTGAAAGCCCGAAGTCCAAGGTCTAAAGTCCAAAGTCTGCGGGCTGGAGCGCGGTTCGGCTGCTCCCGCTGGCCGGCGCCGGAAGGGAGACTTTGGGACCACTGACCACCGACCACGGGACCACTGACGACAGGACCATGTCGGGAAAAGCAGAAAATAGAAAGCAGAAATCGGAGGAGAGAGGGCGGAAATGGGGCCACGAGATTACAAGAGCAGGGAACTACCGAGGTTTCACCGTTGATTGGACGTGCGTAACCAGCCAGCCTCGGTGTATATTGTCGGCATGAGTACTGTTGCGGAGATTCAGGCCGCGTTGCCAAAACTGGGCAACGACGAATTGCGCCAAGTGGAGCAGGCCGTGCGGCAGCTTTATCGCGCTCGCAACGCCGGCATCATTTTCGATGACGCTTACGGCGTTTGGACTGAGGCGGACCAGACCTCTGCGGCTGCGGAGGTGTTCGAGATGCTTGACCGGGAAGAAGGGCGAAGGGATGCAGCCGGAACGCGGTGAGGTTTGGCTGGCCGACCTGGGATTGGCCGCGAAGGTCCGCCCCGTGCTGGTCATCAGCGTTACGTACGCGGATGCCGATTACGCGCTCGTTTGTGTCATTCCGCGGACGGCGTCTGCGCGGGGCTCACAATTCGAGGTTGGCATTACAGTGCCGTGGCTCCAGCCAGGGGCGTTCAATCTCCAAGGCATGCTGGCTGTTCCCGCGGCCAAGTTTCTGAGAAAGCTGGGCGCTCTCGACGCGAGACAGATGCAAGAGATTGAGAGCGCGCTGAAGCGATGGTTGGGTATCTGAACCCTGCGAAGGGTGGGCTGCCACCGTATTTTGCAGCCGAATTGCTGCTCACGCCTTCGCTTGGCAGCGGCGCGGCTAGCGTGGGCGTCTCGCCTGTGGGTGAGTGCGGGCGTCCCGCCCCGCAGTCATTAGGATTCTGGCGGCGGGACGCCGCTAGAACCCGCAGGCGAGACGCCTGCGCTACTCTGTCTCCGGCTTGTCGGCTCTCGCCTTGGCCCTCGCTCTTTGCCGGGTTCCCGCGTCTCGGTGACCCTCCATCCTCCGGCTTGGCACCCCGAAAGGCCTGGCTACTCGTCCCGCCGCCCTCACCACTTTGGCGGCCCATTCCCGCTTATAGGCCCGTATCCTCGCCGGAGCCTCGCCGTTGCTTCGCCGTAGTCTCACCGTAGTACCCTCGTTAGCCAACGAGGGTACTACGGCGAGGCTCCGGTGGGGCTATGGAGTATGACCGGGCGGTTGCGGACTCATGGGACAGAGGTCATTTGGTGATTCAGGCCGGCGTGTCGTGCAATAACGCACTATCTGCGTCGTTCGCAACGCCTCTTCAGTTGACGGAAGCCGCCAACACGCCCATCCACTGCCTGTGTCCCCGTTGTTGGCCGGCTGCGGCTCGGGGGATCAGAGGAAGCGGCCATCCTTGTAAACCAACACCCCATCCGCATGGATCTCGCCGCCCTGGCGCATGTCCTTGAGCATATCCCAGTGCAGGGCCGAGACATTTTTGCTGCCGGTGCCAGGGATCCCCATGCCCACGGCCAGATGGACGGTCCCGCCCATCTTCTCGTCAAACAGCATATTCTTGGTGAACCGACGGATTTGGTCGTTGGTGCCGATGGCAATCTCGCCTACGAAGCTTGCCCCGGCGTCGGTTTGCAGCAGCTTGTGCAGCAAACCCTCACCCTTTGCGGCGGTCGCTTCCACGACCTTGCCGTCCTTGAAGCGCAGGAAGATATTCTCGATTTCCTGGCCTTGGAAGATGCCGGGGAAAGTGAACCGAATGGCGCCGTTCACCGAGTCCTCTACTGGGCCGGTGAACACCTCGCCGTCCGGAAAATTCTGTTTGCCGTCGCAGTTCATCCAGTTGCGCCCCTGGCAACTGAAGGTCAAATCCGTGTCGAGCCCCACGTAGCGGATAGTGGAGTACTGGTTGAAGCGGTCGCAGATTCTCTGTTGTCGGGCAGAGACAGCCTTCCAGTAGTCGGACGGGTTCTCCTCGTTGAGCCGGCCAGCCTCAAAGACAAAGTCCGCATACTCTTCGAGCGACATGTGTGCCTCCTGGGCCAGGGCTTGGGTGGGATAAGCCGAACCGACCCAGCGCAACCGGCCCTCGCCCCATCGCTGCATGAACCGCTCCATGAGGGGTTTGTTGGCCCGCAATCGTCGCTGCTTTCTCTCCGGATCTACCGAGGTCAATGCGTGGGGATTCTCATCCGGAAACGCCTTGATGCTGACGTCAATGTTCTCCATTTCGTGCATCAGCAACGGGTCCAGATACTCAAGCTCGGATTCCCCGGCTTCGCGGTAATAGAGAGAATCCTGATCCGATAACCGGAGCCTGACGATAGGGTGCGCGCCAGTCCGCAATACTTGCCTGTAAACCTCGCGCAGCAGCGGTTCGCTTTCAGGAGTGCCCCCAATCAGAACCCTTTCACCGGGCTTGACGGCGGCGGAGTAGTGGACCAACACCTGCGCCAACTTCCCCACTCGTGCGTCAATCATTGGGCACCTCCGAGGGCCGCGGGCGCTTCAACCAGGTTGAGCGCAAACTGGTTCTACTGCACACGCGCATGGTAAAAACGCCACGAGTCGGTCGCCGTGGTATCCGTCAGGGGTTGGCTCGTGCCGTTGCCCGGGGTTTGGGCGGCGACATTCCACGCGGGTGCGGTCAGGTTGGTCTTGTACTCCAGGTAATAGGTGAACCCGCTGGTGGTGGCGACCTGCACGGAGAACGAATTGCCTGATCGCTGTGGCGCCTGGAGCACCGGCACCGGCGGCGCGGCATTCACGACCTGGACGTAAAACGACTCCTGCTGGGACCACATGGTGGACGAGTAGTATCCGGCCATTTGGCTGTTGACCGTGTAAAAGTCAGCCGGCGTGTTGGTCTTGACCACCAGGTTGAAGGTCCAGAGGTTTGGGCTGTTGGTCGCACACCCGGCCATGAAGAAGTTCGTGGTGGTCCCGGGGAAGTAACTGGTCCACTTGGGGTCCGCCGTGTAGGCCAGGTGGTCGCTGTTGTTGTTGACGCCTCCGGCGTCGAGGTTGTTGATGTTCAGCGCGTAATTGCCGCCGTAACTGTTGGTCACGCGGAGCTGGATAACGGCCGTTTGACCCGGGCTGACCTTGAAGACTTTGCGCAGGCCGTTCCCGAGGTTGGTGGTGGTCTGAAAGTTCACAATTGCCATCCCGCTTTGGGGGACGGTGTGGCAGCCCGCGCAGTTGATGTAAAAGGCGGCGGTGGCGCTGCCGCACAACGCGAACATCGCCACTAATACCGTCGTGAACGCGAGGGCGTGTCGGGCGCTCTGGGCACTGG
>Ga0326727_10015137_pt1 | contig 16635 bp, 17 predicted proteins | sample MB2enrmetagenome_FD_207643 | JGI IMG/M metagenome (GOLD analysis project Ga0326727, IMG submission 207643) | Lab enriched peat soil microbial communities from McLean, Ithaca, NY, United States - MB29MY | ecosystem: Environmental > Terrestrial > Soil > Wetlands > Peat | place: USA: New York...
GTCCACTTCTCGGGAAGCAATTGTCAATGCCACGGATATTCCTCCTTGTTGATATTACGGTAATAGAACTGGGGCGCTCCGGGCGGTGGAAAACTCCCGACGCCCAGCGCCGCGGCGGGCCACGATTGACCCCATCCGCCGTCCCAACTTGACTCTATGCGATTCCCCCCGCCGCCGCCAGATGCTTGACCAGCGTCAGCTCAGTTCCAGGATGCAGTTGCCTGAAGTGTACCTCATCCATGAAGGCACGGATGAGGAAGATGCCGCGGCCCGCGCCGCGCAACAGATTTTCCGGCGCCAGCGGGTCGGGGAGCGTCTCCGGGTCCAGCCCCTTGCCCTGGTCGGCGATGGTAATCACCAGCGCCGCGCCGGTGTTTTCAAAGCTGGCGTCGATCCGCTTGGCGGGATCGGATTTGTTGCCGTGCAGCAGGGCGTTGACCGCTGCCTCGCGCGCCGCCATGGTTACGTGGAAGCGTTCGTCCTCGTCGAGGCCGGCCTCGGCGGCCAGCTTCTCCGCCGTTGCCTCGATCTCGGCGACGCTCTCCATCGTCGAATTCAACCGAAGACTCAACCGTCCTGCCTTGGATTCGCTCACCGGTTCTGTCTCCGTCCTCTCCGGAACGCTTCCGGATGCATTGTGTCCGCTGCATTCAGCAGCCTTAAGGCAGTTTCAAGGCTGGAAAAGATTGTGTCAAGCGGCGGCGCGCCACTACAGTTGCTTGAGCCAGCCGCAAGCCGTGTGGTCGCCCAGCGAACAGCCCTTCTGGAGAACCTGCCGCGCCTTCTCTTTATCCTTTGGCACTCCCATGCCATCCATCAACTGAACCCCCAGATTGTTGCATGCGGTTTCGTTGCCGCCGTCGCAGCCTTTGGAATAGAGAGCCGCCGCGCGGGAGAAATTCTGGCGGACGCCGCCGCCCAGATCATACGAAGAGCCCAGGCCGGTGCAACCGCCGGCGTTGCCCGCATCGCAGGCTTTGCCGTAGTAGGAGATCGCTCGTGGGAGGTTCTGCGACACCCCGAGTCCTCTGTCGTAGATCAAGCTCAGGGTGTTGCAGGCCGCCGTGTAGCTGCTGTCGCAGGACTGTATGAAGAGCGGTGCGGCCTCCTTATAGCGGGGAGGCGTCTCACTACCCAGCGCGAACGCCCGTTGGTAGAGCCCTGCAGGCCTCTACGGTGACTCGGCCTAATCGGTAATGGATGCGAGGATAAGGTTTAAGGCTGCACGATGGCGTTGTATCCGTCGTTGATCAGCTTCCGGCGTATGGCGTTGGCGCTGTTAAGGTTTTTGAACGGGCCGATGCGCACGTGGAACAGATTGTCGGCGGCATCGTGGCTAACGGTGGCCGCGTAGCCCCGCTTGCGTAGCGTGTCCACCAGCACATCAGCGTCCTCCTGATGCGAAACAGAGGCAATCTGGACCATCAGCGTACCGGTATGCGCAGCCCCATGAGCCGGCTCGGGCTGAACAGATGCAGAAGAGGGCGCGGGAATGGGTTTCGTAGCCGGCTGCGATTCCGTGCCGAATTGTGGCACGGGCGACAAGGAAGACAAATTGGCATCCCGGGTTCTGGATTCCCGCCAAGAAAAGAAAAACACCATCAGGACGACCGCGGCGATGATCGCCCCAGGAAGCCATTTCGCTCTTCGCCGCGGCTTTTCCGCTTCAGCTTCAGCAACCGGGAGCAACTCCGGGCTCAGACGCGTGACTTGTCCCGCACGCCGTTCCGGCTCCGGCTTGATCTCCGGTTGCGGAATCGGCATCGTCGAAGGCTTTGCCGGCTCCTGCTCGATCACGGTTGCCCTGCGAATCTCGGCTACCGTCTGCCGTCTCTCGGAGGTCACGGGCTGCACTGCATCCAGCAGCCCCAGCAACTCGGCCACGTCCCTGGGCCGGTCATCGCGATTCTTGGCCAACAGGCGAAGCACCAACGCGTCCAGATCCTTCCATCCAGCCAGTTCCGGACGCAGGCTGCTGGGCGGCCGCGGCGGCGTCTGCAAGTGCGCAAAGAGCCAGCCCTCATAGTTTTCCGCCTCGAAGACCGTCTGCCCGGTGAGCATCTCGAAGAGCACTCCGCCCAGCGCATACAGGTCCGTCCGCCCGTCCAACTCGCTGGCGCGTGTGCCCCGCCACTGCTCCGGCGCGGCATAAGGCGGCGTCAGCAGGCTGCCTCGTGTGGTCTTGTAGACGGTGCTGCTCTCCACCGTGGCCACTATCCCGAAGTCGGCGATCTTGGGAACCCAGCCGGAGTTGTTGCGCGTCGAGGAGTCCTGAGCCATCAGCACATTCTCCGGCTTGATGTCGCGGTGCACCATCCCCAGGGCGTGCGCCGCTCCCAGTCCCTCGGCGATGCCGCGCGCAATGCTGAGCGCCTCGGCCACATCCAGCCGCCCGCCGGCCCGATGCATCAGGCCGCGCAAATCCGGCCCGTCCACAAACTCCATGGCGAAGAACAGCCGCTCGTCCTCAGCCCGCTCCAGGTCTCCGCAGTCCACCACGTTCTTGTGCCGCACCTGGCGCAGCATGCGCCCCTCGCGCAGGAAGCGGCGGGTGAAGGCCTCGTCGTTGTTCAACTCGTTGGAGAGGAATTTGAGCGCCCGCAGCGCGTCCATCAGCTCGTGCCGCGCCAGGTAAACCGAGCCCATCCCGCCCTTGCCCAGCAGCCTCACGATGCGATAGGTCTTGCGCACCAGCATCCCCGGACGCAGGTCGAGGATCTCGCTCAGCAACCCGCCATGGGTGGGGCAGGTCACGACGTTGTCGGGATAGCCGGTTTCGCATTGCGGACAGATTTTCATCGCCGGTTGTGGCCAAGGTCAGTGTTGAACTGTTTTTGTCATTGTGACAGCCAAACCTGCCTGTGGCAAACGGGAATCAGCTCATGTTCTGTCCGCTCAATAGATCAAGTTGTCTCGCGAAACAATGTCGTGCATGTATTCCGTCAGGATTACTCAGCGTGTTAAGGAACAAGTGTCCAGGAAAGTGCTCCGAAATGAAGCAAATCATGGCATTTAATCCTCAAAAAGGCCATGCAGGGTACGCGCGTATCTCCAACATGGCAATATGATTAAAGATTTGAGCGAAAACAGCAGATGTATATTGTAACAAGAACTGGAGATCCGCTATAGCGATGCTCTGCCCCAAGCACAGCTATCTCATCACCATGCTGGAATTCTGATTGCGTCTGTGCTGCATATGGATTACGGAACGTATTTCTTCGCGAACGTCGCCACGGTAACCGTCTTTACGGTGTGCCTCAGCCTGCTTGCGTGGTACAACCGGCGCGTGACGGGAATCGCCTGGTTTGCGGGCGGGCTGATTGTCGGCTTGGCCAAGCTGATCCTGCAGGGCCTGGAAGGGAAAGCACCCACCTTACTCACCAGTATGCTCGCCAACCAGCTTTACCTGATCTCCTTCATGTTGCAGTTGATGGGCCTGCGCTGGTTTGTGGTGCGCAAGCCGATGCGGAGCCGCTGGCCCTGGATTTTCGTGGGAATCGTGTTGGTGGTCTATACGGCCATGTTTTTATTGAGAATCCCCTACATCGCCAATGTCATCAATATTCCCTTTATTGCGGTCTGCGGCGTCTCCGCGTGGATTCTGTTGAAGCATGGGCAAGGGCCGTTTAAAGCAGTGTCGCGCGTATCCGCGATCATTCTAAGCGCTGCGATGTGCGTGGCGGCCTACCGGGCCGCACTGACCAACATGATCTATGCGCGGCCATGGGAGACGATCAATGCCCATGCCGACCCGCGATGGCTTTATTCGCTGGCCGCCATGGCTTTTTTGGCCACCTTCATGGTGATGTGCGATCTGTGGTTTCTGGTGACCGAGTTGGAGAGAGAACTGGCCGAGCAGGCGCGCACCGATCCCCTCACCGGAGCAATGAATCGCCGAGCGATGGAAGAAGCGGCCCTGCGGGAGACGGCGCGCAGCATCCGGCATGGCAGCCCGCTGTGCACCATCATCATTGACATCGATCATTTCAAGCGCCTGAATGACGCGCGAGGACATGCCGCGGGCGATTGCGCGCTGCAAGCATTGGTGCACCAGGTGAAAACCATTCTTCGCAGCCAGGATTTGTTTGCACGAACGGGGGGCGAGGAGTTCGCTATCCTGCTGCCAGACACTCCCGTCTCCTCCGGCATCATCACCGCGGAGCGGGTGAGGCAGGCCATTGAGGCTCTGGAAATCCCCTACGAAACCGGACCCATTCAATTTACCGTCAGCGCGGGCGTGGCCCAGCTTGATTCGGTGCAGGGAGGCTGGGAGGCAATGATGCGGCGCGCGGACGCCGCCATGTATGAAGCCAAAGAACATGGCCGTAACCTGGTGGCCGTCAAAATTGCGCAAGCTGCAGATGGTTCGGTAATTGTATAGGGTATATTTCGATCTTGTGTGCCGCTTTCCGGGATAATCCGAGCTGGCGATCATCCCCGCAACCGCACCGCGGCGTAAACTGCTCCCGAAGCGATACACTCACTTCATGCGCCCCCGCACCACAGCCCGCATCAGCCTGACGGCGCTGCTCGGCACCCCAGTGACCGATTCCCACGGCCACCTGCGCGGGCGGCTCAAGGACATCGCCGTGGCCACGGGCGAAGACGCCGGCAAGGTGGCCGGCCTGGTGCTCAAGACCCGCGACGGGCTGTTCATCGTGCCCTCGCAGGATGTGATGGAGACGCCCGCCGGCTCTCTGGAGCTGCGCTCGGCCGGCGCCATGGCGCCGCTGGAGGACCAGGGCAACTATCTCTATCTGCGCCAGGACCTGATCGACCGCCAGATCATCGACATTCATGGCCGCAAGGTGGTGCGCGTCAACGACGTCGACCTGGAGTGGATGGGCCAGGGCGCGGCGCACCTGCTGCGCGTTGCCGAGGTCGAAGTGGGTTTGAGGGGCGCATTCCGCCGCGTCTTCAAGGGCCTGCTGCCCCGCGCCACGCTGGAAAAGCTCTCGCGCAAATTCGCCTTCCGCGGCATCCCCTGGGAGTTTGTGGATGTTATCGAGGTCGATCCCGCCCGCCGCGTCAAGCTGCGCATCGAGTACGAACGGCTGGCCGAGATGCACCCCTCCGACCTGGCCGATATTCTTGAAGACCTGGCCCCCGCCGAGCGCGAGGTCATCTTCACCTCGCTGGACGAAGAGGTGGCCGCCGAGACCCTCGAAGAGGTTGAACCCCGCCTGCAAAAGTCGCTTCTCGAAAAGCTCGGCGATGAGAAGATCGCCGACATCGTCGAGGAGATGGACCCCGGCGCCGCCGCTGACCTGCTGGCCGAGCTGCCCGAGGAGCAGTCCGACGCCATTTTGGAAGAGATGGAACCGGAGGAGCGGCAGGAGGTCGAGGAGCTGCTGGAGTTTGACGAGAACTCCGCCGCCGGCTGCATGACCACCGACTTCGTTGCCTTGGGCAACGATGCGACAGTGGCCCAGGCCATTGATGAGCTGCGCACCTTTGACGGCGACCTGGAAAGCGTCACCGAAATTTATCTGCTCGACGAGCACCGTGCGCTGCGCGGAGCCATTCCTCTCGCCCGGCTGGTGATGGCCACGCCGGAGACGCGCCTCTCCACGCTAACCGAAGCCCGCGTCCTCTCCTGCCCCATCGGCCTGCACCAGAACGAGCTGGCCGAGCTCTTCGACAAATACAACCTGCACGCCCTGGCCGTGGTCGATCTTCAGGGCCGGATGGTGGGCGTCGTCCAGGCCGACCACGTCATCAGCTTCCTGCGCGAGAATCTATAAAGCCCGCGGCAATGCCTCTGTGTTACACTTCCGCAAAGCTCAGCAAATACAATTTTGCATCTTGAATCCCGTCCCTCCTGGAGCCGTCACTTTGCGGCGTCATGGCATGGGACAGGAAGACGGAGTGAGAAGGAAAACGCCTATGCAACGGAAAAATGCCAAGTTGCAGCGAATGCATGGGATTACGCCGACGCCCTTTGAGATGCCTCCGGGTCATATTCCGAAGTCGAAGACAAAGAGCCAACAGCCGATATTCGTATCCCTGATCTGCGGATACCTTGTGATTCGCGGCGTGGTGAACTTGCTTCTTGCCCTGGTTCCATGGGGCAACCCGGAATCGAGTATCGCGTCTTTTCTCAACGCCCGGCCAGCTCTTATCTTCAGTCTGCTTCCACAGCAGGTTCGGCCCGCTTTTGCGGGAGGGGGCGGATCGGCGGGAGCCTATGCCCAGGGCCTGCCGATTATTTTTCTGATTTTTGGTCTGATTTATCTTGTCTGCGCATGGAAATTTTGGAATTTGGACAAGTTCTGGGTCTCTTTGATCCGCTGGGGCGTGATGTTCCAATCCGGGGCGATCGTGGTGAGAACGATGATCGTTTTGTCGGCCAGATTTGTGGGAGCGGCAGAGGCTCCTCTTTCCCAACAGACGCGACTGGCACTTTTTCTATTTGTAGCCTGGAATTTGCTGATCTTTTTCTGTTTTGCCGGTTTTCCAAGCGTCGAAGACGCGTACGATCGCAACTGACACTCCGGTATCCGCGCCTGCTTCGGGCGGCATGGTTTCACTACCTGCCACCCAAACGGTTTCCTGTCGAACCCGTTCCTTTCCGCTCCCTCTCTCCAGCGTAGGGTGTAAAGTGTCTCGATTCGGCATTTTATGTGCAGTATTGCACACTTGCTATTCTTTTTTTGTTTCTCCTTTCAGAGAAATATAGGGATTCAGCGCGATCTGTGAAACAATCCAGAGATGATGCAGTTTCCCAAAATCATTCAGGGCGGCATGGGGGTGGGCGTCTCCAACTGGCGCTTGGCCAATGCTGTCTCCAAACTCGGTCAGCTCGGCGTAGTCTCCGGCACAGCGCTCGATTCGCTGTTTGTCCGCCGCCTCGCCGATGGCGACCCCGGCGGGCACATGCGCCGCGGCCTCGATGCCTTCCCCTTTCCCGAGATGGCCAACCGCATCTGGGAGGAGTACTACATCCCCGGCGGCAAGCCGGTGGGAAAGCCCTATCCGCTCCCGCCCATGCACCAGCGGCGCGATCTGCGCAAGGTGGTTGAGCTGTGCATCGTGAGCAACTTCGTCGAGGTTTATCTGGCGCGCGATGGCCACAAGAATCCCGTGGGCATCAATTTTCTGGAGAAGGTGCAGATGCCGCACCTCTCGTCGATCTACGGCGCGATGCTGGCCGGCGTGGGCTACGTGCTGATGGGCGCGGGCATTCCGCTGCACATTCCCGGCGTCCTCGACGCCTTTGCGGCGCATCATCCGGCCGAGTACCGGCTGGCGGTCACCGGCGCGGCTCAGGATCAGGATACGGCCATGCACTTTGACCCCTCCGAATACATCGAAGGCCCGCTTCCTGTTCTCGACCGGCCACGCTTTTTGGCCATCGTCAGCTCCAACACCCTGGCCACCACCATGCTGCGCCGGGCCAGCGGACGCGTCGACGGGCTGGTCATCGAAGGCCCCACGGCCGGCGGACACAATGCCCCTCCGCGCGGCAAGCTGCTGCTTAACGCCGCCGGTGAGCCCATCTACGGAGAGCGCGACCAGGTGGACCTTGCGGGCTTGCGCGCACTGGGCGTGCCCTTCTGGCTGGCAGGCGGATACGGCAACGCGGAAAGTGTGCGTTACGCGCTGGAGCAGGGCGCCGCCGGCGTGCAGGTAGGCACCGCATTCGCCTTTTCGCGGGAGTCCGGACTGCGTCCCGATTTAAAGAATTCACTGATCGCCCAGGCCGCCACCGGCACCGGAGAGGTCTTCACCGATCCGGTAGCCTCGCCCACGGGTTTTCCATTCAAGGTGGCGCTGTTGCAGGGCTCGTACTCCGATCCGGAGGTAGCCGCGGCGCGGACCAGGGTTTGCGACATCGGCTTGCTGCGCGAATCCTACGCCACGCCGGACGGCAAGATCGGCTACCGCTGCTCCGCCGAGCCGGTGGCTAACTACGTGGCCAAGGGCGGCAAGGCCGAGGAGACAGTGGGGCGCAAGTGCCTGTGCAACGCTCTGCTGGCCAACATCGGCCATGCGCAGGTGCGCAAGGACCAGTCTGTTGAGCCGCCGCTGATCACCGTGGGCGACGATCTGAATACCGTGGCGCAGTTCCTCGCGCCGGGCCGCACATCCTATGGCGCCGCTGACGTGGTTGCGTCCCTGCTCAGCCTCACTTCGGAAACCGTCGTCGAGGAGCAGGAAGAACCGGTTTTTGCCACCGCCTGACGGGCTAACTCGCTGACTCGCTAACCTTGCGATAACAAGGCGCCCCACCTTTGCCGATTTGATTATTTGCGAATCGGCGAAGGTGGGATAGCTATAACTACAGTTCATTAGTCCCTTACAACGCATGTGGTTCTTGCGGCAAGGAAGACTTAAGATCTCCTGGCCGAAGATTTCTGCCCCACCGCAGGTTGTTTCCGCTCCCTCAGGTTGTGGCTGTCAGTGGCCTTCAGGGTCATCCCGTAGATCGACTTGAACTGCTCGATCTCCTTCAGTGTCTGCGGAGAGAAGGGGACCAGCTTGCCCTCGAAGGCGTGCAGTACGATTCCCTCCAACAGATCGCCCAGCGTCATCTCCTTCAGTTCGGCTACAGCTTTGAGCACCTTCAACAAGCGCTTTTCCATGCGCACGCCGGTCTGTACGCGCTCCACTACGACAGGTTCGCGATTTTGCGGTTCTTGTGTCATGATTTCCTCCTGTTACCTTAATACCAATGTACCATGATAACAATTTCTTGTCAACCTAATTTTTGAGACCCCTCCCAGGCTCACTTCCGCCTGGTTTCGCGCCCCACCCCCCAGCCTGTTATGGTCAGGAAGGTACCCTCCAATGAATCCACAATAGGAACCGGCCCGAATGTTGAAGCGTTGGCGAATCCGGATACTGCTGTTTTTGGCCGTCCTCGGCCCCGGATTCATTACCGCCAACGTCGATAACGACTCCGGCGGCATCCTCACCTACTCCCAGGCCGGCGCGCAGTACGGCTACACCCTGCTGTGGACCATCATTCCCATCACCATCGCCCTCATTGTGGTGCAGGAGATGTGCGCCCGCATGGGCGTAGTCACCGGCAAGGGCTTGAGCGACCTGATCCGCGAGGAATTCGGCCTGCGCCTCACCGTGGTGCTCATGGTGCTGCTGGTGGTGGTCAACTACACCAACGTGGTCACGGAGTTCATCGGCATCGCAGGCTCCATGCGCCTCTTTCATGTTTCCAAGTACATCTCCGTGCCTTTTTGCGCGGCGCTGGTCTGGTACATGGTGGTGCGCGGCACGTACAAGAGCACGGAAAAGATCTTCATTGTCGCCTCTTTGGTTTATATCTCCTACATCTTCGCCGGGGTGCTCTCGCAGCCCAGTTGGCACGATGCGATTCTGGCTACCGTCAAGCTCCCGGCCCGCTCTGTCTGGAACGATAAGGCCTATATGTACATGGCCATCGGCGTGGTCGGCACTACCATCGCGCCGTGGATGCAGTTCTATCTGCAATCGTCGATCGTGGAAAAAGGCATTCGCGTCAAGGACTACGCCGCCTCGCGGCTGGATGTGATTGTCGGCAGCCTCTTCACCGACATCGTCGCCTGGTTCATCATCGTAGCCTGCGCGGCCACGCTCTACGTCCACGGCATGGGCGCCATTCAGGTGGCCTCGGACGCCGCCGAAGCCATGCGTCCCCTGGCCGGCGATTACGCCTTCCTTCTGTTCGCCTTCGGCCTATTCAACGCCTCGGTCTTCGCGGCATCGATTCTGCCGCTCTCCACCGCCTACACCGTCTGCGAGGGCCTGGGCGTCGAATCCGGCGTGGATAAAACTTTCAAGGAAGCGCCGTTCTTTTACTGGCTTTATTCGTTGTTGATCGTGGGCGGCGCAGTCACCGTGCTGCTGCTGCCCGACGCGCAACTGATCAACGTCGCGATTCTCTCGCAGGTGCTCAACGGCGTCCTGCTGCCGGTGGTTATTATTCTCATGCTGTTGCTCATCAATCGCCAGGACCTGATGGGCGAGCACAGGAACTCTCGGCTCTGGAATTGGATCGCATGGGCCACCAGCATCATCGTCATCGCCATGACGCTCATCATGCTGTGGGGCATGATGCCGGGGCATTGAGGATTGCGCCCGCTGTTGACGCTTTTAGAAATCTCCAAATCGACTTCGGCCGTCATATCTAATGACGTTTTTTTGATCGCACCCAATCCCATATCCAAAGAGCCACCGGTATCAGCATCGCCCAAGACACAAGAATGATGAACAGTTCGTACAAGACCGCGAAAATCACCAGAAAGAAATTACCCTTCTGTTCCCGCCATGCGGCCTTTGCTTTCGATATACGAGCCCTCCTTCTGACCCATCGAATTGCCTTTTCGAACTCGTCGATATTGGGTATATAGTCTTCCCAAGAATCCGCAAACGAATCATTAATCAAGGGAGTAATAAATGGATTGACTTGTGCCATGTCGACTCGTTGAATTTCCTGACGTAAAACCCACACAGCACTCGGAGTTTTCGTCTCTCTCCATCTTTGAAATACCTTTTCGAAATCGGATTCATCAATTCGTTTTCTTTCCATCCTGACAAACACTTCTAGGACTTCTGGGACGCAAGTATAGCAGCCATTATATCTAACGAAATCGACTATTTGCTCTATACGCTTCTCGTGAAACAGACTGCGCTGGTACTTATACTGGGCTACAAACTGGTCTATTGAAGATTGATCTGCAATATCAAATGGAGCTAGTGTTGGGCACTCCGGGCGAAGTGAGTACAAGAACTGCTTAAATACGGACTCATCCACCTTGCCACTATCGCAGAGAATGCCGCAGAATCTGAAAAACCGATTATACCTATCAAGCATAGGAACTCCTTATCACAAAACGATATCCAGATACCTGCAGACGCCGCGCCGAAAAAGGATAGAACAGCGACAAGCGGCCTGCATCTTCCGCAGTCCAGACTAACACAAGTCACATGACGGCTGTTGCCAGTTCCGGACTATCGAACCTGGGAAGAATCATAGTTGATCTGTACGCCACGGTCAGCCGCTTGAGCTGTATCCGCCCAACGGGAATCTGCGCCAGTTTGTACTGAGCCTTCTGTGTAATCCAGCTATCCGCGCTGCCGCCAAAAACCTGGTAGAGCCGTATGGCCATCTTTGGCGAGATGCCGCGCCTCCCGTTGACCAGCTCGGAGAGTGCGGAGAGCGTAACGCCCAGGGCCGGGCCGCTTACGGGATTGTAAGGCCGAGCGGCACAATGCACTCGCAGATAACTACATTGCCCGGATAAGGCAGATTCTTCATCAGCATGGGGAAGATTTCTTTGCACTCTATTGTATTTCTTTCTGAGTCCGGACCTGAAGATCCCTGCTCGCTCGACCTGTGCTGCGAAAGATTCTTTACAATATTTGCAGCCCCAGTTCGTCTACAAGAATGGATGGATGAAACGTGAGCATCACCTCCATGATCGAGCAAGACCTGCGCATCTCCCAAATCATTGCGGAGGAACGATGCCGGCTACGCAACTTCATCCGCAAGCACGTGCCCAACGAGGCCGACGTGGAAGATCTGCTCCAGGAGGTCTTCTTTGAACTGGTGCGAGCCAATCGCCTGCTGATGCCGATTGACTACGTGACCGGCTGGCTCTTTCGCGTGGCGCGCAACCGCATCACCGACCTCTTCCGCAAGAAGAAGCCGGAGAACTTTAGCGATGCGGCGGCGGTGGACGAAGAGGGCGAACTGCTCGAATTCGAAGAGTTGCTGCTCTCGCCCGACGACGGGCCGGAGGCGCTCTTCCAGCGCAATCTGCTCTTGGATGAGCTGGAATCCGCGCTTGCTGAACTGCCCGAAGAGCAAAGAAAGGTCTTCGTCGCCCACGAATTCGAAGGGCGCAGCTTCAAGGAGCTGTCGGAGGAAACAGGCGTCAGCGTTAACACATTGCTCGCGCGCAAACGCTACGCAGTGCTCCATCTGCGCGCGCGATTACAACAAATTCACGACGAGTTTACGAGGAAATGAGGAAACAACATGGAAAATGGGTGGATCAAGAGAAACAAGTGGATCTTTGCTGTGGCCCCGTTAGCTCTGGTGGCTTTTATCTGGCTTGGCGGCGAAGTGGTGATGCATCTTTGGAATTGGCTGCTACCGGCGTTGTTCGGTGTGCGGACCATCAACCTCTGGCAGGCGCTCGGGCTGCTGGTTCTCTGCCGGATTCTCTTTGGAGGCTTGGGCTGCGGCGGTAACAACCATTCCAAATCGCAGCGGCCATCTGACGAGAAGTGGAAGAAGATGACGCCCGAAGAGCGGGAGAAATTCAGAGCTGATATGCGCTCCCGTTGGTGCGGCGGCCAGGTGACGGCCGTGGAACCCAAGGAGCAAGGATAACGTATTGCACTTCAACCGAAGTACAGTACGAGGAGCGAGCATGAGCACGATCAAGGAATGGCTGGCACAATCGTCGCCGGCGCTCAAAGCACGGCTTACCGGAGTCCTTTATCTAATCAACGGATTGGCTTACACGAAGGCCGATAGCTTAGTGCATGGCAGGATTCTGGTCAAAGACGACGCCGCGGCCACCGCGCACAATATTCTGGCCAATGGGACTCTGTTGCAGCTTTCCTTCGCCTACGGTCTGATTGCGACTGTGGCGTATATCGCGGTGACATTCCTGCTCTATGAGCTGTTGAAACCGGTGAGCAAAAGCATCTCCTTGCTGGCGGCGTTTTTCAGCATGGCCGGATGTACCGTCGGCGCATTTGGCAACCTCTTTACCATCGCCCCGCTGACGATCCTGGGAGGCGCGCCTTTCCTGAGCGCCTTCAAGGCGGAACAATTGAATGCGCTGGCGCTTCTGACTCTCAATATGAATGGCATTGTTGCCGGCATCTCGATGGTGTTCTTCGGATGCTACTGCATCCTGCTCGGCTATCTGATTCTCAGGTCAAGATTCATGCCTCGAATTATAGGCGCGTTTTTGATCATCGCCGGTTTGACGTATCAGGTCTTTCTGTCGCCGCCGCTCGCGGCCAATCTCTTCTCCCACGTCGTAATGCCTGCTGGCGCACTCGGGGAAGGCTCGCTCATCTTGTGGCTGCTCATCTTTGGCGTGAACTCGCGGCGATGGAGGCAGCAGGCCGGCGAGGCGCTGGAAGCATGAGCGCAGTGGATGCAAATCTGAAGGAGATTAAGATGACAATCGCTGAAGATGGAAGAACACAAATCAGGTATGCCCGGCTGGCGGGATTCATGTATCTCTTCCTTATTGCGGTCTATCTGTTGGGTGTAATGATTACCAGCCGATTTGAAGTCCCAGGAAATATTGCGGAGACCGCGCATCGTGTAATGGAGCATGAACTGTTCTTTCGGTTAGGACTGGCTCTGGGATCGCTCAACGCTTTGTGCGCCGTGCTGTTGGCTGTGAGTCTTTATGTGGCTGTCCGCGTGGTTAACAAGGATCTGGCGCTGCTGGCTTTGGCGTTTGAATTGGTTTACGTTGCCGTTGGCGCTGTCGTGAACCTGATCGATTACGCCTTCTTGAAACAACTGATTGGCGCTTATTCCGCAAGCAGCCTGGATGCCAAGCATTTGTCCAATCTCTCGGATTTACATACGTATGTGGATGCGGCGGGATTGAACATCGCTTGCATTCTTTATGGCGCGGGATCCATTCTCTTTTTCTATCTGTTTCTCAAAGCAAAAACCATTCCGCGCATCCTTGCGGCACTGGGACTATGCGGGTCAGTCCTTGTGCCGCTTACCGGCTTTGCTTCCCTCATTCTTCCGCATCCATCCAAGCTGCTACAACTCGGATGGCTGCCCATCTTTGCCGCGGAAGTCTCCGTCGGCCTGTGGCTGCTGTTGAAAGGCATCAATCTCACGCCGCGAGAAAACTAAGCGGAGCAGTTTTATGAAAGCGATTGTCTACGAACAATACAAACCATCTGATGTACTGCAATTGAAGGACGTGGCGACAACCGCGCCCTCGAGCGCCCCAGGTCGGAGTCGGACCAGGGAGGGATAGCACTCTCCCAACCCCTTTTGCCCCAGACACATACCTCAAACTCCAAGGAGCCATAACAGAATGGGCTGTCACGGCTCCTCGGGGTGATGGCTTAGTTGGAAAAACCTTGCTCAGGCCTGGCCTTATCGTGCGAACCTTCTGCGCAATGCGCCGGCGAAGCCCACCAGGCCGGTTCCAAAGAGAAGCAGGCTGCCGGGCTCGGGCGTCACGGCCGTCTCCGGGCTGTCGAGCGTCACTTCGTTGATGGCAAAATCGCCGAGGTCGTTGGGATATGCCGTATCCGTGAGGCTGAAGGTCACCCAGGAAATGGGTGATGAGCTTTCGATTCCAATATAGATGGCGCTGTTGTCATTGGTATCGGCGCTATAGCCGTTTTCCGTGAAGCACCCGTTGACGTCGCATATCTGGGCCGTAAAATTGTACCAATCCGAGGAACTAATCTGCGCCCCGATCTGGGAGTATCCCTGAGTAAAGGTCAGTGTCAGAGCACCGCTGTTCTCTGTCCAGTTCAAGAAGTCGCCCTTGCTGAAATTCCCACCAAAATCCAAGCCCTGCTGCATGATCCCGCCCACTTCTCCGCTCCAGTCCGTGAATGCCTGTTCGGAGTATGCCGGATTTGCATAGCTTCCCGTGCCCGATACGCCGTTGGTGGTGGTAAAGCTGAAGGGAGAAGGAATCGGCGTTTGATCAGGCCCGAGTTGCGACCAGTAAACCGAATCGGTCCCTGCCGGCCGGACGATGACCAGGCTGTCTGCGTTGGCGGTCAAAGCGCCCATCAATAAGGCCAAAAGTGCAAAGGAAATCTTTCTCATCGTGCATATCCTCGGCTGCATTTTGTACGGCGCGGACAGGGATTCGACCACGCGGATGTGAGGTGCGGACATTCGCTCAGCACATGATTGCCGGTTGTCCTATAATTTGGGAATTCTAATAGAAATCATAGCACTTTCTACTCCATTTACCATGCATTAAAATCAATCATTTGCATCGTAATTGATGGATAAATATGCAAGAAGTTGTAGATGTGAGGCAAAATGACTTCCACCTCGGGGCTGTCTGCGCCGTGCCAGTCCATTTCGGAATGGCACGAATCTATTTCAAACTGCAGGAATCAAAGGAGTCGAGGTGCGGTTGCGGACCGGGACGACGGCCCGCGCCGGTGACTATAATCACATCTGAGCGAAAGAATAGACTCTTTCCAGAGTTTTTCGGAAGGGAATTCCGCCACATGGCGACTAGCGACCTTGCCCTGGGTCAAGAACAGGGCGCACTCAGCGCGCGCGCGCGCGTGATCAACGATTTCAGCATCAACGTAGCAACGGTAAATGGCTCCGGCTCGCAATCCGCCAACAGCGTTCTGCTGAAGAGCATCTTTGGAATGGGGGTCCCGGTGAGCGGGAAGAACCTGTTCCCCTCCAACATTGCCGGGCAGCCGACATGGTTTCTGATCCGCGCCAGCAAGGACGGATACGTCGCCCGCAAGCGCGACTCCGAGATCCTGGTGGCGCTGAACCCGGAGACTGCCCAGGATGATGTGCAGGCCCTGCCCGCCGGCGGCGTGGCCATCTACGAGGAGAACCTCAGGCTCAATCAGGTGCGCGGTGACGTGATCTTCTATCCCGTTCCCTTTGACAAGATCACCGCTTCCATCTGCCCCGAGGCCAAGCTGCGCAAGCTGGTCCGGAACATGGTCTACGTGGGCGTCGCCGCTCAGTTGCTGGCCATCGATCTGGAAGTGGTGGAAAGCAATCTGCGCCGGCAATTCGCCAAGAAGCAAAAGGTTTTTGACCTGAACTTCGGCGCGGCCAAGGCGGGCTGGGATTACGCCCAGGCAAATTTGACCAAGCGGGACCCGTTTTTCATTGAGCGGATGAATAAAACCGCGGGCAAGATCATCATCGACGGCAACGCGGCCTGCGGCATGGGCGCGGTCTTTGCCGGGGTGACGGTGGTCGCCTGGTACCCCATTACGCCCTCCACCTCGGTGATTGAGGCAACCACCGACCTGCTCAAGAAGCTGCGCGTTACGCCGGAGGGCAAGGCAACCTATGCCGTGGTTCAGGCCGAGGACGAGTTGGCCGCCATCGGCATGGTGCTGGGCGCGGGCTGGGCTGGCGCACGCGCCATGACCTCTACCTCCGGCCCCGGCATGTCACTGATGGCGGAGTTCTGCGGCCTGGGCTACTACGCCGAGATTCCCGGCGTCATCATCATCGTGCAGCGCAGCGGGCCATCGACGGGCTTGCCCACGCGCACCCAGCAGGCAGATCTACTCTCGGCTGCCTTCCTCTCTCACGGCGACACCAAGCATCCGATTCTGCTGCCCGGTTCCGTGAAAGAGTGCTTCGAGCTGACGCAAGCGGCCTTCGACCTGGCCGAGCGCATACAAACCCCGGTCTTTGTGCTCACCGATCTCGACCTGGGCATGAACAACTGGATGTCCGAGCCGTTTGATTATCCTGCCAAACCAATGGACCGCGGCAAGGTGCTCACCGCCGAGGATGTGGAGCGGTTGGGCGGCTTTGCCCGCTACCGCGACGTGGACGGAGACGCCATTGGCTGGCGCACGCTGCCCGGAACACGCCACCCCAAGGCCGCTTACTTTACACGCGGCTCGGGACACAACGACGCGGCTGCCTACACCGAAGATCCGGAGGAGTAT
>Ga0326727_10015140_pt1 | contig 16633 bp, 14 predicted proteins | sample MB2enrmetagenome_FD_207643 | JGI IMG/M metagenome (GOLD analysis project Ga0326727, IMG submission 207643) | Lab enriched peat soil microbial communities from McLean, Ithaca, NY, United States - MB29MY | ecosystem: Environmental > Terrestrial > Soil > Wetlands > Peat | place: USA: New York...
CCTGGTCGGCATCGCCTTTTATCCGGTTCTTGTTCATCAGCCCGCAGCTTCGCTCCACGCTTCCTCCCCACAATCGGTCACCCTCGTGCAGTTGCGCTTCACTTCGTTCGCTGTGACCAGCTCACGGCGGGACTTGCACCCGCTAGAGTGCGCCCATGCTGGGCGCACAAGCAAAACGCCCCTCTCGCTGGATTGAGAGGGGCGATGCGGAGCGGACAAACCTCAGTCCCAGCTAAAACGAAACGGTGACGGCGATTGGAACGCCAGGGTAGTTGCGGTCATACAGATAGTACCCATCGCCGGTGTTGTCGAGATACACATCGTCGGTTTCGTACCAGTTCGGTCCCCAGGTTTCCGGCCAGGGATCAATGATCGTCACCCAATAGCCGTCGTACTGGAAGCGCGGCTGCCCGCCCACAAAGACCAAGGGAAGCCCGTAGATGCGGAAGAAGTGATCGTGACCAAAGTAGAGCCTGAAGCGGGCGTCCGGAATCCGGTAGCCGTTATAGCCGCCGCGCTGGCTCCAGCTTTGATGTTCGTCCCTCCATGAACCCGCGCGCGACTGAACAAAGCCGTCGCGCACCTGTCCCTGGTGTTGCGGAACGCCGCTGTGGTGGACGCCGCCATACGTCGGGCCGTTGTATTGCACGCCGCCGTGGTAGGCGCCGCCATACGTCGGTTGCGGCTTTGCCTGATGTTGAGCAGGCCGTGCCTGTTGAGATTGCGGTGACGGTTTCGATCTGTCCCGTTCATTTCCCTGCTGGGCAGTGGCAATGGTTGCGGCTGCGAAGAGCAAGGTCAGAATCGCTGCGCTGAGAATGCTGACTCGTTTCATTTGGTCGTGCTCCTTTTGAGCGCACTTGGGGGCTGTTGCGCTCAGTCTTCTGTTCGTCCCCGACTGGAGCAGGATACACCCGGCTCATGACAGTGGTCTGTTGCCCTGGATGAATTCATCTCTACCGGAAGCAGGGAGTAGCAAGTCTCGTGGTTGAGCCAGAGCCGCTGACCAGCCGGCATGATGTGCACCTACTCCCTGTCCCTGCTTTTTTATCCTTGATGCGGGCAGCTCTTGGTGTTCAGGCACTCCTCGCCCACGCGCAGCCGCTCCACCGGCCGTCCAGCCACCAGGTGCTCGGCAACAATCTCGGCCGCGTCTCCCTGTCGCACATTGCCGTACCAGACAGCCTCGGGGTACACCACCACCATCGGGCCGTGCTCGCACTGGTCCAGGCAGCCAGACTTGTTGATGCGCACTCTGCCGCTCAAACCGGCGGCCTTCGCCAATAGCTGGAGCTGGGTGAACAGATCGCTTTTTCCATCGCAGGTGCAGGACGGCCGGGGCGCGTCCGCAGGGCGGGAGTTGTGGCAGACAAAGACATGGCGCTCAAATGCAGGCAAACGGTATTCCCCCTGCATCCAGAGTAAAGGCCAACGACCCTGTCCTGAGGCATTCTGCCGTGAACTTTCCACAATCGGTAACCTCCCACCCGCCCCCATCTGAGAGAATAAAAGCTTGACTATGAGCATCGACAATCTTCTCTCACTGAAAGACGACATGGTGGCCTTTATCGAGGGCCACGGACTCAAACGCCTGCCCGGTTACGTCACCGAGGACATCCCCTCCATTGTGTGGGAGGGCCAGGACAACCCCGACGCGTGGAAAGACTTTGTGGAGATGGCCAAGCACGTCGGCGCTCCCTTCGTCACTTTCAGCGAGATGACGCTGGAGCGCGAGGAACTCGAAGCGCTGATCGAGGAAGCCGGGGAGATGAACTTTCCCGACGAAGAGGCCACGGAACTGGTCGAAGCGCAATGGCTGCGCAAGTACGCCGGCAACCTCGGCTACATCCAGCTAGGCTTTGTGTACCAGGGCCTGGTCTTCCTGCACGAGACCACCACCGAGTGGTATGAGCGATTCCAGACGCTTCTCGAAGACATCGAGAGTTTCCAGGACATCGTCATCGACGACCACGACCACGAGCACGAAGACGAGGACGAGTAATCCCGGTGGGCTGGGCGGGCGTCGAAGGCAACGGGGGGGGTGCGCCGCAAGGCGAGCCGCGTACTTCGCCACGGAGTTTGCCCCGCCAGCGCTGGAGCTTCGCCGAGCCGCATCCGGCCGAGGCAGCAGCGCTGGCCAGGACCGCCCGCCTGCCTCATGTGCTGGCCGAACTGCTGGTGGCCCGCGGCGTTGTACAACCCTCTGACGCCTTCGCCTTCCTCAACCCCGAGGCAGCTCAACTCCACGATCCCTCCCTGATGTTGGGCATGGATGCAGCTGTCGCCCGGCTGGAACGGGCCATCGCCACCCGCGAGCCGGTGCTGCTCTACGGCGACTACGATGTGGACGGCACCACCGCCGTCGTCCTGCTCAAAACCGCCATCGAGATGCTGGGTGGCGTGGCACGCTTCCATCTGCCCCACCGGCTCAATGAGGGCTACGGCCTGCAATCGAGCGTCCTCGAAGCCGCTTACGCCGAGGGTGCCCGGCTCGTGATTACCGTGGACACCGGCATGAGGGCCTTTGCCGAAGCAGATACCGCGCGACGCCTGGGCCTGGACCTTATCATCACCGACCACCATCTGCTGGAAGCGGGCGATGCCGTGCCCCACGCACTGGCCATCCTCAATCCCAACCAGCCGGCCTGCACTTATCCTGAAAAATTCCTCTGCGGCGCGGCCATCGCCTTGAAACTGGCGCAGGCGGTTCTCGAGCGCCGCGACCGGCAACGCACCCGCGAAAAGACCCTCCCCAGTTTCTTGAAGATGGCCGCCATTGCCACTATCGCCGACGCCGTGCCGCTGAAGGGTGAAAACCGCGTCATCGCCGCCCTCGGCCTGCGCGAACTGCGCCGCCCTGCCAGCGCCGGCCTGCGCGCTCTCTTCGCCGCCGCGACCCTCGATCCGGCCGCCAGGGCCCTCACCGGCTTCGACATAGCCTTCCGCCTGGCTCCGCGCATCAACGCCGCCGGCCGCATGGACGTGGCCTCCGAGATCGTTGAGCTTTTCACCACCCGCAACCCCGGCCGCGCCGCCGAACTGGCCGCCAAGCTCGAACGGCTCAACCGTGAGCGCCGCGAGACTGAAGTCGCCGCCCTCACCGCCATCGAGACCCGCCTGGCCACCGACCCCGAACTGGCTTCCGATCGCCTGCTCGTCATCGACGGCGACGGCTGGCACCGCGGCGTCATCGGCATTCTCGCCTCGCGCGTGGTCGAGCGCACCGCAAAACCCGCTATCGTGGTTAGCGTCGAAGACGGTGTGGCATACGGCTCCGGCCGCTCTGTCGACGGCTTTCAGTTGCTCGATGCCATCGAGAGCTGCGCCGGCCTGTTCACACGCTTCGGCGGCCACGCTTTCGCTGTTGGCTTTGCCTTGCCCGCCGCCGAGTTGCCTGAACTCAAACGCCGCCTTCGTCTCTACGCCCAGGAACATCTTGCCGGCCGCGAACCCGAGCGTCTGCTCAGCATCCACGCCGAACTGCCCCTGGATCGCATCACCCCCGTACTGGCTGGCTGGTTGCGCAAGCTGGAGCCCTTCGGCCACGGCAACCCCGAGCCCATCTTCGTCGCTCGCAGGGTGCGTCTGCTCAGTGCGCCACGCTTCATGAAAGAGCGCCACCTGAGGCTTGAACTGGCGCAGGATTCCATACAGCCGCTGCCCCTGGCCGGCTCCAGTGGAGCGCTGCGCGCCGTCGGCTGGGATATGGCCGTACGCGCCCGGGCCCTCGGCCTAGCCCAGGGAAGCCTCATCGACCTCGCCTACCGCATCCGCGAAAACGAGCACCCCGAGTACGGCGGCCTTGAAGCCGAAATCGCAGGAATCGAGTTGGTTTGAACCCTGCTTTTGTGCTTGACAGCCATTCTCCGCATCCACACAATCACTCCCATACTCCTTGAAGGCGGATCGGACTCCCCCGCCAACAAGCCAAATAGGAGGAAGCGTGAATCGAAGAATCGCTGTAGCTGTGTTTGTGTTGACAATCGCCGCGATTGTCTCAGCCGCAACTCTGGAAGGCCGCGCCCAATCGCTGATGACGCGCCATGTGCGTGACGTGGTTCTCAATGGACAGGCGCAGCCGCTCGGACGCCTTCCCGCAACCCGGATCATGCAGTTGGATCTTGTTCTGCCCCTGCGCGATCAGCCCGGCCTGGATGCGTTCCTCGGCGAACTTTACAACCCGGCCAGCCCATCCTACCGGCACTTCCTTACCCCGCAGGAGTTCACCGCGAGGTTTGGTCCCACCCAGGAAAAATATGATGCCGTGGTTGCATTCGCTGAGGCCCACGGCCTGGCAGTCGTCGGCGGCACGCGCGATGGCATGGAAGTGCAGGTAAAAGGCCCGGTTTCGGCCATCGAAACTGCCTTCCATATCAACCTGCGCACCTACCAGCACCCCACTGAGAACCGTGTCTTCTACGCGCCGGACCGCGAACCCACGGTAGACCTGACGTTCCAGCTCTGGCACATCTCCGGGCTGGACAACTACTCCATCCCGCAGACCAGGCTCGTCAAGCGCAGCGACTACGCGGCGGCCCATGGCATCTCGCCCGAAGCCGCCGTCTCCCATGCCAGCACCGGCTCCGGCCCTTCGGCGTCGTTCCTGGGCAGCGATATGCGCGCGGCCTACTACGGCGGAACAGCCCTCACCGGTGCTGGCCAGAACCTAGGACTGTTCGAGTATGAGGGCACTGATCTGGCCGACCTGACCACCTATTACAAGAATGTCGGCCAAACCAACAATGTACCGGTCACCCTACTGTCCGTTGACGGAACCAGCACAAGTTGCGTGTATACCAGAGCCGGCGGCGACTGCGACGACACCGAACAAACCCTCGACATGACCCAGGCCCTCGGCATGGCGCCGGGGTTGGCCAGCCTGGTGGTGTACATCGGGTCAACCGATACGGCCATCATCAGCGCCATGACCACCCACAGCCCGCTGCCCACCACCATCGGCTGTTCGTGGGGCTGGACGCCCGCCGATGCCAGCACACTTGATCCCTACTTCCAGAAGATGTCCGCGCAAGGCCAGAACTTCTTCGCGGCCTCTGGCGACGATTCCACTTGGACGGCATCAGGTAATTCCGCGGCTTGGCCGGCCGACGACGCTAATATCGTTTCCGTCGGCGGTACAGACTTGATCACCGCAAGCGCGGCCGGTCCCTGGAAGTCGGAAACCGCCTGGGCCGACAGCGGCGGCGGCATCTCTCCTGACAAAATCGCCATCCCTGCCTGGCAGCAGCTCTCCGGCGTCATCAACTCCAGCAACAAGGGCTCGACCACCCTTCGCAATGGCCCCGACGTCTCGGCAAACGCGAACTTCACCTTCTACACCTGCGCCGACCAGACTACCTGCGAGGCCAACGAGTACGGCGGCACCAGCTTCGCCGCTCCCATGTGGGCCGGCTACATAGCCCTGGTCAACCAGCAGTTGGCTGCCAACGGCGATGCGCCCATCGGTTTCATCAACCCAACCATCTATGCCCAGAACATCACGTCGGCTTACGCCGCGGACTTTCACGACATCACCAGCGGCACATCAGGCAGCTATTCGGCAGTCACCGGCTACGATCTGGTCACCGGCTGGGGCTCCCCGAACACCGGGCTGATCAACGCTCTGGCTCCAACGGCGACCAGCCCAACCTTCACCCTTTCCGCCTCGCCCGCTTCGGTCTCCGTGGTCCAGGGCAACAGCGGCACTTCCACGATTACATCCACCGTCGTTGATGGATTCAGCTCGGCCGTAGCCTTGACCGCAAGCGGCCAGCCCACAGGCGCCACTGTCAGCTTCAGTCCCGCTTCCATCACGGGTTCCGGCACCTCCACCATGACCATGGCCGTAGCCTCGACAGTGGCGGCCGGCACTTACACCATCACGGTAACCGGCACTGGCGGCGGAATCACGCAAACCGCAACCGTTTCGCTCATCGTCACCGCGCCCGTAACTGGAGCCTTCACCATCGCCGTCTCGCCCACCTCGGGCTATCTGGACCAGGGCGAAAGCGGCTATGCCGTTGTCACAACGACAGTCTCCGGCGGCTTTAACTCTGCGGTCGCCTTGTCCGCCACTGGCTTACCGTCCGGCGTCACCGGGAGCTTCAGCCCAGCCTCCATCGCCGCGCCGGGTTCCGGCACCTCTGACTTCACCCTGACCGTCTCCAGAACCGCCACCATCGGCACCTACCCCATCACGATTACGGGCACCGGCGGCGGCGTCACGCATTCCACAACCCTCACCTTCCAGGTGAGGCGGTAGTTACACAGAACGCTGCTGAACCAGGAACGGCCCGGAGTGAAGACTCCGGGCCGTTCCTGGTTCTATACAAGAGAACCTAACTCTTCAGCGCCACCCGGATGTGCAGTTCCTTCAATTGCTCTGCTGTCACCGTCGTCGGCGCATCCACCATCAGGTCGATGGCCTTGGCCGTCTTCGGGAAGGCGATTACCTCGCGCAAACTCGGCGCACCTGCCAGCAGCATCACGATGCGGTCCAGGCCCAGCGCAATTCCGCCGTGCGGCGGCGTGCCGTATTCCAGCGCATCCAGGAAGAACCCGAAGCGCGCACGGGCGTCCTCGTCGCTGATTCCCAGTGACTGGAAGATCTGCTGTTGCACATCCTTGCGGTGAATGCGGATGGAGCCCGATCCGAGTTCCAGGCCATTCATCGCCAGGTCATAGCAGTTCGCGCGCACGCTGGCCGGATCGGTCAGCAGGTTAGCCATGTCGGCCTCGTGCGGCGCGGTGAACGGGTGGTGCGCCGGCATCCACTTGGCCACTGACGCGTCGTACTCGAACATCGGAAAGTCGGTGATCCAGATCGGCTGAAAAGCCTTCGATCCGTCAATCGCTGCACTTGCATCGCTCCGTGCAGCGGCCTCCTGGACAACCCTCTCGGTCTCGCCAAACGCCCCATGCCGGTCGGCATACTTCTTCGCCAACTCCGTGCGGAAGTTCCCCGCGGCCGAGTAGACGTTGATCTCGCGCTCCGAGAGCCGGCCTTCGAACTTGGTATCGCTGGCCTTCACCGGGTGCGCCGGGTCGCCGGCGACAATGATGACAAAGTCGCCCTCCGCCGCGCCCGCCAGTTCGCGCACCTTCTCGGCGGCTTCGGGGAATCCCTTGGCCAGCCGCTTGAAGTCGTCGATGAACTTGGCGCCCTTTTTCAAATCAAAGAGCGAGTGATTGTCTTCGCGCTCCTTGCGGCTCAGCTCGCCCACGTTGGGGATGCGCAGCGCCACCACCGGCAACGCCGGATCAATCTTCAGCGCGTCCAGGTTTGCATCGGTAAAGGCCGCGCGCACGTCCGTCAGCCCAGGCGTGCGCAGGTCCGGCTTGTCGCTGCCGAACTGCCGCATCGACTCGTCGTAGCTGATGCGCGGAAAGGGCGTCGGCAGCGTGACCCCAGCCGCGGCAAAACCCGCTGCCATAAACTTCTCGGCCACGGCAAAAACCGTCTCCTGCCGCGGAAAGCTCATCTCCAGGTCCACCTGCGTGAACTCAAGCTGGCGATCGGCCCGCAGATCCTCGTCGCGGAAGCAGCGCGCTATCTGGAAGTACCTGTCAAAGCCGGAAATCATCAGAATCTGCTTGAAGATCTGCGGCGACTGCGGCAGCGCGTAAAACTCGCCCGGATGCACGCGGCTCGGCACCAGAAAATCGCGCGCGCCCTCCGGCGTGGATTTGGTCAGGATGGGGGTTTCGATCTCCAGAAAGCCTTGCTGGCTCAGGTTGTCGCGAATGGCCAGCGTAATGTCGTGGCGCAGGCGGAAGTTGCGCTGCATCTCCGGCCGCCGCAGGTCCACGTAGCGGTACTTGAGCCGGACCTCTTCGTTCTGAATCGCCTCTTCAGAGGGCGAAAACGGCGCCAGGCGGGTGTCGTTCAGCACCAGGATCTCGCTCGCTTCGATCTCGATCTCGCCGGTCGGCATCTTGGGATTGATGGCGTCGGCATCGCGCAGGCGCACCTTGCCCACCGCAGCCACCACGTACTCCGGCCGCACCTGTTCTCCCTTGGCGTGGCCCTCCGGTGTCAGCTCCTTGTCCAGCACGATCTGGCTGATGCCGCTGCGGTCGCGCAGGTCAAGAAAGATCAGGTTGCCGTGATCGCGGCGGCGGTTGACCCAGCCCATCAGAACCACTTGCTGGCCAGCGTTGGCGGCGCGCAACTCGCCACAGTAATGCGTCCGTTCTAGATTACCTAAAAAGTCGAGTGCCATACTCTCTTGATTGTAATGGAAGGGGTTCGGCAGAGTTTACTCAATCAGGCGACAAATCCTGAATTTGACTCTTCCATCCCGGTTTGCGCCGCACTATGATGGACACAAGGAGAGACGAGATGGCAGCCGCGCCGGTTTTTGTGCCCATCGAAGAATATCTCAAAAGCTCCTACTCGCCTGATGCCGAGTATATAGACGGACAGATCGTGGAGAGGGAGAGCACGATGGGGGAGAACGATCACTCCGCATGGCAGGAAGCGATCTGCGCCTGGTTTCGCGCACAGGCCGTGAGCGCTGGCATCCGGGTGCGTCCGGAACTGCGTGTACAGGTGGATGCCTACGGCTTTCTGATTCCCGACGTGACACTGCTGGACCGCAACCTTCCGGCTGAATCCATCGTCACACATCCTCCGGTCGCCGTGATCGAGGTTCTCTCGCCTGCCGACCAGGTCGGACGCGTAATGAAAAAGGGCGAACGCTACGAGAAGATGGGGATACGCACGATTCTGATTGTCGATCCCGAGGGGCAGGCTTTTAGGTATCGCGGGGGCAATCTAGAAGCGCTGGCCGAGAAGGCATTGACTCTCGAAGGCAGCGAGGCACGCTTCGATCTGGACGAAATCGCTAAGCTAGTGGATTGAGCGGCGATTCCCCGGACCCCAACAGTGAGGGACCGGAACTGGCAGCCGAAAAGGATGCCCATGGAGGGCGATTTTAAAGCAAGTTAGAATTGTGTTCCAGTGAAAGTGCGAGAGATTACCCTGAACACTATCAAGAAAACAGCGACCGCGAGTGTGCTTCCTGGAACGAGCTCAATGAAATTGACAATTTCTCGCCCACTCCCGAAAATCAATACATTGAATCCATATGCGGAATCTTCATAAGTCACATCCACGAGGACGAAGAAGCAGCAAAGGCAATCAGCTCATTTTTGAATGACAAACTGAACGGACAAATGAACGATAGAATAAAGGGACAAACCCCACATAAATCAAGTGCTCGAATTTTTTATCAGAAGACCACTATCAAATACGGCTCGGCGATGATTGGCTGGAAAAGATACATTCTGCTCTGAACTCCGCAAAGATTGTGATCGCACTATTCAGTAAGGCTGCGCTTACCAGACCGTGGGTGCATTTTGAAGCCGGAGGAGCATGGCTCGCGAAAAAGAAACTCATGCCGGTTTGCTTGGGAAACGTCGATCCAGCGAATCTACCCAAACCGTATTCCAATATACAGGGTTGTAACCTCCACGACAGTGGCGCTCCCTACTACTTATACCAGTCTGTCCATGGCAAGTTTTGTCTTCCACTATGGCCTTCAGGTGATCCATGCGAGCAGAAGCTCAACGCAGTCTTGGCAAAAAGGAAGACTCGCACCTGATCGGGTCGGAACTGAGTGCATTCCACACCCAACATTTAGCCGTGAGTTGGTGAATAGCACCTTTTTCGTATTTCGCGCTTCCGCGCTACACTGCATTTGTCATGGTTTCCAAACTGAGCAACTCCACACCCGCCGCACCTGCCGCCCATCTGCACCCTGAAGGCCTTGCCTTCCTGCGCGCACTCGCCCGCCACAACGACCGCGAATGGTTCAAGCCGCGCAAGGCCACCTTCGATGCCGAACTGAAAGAGCCGATGCTGGCCATCATTCGCAAGGTCAACGAGACGATGGAGAGTTTTGCGCCGGCCTACGTGCGGCCAGCGGAAAAATGCCTGTTCAGGATTTATCGCGACACCCGCTTCAGCACCGACAAGAAGCCCTACAAGACCCACGTCGCCGCCTGGTGGATGCCGAATGGATTCAAGAAGACCTCTGGTGCCGGATTCTACTTTCATGTCAGCGCCAAGGAGGTGGTGATCGCTGCCGGAGCCTGGATGCCGGATAAGGAACAATTGGCCGCCATTCGCCACTGGCTGCTCGACCATCACGCGGAGTTCCGGAAGGTCTTGCAGCGGGCGGCGATCCGCAAAGCGTTTGCCGAATTTGAGGGGAATGCGCTGACGCGGCCGCCCAAAGGCTTCCCCTGCGAGCATCCCGCGATGGACCTGATCCGCTGCCGCCAGTGGGGGCTGAGCACGACGCTGACAGCAGCGGCGGCTCTGGAGCCGGAGTTTGCCAAGGTGCTGATTCGCCACTTCCGGCTGGCCACGCCGGTGGTGGATGCGCTGAATGCCCCTATCACAGCGGCTTTGGCGCCCAGGAAAAAAGTGCTTTTCGGCCTGAAATGATGCGCCGTGCAAGGCAGCCTTCGGGAGAGGTTTTTGAGCCGGGCGCAGCCTTCAAAACGGAAGAAATCCGGCAAAAACGGGCAAAAATAGGAGAAAACCCCACAAAATCTTCAAAAAAGTGTGGAAATCGCGGTTTTTGCCTTGACTTTGCCCTCCCGAAAGTCGCATTGTAACGAACGACGGGGTTCTCAGACCCGCATGAATACAGGGGTTTCGTGCAAGTGTTGCCTAGGTCGCACTCCCTCCATGCGGTACGCGCCTCGCGAAGGAAGCCCAGGCAACACCGGCGCGCCCAAGGGCACGCCCAAAAGGAGAGCATCACATGGCTACTGGATTGACCAAGACTGCCCTGATTCGGCTTATGGCCGAGAAACTGGAACTGACCAACAAGCAAGTCGCGGCCTTCCTGGACCTGCAGGCGGAGACCGCCGTGAAGGAAACCAAGAAGAACGGCGTATTTGTGATTCCCGGCATCGGCCGCCTGGTGAAGGCGGAGCGCAAGGCCCGCATCGGTCGCAACCCCCAGACCGGCGCGGCCATCAAGATCAAGGCCAAGACGGTGGTCAAGTTCCGCGTGGCCAAGGCCGCCAAGGACGTGATCGCCCCAACAAAGAAGTAGTTTCATCCTGGACTGGGGACAACCACGGGGAGGAGCCTCAAGGGCTTTTCCCCGTGGTTTTTTTGCGCTGAACGCGCCCCCCTGCGCCGGGGAGCGAGCGATGCGCCTTATTCTGCTTGAGCAGCTTTCTGCCGCGTGCCGGGCAGCAGCGCCCGCACCACCAGGGACAGGCCAAAGCTGACGATGATGGCGCGCACCATGAGCCGGCAGTCGTAGCTCCACGACAGGAAGGCCAGGGTGACGAAGACGCCGATGGGGCTCAGCTCCGAAAGCACGGCGCGGAGCCACTGTGGCTTGCGGCCGGATGGCGGCAGGGTGGTCCGCAGGCGGGGGATCAGCCGCGGCACGGCGCGCAGATAAGCCTGGTACAGCTCGCCAAGCTGGCTGATGAGAAAGGCTTCTTCGCCCAGAGTCAGCCGCAGCAGAAAAGCCGGAACTGCGACCAGGACAAAGAGCGCGCCAGTGGGTGGCATGAGGAAGGCCATGGCGCCGGTCATGGACCACAAGCCAATATAGAGCGGATTGCGGACGTAGCGGTAAGGTCCATCGGCGACGAACTCGCCGGCCTTCATCCGGCTATGCAGCATCGTTGCGGGTCCCAGCCAGGCCGTGCCCCAGACCCGGAATACGATGGCCTTGGCTGCGATCAGCGCGGCCGTGACGATCACCAGCGGCGTGGCCACGGAGAACGGGACCAGGCCGAGCCGGCTGAGTTCCAGCGCCAGCCAAACCAGCAGCGGAATGCGACTCCCGATGCCCCAGGCCTCGATCCACGGCGCCCAGTAGCCCAGCACGATAAGGACCGCCATGATCGCCATCCGCAGGCGAAACTCGATTCTCGTTGCCCCCACGCGCGCCTCCTGATGCCGGAGTGTACCACTCTGCCCGAGAAGGTATAAACAATCCGCCAGGCGCCGGCTCGGGCGATTGCGTTCGCGGTGGCTATTTGGAACTCTATAACTCGCGCTCTGCCGTGGCAGGTGTAGAATCTCCACTTATTATCGGCATCGAAGCGGATTCGTCAGCTATATTCGACCGGGTGGGGCGTCCGGTGAATGGTGGGAGAAAGCGATGAAGAGATTCCATGCGGCAATGGTTTTTGCAGTCGTGACTTTGTCGTTGGGTTGCATGGCCGCGGGCCAGGGCAGCGCAGGCAGTTCGCAGGACCAGCCGAGCCTGAATGACCAACTGTTTCAGGCGGTCCAAAAGGGGGACGCGGTAGCGGTGGAGAAACTGCTGGGAAATGGCGCCAACATTGACGCCAGAGGGCAGGACGACCTTACGCCGTTGATTGTTGCAGTCTCCTCGGGAAAAATCGGCGTTGTGGAGTTGCTGCTCAAAAAAGGCGCCAACCTCGAACTCCACGACGACCGCGGCGACACGGCGCTGCACTATGCGGTGATGGTGGAAAATAGCGATGTGGCGAAGATGCTGCTCGACAACGGCGCCAATATCAACGCGCAGGAGCAGGACGGCCTGACGCCGCTGATGAAGTCGATCGTATCCGACTCGGTGGACATCGTGAAGCTGCTGCTGGACCATGGCGCCAACACCGAAGCCAGGGACAAGAACGGCTTTACGGCGCTGATGACGGCCTCCGGCGGCGGGCTGGTGGATTTGATGAAGCTGCTGTTGGATAAAGGCGCTGACGTCAACGCCAAGAGCAACGACGGCGCCACGGCGCTCAAGCTGGCAGTACACAACGGAAAAACAGACGCGGAGAAGCTGCTGCGGAAGAAAGGTGCGCGGTGAGCCATCCCGGCCGGTTTCCGGAGCGGGCTCTGCCTCTACACTAGTTCCAGCGTATGGCTGGCCCAAATATAAATACCGACACCATTGCCGCCATCTCCACGCCGCCTGGCCGCGGGGGCATCGGGATTGTGCGGCTGAGCGGCCCCGAGGCCGCTTCCATCTCTGTCCAACTGGTGCGGCTGCGTCAGCCTCTCGAACACGGCCGTGCGCGTCTTGCCGATGTGCTGGATGAAGACTCCGGCATCGATGCCGGCCGCATCGACGAGGCGATGGTTACTCTCTTCGCCGCGCCCCACTCGTATACCGCCGAGGATCTGGTGGAGATTGCGGCGCACGGCTCGCCGGTGGTGCTGGAGCTGCTGCTGGGCCGTGCTCTGCGCCTGGGTGCGCGTCTGGCCGAGCCGGGCGAGTTTACCCAGCGGGCCTTTCTGGCCAGCAAACTCGATCTTACACAGGCCGAGGCCGTTCGCGACCTGATCGATGCGCAGACGCTCACCCAGGCGCGCCAGGCCGCCAGCCAGATGGGCGGCGCGCTCAGCCGGCGCGTGGGGCCGGTGAAGCAGGCGCTGGTGGAACTCATTGCCCTGCTCGAAGCCGGCATCGATTTTGCCGAGGACGACGTGGATGTGACGCCGCAGGCCGAGATCGCCCGCCGCATCTCCGGGCTGACTCCGCCTCTGACTGCACTGGAAGCCTCATTTGCCCGAGGACGCATCGTCCACGACGGGCTGACCTTGGCCATCGTGGGCCGTCCCAACGCCGGAAAAAGCTCGCTCTTCAACTGCCTTGTCGAGCGCGACCGCGCCATTGTGACTGCAACCCCCGGCACCACCCGCGACACGGTCACTGAGCGTATTTCTCTCGACGGCATTCCGCTGGAACTGGTGGACACGGCCGGCCTGCGCGAGGCCGCCGAGGAGGTGGAGCAGTTGGGCATTGCGCGCAGCCGCGAGGCGCTGGCCGACGCCGCGCTGGTAGTGGTGGTGCTGGACGCGACCGAGCCGCTCAACGACGAGGAGCGCCGTCTTCTGGCAGCCGTGGCGGACCGTCCCGCCGTAGTGGCCGTCAACAAGAGCGACCTGATTGAGGACGGCCAGCCGCTGCCGGAGTGCGCAGGCTTGCCCGCGCTGGCCACCTCGGCGCTCACCGGCGAAGGCATTCCTGCGCTGCGCGAGCGCATTCTGGCCCTGGCCACCGGCGGAGCCGCCGCGGAGCCCGGCATGTTGACCAGCTTGCGCCACCAGCAGGCCATCGCCGCGGCTCTCGCGGCCCTGGCCGACGCCGCGCAGGCAAACGCCTCCGCCATCCCTCACGAGATGATCCTGCTGGACCTTTACCGGGCTCTCTCCGCGCTGGATTCACTCACCGGCCAGACCACTCCCGACGATGTTCTGAATCTAATCTTTTCCACTTTCTGCATCGGAAAATAGTCTCGTTTGCCGAGAGGTTCAGCGGAACTCCGCGCTGAATTCGAGAAGCCATTACAATCGAATCTGTGAGCAACTCGTTCGAAATCGGTCCAGTCCACGTGGGCGGGGGCCAGTTGTTTTTGATCGCCGGCCCCTGCGTCATCGAGTCCGAGGCGCACGCGCGCAGGATGGCCGAAGCCATTCAGCGCATTGCGGCGGACCTCGGCATTCCGTACATCTTCAAGGCCAGCTACGACAAGGCCAACCGCACCAGCGTGAAGAGCTTTCGCGGTCCGGGGCTGGTTGAAGGCACGCGCATTCTGGGGCGGCTGGCCAAGGACACCGGCCTGCCCGTGCTGACCGACGTGCATGAGCCCGCCCACTGCGAAGTGGCCGCCGAGGCCGTGGACGTGCTGCAGATTCCGGCGTTTCTGTGCCGTCAGACCGACCTGCTGGTGGCAGCGGGCAAAACCGGCCGCGCCGTCAACATCAAGAAGGGCCAGTTCGTGGCCCCATGGGATATGACGCACCCGGTCGAGAAGGTGCGCTCCACGGGCAATGAGCGCGTCTTCCTCACCGAGCGCGGGGCCTGCTTCGGCTACAACACGCTGGTGGTGGATTATCGCTCGCTGCCGGTGATGCGGCGGCTGGCGCCGGTGGTCTTTGACGGGACGCACTCGGTGCAGCAGCCCTCGGCGGCCAATGGGGTGAGCGGCGGCCAGCCGGAGTTCATTCCGCTGCTGGCGCGAGCCGCGGTGGCGGCGGGCATCGACGGGCTGTTCCTGGAGGTCCACGACGACCCCGCACACGCCAAATCCGACGGCGCGAATGCGCTGGATTTGAAGCTGCTGAAACCGCTGCTGGCGAAACTTCTGGCGATTCACGCTGCAGCCAGAGCGGATTGATTCCGGGTCCGGGGTATCCCCATGCTTTTTGCAAAAATCGCGAAAAGGATGGAGCGCCCAGAACTGTGGGCGGCTATCGCATTTTCGGTTTTATTTTTTACGGTCGATATGGGCCTTTGTTGTCTCCCACCCTTGAATCAAAAAGCGATTCAAGGATGGGGCACCAAAGTCTTGTTAATACTTGAACAAAGATTGCTCTAAAAAATTCAGCGGCGCTCAAGCTCCAACGGATACCCTTAAAGAAACGGCCAATTGGAAGTTGCGCTGCGCGGATGAAAGAAACCGCAGCGGCGCGTTGGCGTGAGAAGAGGAGCAAGACGTGGCGGATGTGCTGAACTCCGGAAATCAGGGCGACACGGCGGTCGAGGCTGTCAGAGCAGCCGATGCGGAGGAACCTGCCAAGAGGTCGAAGTGGTACCGCTGGCGCAAGGATGGCACGGCGCTGGTGTACTACCTGCTGGACAGCGAAGTGCATACCTTTGCATTCAGCGTGGCGGCCAACGCGATTCTCTCATTCATTCCCTTCATCGTGCTGCTCTACACGCTGGCGTCGTCGGTCTTCCAATCGCCGATGATGGTGCGCGTGGTCAACGATATGGTCCGCTATTTCATACCCTCGACCGCCAGTGAGAACTATTTGACGAGCAGCCTGGCTGGCGTAGCCTCGCGCCAAGGCATACAAGCCTTCTCGCTGATCATGATTCTGGTGGCCTGCACGGGTATCTTTTTGCCCCTGGAGGTAGCGCTCAACAAAGCTTGGGGCGTGACCAAGAGCCGCAACTATCTCCAAAATCAGGTCATCGCCTTCGGGCTGGCAATTCTGATGGTGGCGTTGGGAATGGGCAGCATCCTGCTCAATGCCGGCGCGCGCGAAGTGCTGACTGTCGTCTTCTTTCACCACACGGATAACTTCGTCTTTCAGGGGATCAGTTTTCTATTGCTGGCCTTGACCACCGGCGTGGCCTCAATTCTGTTCTTCTTTTCGATTTACTGGCTGCTGCCCAATCGCAAGGTTGCGCCGGGCCCGGTGCTGCACACCGCGATCTACACCGGAATCATCTGGCTGGTGTCTAAATATATCTTCGAAGCCGTGCTTCCGCACATGGATCTAAAGGCGCTCTATGGACCGTTTTTTGTCTCGGTGGGCCTCTTGTTCTGGGCGTATATCTCGGGGCTGATCCTGTTTGCTGGAGCGCAGTTCAGCGTGGCGCGGATGGGAGACAAGAAAAGTTAAAGGAATATCAATCTTGTAACTGTGAACAGAGCCTCGGCCTTTGTGGTTCGCAAAGCAGATCTATCGTTCTCCGAGTTCTTCCCTGGTTCGAGGTATCCCACCCTGGCCACAAAAACTAAGACGTGGCGAGGGTGGGACACCCATAAGCGCTAAGATAACGATTGACGATTGAAATGAAGATTACTATTCTATTTGCATGGCTGAACTTGAGAATTGGCGAGTTCTGGTAGGATTGCTTCCTTTGAATTGGGAGCAGTTGGGCCG
>Ga0326727_10015141_pt1 | contig 16633 bp, 17 predicted proteins | sample MB2enrmetagenome_FD_207643 | JGI IMG/M metagenome (GOLD analysis project Ga0326727, IMG submission 207643) | Lab enriched peat soil microbial communities from McLean, Ithaca, NY, United States - MB29MY | ecosystem: Environmental > Terrestrial > Soil > Wetlands > Peat | place: USA: New York...
CCCCGCGCGGGGGGCGACCAGTGTTGCTCTAAAGCACTAAAAACAAACAGCAAATACCTACGATTTCGCGGACTGGCCGCGCCGTCTTCCGTCTCACCTCATATAGTTGTCAAAGAGCCCAAAATAACTACAACAATTTCAATCTGATAGAACAATCGCGAAGCCCCCAGGAAAACCATGTCAGCTTGAGGTTCGCGGATCATGCAATCAGGGGTCCTTCCTGGTCAAGGCCCCCTTTCGCGCCTACGTGTTCGACACGCCGCCTCCAGTGAGACCCAAGATAGTAGAAGCGCAGGCTGTCCTTCTCGTGATCGATCTCGTCGATGAGGCGATGCTTCAAGACAGCCCATTGCGCCGGGTCCACAATGCATTCGAAAACAGAATATTGGACCCGCTGACCGAAGTCTTCACAAGCCTTGGCCACGCGATTGAGGCGACGTGAGCCGCCAGAGTCCTTTGTCGCTACATCGTAGCTCACCAGAACCATCATCGGCCTGCCTCCTTACTTCCAGATGAACGGCGGATAGCCGTCGAGGTCTCCACGGAGATACCGTGCCATGAGAAGCGCCTGGACGTGGAACAGTATGCCGATCGCGACCTTTTCACCGAGAAAGGGATGCATGATCTCTTCCTGTTTGCGCTCCTGATACGTCACGAGCACGGTCTTTCGTGTTTCGTCGTTCATGACGACGGCCCTGGATTCCATCTTTTTGAACCCCTTGTCCTGAACTTGCTGAAGATTGATAAGTGAGAGGGTAAGGCGGTCCGCAATAAGAGGCCTGAATTCCTCCATGAGGTCGAGCGCGGGTCCGGGCCGGCCGGGTCTATCCCTGTGCAGAAAGCCGACCGCTGGATCGAGCCCGACCGTCTCCAGAGCCGATCTCACGTCGTGCATAAGCAGCGTATAGATGAAAGACAAAAGACAATTGACGTTGTCCAGGGGCGGGCGCCTGTTGCGCTCATTGAACCGGAAGGTATCCTTCTGGACGACGATCAAGTCGTCGAATACGTCGAAATAAATGTGCGCCGAATCCCCTTCTATGCCGCGCAGTCCGTCAAGAGGATATGGCTGACCGAGAAGATCGATTTGCCGGGTGAGGCGCATCACGGCACGGCGCATCTCCTGCTCGTCGATCTTGTCTCCATGGTCCCTGATCACCCTCTGCAGCACGGCCCGGCAGTTGGCGATCTTCCCCGTCAGGATACTCTTCGCGATCTCCGCCGAAGCATCAAGATCGTCGGCGCGCCTGTACTGCTCCCTTCTCAGCAGGACATTGCCGGATACCGGCCCCTGGACCCTCGCCAGAAATCGTCCATGCTCGGTCAGGAAGCTCACGCCCACCTGGTTCTCGGCGCAAAACCCCATTAAGAACGGGCTGCATCCGACGTTGCCGAAGCAGACGATGCCGGAGATCGTGTGCACAGGCAGACGCAACCGCACGTCTCCATCGACCTTGACAACGACCGTCTCGCCCTCCTTCGAGAGATACGCGCCCTGCGTGGTGACATACAGCGTGTTGAGATGCTTTTTCATGGCGCACCCGGCTCAGTCATTTTCGAGAGGTATCGTTTGACCGACGGTCCCTTCTCCATCTTTTTCGGCAGGCGTTCGCCGATAAGTGAACAACTCTCGCACCGCTTCGCGTATACCGGCGGAGGGGTAACGCCCGAAGCGATCAGTTGGCGCGCCTTGTCCGCCGCCTCCTCCATTTCACGCCGAAGTGCGTCGTCGAAAGCGACGTCGAGACGCCTTCGCGTCCTACCGTAGAATAACGCACCTTCCGGTACGGGGACCGACAGCATCTCCTCCAGGCAGACGGCCTGGGCGCAAAGCTGGATCTTGTCGGAGTGATCGGGTTTCGGTTTCCCCCGTTTGTGCTCTACAGGAAAGGGCTGCCAGGCGCCCTTCCCTATCCGGTGGAACTCCACCACATCCGCTTTACCGATCAGCCCGAGCCGCAGGGAGCGCAACGGGATGCCGTATTCGATGCGCACCGCCCCCCTCGATTCCCGCTGCTCCTCGTGAACCTTCTCGTGCATGATCCGGCCCTCTGCGGTCAGGCCGCTCTCGGTCCAGACCTGCTCCACGTGAATGAGAGCGCACTGGCGCGGGCAGAAAGCGAAGTGCTGCAGGGCGGAAATCATGATGAGGTCGTCTTCGGAATAGCTCATGGTTTCTTCCATAGCCCCCGCGCCTGGGACCGCGCCCGGTAGAGCCTCTCCGTGAAGCCGCCCTCTTCCAGGAACTGCTTCTCCAGCTTCCGCAACTGCTGGTCGAGGAGATAGTTTGCCTGGTGGATGAGACAGATGGCGGTGTTGGCAGCGATCTCAGGTGTGTTTTCCTCAAGATAGGTCTTATAGGACGAATAGGACCTATCGGACCTATATGCAAGCGCTCTAACTTCTCGCGCTTGCGGGTGCTCTTTCGCCCACAGCGGCAACTCCCGCTGCCGCAAAAAGTCTTGGAAATCCAACAGCAACTCCTCAAGACTGGCCCGTGCCACGCCCACGAGCTTAAGCTCGGTTTTCCTTGACGTGGCCGAGGCTACACTCCCCTCCGCGATGTTTTGCTTGCCGCTCCGCGCCGCTTGAACCATCTGGTCAACGGTCCGGGAGCGACGGTCGATGAACCGATCACAGAATACCATCGTGGCGTCATAGACGATCTCCGCCATCTGATAGGATTTCAGGGCGCGATAGCCTCCGTGGGGTGGGATGAGGAAGGGGATAGCCATAAACATTACCTCAAGAACTCATTAGCAACAAAACATATAGCGATCGCACCCGAACACTATATGGCTTTTCCTTGTTAATGCTACTTCTTCTAAGGATCGCTCTTAGAACAACTTCTCTTCCGGCCACACTTTGACCTGAATTCCAGATGGGAGATTCTCTTTGTCAACGGCAATCGAATAGTCTTCTATTGATCGCGGCAGCTCCGATTTCTTTGTAATGGACACCCGCTTGAATAACACTCCCGATAGTTCATTACCTAAATGGTGCTCGTGTTTAAATACGACTAACTTCCTGGGGTTCATCTCTCCTCTCGCAGCGGCCCGATCATGTTCAAAAGCATTGACTAACGATTTCCAGAGCAGTTTAAGGTCTTCTTCGGAAAATTTTGTCCTCTTCGCATCAACAGTTGATATAAACCCATGCATTCTATAAAGCGCATACGGGACAGTCGATTTTCTGCCGAATGTTGAAGCGTGCTCTCGACTCTCCTGTTTCTTGGCATCTTCTTCCGTCGTAACAGCACATCGTGTTATTGAATGCTCGGCCTGATATATCCGGTCCTCTGAACGTGAGAACGTGAACTGCACCGGGCCCCGAATGGTGCCCGCACCTTTCTCACCGGTCGCTAACACGGCTCCGAACGTCCTTATGTCAAAATACGTCTCACAGAGACTATCCTGACGCTGTTGTATGGTCTCGCCGGAGGCCCCGTCGATAATCCTGTTCAAAACTTGCTCCTGTCTGATAAAGATGTCAAAAGGGGCTTTCAGTTCCTTTTCCAGCATGACATAATTCCTCACCTTCCTCTTTATACAAACATCCGTCACCAGACCATGCTGATCCTCCGCATCCGCGCGGGGCAAATTCACCTGATCGGGATCCCCGTTGGGGTTGCCGTCTTTCACATCAAACAGAAACACAAAGTCATACCTGTTTTTTATTGGCTCACTCATGTCATTCCTCCTGTGTTCAGTTTTGGGCTAATGAGCTAAATTGTTTTTGTCGCTGATGATAATATCCGATGGCAAACTGGCCCTGTTCTTCCAGCGTAAAGGTTGCCGGGAACTTTATGATATCAATATCCTTGCATAATTCCTGAAGCTCTTTGTCCAAGTTAATAGCCAGTCCGGGCTTTTCACTTTTCAGTTTTGTGAAATGCTTTGAATTCAAGTTGAATAACCGCCCGAACGAGGCAGCAGGAGAAGTCATGGCGTACGTGAAATACCTCTCCCGTATACCTGCATTTCTGTCCCCCAGAGCGGCATACTGGATGCTCTCAAGCTTTGCGAAAATCTGTCCGCAGACATAGGCTACCGGTTTTCGGCCCTCTTCCATTTGTTCCGTAATCATAAAACCACCTCCTTTGTTATTTCGGTTCAGAATGAGTTTGATTAGGGCCGCTCTGTCAGAGGTGACTCCGTACTTGTCAAGTCGCGCTCGCTGAAGAGCTTTTGTTAACATCCATAACGGTAATGAGTTGTTCTTTAAAGCCGCATTCCATAAATGTGCAGCCGCCCTTGCCAGTGAAGCATCGTCTTTGTCGTAACTGCCGTCATTGTTTTTCCTCTGACAGCTCCTAGCCAGATCATAGAGACGGGCATAATGCGGTTTGAGTTTGTTCAAGTCCCAGTCGTATTCTGTGATGGCAATATCCTGAAACCACTGAGCTATCGCTCCTCTAAAATCATACAGACTTGTTTCAATCCAATCTCGGACGGCTATACGGGCCGCTGAACCGGATAGGGTGAACGAATAGAACTGATCCGGATCAAGGTATCTGTTGTCTTTCTCTGTGCCTGATGTGACAGATTCGATGAGCCTGGCCACGTCGTCCGGATTGGGAGCTTCAAGTTGGTCGATTTCCGACAGTTGCTGAGCGTTGCGCGTCCAGAAGACCATTGCTGTATCCGATCCGAAATTCTTGCGGTTTGTGTAGCGGAATTGCTGTTTTTCTTTCCCCTTACTATTCTTGACCACAATTTCATTGCCAGACGACAGAAGCCAATTCAGGCCTTCCACATATGTCTTGGCGCAATTCGTACAGATCGACGAGTTGTCATTTCCTGATAGAGCATACGACTCGAAGGCGGATTCGTTATATGAGACCAGTGCACACCCACTTGGCTGTCCATCAGGAACCTTTTTGATCATCCCATGAGGAATGTCCTCTACGGGATACTTACTCTGTCCACAAAGAGCGCACTTCTTCCGTCTATTTGCCAATAATGCTTCTTGCAAACCTTGGTATTTTGCTATTATTTCCTTCAAAACTCCGGGTTTCTCGTGAATGCGATTTCCTTCGCCCTGGATGCGGAATCCGATATTTCCTTTCCGGTTTCTTACATCAGGAATGGCCACCTCAAATTCGTTCACCGCCTTCTCTAACCCATTCGCCGTGTTGTTCCTGTAAAAAGCGATGACTGGAGACAGTTCACGCAAATTCTGATACTCATCCAGTTTCTCCAAAAAGAGTTCATGTTTCCTTTTCGATGCCTCTCCACCATAACACAGGACTTCTTCGGCCCTATCAAGCAACAATCTCGCCTTACCTTTTTTTGCGGTTATGGCCTCGGCAATAGTCTGTTTCTTTTCAATAGATTCGAAGCGCTGAAATCCACCATCCTCACCTATTATCAGTTCCATCGAAATTGGCTCCGGTTTCAATGCATCATGAACCCATTCATTTGCGGTCTGTTGGCCTCGAAGCGTTTTCCCCAGGTCGCTCAGTTCCTTGATCATAGGGCCGCCTCCTCTTCTCGTCTGTTAAATTCATAGATTGCTGCGGATACCTCGCTGTCGATGGGTGGCTGGAAATGGCTGGATTCCATCATCTGGTCATTTTCCTGGACTTCGCAATTCAGAAGGCCGTCACGTATTGCCACGTCATGAAAGAACAAGGGTTGTGCCTTCCCAGCGACGTCGTAAAATATGTCAAACAGCATGCTACCAATAGGAATGGTGTCTCGGATAGGCTTTTCCTCCCAGCGGGGTTCTGTAAATTCAGCGGCAAATTCACGGGTGCCAAGATATGGCCTACGCCAACATTGGCCCTTTTTGAGGCGGCGGATGAATATCCCATCATGATCCGAATCAACGCCTTTTCTGCCTATATACTTCTCGGGCCTATTTCTGTCGTCCTGTTGAGCCTGATAAATAGACGCCTCGATTATATAAGCCACATCACGCAAAACCACGCTGTTCCTTTGGGCTCGATACTTCGGTTTACCGGAGGTATCGACCTCGTCCACAATAATAGGGTTTCTGCTCTGCTTTGAATTGATCTCATTGCGCTTTATTGTGGCGAAGCGAATAGGCTTCAGAACTTGTATTCGCCTCACGTACCATTGAAACTCCGGTTTCCATAGAATGGAATCAAGAATACCTCTTGCCGCTGATGGGGTCATGCAGGGATACGTCATCCGTTCTACCTTCAGATCCGGCCTCGTAAAGCACGCATAATCCCCTTCCACTTTTACTTTGACAATCCTACTATCAAGCATTTGCACCTCCTTCCTATACAACCATTCTATCCGCCTCTATGGGCGCAACGGAAATACCTGTTTCCCTGTCGTAGTTTCCGTACCATACCATAAATCCCTGTGGCATCAGCTTGCATGTGGTGGAATTATGGATGATGAAGTGTCTGTACACCGGAACTGTGAATGCCTGCATTTTCCGATAATCATCCCGCGATAAGAACTCCTTGTGCTCTAGCGAATGGAATAATTGCCTGCTCTCATCACTGTAAAGATAGACAAATAGCCCTTCGGCAAGATCGGGTATTAGATGATAGCTATCGTTCACTGTCTGAAAGTTGAATTGTTTTGTGAGTTGGCCCCTTGCCTCATTAATCTTGTAGCGATCCGGGTCGACATAAAGTTGAACCACCTGGGCGTAATATTTCCTAAAGACTCCATGATGGTGAAGCTGATTCATACCAGATCTAATGAACTCTTCCGCATGCCCTGCACAGGCCGCATACGTCTTGTCAGGCATTCCGCCGTCCTGCATCTTGAACAAAAACACTTTCCCGCCGGATTCACCCAATTTGTTTTCACGATTGCAGCGGCCTGCAGCCTGAATGACGGCCTCAAGGGGCGCTATAGCACGAAACACTATCGGAAAATCAAAATCCACGCCTGCCTCTATCAACTGTGTAGACGCCACGAGTATTCTTCGCTTCGCCTCCAGGTCAGCTCGGATATTCTCTATTACATCTTTTCGATGGGACGGGCACATAGCGGTGGACAAATGATACTTTTTTTCCCAGGTGCCGCAGCTCTTGGTATGGTCGTAGAATTCCAAAGCGGATCTTTTCGTATTAAATATGGCAAGCACCGCGCTTTCTTCCTTGGCTGCAGCATTAAGGAGGGTATCGCAGCCTATTGGAACCAAATCATTCAAAAAAGCATACTTGACACGCTTCATTTTCCTGTAGATCACTGACGGATTCTCGATCAGCGGACAGATTCCGTCTATGCCATCAAACCCATCTCTCTTTTCGAACGCCGGTTGTGTCGCCGTGCAAAACAGAAATGATACCTTCATAACAGACTGAATATCTTTGAGCATTTGGAGTGTCGGCACAATTACTTCTTTAGGAAACGTCTGAACTTCATCGAAGATGACCACGGATTCAGCTATATTATGAATCTTCCGGCACCGGGACGGTCTGTTACTGAATAGCGATTCAAAGAACTGGATAGTCGTGGTCACAATAACCGGATAGTCCCAATTCTCGCACGCTAATTTTTTCCGTATCCGAATAAGAGAAGAACCCTCTTCATCATTGCGCACACCCCTTTCGGCCTCATTATAACTGGAGTGGTGCTCAAGCACCCAGTCTTCGCCAAATATGCGTTTCAGAATCTGGGCTGTCTGATCTATGATGTTTATGTACGGAAGGACTATAATTATTCGCTTCAAATCATTCTTTTTCGCATGTTTCAGTGCCCACGCTAAGGAGATCAGTGTTTTTCCCATTCCTGTTGGGAGGGCCAAGGAATAAAACCCACAAGGCGTGTCGGCTTTCTGAAGCGCTTCGGTGCGGGCGCCATTTCGCAATCGATTAATTTCACCTTCTTTTGGCTTTTTAGAGAATTCCTCTTCCAGCTTGCTTATCATTTCATCCACTGGCAGCGTGGCGCCTATGCGCATTTCAAAAGCATCTCGATTAAAATGCTCTTCGGTAGAGAGCCAGTCACTATCAGTCAAAACGCTGAAAAGATATCTGACAAATGCTTCACGCTGTAACGGCTCGGTAAAGACCGGAGGCTTATGTTTTTTGATGAAATCCTGGTCGACGCCGGTATCCTTCTCGAAAGCCCTTGCAACGTCGTCAAACCCGATGACATCATTGCGTTTGAAAGGTTCAGTATCACTTTTCCACGACGAATTGTCCGGTAGGCCCTTATGGTGCCCGTCAACGGCAATCGACGTTTCGAGCAACCCATTGCGGCGGGCGTATCCTGCGCCCCACGAGGCATGGGGGACACTGCCGCGTTTTCCTCCGTTTTCGAGATAATTTTGAAACTCCGTCTGATATTTGCCCAGATCATGTAATAGTCCGGCCGTGTAAAAGATAGGTTTGTAGCTTTGCCAGCAGGCAAAAAACTCTGCAAATCGCGCTGTCTCATATAGATGATCTGATAACAAGTGTTTTTCCTTACGATCATTTTCTGAATGCGCATAATATTTCATAGGTCACTCCCCTGCCCCGAATTCCCCAGCAAATCCCTTCGCCATCTCCGCCACATTTCTCAAATGCTTTTTGAGCGGCTGCCATTTTTCCGGCGGCTCATTTAAAAGACTATGAGCATAGTACTTTTCTTCCATTCTCGTGCCCGCTAAGAATCCCCCTGTCTGAATCGTACCAGTACGGGAAATAATGGACAAGCAAATTCCCTATTTAAATCGGAGGCGGTGCGGTCGGTCGGCGAAAAGTGCTTCTCCTTCCGCTTCAGTTTCTGTTTAACTTCAGCTTCTGAGACCGTCATTTCCACGAAAGCGGGAATTCAGGTTAAAAAGGACTGGATTCCGCGACCCAGGGGGTGCCCCGGTCCGGAATGACGCAGTACGTAAAGTCATCTCTGAGAGACTACACCAGGCCGAATTAGAAACATGGGTGGCGAGCAAGCAATTATCCAGGCCGGAGGGATTTTTGATGGATGGGGCGGAAGCCGGCGAGGGCGGGACCCGGAGCATACTTCGTCGTATGTGAGGAGTCACACCGAGCCGGCGACCGCGCCAGGCGCGAAAAGACCCCGGCCGCCCGGCCCTTAGTCCTTAGTCGAACCTATTCTTAGCCCATCCATCACATCTTTTGCTCTGATATTCCCTTTTATCCCCATTTCACCGAAGAGGTCGATGGCCTCAACGAGCGTTAGATTGAGCAGGTCAGCGGCTTCCCGGAGGGTCAGTTTTCCCCTATCATATGACCTGGCTACATACACCTCAAAGCCGAGCCTTGTGAGCTTCCGTAAAGAACTATTTTTTTCGAGCTTTTCGGAACGGGCCACATAGTCGATAGCCCTATCGATCTCTTCAGGGATTCTAATCGATTTGACTTTCATGCCCTTTCCTCCAGGAGAAGCTAAAAAGGGGGCAACCTGCCGGGTGACAAATTAAGTAATTATCGTGTGATGTTGTGATATTACATCACAGTTGTTAAAGTAATATCTAACGTTTGTATCGACCATTACCTTCAAAGATACTTGTCCTTCAGGCGGCGCCGGTAATCCGTTCCAGAAACGAAGGCCGTTTTGAGAACGCCAAACAGGGATGCGGTGATGGGAGGCAGCGTATCGGCTGGATGGGCTTCTTCACCGAGAGCTGCGAAGTAGTCGGCCACAATTGCGGAGACCGACTTCCCCCGGCGCTTGGCTTCCTGCTTGGTCTTTGCTACCAGGATTTTGTCCATGTGTAGGGTGAGTTTGGTCATCATGATGTATAAATAGTATTGCACAGGCACGGCCAAGAGGCAAATCCGAAGCTGAACACAAGATTCCACTTGAAAAGCGATCAAGATGCGATGACAATTTAAGATGGTGCCAAATAGTTTAGGTATCAAGCCTGATTTCGAAGCATGTGCCAGAGTCAAGCAATTATTCGGCCGAGGCGAGTTTCGATGGATAATGCGTAGACGAAGGGACCGCCGCCCGGAGGCGTACTGTGGTTGTACGTTGAGGACCGTGCGGCCCCGGCGTCGCCCACATTAGGCGCGAAAGGCGCCCGGCCGCGGGATAAAAATATGAATAAAGACGATCTTTCGAAAAACAATGGAAAAGATGGAAAACCAACCTACATCTCCGCCCATGGCCGCGTCGTCCATGTCTCGGCCAGCAAGCTCTGGAAAGGCGGCATCCATATGGGGAGGCACAACGCGGGAAAGGACCTGACCGCCGATATCGAGGCGGCGCCCCACGGCATGGAGGTGCTCGACCGCTACCCCCAGGTGGGGACGCTCAGCGCCGCCCCTGCGGCCCCTACCCTGCCCCTTTGGCTCTCCGGCCTCTTGATGCGCTACCCGCTCCTCAGGCGGCACCCGCACCCCGCAGCGGTCCATTTCCCCATCGTATTTTCCTTATCGGCGGGCTTCTTTTCCGTCCTCTCCGTGCTGACGGCTGCTCGCTCGTTCGACCAGACCGCCTTCTACTGCCTGATAGGCGCGCTCCTCTTTATGCCCTTCGGCATCGTCACGGGCCTCGCGACGTGGTGGATCAACTACATGGCAAGGCCCATGAGGCCGACGACGATCAAGAAGTACCTCTCCTGCGCAACGGTCGTCGTCATCTCCTTCCTCGTCGTATGGCGCGCATGCGTGCCCGGCGTGCTCCATAGCATGACCCCCTCGGGCGTCGTCTACCTGATACTCGTGGTGGCCCTGACCCCGGCGGTCCTGATCGTCGCCTACTACGGCGGGACGTTGACGTTCCCGGTCGAAAAAAAGGGCTGACGAGCAAAGCCGCACGCATTATTGACATCGCCCGCTATTACACGTATAGTACACGTATAAGGAGGTGCGTAATGCAGAAGAAGCTGACTATAACTGTTGACGAAGAGGTCTATGAGGGGCTCTATGAGAGAATTGGCCGCCGCAAAATAAGCAAGTTTGTGCAGGAGTTGGTCCGGCCGTACGTGGTGCGGCCCAACCTGAAGTCGGCCTACGCCGAAATGGCCAGAGACAAAAAACGAGAGAGAGAAGCAACGGAGTGGGCTGAGATTACTTTTAAGGATTTAGCTCATGAAACGGGGTGAAGTGTGGTGGGTCAACTTCGACCCCTCCGTAGGTGGCGAGATCAAGAAGAAGCGACCGGCCGTGATCGTAAGCAACGATGCCTCCAATAGATTTCTCAATCGAGTTCAAGTCGTCCCTCTGACAAGCAACATAGACCGTCTCTATCCAAGCGAGGCAGCAGTGGTTTTTGAGGGCAAAGAAAGCAAGGCAATGGCAGACCAGTTGGCAACCGTCAGTAAGGAGAGGCTTTTCAGGCGTGCCGGCATGCTTTCTGAAGAGGACATGCGCAAAGTGGAGGAAGCCATCAAGATACAACTGGATATGCATTAGTCTGTCGTGACTATTTTTGTTGCTTGGTGCTTTTCGATGAACCAGTCTATCAGCTTTCTCGCAATGCTGATTCTTCCCGGTATTTCCGGCAGATCGTCGACGCCGAACCAGCGGGCGTCCACGATCTCTTTGCCGTCAATGCGTATCTCCCCTGAGGCGTAGCGGGCGGTAAAGCCAACCATGAGGCTGTCGGGAAAAGGCCACGGCTGGCTCCCGAAGTAGCGGACGTCCTCGACGAGGATACCCGTCTCTTCTTCGACCTCGCGCGAAACCGTCTGTTCGAGACTCTCTCCCGGCTCGACAAAACCTGCCAGCACGCTGTACAGGCTTTCAGGAAAACGGGAAGCCTTTGCGAGAAGCACACGGTCTCCCCGCTCGATGAGGACGATTACCGCGGGAGATATCCTCGGGAAAAAGATGGCACCGCACGCCGTACATTCCTTGGCGCGCTCTTCCCGGCGCAGCTCCGTCGGCGCCCCGCACCGGCCGCAAAACCGGCTGGTCCTGTCCCATTCAACCAGGTGCATCGCCGTCAGGGCGAGCTTAAAGGAGTCTTCCTCCAGGAGGCCGTAGAGGGACCGCACGCCCACGAACGCCATGCCCTGAGGGGCGTCGGCCTTATCGCTCAGCTCCACGCCGTGGCATGAGAAGCCGCGGAGCGTGCCAAGATACTGCTGTCGCAGGCCCACGAGGCCCCATTGATCGAGCCGTTCTCCAAAGGGGATTGCCGCGGCGTCCGTGTCCGTGGCGACAAGCAGCCTGTGGCGCGAGAAAACGAACCAGAAGGCACCCGCCTGTCCGGCGCGAGCGGGTTTTGCAGAAAGTATGGACGAGTCCTCCGCCATTACGGTAAAAGTCTATCAGGTTCTCTCTGAAAAGTCATATCGAGTCGCCGCTCTAAGGGTTGGATTGCGCGAGGGGCATGCCACCCTTATGATTACTAGATATGCGTGCGAATATGGTCATCGTTGCCCTCGCCCTTCTTGTCGCCGGGTGCACGAAGCTGGGGCCGGACTATGCCCGGCCGGACACGGCAGTGCTCTCGAACTGGCGCGAGGCGGACGGCATTGGCGTGACGAGCGAGCCTGCCGACTACCGCGCCTGGTGGCGGGCATTTCATGACCCGCTGCTCGACCGGCTTATCGACACCGCGCTGCGTCAGAACCTTTCCCTCCGTGTGGCGGGGATCAGGGTCCTCGAGGCCCGTGCCCTGCTCGGCATTGCCGTAGGCCAGCTTTACCCCCAGACCCAGCAGGCCGTAGGCTCGCTCCAGTACAACCGGGTGAGCCCGTATTCCATTATCGCGCTCCCAAGCGGCCTCAGCACGTATACGCAGGACCAGATCGGCGTCACTGCAAGCTGGGAGATCGACTTCTGGGGGAGGTTCAGGCGTGCAATAGAATCGGCTCACGCGACCCTGCAGGCGACCGTTGCGGACTACGACAACGCCCTCGTGAGCCTTGCCGGGGACGTGGCAACGAACTATATAGCGGTAAAGACCCTGGAAAAACGGATCGAGATCGCGAGGCGCAACATTGAGACCCAGAGGGAAAACCTGGAGATCACCCTGGCCCGCCTGACGTACGGCACTGCCTCCCAGAGGGACGCGGAGCAGGCCAGGACTCTCCTTCACAGCACGGAGGCATCCGTGCCTGCCCTTCAAACCCAGCTCCAGCAGACAAAGCATGCCCTCAGCATATTGTTGGGCCTGCCGCCGGGTGATCTTGCCGATATGCTGGCCGGCCCGTCCGGCATCCCTGTTCCCCCGCCGCAGCTCGCGGTGGGCATCCCGCAGGACCTGCTTCGCCGCAGGCCCGATGTACGTGCCGCCGAGTACCGGGCGATGGCGCAGGGCGCGCAGATCGGCGTGGCCAGGGCCGACCTTTTCCCCGCATTCTCGCTCTCCGGCACTTTCGTCCTGCTCTCCACGGATCTGGGCAGGTCGACGCTCGGGGACATGTTCCAATCGGCGAGCCGAAACTACGTCGCGGGGCCCGGGGTGCAGTGGAATATTTTCAACTACGGCCGGCTCACGAATAATGTCCGTTTACAGGACGCGCGGTTCCAGGAGCTGCTCATCACCTATCAGAACACGGTCCTCACGGCCCAGCAGAACGTGGAGGACGCCATCGTCGCATTTGTGAGGTCCCAGGAAAGGGCCGAGTTCCTGGCCCTCAGCACAGAGGCGGCAAAGGGCTCTTTTGCCCTTGCCGTCGACCAGTACCGGGGAGGGGTGGCGGATTTTACTACCGTAATTGTGGCAGAGCAGTCGCTCCTCAGCGAGCAGGACACGTTTGTCGCCACCCTCGGCAGCATCGCGAGCAACCTGGTGGCGATCTACAGGGCCCTGGGCGGCGGCTGGCAGATCAGGGAAGGGATGGAGCTCGTGCCGCCCGAAGTGAAGGAAGTCATGGCAAAACGGACCAATTGGGGTAGCTTGCTCAACCAGGCAACGTATATGCCGCCCGCCCCCGGGGAGCATACTCCGCCCTTAAGGCTTCCGGATTGGTAGAATAGTAGACGTCCTTATCGGACGCATCTTCTCATGGAGACGAAAGATATGGCGGTGATACGCAGACAGATACGGGGCACGGCGGGGTGGGCGATAGTGTGCCTGCTCCTTGCCCTCCCCTTCCCCTCATGCAAAGAGAAACCGCATCAGGCCCCTCCGCCGCCGGCCGTGACCGTTGCCCACCCCATCGAGCGCCGCGTCACCGACCGCCTGGAGCTGACGGGCAACACGCAAGCCGTCAGGACGGTGCAGCTTCGCGCGCGGGTTGCGGGGTACCTCGAAAAGGTCCTGTTCCAGGACGGCCAGTTTGTCAAGAAAGACCAGTTGCTCTTCCTCCTGCAACAGAACACCTATCAGGACGCATTAAAGCAGGCCGAGGCCGCAATATCGCTGCAAAAGGCACAGTTGGAGTACGCCTCGGCCCAGCTCGCGCGCTACTCGGAGCTGCTCAGCCGGAAGGCGGCGTCCCAATCAGATGTGGACAACTGGCGCTACCAGAGGGATTCCGCACGCGCCAACCTGGAGAGCGCGCAGGCAAGCCGCGACCTGGCAATGCTTAACCTGGGCTACACGGAAGTGAGGGCGCCTTTTGACGGCCGCATAGACCGGAGACTCGTCGACCCGGGAAATCTCGTCGGCGCGAGCGATGCCACCGTGCTCGCGTCGGTCAACCAGACCAACCCCATTTACGTCTACTTTACGATCAGCGATTCCGACCTCGCCCGCCTGATGGGCGAGGCGCGTTGGAGGCCGGGGATGGGGCATGCCCTTGTCTCCATGGGCGTCCTCAACGAGAAGGGGTATCCCCATGAGGGCACCCTCGATTTTGCCTCCATCAGCCTTACCTCCACCACGGGCACCTTGCAGATGAGGGGGGTCTTCCCGAACCCCGACGGGAGGGTAATGCCGGGGCTCTATGCGCGGCTCCACGTGCCCCTGGCAGAAGAAAACGCATTGCTCGTCCCCCAGGAAGCACTCAGCTATGACCAGCAGGGTGTATTTTTGTTCGTGGTAAACGCGCAGAACACGGTGGAGAGGCGCGGCCTCAAGATCGGGTTCCTCGTCGGCCACATGCGAGTCGTCGAAGAAGGGCTGACGCCAACGGATTGGGTCATTGTGGTAGGGATACAGAAGGCCATCCCCGGACACCAGGTGACGCCGGAGAGACAGGGTGCATCGCCGCCCCTTGCGCCGCAAGGAGCGCATTAAGTGATCTCCCGGTTCTTTATAGAGCGGCCCATCCTCGCGAATGTGCTTGCCTTCATCACCCTCATCATCGGCGCCATCAGTTATTACCGGCTGCCTGTCGAGCAGTATCCCCCTATCACGCCTCCCACGATACAGGTGACCACGAGATATCCGGGTGCGAGCGCCTCGGTCGTTGCGGAGACAATCGGGGTGCCGTTGGAGCAGGCGGTCAACGGCGTGGAGCACTCGATTTACATGTCTTCCACGAGCGGCAGCGACGGCTCCTATACGCTGACGATCACTTTTGATGTAGGCACCGACCTCGACAAATCGCTCACCCTCGTCCAGAACCAGGTCAGCTCCGCCCTTGCCCAACTCCCCGGCGGGGCCCAGGTCCAGGGCGTGACCGTGAAGAAGCTCTCCACCAACATCCTCATGGTGGTCAGTCTCTACTCCGACGACAACCGGTTCAATGAGTCGTTTCTCTCGAATTACGGTCAGATCAACATGCAGTACCCGCTGGCCCGTCTGCCCGGTATCGGTCTGGTCAGGGTTTTTGGCGCCGGTCAATACAGCATGCGTCTCTGGCTCGACCCGAACAGGCTCAAACAGCTTAACCTCACAGCCGCCGACGTGCTCGCCGCGGTGACGGACCAGAACGTGCAGGTCACCTCGGGCCAGTTGGGGAGCCCTCCCGTTGCCGAGGGGCAAGTCTTCCAGTACACCATCAACAGCCTCGGCAGACTCTCCGATACCGACCAGTTCGAAAACATCATCGTGAAGAGCGACTCCACAGGGGCGAGCCCCCAGATCGTGCGCCTACGCGACGTGGGGCGGGTGGAGCTCGGGCAGCAGACCTACTCTCTCTACAGCTCGAGCCGCGGCTACAAGTCCGCCGAGATCGTCGTATTTGCCCTTCCCGAGGCCAATGCCATCGAGGTGGCGGACAGGGTCTACCGGGCGGTAGGAGAGATGAGCAAGGATTTTCCCACGGGCCTGAAGTACGGCATCCACTTCGACACAACGACCTTTGTCCGCGAGGCGGTGTCGAAGGTGTACGCTACGCTGATCGTGGCAGGCATCCTCGTGCTGATCGTGATCATGATTTTTCTCCAGAATTTCCGGGCGCTCCTCGTGCCCGCGACAACGGTGCCGGTGACCATTGTGGGCGCCTTCGCGGCTATGATCGCCATGGGCTTCACCATCAACATGATGACCCTCTTCGCCCTTGTCCTTGCCATCGGCATAGTGGTGGACGACGCCATCGTGATCGTGGAAGGCAGCTCCTATTACATCGAGAGGGGCCTGTCTCCGAAGGACGCGGCCATCAAGGCCATGAGCGAGCTGACGGGCCCTGTCATGGGCATTACCATGGCGCTGGTATCGGTCTTCCTGCCGGCCGCTTTCCTGCCGGGCATTACCGGGCAGATCTTCCGCCAGTTCGCCCTCGTCATTGCCTCAACGTCGGTGATCAGCGCAATCAACGCCCTCACCCTGAAGCCTGCCCAATGCGCCCTGTGGCTCCGCCCTAGGGGGACGAAGCAGCCAGGCTGGTTCTACCGCGGCTTTAACAAGGCCTACGAGGCAACGAAGCGGCCTTACATGGGGGCCGTGCGCCGGATGGTGCGCCA
>Ga0326727_10015142_pt1 | contig 16632 bp, 17 predicted proteins | sample MB2enrmetagenome_FD_207643 | JGI IMG/M metagenome (GOLD analysis project Ga0326727, IMG submission 207643) | Lab enriched peat soil microbial communities from McLean, Ithaca, NY, United States - MB29MY | ecosystem: Environmental > Terrestrial > Soil > Wetlands > Peat | place: USA: New York...
GAACGCCCCAGGCGTGGCGTTTCAGCCTCGACGCGGTAGCCACTGGGCCCAATCTTTTCGGCCTACTGGCGCTATATGTCGCAACTGAGGTCACCGGCACAGGGAAAGGCATCGCGATTTGCAGTTCGTGCACGAACGCCTATAGACCTGAACGGTGGCTGAATCCAAAGAACAGAAACTACTGTCCGAAATGCCGCGGGGATAGCGGCAAGCAAGCGGCGCGCCGAGATGCCTCCCGCGAGTATCGCCGGCGCAAACGGGAGAAAGGGCGCTGAACAGGGAGCGCGGCAGGTGGCCTGGATTTATATAATCAGATGTGAGATGCTCAAGACTCAACTTCGATTTTTCGACACCGATAAAGGAGAGGAAATAGGTGCGATAGTTCTTGTTGAAGCGCCGATTCCTCGCGTGGCTGAGGTCGTCGTTCTCCAACTAGGCTCAGGTGATCCAGTGGAGTTTGAGGTCACTGGGGTGAGGCACGAGTACTGCCTTTCACCGACCAAGGATGTCGAGACGGCGTCCGTCATTCTGACCGTCAAGTGCAGGAAACCGCTAGCATACGGCTTGACCACGTTCTTGCAGGAGGAGCAGGCGAAAGCTCGCGGACGGCCGTGAAGAAAGCGAAAAGTCGCGCGGCCCGCGGCGCTCCGGGCCCGGCTTACACACGATTGGCGAGACTTTGTGTATAAAGCGGCGGTACGCTGGTTTCGATGGCAAAGAAGCCCGTTCCCAAGGAGCTAAGCGAATACCTGGCAAAGATCGGCCGCAAGGGGGGGCTATCCAAGCCCAAGAAACCGCGCGGCCCTGCCGCGCTCTCACCGGAAAAGCGCCAGCAGATCGCCCGTGATGCTGCCCGTGCGAGGTGGGCAAAGCAAAAATAGTGCTTGCATGCTTCAAGCGGCTTGATGCATACTGAACCTTCAGACCTGGGAGGGCCTGAACGTATGAACGAGACCGAACGTCGAAGGGAACGTAGAAAGGTAATCGTAGGGCTCCGGAAGTCCATCAGGGGCATGGAACAGATCATCAGGGAACAGGAGGCCATACTGGAGAAGGGCGCGAAAGCGAGGGGGTCCAAGGGGAGAAAGGTGGAAGGCTAATGCAGTGCGGGTGGTCACAACTGGCCGATGGCATCTCGGCCGGAAACGCCGAGTCCGTTTCTGAATTTCACCGTCTGTTTGACCCGCCTGTGAAATTCTATCTCGGTCGTCGGATCGAGCCCAGCGAAGTCGATACTTGCGCCCATGAATCGCTCGAATCGGTAGTGCGTCAGATCCAACAGGGCGATTTGGGGGAACCTGCTCGGCTGTTCGCGTATACTTGGAGCGTTGTGCGGCAGAAGGCCCCCGTTTGGCGCACGCCTCTGATCACTGCGGCAGTGGCCCGGCTGCGCGCTATGCCGGCGCGTGACAGGGAAGTGCTGGCCCGGTTCTATCTGCGGGCCGAATCTGGGGAGAAGATCTGCTCAGACATGGGGCTAACCGGCACGCAGTTCCGCGAGCTAAAGGCGCGCGCTTGCGGAGTTTTAGCGTAAAAACCGGCGGGCAATCCACGGCCTCTGGCTTCCGAAGCTGGGGGCCATTCCTTTTTTCAGCGCCCCTATCTGTCTTGCCGATACCCCTCCAGCAACTCTTTTCGGTTCGGGCTGAATTTCTTCCGTTCGGGAATCTGAAACTGCACCCCGCATGAGCCACAACGAAGGCCGCCAGTGCACACGGGCTGAATGCACGTCGCGCCGCACTCGGGACAGCCGGCCGTGGGCTGGGAGGCGATTTCCGGAGCAGTGGCCACTCGCAATATACCGCTGCCCGTCACCCGGTCTCTACCGCCCAGCCGCTCGGCCGTGGCCTTCATGCGCTCTGCCCGCTCTCCATCTATCCTGGCCTGCTCTTCGGCCAAAAATGCCGTCAGGCCATACGGCAGTTGGCGCCTTAACCCTATAACAGACCACGCCAGCGCGAGACTCATGACGCAATCATCATGTTGGCCGCCAGGCGCTGCGTAGCGAAGCATTCCGCCGGGTAGCTGCTCGCCAGCGAACGCTTGCAGTTCACCCAAAAGAACCGGGTCACTCAGGATTGTGATGCTGCCCTGTTCAAAAGCCAGGGCCAGGGCCTCGATGATTTCCGCTTTCGATGAGTTGGTCGTGGTGAACCCCTTAACGGGCAGGCCGTCACGCTGCAACTGCTCGATGATTGGCTGGCCGATGCTGTTCAGCTCCGCAATGATCTGCGATGGCCGCCAGCGCTCGTACAGCGCCCGCAGCCGGCCGCGCTGTACGGTGTAGTCCACCTTGTTCGATCGGTCCATGTCCACCATGGTCCGGGCTGTCACATCCAGAACGGTAAAGACGGTGTAATCGTTGCTCCGGCCCCAATCCGCTCCGATCACGTACTCGTGGCCGGCCTCGGGCCCATCCTTGCGCTCTGCCGTGGCGCATTCCATGAAGCGACGAAATACAGCGCCTTCCCAGTTGACGAACTGGGCGAGAAATTCCTGATTGAACGCGGCCTCCGTCATGTCGAGACGCGCAGCTTCGATCTCTTCCGCCGCAATGTGGGGGTTCGTGCTCGTCGGCATCTGCCAGCTCGCCCAGTCCTCCCGCTCCGGGTCCTGGCCGCGGTCAAAGAACAGCTTGAAATCGTTCATGCCGCGTGGCGTCGAGGTAAACCAGGCTTCGCCGCGATGGTCTGCCAGCGTCGGGCGGATGGCGTTTTCCCAGGCCGTACGCAGCGACCGCACCAGCGCCGCCTCGTCCACGATCACAGTCTTGAAAGCACGACCGCGAACCGTGTCCGATACGTCCGCATCGAGACTGAACCCCGTCACCGATCCGCCACCACGAATCTCTAACCGCATTTCTGCATTGTGCCGCGCTGTGATGACCGGCGCCAGCGCCTCCTGGAGCGCGCGCCATGCTTCCATCTGTAGTTTGTAGGTCGGAGCAAACCAGGCTCCGGGAAAGCCTTCCAGCACGGGCTTTACGATCCGGTCAATACCCAGAACCGTTTTTCCCCACCGCCGGCCGCAACACACGACATTGAAGCGCTTCGCCTCAGCGAGCACCTGGCGCTGTGCCGTATGCGGCGCCGGCAACTCGATTTTCAGTTGTTTCGACATACTACGCCCCACCTCCAGAATGCTACGCCCCACCTCCAGAATGTTTTGGCAATACCCCGCCATTCGCGCCAGGATTCGCCAGAAGCGCGCGCTGGACAGCCGGTGAGGGTTTCGTCCTGCCACTGCCTCAGGCGAGCAGCAAGGGCAGCAGGCGCGCCGCCTCAGGGGTGTTTAGCGAGTCCGGCGAACGATCTTTGCCACTGTCGAACCAAACCAGCGCCGGCCGGCGGTGCGCGTTGGCACGCCGTCTGCATTCAGCGCCGCGGCAATCGCATCGAAGGTCTGCCCCGCCGCCCTCTGTGTCCTGATGCCCTCAATGATCGCCTGTTCACCAGGGCGGTCACCATAGGGCTTCCGGCCCTCACAGCGCCCCGCTGTAGCCTTCATGCGCCTGCGCGCCGCCCGGAGCTTGAGCACCACCATGGTTCGGTCGTACTGCGCGATCGCGCCCATCATCTGGCGGAACAGCACGCGCCCCGGATCGGAGTCCAGATCAGGCTCAGCCGCCGAGATCAGCGTAACGCCGCGCTGCTTCAGGTCGCGAAGAATGTACTCCTGAATGAACAGTTCGCGCGCCAGGCGGTCAAGTCGCTCGATCAGGATGGTTCGCACGCCGTTCAATTCCTGAACCATCTTCGACCACGCCGGCCGATTTTCCCACTCAGTAGCGCCGCACACCGCGCGCTCCTCAAACCAACTCACGATTCTGATGCCATTCGCTTCAGCGTAACGCTCAATGGCCGCCCGCTGGCGCGGAAACCCGTCGCCGTCCAACTGACCGCGGCCGGAAACCCGGATGTAGCCGAAGGCTTCAATGATCGGAGCTTTCTTCATGACTCGATTATGAGGCAATTCGGGCTATCTTTCAAGCCTTTTCTGTAGAAAAAGCTAAATATCTTTGGTTTCAGTAGGCGCTGCCAGTTGCGCCCTGGGCGCCACCGGCAGGATGACTGCCTTGTCCACGTAGTGAACCTCGATATGCTGCACAGTCGGGCTGCGCTCCTCAAGCTGGCCATCCAGTTTTCCCAGCAGTTCCAGGATGCCGCGCACTTCGCGTATCGCCTTCAGGGCAGTCTCAAGCTGTCCGGCGGCCTCAGCCTTTCCCAGAATCCCCAAGGCACGCGCGTGAAGGCGCCGGGCCTCTTCCATGAGGTTTTCGCCCATCTCGGTTTCGCGGGCCTCTTTGGCGTGGGCAATCGTTACAGGCAGATGGCGCTGACGATGGCGAAACAGCGAACCTATAGATACCGAAAAATGTTCCACTACATTTCGCAACGAATCGGAACGGAGCAGGGCTGTATCGATCTCGGTTCGTTTGGGATGTCCGCAGATTGTGCAGGTTCGTGGCATGGGTTTCGTTTCCTCGGCTCCTCACCGGGCTAGACATGAAACAGACAGTGTGGTATGAAATAAGGCCGACATGAAATCGGCATTGCTGCTGTTGCTCGGGGCTTGGTTTTCCAACATCACGACCACAGATTACGTGGACAGCATCGAGCCCCTTCTCGGTGCCAACCGAGACACCTATCTCGCCGGCCCGCGCACGCCAGACCGCCAGCAGGCCGCGCTTCAATACTTCGATGAAAAGTGGGCTTGGCTACGGTCCTCACAGGCTTGCGGCAGCAAGCTGCTCGGGAGTGCCGGTACCGCCTGCATCGCGGACCGCTCCCGGAGCGGCCAATGGCCTTGGGAACAGTACTACCGAGACCCGATCGTTACCGGGCACTTCTAAGCAGCCCGAATCCGCCCGTCCCGGAACATTCTCTGGAACACCGCCGTGCTGGCAGTAACGTCGTTCGGGGAACTACCCGGCGCTTGGTGGAAGTGGTACTGCGGGCTGTTGTTGTTTGTGGTCGAAAGTGCCTGTTCGATTCGACCCGTCTGCCGCTCGGTATAGATCGACTCACCACCGTGTACCAGCGACATCTGGGTCTTGGGAACCAGGCCGCCCTGGTCGAAGGAGGATGCAAACGCTGCCACTGCCGCAAACACGCCGGCGGCTTCGGCCGCAGCGATCGCCGGATTGAAGAAGCCGCCGATACCACTCAGTGTCACGTTTTTGTAAGTGGCAGCGGCGGACTCGTACGCCTGCCCGAGCACCTGCTTCTGCCCGGTGATCTTCTGGATCGCGGCGGCGATGAGCATCCGGGTGAGCATCCGCTCGGTGTTCATGATCGCCTGGTCTGCCATGTGGCGGAATGATTCCGTCATGGCGGCGCCAAAACTCTTCTGCTTCGTGAGCACCGCATCGAAGCCCGCGCTGAAGGCGTTCATGATTCCTTGGGCACCCATCTTCGCGATCTGAGTACCCGTCAACGTGGCTTTCAGTGTTTCAATGTTAAATTTCGTCAGGGCAGAGGCATGGGCATCAATCACTGCATCGTATTCAGCTTTGGCTTTAGCAATGTCCTCTTTGTTCCCGCCAGCCTGAGCACCAACAAGTTTGGCCCGCGCGGCGGCCTCATCAACCGCGTACTGCGCAGCCTCGATATCCTTCAACTGCTGGATCTTCTCTTTGGTCGTGATGCGCCCGAGTGACGCCAGTGCCTCGACTTCCGTACGCTGTATGTCAAACGTTCGCTTGGCGTCCGCAACCTGCGCGGCAGCCGCGATCTCCCTGGCCTTGGTCTCCTCTTCGAGGTCCTTGCCCAGCTTCTCTAGGGACTTTGCCTGCATCTCATCAATGAGCTTTTTGGAGTTCTCGTACATCTTGAACTGGAGTTCTGACCCCAGTTTTTGCGCTTCTTCCTGGCGCTTCCATGACTCCTGATCGATCTTGCCAAGATCCTCCCCGTGCTTGATCTGCGCGTCCTTGATCTTGGCATCGGCCTCAATCCTGGCAGCTATGACATTTCCGCCTTCAACACGAACCTGCGCCACGTGAGCGTTGGCTTGCTCGATTTCGAGGTCCCTCCGGTCGTTGGCAGCGCCACGTTGCAGCAGTTCCTCTTCGGCGAAGCTGATGCGGTCTTGCTCCATCATGCGGCGCGCATCTGCCTCCCGTGCCGCAATCATGGCCATGCCTGTCTTTTGGGCGGCCTCCAAACGCGCGGCGGCGTTCTCGCGCGCCTGTTTGATGAGGTCACCATGTTCCTCAATCTGACCAACGTTACGGGCGCCACCGGCCTCGACTACGGCCAATCTTGCCTTCTCGTATTCCTTTTTGGCGTCCTCCAGGAGTAGTCTGGTCTGTTCACGTTCGGGATGCTGGGTTAACCATGCAGTAACTGCCGCACTAGCAATACCGCTGGCGGGCCCACCCCCCAAATTGGCTGCGCCCATTAGAACGTTTGCCTGTTCATCTAGGGCACGAAGCTCCCTTGAGAGTTGAATTACTTCCTGGTGCTTCTCAAACTGTTTCCTGAGCGCTTCGGCCAAGTCTTCATCGCGCAACCGCGCCTCTGCTGCAACTTTCGCCGATCCTGATTTTCCCTCGACAGCCTTCGCTTTCTCGACAGCTTTGTCGGCGTGCTCCATTGCCTTTTCCAATTCGTTAGTGAACCGGATCGTTTCCTCGAAATTCTTTTTGGCCTCCTCTCCCCACCCGCGAAGTTTGTCGATGCCCTTCTGGAGCGCCTCTGGGATTTCGCTGAGAATCCTGCCCATCTCGATGGCCATCAATGGCGCGAAGGCGGCGGCCATGACCGGCGCCACCATCTCCAGGCTACCGACATAGTTCCGCACCATGCGCGGCATTTTTACGCCGATGACATCGCCCATGAGGTGCATTCCCATTTCGGATTTATGCACCTCGTCAGTCAGGCCACGGTGACCACCCTTGAGTGCTGCTAGTTGCGCCTCCAGGCTCACGATCTTGGCCTGAAGTCCAGTCATCTGCGCCTGCAATTGAGCCAAGGCTGCGGCGGAATCGGCACCGGCATCCTCGAATGCAGCCTTGATTCGGGTGGTGCCCTGCTCGACAATCGCGGCGGCCTGGGGCATTCCCGAGGAAATACCCGTGAGATCAACCTTTGTCGAAATCGCCAATGGGTCCATTTTGGTCAAATCTCCCCGGGCGTGGTTTCTGCCCCTTCGATGACTCGCACGTTTTCCGCATGGCGCCCATGATGGTCCACCACGATTTCAAACTGCACAGTGGCGCCAACGGGCAAATGGCGGTAACCATCCATACCGACGATATTTTTGTGGTGCACAAAAATGTTTAGGAGACCTCCGAAGTCACCCTCGTACACAATGAAGCCGAAACCCCTATCAAAATCTCTTACTCTTCCGAACATACGCTCACGTCCTTTTCTCGTTCGCCCGCCCGGATTTCTTCGCCGCTGGCGGCCTGTTTGACTGTCCTGATGAGCAGGTCTGCACAATTGACCAAAGCCTTGGCGAACTTTACCGCGTTCTCTGGCGTCAACTTGAACACCGGTTGGAGTTTGCCGTCGACCTCAACCAGTTCGGCATAGAAGTCGAAGTCGCGAGCACTGAGCTGGATGAGACGTTTGCACGTCTCGCAGTTACCCTTCCCTGATTCCATTTGGTTAAATACCTCCCATGCGAGCCCACCCGTTATCGCATCGCGGGCCTGGGGCCGTCGCTTACTACCACCCGCCGCCACGGCGCCGCCTTTTGCGATTCCCTCGCGGCACGTTGCTCCAACTGCCGTAATGCGGAGCCACGTGCGCAATTACATCGCGTAGCCCCATTTGGACCCACCACCCAATACTCTCCGCCGCAGCTCGCGCAACCGGCCGGCAGCGCCTGGGCGGTCCGCGTTTCGCTGGCCAGGCTGACCAGATCGGCCACCTTTGGCGCCGCGGTACGGGTCTCAAGCCAGCGGTCAATCATGGCTCTCGCGTGCTGGTGATCTTTCGCCAGACAATGCAGCCGTTCCACCAGCAACCGCCGCACCTCGGCATCCACAGGGAAGAAATCGAGCCCACTACACAGCCGAATCAGACCCGTGCAACTGCTGCAATTACTTTTCCCCGGTTCCATTTCCAAGCCCCCCCCATTCCCGATCGATCTCTTCCTGCCGGCGCTCTCCCCTCGTCTGGACTGCCTTTACTGGCGGCCAGTCGCCGGCCCAGCCGTCGCGACTTCCCTGAAAGAGCCAGCCGGCCAGTTTCTGCACCACCGCCCTGGCAACTTGGTCTGAGGCCCGATAGCGATTGATGCAGGCGAATACGGCCGCTTCCTGGGACTTTGTGACCACGGAAAGCCACGCGCGTCCTGCTGCATCCTTCTCGACCTTCAGGGGCCAAATCGACCAGGCTTCCTCGAAGCGTTCGCTTGGGGGATCATTGGCCACCAAATCAGCCGCTTCCGGCATGACGCACACGCGCCGCTTTTCTGTGTCTGTATCTGCTCTGCTCTGTATCTGTATCTGCTCTGTGTCTGGGGGCGTTACTGAAACGTTTCCGCGGTGTTTCTCGCGGTGTTTCCGGACACGTTTCGTTGAATCATCTGAAACGTACTGATGCTGATCCCAGTCGTGCATCCGATAGTTGCCGTCCGGCGTGACATCGATCAATCTCCGTTCGACCAAATCATCACGCCACTGTTCCGCTTGCCGCGTACCACACCGCAAGCGAAACGCAATCACGTCCACCGGGGGAAGGATTCCATCGGTGATCCTGGCCAAACAGAGGCAGTTCACCCATGCCTTGAAGACGCTCCCAGGCAGGGCCTGGACCTTTGCATTGTCCAGCGTGCCCACATAAAGTCTCAGCCACTCCATATGCACCACCTCTCTTCCACTCACCAAGGAAAGGGGGCGCGCACCGCTGGCCGGCAGTGCGCGCCAATTCTCAGAACCGGAGGTGGGTGGGGAGACGGTTCCGAGAAAGACTGAATCGGGGCGCCTTCAGACGCCCCATTTGACCCGGATTTGACCCGAGTTGCAGGCGATTCGCGCCAGCGCACTGAAAACACAAGCAATCACGGTGTTCAAGCCAAGGTCTGCAAAACCTTTATTCGTCGGTTCAATTCCGACCCGCGCCTCCAAAGTCTTCAACACTTTCCATTGATTCTACGTGAGTTCCTGCCTTGCGCTCGCTTGCCGAAGATAAGGCGAAACTTGCCGTGGCATTCGGACTGGATTCGGACTAAACTATAGTTCCATGGCCCAAGTGGTAAACAGCTAACTGCATTGTCCGCACTGTCAAGCCGCGATTACAGTCCAAGAATTGAAGGTTCTGTGGTCTCAATACTGCAACAACCGACGCCGAACGGCTACACCGGCTCCCGCGACCGTCAAAGCGGAGGGCCATTCCCGTGCGTTCCTGATCGCGACGCTGACACGTTGGCGTGCTGACAAAGGAACAGCCGATCCCCAGCGCTCAATTGCGAATCGAAGTACAGCACAACTTGAGCGGATGTATGGCCTGATCGAGCGTGGAGCCGATAGCTACCGCGTCGGTAGAAGATGGAAAGCGGGCAATCGCTGAACGGTTCCCACGTCCGACTCTGCTTTCTTCGGTAGCTGCCAGCCACAACCCAAATATCCGAAGATGGGTATGTGCTTGACTCAGGTAGCCCCAATATGTAGTGTGGGGGAATGGAGGAGTATCCGCGGAACTTGACGGAGTTTGAGGCTCTGTTTGACACCGAGGAAGCATGCCGAGCGTACCTGGGCCGCCTGCGCTGGCCTGACGGTTTCCGATGTCCGCGCTGTGGAGGTGGGAAGTCTTGGCCAGTCCGGGGCGTGTTGCTACAGTGCGTCGGCTGTGGACACCAAACCTCGGTGACAGCGGGGACTATTTTTCAGGATACGCGCACCTCTTTGAAGTTGTGGTTTCACGCCATGTGGTGGGTGACTACCCAGAAGAATGGGGCCAGCGCTTTGGGCCTCCAGCGTGTGTTGGGCCTGAGGCAGTACCAGACCGCCTGGACTTGGCTGCACAAATTGCGTAGCGCCATGGTCAGGCCAGGCGGGGACCTACTGAGCGGAAGGGTGGAGGTTGATGAGACCTATCTGGGTGGATTAGAAGAAGGTCTGCGCGGTCGGTTGGTGGAGAAGAAGGCCCTGATTGTCATTGCCGCTCAAGAGGATGGGAAGGGCATCGGGCGCATCCGTCTGCGGCAGATACCGGACGCCTCCGCCGAGAGCCTGCACGCCTTTGTGTGCGAATCCATCCAGCCGGGCAGCGTCGTCCATACCGATGGCTGGAAGGGCTACTCCGGCTTGAACGCGAAAGGCTACCTCCACGAGGTGACGATCCTCAAGGGCAAGAAGGAGACGGCTTCGGAGCTACTGCCGCGGGTCCACCGCATCGTCGCGCTTCTCAAGCGATGGTTGATGGGAACCCACCAGGGCGCGGTGAGCCATAAGCATCTCGGCTACTACCTGGATGAGTTCACCTTCCGGTTCAACCGGCGGAAATCCAAAAGTCGGGGCAAGCTATTCTTCCGCTTGGCGCAGCAGGCCGTGGCCGTCGCGCCCGCGCCTTACGACGAGATCGTTCAGCAGATCGGTCGGGTGGCCCAAAAAGCAAAACCACAATCTGTAGGGCCTACCTGAGTGAAGCACATACCCATCAAACTTCAATTCGATACTGCCGAACAGCCAGAGTCGGATTCTTCTAACAGCATTGATAACGACCGTGACGATCGGCGCTTGTTGTTGTCTTGCCAGCGGAATGGACAACCCAGGCCCGATCAAGGTTGAGATCAGGAAAGAAAACGGGCAATTCCGGCTCTACCGCGGCGGCCAGCCCTACTTCATCAAGGGCGCCGTTTATCAGGGAGACCCGAACGGCAAGTTTCCGATGAAGGACCTCGCGGCGCGCGGCGCCAACTCCGCTCGCTGTTGCTTTCCAGCGAGTGGGAAGATTCTTGACGAGGCGCAACGGCTGGGAATGACCGTTCTGATGAATCTCCCCATGCGCATGGAATCAGTACACAAGTTCAACTACGGCGACCCCGAGGCCGTGCGTGGCCAGTTCGAAGAAGTGAAGAAACTGGTCATGGAATTCAAGGACCATCCCGCGGTGCTGATGTGGCGCTGAACCGACTGCCGAGCGAACTGGGAAAGGAGCGGCACTGGCGGACACGAGGGGACCCGTTTCAGGGAGTGTGGGACCAGGTGCGGCAACAGATCGAGGAGAGCCCCGGACTGGAAGCCAAGACGCTGTTCGAGTGGTTGCAGCGGGAACATCCCGGTCGTTTCAGTGACGGGCAGATCCGGACGCTGCAGCGGCGGATCAAGATTTGGCGGGTAACGGAAGGTCCGGCGCAGGAAGTGTACTTCGGGCAGAAGCACGAGCCGGGGAAGTTGTGTGCGTCGGACTTCACGCACATGACGGAACTGGGAATCACGATCCAGGGGCAGACGTTCGCGCACCTCGTGTACCACTTCGTGTTGACGTACTCGAACTGGGAAGATGGCACGATCTGCTATTCCGAAAGCCTGGAGAGCCTGACCGAAGGATGGCAGAACGCGGTCTGGGAGTTGGGGCCGTACCGGTCGGGCACCGCACCGACAGCTTGTCGAGCGCGGTGAACAACATGAGCAACCTGGAAGAGTTCAACCGGCGCTACGAAGCGGTGATGAAGTATTACGGGGTGAAGCCGCAGCACACCAATCCGACAAGCGCTGCTGTTGCGGGGGAGCCGCGATTTTGGCAGTGAAACGGAATACGCGCAGTTCCTGAAGGCTCTGCTGGCGCAGCGGAATGGCAGAGATTCGCTTCCGGGGTGAAGCCCGGGTCCAGCGTCTCTGGCAGCGATTTCAGGCGACAGAAAATCACTGAGTTTCCATCCCTGTGCTTCGAATGTCTCTTAATGGAGTACAAACGGAGTACCCGGCGTTCGGAGCAATCGTGCCCGGGAATGTGCTGCGATCAGGGATTCTAATCACCGCCCGCTATGCCGCTGCAACCATGTGGTGGGGATCGATCACGAACTTCCTCGCCGCGCCCCGATCGAAATCCTTATATCCTTGTGGGCCTTCGTCCAAGGAAATCAGCGTTACGTTCACCGCCTTCGCAATCTGAATCTTATCGTGCAAAATGGCCTGCATCAGTTGGCGATGGTAGCGCATTACCGGGCACTGTCCGGTTGCGAAGGTGTGGGACTTGGCCCAGCCCAGTCCGATGCGAATGCTCAGATTCCCAGTCTTGGCGGCCTGGTCCACTCCTCCCGGGTCGTCGGTGACGTACAGACCCGGAATGCCGATTCCGCCTCCTGCGCGCGTAACCGTCATCAACGCGTTGAGCACGGTGGCAGGCTGCTCCACGCCCGCATCGCGTCCGTGGCCGCGAGCCTCAAACCCAACGCAATCCACCGCGCAGTCCACTTCAGGCGCGCCCAGGATCTGGTCGATCTGGTCGGCCAGCGACGCATCATTCTTGAGATCGATCGTTTCGCAGCCGAAGCTGCGCGCCTGCTGGAGCCGCTCCGGAATCATGTCCCCGACGATCACGACCGCCGCTCCCAATAGGTGGCACGCCGCCGCGCACGCCAGGCCAACCGGCCCTGCTCCCGCAACGTATACCGTCGTTCCTGGCCCTACCCCAGCGGTCACGGCGCCATGGTACCCCGTAGGAAAAATGTCGGAGAGCAGCGTCAGGTCCCGGATCTTCGACATCGCCCAGTCCCGATCTGGAAACCGCAGCAGGTTGAAGTCGGCATAGGGACACATCACGTATTCCGCCTGGCCGCCAACCCAGCCGCCCATATCCACGTAGCCATACGCCGCGCCGGGGCGCGCGGGATTCACGTTCAGGCAGATTCCGGTCCTGCCCTCCTTGCAATTTCGGCATCGTCCGCATGCAATGTTGAACGGCACGGACACCAGGTCTCCGACTTGAATGAATTCCACATCGCGGCCCGCCTCAATTACCTGGCCCGTGATTTCGTGTCCGAGGATGAGGCCCGCAGGAGCCGTGGTTCGGCCGCGCACCATATGCTGATCGCTCCCGCAGATGTTGGTGCAGACGATCTTGAGGATTACGCCGTGCTCGCACTTCCTGTTTCCGAGAGTGAGCTTCGGATAATCGATGGACTGGACCTCCACTATGCCCGGTCCCATGTATGCTATCCCTCGATTCGATGCCATGCGCATGCCCCTCCATAAGGCATTGGTCCGAATGGAATTCGATCAAATCCGGCTATAGAAGTCAAGGAGCATGGTGGCGGCTCTTCAAGTTGCTGAGAAAAGGAACTCTTGGTCCCCTGAGACTCGCGAAGGGGTGAAACCCCGGAATGGGATGTGTCTTGGAAGGTTCTCGAAGCCGCTTGTTTTCCCTTGCCCGGGCGATGTTCTCTCACTGGTTCCCGCGAAGGAACCTCAGGAACTCCCGGTCAGAATTCTTCGGCTCGTCCGTTTGTGCACTCTTTACCGCGGCAGGGCGGCCATCCTGAGTGGCGCAGTGGCGCCGGTCTCTGGGGAAGTCGTCCAGGGGTTTCCAATTCCGGCACCTCGAGCATGACCTTTCCGCGAACGCCGGCTGCGGCTCCGATAACCCGCCGGCGCGATGCACGCCTGCTCCGCTTTACCGGACGCTGGCCAGCCAGTCGAACACCTGCTCCTGCAGGGGCCGCGGGAAACGGCTGAATTCGAGCGGCGTTTCGAGGCGCAACGCGTCCGGTCGGCCCAAGCGCCCGTAGACGCGACGCGCCTGATCCACTTCGCTGCGGACGTCATCGACTCGCGCGTAGCGGTCCAAAGCCGGCGCGACCACCAGCACGGCACGAGGGGCCACGGAAGCCAGGACCTCGTCGAAATCGAGCGGGAGGCGGTCTTCGTGACCCGCAAAGAAGCCGAAACGGGGGATCAGGCCGTGCAGGTGCGAGTATTGCAGGACGCCCTCCACGGCCTTCTCCCCGGTGTGCAGCCGCAACGGATCGAACCCGGCCACCGCCGCCAGCGCTTTGACCCGCCCGTCCACCGCGGCGGTCAGCAGTCCAACCTTGGCTCCGAGAGCGTATCCCACGATGTAGACCCGCTGTGGATCGATGGTTTCGAGCGCCGCCGCCGCGTCGATGGCCGCCCGCGTGTCCGACACCATCTTGCCCATCAGGCTCCAATGCGGATATCGCTGGTAGAATTCGCGCGCATCGCGTACGCGGGAGCCAAAGCCGATCTGGTCGAATGCCAGAACCGCGAAGCCGCGCTTGGTCAGAGAGGCAAAGGCCGGCCTGGTGTCCCGCGAATAGCCGGTGCTGTAGGCGAACGGGTGCAGCCACACCACCAGCGGCAGGCGCTGGCTCGGCGCCGCCGTCTCCGGGTAGTAGAGGTCGGCCTTCAGATCATCGCCGAATGCCAGCGGCACGTATGCCATGCCAGGCGACTTCAACGGGCGCTGGAACAGCAGCGGCAGCCAGCCGTCGCTCGTGAAGATAGATCCTTTCAGCTTTTCGCGTGCCGGGAAGCTGAGTCCCGCCGGCTCTTCGCCCAGGGCCCACTGGATGCGCTCCCGGATACCGGACTTCTTTTCCTCCCACGGGCCCTGGTTGTAATCGCCAGGCGTCCTGCGGGGGTACCGCATGGGGTCGATGGATTCGCCCGAAATTCGTTTCCATTCCTCAAAGGTGTACCCGTTGATCCACGTCTCGCGCTTGGGGAAATGCTTGCGTCCGAACACCGAGTCCAGAAAATCCATGAACTGTTCGATATCCCCGGCGGTGGTGGGGTGCTCGCCGTCGCGCAAATTCAGCCATAGCTTGTCGGCGGCGCCAAGATGCTGATAGACCTTCAACACCGACCGGTAGGCCTGTTCGAAACCGAACGGACCGCCCTCCGACTCCGAAAACGCCGAGTACATGAACAAGCCCCGAGGCGCCACCAGCGCCATCAACAGGTTCTCGTCTACCGGCAGTTTGTCCTCGCGGCCCGCGAAAAACCGCAACCGCGGATGAAACCAATGCGGGAATGACCCGGTGATCTGTTCGAGGCTCTCATTCTCAAACATGTCGCTGGTATAGCGCCACGGGTTGCCTTCGCCGGTGTTTCCACTGGAGGGGATGACGGCCGCGATGCGCTCGTCGAAGGCCGCCGCCAGCAGCGCCTGCTTTCCGTTGCGGGAATGGCCGCTGATGGCGATCTTGCCCTTGGCCACTTCGGGAAGCGTGTACAGGTAGTCCACCGCCCGCATTCCCGCCCAAGCCCACCGCGCGAGGCAGGAAAAATCGTAATCCGGATAGATCTCGATGTACGGATCGGAATCGTCGGCATTCCCGTAGACCGGATCGGTGGCGAAGTAGATGGCCCCGATATAGCCGCGCCGCACGGCTGTGGCCACCCACGGCCTCGTGCGCGGGTGATTCGTCAGAAAAACCGGGAACGGTCCCTTGCCGGGCGGAATCATCAGTTGCACCCGCAGTGTTGCGCGGTGGCCGGGGCCGAATTCCAGGCGCACGTCGCGGACCGTGACGCCGTTTTCGTCGTGGGTGCCCGTCACCACGGCGCGAAGATTGTCCGGCGCCGGGGGCATTTTCCCGTAGAACCATTGCTCGAACAGCGCGCGGATACGCTGCCGTTCCCGCGGCCAGGCCTCGCGCGTGGTGAAGTTGGCTTCGGGAAGCCCGGGGACAGATGGCATGCTTTCGAAATCGGGCGGAAGCTCACCCGTTCGCCGCAGCCATTCTTCCCATGACTTATCCTGTGCGCTGATCCTACCCGTGATCCGCGTACTCGAAGGCGGGAGGATCTTCAGCAGATCGTCAAGCTCTTGCTTGCGGTCGGCGGCCGGCAACGCGGCGGCAAGCACCAGCCAGAAGGTGAATTTCACCATGTGAGGAGTATAGCCCTTCGGTCGAGTGATCGCCGGATTGGCCCCGGCGCGTGGGGCTCGTCGAGAGTGCCCCCCGCGCCTCGCTGGAGCAGTTCATGCGAATCGGCGAGCAGAAGACGCAGCCAACGTCACGGCCTTCGCCTCCCGCCCTTCCGCTGCGCCATCGCGCGAGTGGCCCACGGGCCGGGCGACCTGCCGGAGGCCTAGCTTTATCAACACGCAGTCCGCCACCCGCCTGGCCAACGGCAACACGATTATCTGCTCCCGCGGGGTGACAACCGGAATCGAAAGCTCTGCATACGGCTGAAGAAGGCAGGACCTGAGAGTGGACCAGCGTTCGGATCAAGCACCCCTGCTGTGCCTCCCCGATGGAGCCGCCACTTCTCCCCTGATCTGATGTAGGATCGGAGCGGCGGGCCCTGCCCCAAATCGTGTTGGGAGCCGTTGTGCGACATGGCAGCCGGCCGGAAACGTAGGGGCAGGCGTCCGACGAAGGGAAATCGTCTCATGAGCCTGAAAATCAATATCCGCGAGACCGCGGACGCCGTGATTCTGGACTTGAGCGGCCGCGTCAGCCTTGGTGAATCCCTGGCGGAGTTGCGGGAGTCCATCCGGGAATCACTCGCCGGTGATCGGAAGAACATCCTGTTGAATCTCGCTGACAGTCAGCTACATCGATAGTTCGGGGCTCGGCCAGTTAATCGGCAGCTATGCCACGGTCACCACTAGACTAGAGTTTTGCACATTTACGTCAGTGCCTTCGTCCATTCCACAAAGGGTTGCAGGATTTTCCGGGTGTGTGCATCCAGAGCGGGGTCGCTGA
>Ga0326727_10015144_pt1 | contig 16631 bp, 7 predicted proteins | sample MB2enrmetagenome_FD_207643 | JGI IMG/M metagenome (GOLD analysis project Ga0326727, IMG submission 207643) | Lab enriched peat soil microbial communities from McLean, Ithaca, NY, United States - MB29MY | ecosystem: Environmental > Terrestrial > Soil > Wetlands > Peat | place: USA: New York...
CTCCAATAGGCTCACCGAGACAAAGCCGAGTCATTTCCCCTGTCATCTCACGCCCTCCATGGCCGCCTCGCGTTGAAATTTGGTCCCAGCACATAGTCTGCCAAACACAACTGGCAAATAGCAGCAATCATTGGCATTTTTGAGGGTTTTTTTGGGGTGAATCCAAAAAAGGCAAGCTTGCGCGGAGCCGCAGAGCGCGCAGAGAAGGCCAAGAGTCAACCCGCCCGCGCCTTCGGTTACGGAGCGGCGAGTTGGATTTTACTTTAACGTTAACGTAGATTACTCAGTTTTTGGCGCTTGAATCCTTTAGATCGCCCGCATAACGGGCGAGCGGCTGGCGTTTGCCGATATGTCAAAGAACCCGCCTTCGCCAAAGCTCCGGCGCGGCAGGCAATCCGGCCTGCCGGGGTTCAATGTCCCATATTATGGTGGGACTTACAAGGCCTTTTTGAAGATTTTTTCCGATTGGCCGCAAGAAAGGCGGAAACAACTGGTTGAGGGGAACGGAAGATGTTCAAAGAGAGGAGGTTAGCAGCGGAGGATGCCGGAAAACGCGAAAAGGGAAGAGGTGCTCTCTAAAATGGAAGGGGAATGGCCGGCAGAGGAATCTGAAGGCAGAAAGATTGAGGCCGGAAGATGATTTGACCCCGCCGTACGCCGGGGAGGCGTGCCCGAATTCTCATTGAGAGTGGAAAAACTGGAAGCAAAGCTGATGCAGACAGAGCCATGAGGTTCTATGAAAATTGTCACAATTATATGACTAGCCCTCTGGCTCTCCCTTATCGTGAGCGCTCTTGTTTTTGAGACTAGCGGCGGTATTTTTGAACGACATCATTTAAGCGTGAGCAGTCGAACGAAAAACCCGGGATACTGGGCCAAGATTGCTTCGTGTTCGTTCTGCGGCCACCGCGCCGAAAAAGGACAGAAGTTTGTCGAAGGGCCAGGTGTTTATATCTGCGATGCGTGTGTCGCTCTCTGCGCGAAAGTGCTTTCGAAGCAGATAAAGGAAGTTCCGGAGCGAAAATACGTTCCGACCGATCCGACGAAGTGGCGCGAGATTATTTTGTGTTCGTTTTGCGGCAAGGATCGGGAGGAAGTGCGGGCGCTTTTCTCCAAACCAGGCGTTTGTATCTGCGATGGGTGTATCGCTGTCAGCGCAGAAGCGCTCTCGAGGCAGCCGAAGGACGCTCCGAAGGACGCTCTGCTTCAGTTGCGCGGAATTTTTTGTTCGTTCTGCGGGAATCACCCCGAAAAAGGGCAGAAGGTGGTCGCAGGGCCAGGTGTTTATATCTGCGATGCGTGCGTCGCTCTCGGCGTGGAGGCGATCTCGATCGAGTTGAAACGCAATCCCGAACCGAAGAACGCTCCCGAACCGAAGAAGGCCCCGGTTAAGTTATTTGCTCGGTGTTCGTTTTGCGGCAAGAAATGGGACGAGGTGCGGGCACTTATCGACGGACCAGGCCTGACAGGCCTGACAGGCCTGTATATCTGCGATACTTGTGTCGCTGTCAGCGTGAAGATTATCGCAGGGGAGTGGGAGCGTGCTCCCGGTCCAAAGTCTACCACGTTTGCTCATTTATACCGCCCCAAGGGTTGGTTCAAAACCACTTCATAGCGATAAATCCATTCCCTCATTTAGGCTGGCGAAGCCACCATCATTTATCATGAGCGGTCTCACATTTCCTAGCCTCCTTTCATGCCACTTTCATAAGTATCTGATATTAAACCATTTCGGGGTTTTATCGTTTTGATTGGTGCGACCCCCAGGGTAGGCCCTCTCAAAATCGGGCCAACCCAGGGCTGAATGATCCAATCCCCTTGGGATTGAAGATCGGAGTTCTGGATGGCACCAGCACGTCGTAACCGGCGTTCCAACGAAGACAGCGAAGAACCCTTTGATTTCCTTGGGGATCAGAGGAGTCCGGCAAAGGCACCGAACACGCCGCCGGGAACGCTTTTTCATGTTCACTTCAATGGCGCGTTGGCGGATACTTTTGGGGCTTTGAATACTGCGCCGCCGACAGAGCAACAGCGCGAGGCGATTGCCGCGCGCGGCAATGTGCTGGTCGTGGCCGGGGCCGGGGCGGGTAAAACGCGCACGCTGGTGGATCGCTGCCTGGCCTGGCTGCTGGAGGAACAGAATCACGGGAGCGTGGATGAGGTTCTGATGGTGACGTTCACCCAGGCGGCGGCGGCGGAAATGCGGTTGCGACTGCGGGCGGGCCTTGAAAACGCGCCGGCACCGTCCCCCCGGCTGGCAGAACAACTGGCGCTGCTGGAAACGGCCCACATTTCGACGCTGCACAGTTTTTGTTTTCACCTTGTCGGCGAGCACTTTTATGAACTTGGGCTGGAGCCGCGGTTGACGGTGTTGTCGGATGAGGAAACGCAGGTGCTGGCGCGGCAAACGCTGGACGAGATGCTGGAGGAGGTGTACGGCGCTGAGGCGCCGGCGGAGATGGCCATCCAGCAGTTGATCCAGGCGCAAGGGGGGGATTGGGACCAGCCGGTGCGGAACTTGATTCGCCGTTTGCACAGTTACGCGCAATCGCTGCGCGATCCGGCGGCGTGGTTTGCGGCGCAACAGGCGCGCTTTCAACGGGAGGAGCCGGAGGAATGGCGGGGCTGGCTGATGGAGGAATTGAATCGGTGGCGCGGGACCTGGCTGCCGGCCCTGCAAGGCGAGCCGCCCGCCAACAAAAACGCCGTCCAATGCGCCGCCGCACTGGCGGAACTGCCGCCCAATCCGTCGCGGCGGGAATACGCGGCGGCCCTGGCAAAAATCGGCGAGGCGGACAAGAACTGGCCGAGGCCGAAAGGGCCGTGGCGCGATCCGATCAAGGAGGTTTTCGAGGAAGGGGAATTTCTGCAATCGGTGTGCGCGGAGGGGGCGGTGGACCCGCTGCAGGAGGATTGGAACTGGGTACGGCCGTCGATGCTCGCGTTGCTGGACGCAACGGGGCGATTCGGGCGGGCTTTCGGCCAGGCCAAACGGGCGACGGGCGGAATCGACTTTCACGACCTGGAGCAGTTTGCGCTGCGGTTGCTGTGGGAAAACGGGCAGCCGAGCGCCGTGGCGCGGCAATGGCGTGAGAAACTGCGGCTGATTTTTGTCGATGAATTCCAGGACATCAACGGGGCGCAGGCGGCGATCATCGAGGCGCTGGCGCGGGAGGGAGGCGAGGCCAACCGGTTTCTGGTGGGGGATGTCAAGCAAAGCATTTACCGGTTTCGGCTGGCCGATCCGGGCATTTTTGTGCGCTGCCAGGCGGAGTGGGAGAAGGCGGGATCGGCGGGGCGGGTGGTGACGTTGTCGGATAATTTTCGCAGCGACGAGGGGATAGTTGACTTTGTCAACGCGCTATTTGGGGCGATCATGCGGCCGGAGATCGGGGGCGTGGCCTACGATGAGGGCGCGCGGCTGCGGTTTGGGGGGCGGGAAGGGCGCGGCGCGGCGGCCCGCGATCCGGCGTCGCCGCCGCCGGTGGAACTGCACTTGCGGGCGCCGGGCCGGGGCGGGGAGGAGGAGGGCGATGAAAGCGCGTCGGACGCGGAGAAGGAGGCGCGGATGGTCGGGCGGCGGCTGCGGGAGTTGTGGAAGACGCCGGTGACAGAGGGCGGGCAGACGCGGGCCGCGAAGTGGAGCGACATGGCGATTTTGCTGCGCTCGCCGCGGAACAAGGTTGAAGCGTACGTGAAGGAGTTCAACGGCCTGGGCATCCCGCTGAGCGCGGCGCGCGGCGGCTTCTACGACAGCCTGGAGGTGGGGGATTTGCTGGCGCTGCTGCAAGTGCTGGACAATCCGTTGCAGGATTTGCCGCTTTTGGCGGTGTTGCGCTCGCCGCTGGCGGGGTTGACTTCCGCCGAGCTGGCAGCCATCCGCATCGCGCGGCCGCACGGGCGATTCTGGACGGCGCTGGTGGATTGGCATCGGGAGGAGACGCGGGCTGGAGATAGTATTGACATTGAGCGCGCGCGGGCGCGGGACAAAGCGGGGAGGTTTGTGAGCCGCTACCGGGACTGGCGGCGGCAGGCGCGGCGCGGGGCGGTGTCGCAATGCCTGGAAAGCGTGATCGAGCAGACGCATTACACGGAGCGGCTGCTGGCGCAGGAGCGGGGCGAACAGAAACGCGCCGACGTCGAACGGTTTTTGTACTTGGCGCGGCAATTCGACGCCGGGCGGGGGGAGAGCCTGCCGCGGTTTTTGCGGTTTGTGGAAGCGCAGCAGGAAAGCGAGGCGCAGATCGAGCCGGCGGCGGCGCCGGAAGGGGAGGCGGTGCGATTGATGAGCATACATCAAAGCAAGGGGCTGGAGTTCCCCATTGTGGTGGTGGCGGATTTGGGCAAGAGGTTCAATTTTTCGGACCTGCGGGAGCCGATTATAGTCGATGAGCAATTGGGGCTGTGTCCGCAGATCAAGGTGCCCGACACGCCCCAGCTTTATCCGAGCCTGGCTTATTGGCTGGCCCAGCGGCGGCAGAAGCGGGAGGCGCTGGGGGAGGAGATGCGGCTGCTCTACGTGGCCATGACGCGGGCGATGCACCGGCTGATCCTGGCCGGCACGGCGTCGCAATCGAAGCTGGAGGAGAAATGGCCGGAGCGGGCGAAGCGGGGCCTGGGGATGGCGGAACTTCTAAGGAGCGTCAACTATTTAGATTGGATCGGCCCGTGGCTGGCGGGGCAGGCCTCGCTGGCGGCGTCGGGCCGGAACGCGCTGCTGAGCTGGAGGCTTGAAAGCGAGGCGGCGGCGGCCGAGGGGGTGGCGGCGGAGGCGGCTGCGAGCGTGGCAACGGGACCGGACATCACGCCGGAGATTCGGGACCGGCTGGATTGGCGATACCCGCAGATGGCGGCGACACAACGGCCAGCCAAGTCGTCGGTCTCGGTGTTGCGCCGCGAGATGGCCGGGGAGGGAGAGGAGGAGGCGGCGCCGTATTTTATGTTTGACACTATGCCGTACGCGGGGCGGGGGAAGGGAGGACGGTTGACGGCGGCGGAAATCGGCTCCGCCCACCATCGTTTTTTGGAATTGGTTGCGCTGGAGCGGGCGGGGACGGTCGGGGGCTTGAGGGAGGAAGCCGCCCGCCTGGGCCGGGAGAACAGGCTGAGTTCGGAAGAAATCGGCTGCCTGGATTTCGAGGCGCTGGCGGCTTTCTGGCAATCGTCTGTCGGGGCGGAACTTCTGGCGCGATTGCCGTGGGTGCGGCGGGAACTGCCGTTCACGGCCCGGTTTGGGGTGAAAGAATTGGCGCCGCAGACGGCCATGGGCGGGGAAGAGTTTGTCGTGGTGCAAGGGGTGATCGACCTTGCGGCGATCCTGCCGGAAGAGATCTGGCTGGTGGATTTCAAGACGGACCATTTTCCGGCGGAGCAGTTGCCGGAGAAAATCCAGCTTTACCGGCCGCAACTGGCCTTGTATGGGGAGGCGATCGGGCGGATACATCGGCGTCCGGTCACGCGGCGGTGGCTGCATTTCCTTGCGCATCGGCATACGGCGGACGTGTGAATGGGGCAGCGGCAAAGCGGGGCAAATAGATCAAGCCGGGGCGACGCTTTTTGTCGGGACTTCACGATTTGACCTGGTCTTTGGCCTCCGCGGGTTTTGAGGTTGCGGAAAAGAACTTCTGATACGCGAACGACGCGAGCATCGCGATGATCGCCACGCCGACGAAGGCGCCGATGCGATAGAGCTGGCCCAATTGCGCGAGGTCATGGAAGAACAGTTTCAGCAGCGTAAGGCAGAGCAGAGCCATCGCCGCGTAACGGGCAAAGGAGATTTTTTTCAGGATGCCATAGACCAGCAATCCGAGGGCGAAGAGCGCCCAGGCGATGGAGTAGGTCATGTCGCGAGCGAAGTTGCCGGCAAACTGGAAGGTGAGCGTCGAGCCGGGCAGGCTGAAATAATCGGCGATTTCAATGTTGAGCAACAGGAACGCCAGGACTGCGCCGAGGGCGCCGAGCAGGGCGCGCGCATTTGAGTTGAAAACCAGGTGGCGCGGCGGGGCGAGCAATCGCGCGCCAACAAACAGCGCCACAGTCGCGATGCCGTAGGTGTAAAGATACCAGTTGAAAATGGGAGTTGCGGCGCGGGGGTGGTATTGGAGCACGGCCGGATTGAGGGCAAGGCGGACGAAAGCGGCGATGAGCAGGCCAACGCCAGTCAGCCGCAGGCCGGGATGCGGCACGCGGTGGAAGAGCCAGAGCAAGGCGGCGCCTTCGAGCGCCCAGCCGATGGTCATCCATTGGCGGTCAAACTGGACGGGAAAAATCAGCGTGATGAAGAACAGCGCCACGCCGCCGAACCACGCCACTTGAGACAGGCGCGATTTGTTTTGGGCGGGAATTCTTTTCAGCACCACGAACAGGCTCAGGAGCGCGGGAATGGCAAAGGCGGCGGGCAGCAAACCCATTACTGAATTCGGCCAGGAAACCTTCACAAGGCGGTAAACCAGGAGGAATTGCGCAGGCCCGGCGAGGGCGGCGGCGGCCCACGGCGTGGATGATCGGGCGAATGTTTTCAGGAACACGAACGGAAAGAGGGCGAACACGGCGAAAAAAAGCAGGTACCAGCCCAGCAGCGCCGGCGGCGAAATGAGATGCGGATCGGAAATGTCGAAGCGGTTGAAGTGCCACGCGCATTGGAGGGCGAAAGCGCAGACGAGGCCAGTGAGCGGCATCCAGTCGAGCGCGAGTATCCTGGTCAGGCCGAACAGCAGCGCCAGGAGCAGCAGCGCGAGGCCGAACACCGGCGAGGGATTGGCGAGGGGCAGCCGCAACGTGGCCATGATGAGCAGCAGGAACGGCAGCACGGCGGAACTGGCGGGCAGCAGCGCGGCAGTGGATTCGGGCGCGCCGATGCCGGCTGAAGACGCGAGGCCGGCGTTGAAAGCGCCGGGCATGAGTTTTCGCACCAGCCAAACGCCGGCGGCGGCGAAGAACACCGCAAACGCGCCAAGGAGGAAGAATGAGGCGGGCAAGCCGGTGAGGTCGGCGGGGATTTTGAAAATCAACACGCCGGTCGCGGCGAGGGTGAGGACGAGGACGGCCAGCACGGGCAGCAACGCCGCCGTCAGTGCCGCGAGCGTGACGGCGATCAAATCGACCAGCAGGACAACCGGCCAGACGAGGAAAGAGAGATCCTGGAATTTTAAGATCGGCACCAGCACGAGCAGCAGCGAGAGCGGCGGGAAAAAATGAGCCAATTTCGCCGCCCCGCCGGTGATGAGGCGGCCGCGCCGTTGCAGCCAGGCGGGCAGCGCGGAGTGGAAGAGGGCGAAGATGAGGTAAAAGGCCAGCGCGGAGTTGAGCAGTTCGCCGGTCAGATGCACCGAAGTCCAGATGGCCATCAGTCCGAAGACGGCCAGGCCGGTGATCGGGTGGGCAACGAAGGCCTTATCGTCGAGCCAGACGAGCGCGGCAACAATGATGTCAATAATAAAGACGAAGCTGAAGAGCAAAACGGGCCGATGCGCCAGGGACGGGAAGGTGAAGAAGAAGAGCGTGAAGGCCAGCGCGACGGACGCAAGGCAGAGGTTGGCGCCGGCGAGCCACCAATTGAGTTGCGCGCGGCGCCTGGCCAGGCCGTTGGCCGCGAGAAACAGCGCGTTGAAGCCAAGCAGCACACCGAGCGCGACAAGGATTTTATCGCCCTGGAAGTATCCCCGGGCGACAAAAAATGCGGCCGCCCAGGCCACTTGCATAATGGCCGTTCCCGCGGCAGCGAGAGTGGAGAGGAAATCCCAGCGGCGGTTCAAGGCGACGAGGATCAGGCCGGCATCGAGGAGGGCGATGTAACCGAAGAGGCCCAGGGGATTGTCCTGGCCGGTGGAGAGCAAAAACGGAGTGAGGAATCCGCCTAACATGCCGAGGATGGCGACGACCAGCGCGTTGAGGCGCACGGCGAGGAAAAAAGCCGCGGCGGTAATGAGCGCCATCAGCAGGAAGGTCGGCAACGGTCCGAAAAAGGCAAAGTGGTAGAGCGCGTGGCAGGCAAAGGTGACGGCGTAAAGGATGACGACGCCGGTCGCGCACAACGTCTGCGAAAGGACGGTGAAATCTTTCCGCGACAGGCCCAAGCCGCCGACGAGCAGGGCGAGGCCGGTGAGGAAGCCGATGGCCATGCGCAGTTCGGGCGGGACGAGGTTGTTGTCAAAGGAGTATTTGACGAAAAAGGCGACGCCGAGAAAAAGCGCCAAACCGCCGACCCACGCGAAGCCCTTGACGCCCATGAACTGCTCCCAATTGATGGCGGGCTTGGCGGGCTGAGGAGTTGGGGATTGCGGCGGCCAGGGAGTGGCCGGCGGCTGGGGCCCGATAGCGGGAGTTTCCCAGACCGGCGCGGGCAAGGGGGGCGGTGTTGGAGTTTCGGACCTGGCAACCACGGGCGCGGGGGTGATGACTGGTTGCGGCGCGGGCGCCGCTTTTGGAGGAGCGGCTTCGGACGTGGCCGCGGGGGCGGGCGGAGCTTCCCGTTTGGCCCGGAAGTGCTCGGATTCCAGCCAGCCGACGCGGCGCGAAAGATCGTCGATGCTTTTTTGGGCGTTGACCGCGCGGACGACGAGCCAGACAACAAGAGCGATGGGGATTGCGAGAACCAGCAGAATGATCAATGGCAAGGCGTCCATAATTGTTCCTTTCGGGTGTATCGCTTTTGACGATGTATATGTCTGTCCATTGCGCAAAGCTATCCCAACTTGCGCCGGGAGCGTGAATTGATAAAACTTGGGCGGTCATCAATAATATCAATCTATGAACATCCACCACTTGGAGTTGTTCTATTACGTGGCGCGGTATGGTGGGATCAGCGAGGCGGTGCGCAACATCCCCTACGGCATCCAGCAACCGGCGGTGAGCGGGCAGGTCGCGCAATTGGAGGAAAGCCTGGGCGTCACGCTGTTCCATCGCCGCCCGTTTTCCCTGACGCTGCCGGGCGAGAAACTGTATCGCTTCATCGAGCCATTTTTCGCCGGGCTGGACGGGATGGCGGAAGAATTGAGGGGCGGCGCGACGCACGTGCTGCGCATCGGTTCCTCCGACATCATCGTGCGCGACCATCTGCCGGAAGTCCTGCGGGCGGTGCGGAAGGAATATCCGCGGTTGAGATTCACGTTGCGCTCGGAATACATGCCGGAACTGGAGAGCCTGTTGGAGCGGCAGGAGATCGACGTGGTCGTGGCGCTGATGGAAGGGAAACCGGCGGCGGGGACACATTCGGCGGTGCTGATGGAATTGCCGCTGGTGCTGGTGGTGCCGGCGGAAAGCCCGGTGACACGCGCCGAGCAGTTGTGGAAGCGGGACAAGATCGAGGAGCCGCTGATCTGCCTGCCGGCGACGGAAGTTCTTTGCAAGAATTTTCAGCAGGGGCTGGCGCGGCTGGGCGTCGATTGGTTTCCGCGGCTTGAGATCAACTCCACAGACAGCATCGAGGCCTACGTCGCCGGCGGCTTTGGCATCGGGCTGACGGTGGCGATCCCGAAGGCCATAATGTCTCCCAAAGTGCGGCCGTTGGAGTTGCCCGGGTTTGCGCCGGTGATTCTGGGGGCGTTGTGGCGGGGCAAGCCATCCCCGCCGCTGCGCAGACTTCTGGACGAAATGCAGGCCGGGGCGCGGCGCATGAAGGAATGTTAATTGCGAATGGAGTGAAGACATTGAATGAAAACAGGGCCGGGGCGAAGGGCTAAGTTTGATGAGAAGACAAAAAGCGGGGCATCAATGTCGATATGTGAATTATGAACAACGAGCCGCGAATCGAACTCACGAGGACAGACATCACCAAGCTGGCGGTGGACGCGATTGTCAATGCCGCGAACACAACGCTGTTGGGCGGAGGGGGCGTGGATGGCGCGATCCATCGGGCGGCCGGACCGGAGTTGCTGGCTGAGTGCCGCGGGCTTGGAGGTTGTCCGACTGGACAGGCGAAGTTTACCAAGGGCCATCGCCTGCCGGCCCGGTTTGTCATCCACACGGTCGGTCCGGTTTGGGGCGGTGGAAAGCGCGGAGAGCCGGAGTTGCTCGCCTCGTGCTATCGCGCGTGCTTCGACCTGGCCGGCGCCAACGCAGTGAGGACGCTTGCGTTTCCCGCCATCAGTTGCGGGGTCTATGGATACCCGATTCCGGATGCGGCGCGCATTGCGATTCGGGAAACACGAGCCGCACTGAATCGCGCGGCGGAAATCGAACGCGTCGTATTCTCGTGCTTTACCCAGGAAGTGTTTGCCGCGTACGAACGCGCTCTTCTCCTATGAAGGCACTGATTCCACCCCGACGATGCGGCGAACGCAATTGCGGAAATGAAGCGCGCCGGTGTTCACGTTTTGGGAGGTGATTTTTTACGGCTTCATTCATGAGCCGCTAGGGGGATGGCCTTTGACGTCTTTCAAGTAATCATGCAACGCGGGAAGCTCCCGGGCTGGGACCAGTTCATCCCATTGCGTCAACGGCGTGATTTGCGGGACCGGCGTGCCGGTTCGGAAGCGCAGTGTGACGATTTGCTGCGGCCTGACGGAGAATTGGTACGTCGGCGCGCCGTCCAGTATCTGTGGGCGCGCGCCGGTCAGGTCGGTCAACGTGGCGGATTGATGCGGCAGGTTCAACGTGACGTCGGCCGAACCGGGTTGGCCAAGTGATTCAACCAGGCGCATCTCGATGTCCGGGCCGTCCCGGCGCAACGCTTCAAGAATGACGTTGTCGGAGGTTTGGACGAAGGACTTTGGCTTCATGGCGTGGCAGTGGGCGGCGACCGTGACGGGACAATTGTATTCCCAAGCCAGTTGCGGCACACGGGCGGCGGACCAATGGGAGTCGTGCGCGAAGAGCGCGTATTCGAAGTGATGCGGACCTTTGCCGCTCAACCAGGCATTGGGGTAGCCGTAGTACTTGTCGGTGGCGTTGAAAAGGTAAATCACCGGAGTGTTGGAGTTGATTTCGCGTCCGGACAAACCGCGATCCAGCAGCGCCACTCCGCCTTGGCCCGGCGAAGCGTAATCGGTCCAGCCCACGGCGGGCACGATGCCCGAGACGACGCCGTCATCGCGCGAGAAACCAAAGGGGATGCCGCGGCGGATTTCCGCCGGAACCCGGGCGAGCGGGAATTCCGCGACAACGACGGTCAGATTTGGGATGTCGTTCAAATCGGTTTCAAATTCAATGCGCGGATGATTCTTGAAGAATCGGGTCACGCGTTTCAACACGCCGCCGCCGAAAAACTCCCCCTGCGAATTGACCGTGATGGCCAGCGGACCTTCGGTCGCGGTGACGGTTGTCCTGAAATCACTCGCAGTGCCGAGGCGGGGACGTTTTGGGCGCGCATCGGTGAAATCGCCGGGATCGCCGTCGCCGGTGTGTTTTTCCGCCACGATCACATTGGCCGGCCCGCCGAGCATTTCGCGTCCGGAGGGCTTGGACTTCAAACTAACCAGCGCGCCCGTGACCGGATCCACTCTGGCCGAATAGAACCGGGTTTCGATTGTCTTGGGCAGGGGGATGCTCTTCGGAGAGGGGGCGGCTCGGGATTTAACTTTTGCCCCGGCCACCCCTGTCGCCGGAACGGCCAGTTGAACGAGCGTCGTGCCGTCGCCGGCGGATTCGCAGCTCACACCGGAGAGGCTTGTGTTGGCGGGTAATCGCAAACGCAGCGGATCGGTGCGCGGCCAGTTTGCGGGGTTAAAAAGCGAGACCGCCGGGCCCTCGCCGGCCAATTGACGCGCGGCCGCGTCAAGCACGAGGGCGCTTTGTTTCTCCACCCACTCGAACCGGTCACTGGCGTCCCAGGAGGTTTGGTCCTCAAAGACCATTCCGCCCGCCGAACCCCAGAGTGTGTTGCGGTCCATGTTAAGGAGCATCTGCAACCAGGCGCAATAGAGCGGCTGCACGGGATAATCGAAGCCGGCCATAAGGCTCGCGATGGTGGCCAGCATCTCGGCGGATTCAAGCGCGTGCTCGTCGCGGCGGTACCAGGTTTTGACCCGCGGGTTTTCAATCCAGAACGAGTCGAACGTGTAGCTGGTGGCCGCCGGCACCGTCGGCAGTTGGATCCGGCCCGACTTCACGCCGGGCAGGAGCGCGTCAACAAACGCTGAAAGCCCGGTGTAACGAATGTCGCAATCGGGACGGAACATTTTCCACTGCTGGAGAAATTCGGAGGGGTTCTGGCGCCGCGCCGGGGCGAGCGAGTAATCGCCCTGCCCCCCCAGGATCAAAACAGGCGCGCCCGCGGGCGTGGCGGCGAGCTTGGACGAAATGGCCTTGGCGGTCTTGAGCAACTGCTCCTGACTCAACGGCTCCGATGCGGCGTAAGCGCCGTCGAGGTCGTCCGCATAGTGGCCGGGCGCCAGCGTGAGGATGCGCGAGCCGTCGGGCGCCGTGGACCAGAAAACGGTCTTGCCCGAACGGTTGCCGCGCGTATAGACGAGGGCTTGGAGGCCAAGCTGGTCGCAGAGTTGCGGCAACTGCGCGTTCATGCCGCAGATATCAATGGCCCAGCAATAACGGGGCCGGGCGCCCATCACTTGTTGCTGCCAGCGCAGACCCTCGAGTCCCATCCTGGCCAGCGCCTCGCCGCCGGAGAGGTTGATCGTCGGTTCCAGGAAGAAGGCGTTGACCAGTTCCACGCGGCCTTCGGCCACGCGCTCTTTCAACTCGGCGAAGCGTTCGGGTTGAAAGTTCCGGATGGCGATCATGTTGTTGCATTCGGACATGACGAAGCTATAGTTGACATCGTCACGAACGCGGTCCAGGTGGTCGAGGTAGGAGTTGGCGCAATAGTTCCGCTCGACCGACCAATTGGCCAGCCAGCCGCAACTGGCCGGATGAAAATTGGGCACAATGAAGACACGGGCCGGCAGAGGGACGGCGGCGGGCTGCGCGAGGGCAAGAGTCTGGGCAAGCCCCAGCGCGAGCAGGCGGAGGATTCCACTCCGCGAAGCCGCGCCGGCGAACCGGAGAGTCACGGATGTTGATTTCATGTTGAGGATATGCGGGGAGTTTCGCGGCTAACGCAACGAAAATCGCCGGGGCGCCGGACAAAATCCCTCGTCGCCTTCTTTCGTCAAAATATATTGGGCAACCCAAAAAATAATTGTTGCAGTAACCAACGGGGTATGTTAAACGTCTTACAAGTTCGATGAAAACTTGCTTAAACATAGGAGCCATGAGTTGGCGGACGATGCGAGTCCCGATGGTTATCGGGACGCGTCGTAGCCGGCATAACCAGGGCTATGTGTTTGGCCTTGGACTATCCTCGGCGCCTATTGGACAGCAAACCAAGGGCAATCTGGATAGACTGGCGGTAAGCAGGTAAAGAATCGATACAGACTTTGTCAAACCCTGCTTACGAATGTAGGCGGGGTTTTTTGTTTTCCCGCAAGTGACAATGTGAAAGAGAATTAACGAAAGGCGAATAGACTGTGAGTATAACTGACGCGACATCCAGGTGATGTCTTTTGGCGACAGATTGAAAATGGCGAGGACGAGCAGAGAGGCCTCACCGGTGGAGTGTGCTCACGACCAGAAGTTAGAGTTACCAGGACGAACGAAACGATTTTTGAATTTACAATATAAAGGCTTTGCAGGAGGTGTGCCTCCAAACACCGAAAGAGCCGCCGTGAAACCGCGGGTTGGTATCGCAAGATAGCAAGAGGTGTTTGTTCTTTGTTGAAATAGCACGGGCCGGGAGGCCAACGAGCTTCCCGGCCCCTTTAATTTCCAGTGCGGCCGGCGGGCAGCGGCGAGCGGGGGCCCGCAACCTCAACAGTTTCCCCGATCCGTGGCGGCACGAAAGGCAAATGCGCCAAGCGGCGCCAGTCGAAAAACAACCAAACCATCCCGTCGGACTCAAGCGGTTCGCCGAAGTGAAACGCGACGGAGCGCGGCGCTCCTCCTGGGCTGACTTCCAGAATCTCGGCTACGAACCCTTTGCCTGTCACACGGTCGCCTGTTTTCCAGACCCTTTCGCCAAAGAGGAAGTCGTTGACCGCTTTGCAGACGTAGCATGGATGGATAGGTCCGACGGCAGGGCAGGTGAACAGGTCAGATTTTTTTGCCTTGAGGATCAGAGTGGAAGCATCCGGCCGGCTCACGTCAAAGGGGATGCTGCCCGGGACCAGGATTCGCATGGATCTCGGCAGGGGTTTTCCGCGATAGGCGCGATCAAACGGGACGAAGGCGGACATTACGGTTGGATCGTTTATCACCACCACATCCCGCCCGCCAATTTCCCGCGGACATGCGAAATCACAGGCGAGCGCCGCCCTCACCGGAATGGAAGGGCTTGCCCGCGCCAAGACGATTCTGCACCCCAGCGCCCCGGCGACGTGCGCGGCCACCAACCAGACCGCGACGCACCAGGACATCGCCCGAAGCAGTCCGGGCATGGCCGCGCGTTCCCGCGGGGCGGCGAAACCAACGAGAAATGAGGCAATCATCCCAAAAGCGCCAACCGCGACAAACCCCAGGTTCTTGGTAAGCGGCGCGACCGTGGCCGCGGGCACCAGGGCCAGCAGCATCATCACAGCCCAGAATCGAGCCGTTGCATCCCGGCGCACGACTGGCAGAAAGACCACCGCGCAGATCAGACTGAAACCGGCGAATAGAAGCGCCAAAATCGTTTGCCACTTTGCGTTTAGCGCCATTGTCAATTCAGGCGGAATACCGGTCAGTTGTCCGCCGAGCAGCCCAATTACCCTTGGGACAAGGTCTTTCAGGAACAGGAATGGCGCGTAGCCCGGGTCAACGTACCCAGGGAAGTTCCTCACACCAAAACCGCAGCCGACATAAACCGCGCGCCAGCCGATCACCACGACTGCGGCGGGCAATAGACTGGTGAAACGCGCTCGCCACCCGCCTGGGTCGAGAACTAGCGCGTAGGCCATCAGAAAGGCGAGTGTTGACGCGCCGCCCTCGTCGGCCAGGAGCGAAAGCAGCAGGCACAAAACGGAAAGCCACATCCACGCGATGGATTTGCCTGTTCGCCACCGAAGGTGGGCGCGCAAACACAGCAGCCCAAAAACAAGCGATATGATAAAGCCGCGGTTTGCCACGTACATCACAGGGACATAAGTGTTTTTGTCCAGCAACCACAAGCAGGCCGCCAAACCCGCCGCGCAAACGCCCGCCTGCATTTTAAGTTGGACGCTGCCCCCGGCGGATTTTTCCCGGAGATCGCAGCCGCCGGCGGAGACCGCTATCTTGCGGTAAAGCGTTGCCGCCAGAAAAACCGCCGCGGCGTACCAGGCGATATTCTGCGCGTGCATCAGCGCGGGCGAGTTGGGATACAGCCGGTAATCCAGCCAGTGAGTGAACGCCGTCAAGGGCCGACACAACGCGGCCGTCCAGCCTTCCGACGCCCACCACGGCGCGATGCCGTAGTCTCTGGCCCGCGTCGCCGCTTCCTTTCCGCGGACATAGCCGAACAAATTGACGAGGACCGTGCCCAATGTGCCCGAGTTTGCCGCCACAAACCCTGTGTCCATGGCGCGTGGTGGCAATTGAGCAGGCGTAAACTGGTTCAGTCGCTGGACAAGGTCATCGCCCAGGAGTCCCACTGGCAAGGCGGGCAGCATCAAAATGATCGCAGCCAGCGCCAGCACGAATGGGAGCCGCCGATGTTCTAAAAGACATCGGGCTGTGGCCGTCATTTTTGCCATTCTGTTGGTCATTGCGCCAGGACAGCCTCACGCCCGCAAAAGACCGCCTGCCGTCCGGTCCAATGGATACAGACAAGCCAAGCCGCCAGTCGTCACGCCGTTTCCGCCGTTTCAGTGCGGGGGAAATGAGAGTCAGGTGAATTTGATAAAACGTCAACAAAAGGAAATCCAATGAAACCCATCATGCGTTATCAGAGCCAGTTGCTTTATCCCCGGAGTTATAGGCCAAAACGTGTCATCCGCATCCGGCCGCGAGTGAAAGTGAACATCGTGTTCCGGCCATCGAACCGGTTTGGAGTGAAGCCGCAACTCACCATAGTTTCGTAGCTCAAAAGCAGATCTCTCGTCTTGTAGGCGAGAGATCGCGGAGCGTTACCGCGCGGGACGATCCGCCGTCGCTCTACGAACGATGGTGGACAGGCCATCAGGATTGTGGTGTAACGCAACATCTCCGCCCGTGAAGCGGACGGTCCGGGTGCAAACCCCGGCTTCCTGACCAATTTCCGGTTCCGAACCTTGTGGATTATCGTTCCAAAAATGAAACCGACTGCGGATGTAGCTCAACAGCAACAGAGCTCCTGGGCGCAAGTCCGGGAGGCGCAGGTTCGAGGTTTGCCATCCGGTATCTTAGCCACCGCCCCCCGTCGACTTCGAGTGATTACTGTGATTTATTTCCAGTCGACAAATCGGCTCCGACGGACCTATTCTTGATCTACATATGGCTATCAGAGCATTTATCTCATACTCCCACAAGGACGCCGAGCTGCTTACCCAATTGCATTCCCATTTATCGGCGCTGCGGCGACAGGGCTTGCTCGACGCGTGGACCGACAGGCAGATCTTACCAGGCGCGCATATCGACAATGAGGTGAAGGAGCAGTTGGAAACTGCCCAATTGTATTTACTTCTCATCAGCGCTGCATTCATCGAGTCCTCGTACTGTTTCGAAAAGGAATTCGCCCATGCATGTGAACGGTGCGCCTCTGGTAA
>Ga0326727_10015146_pt1 | contig 16630 bp, 13 predicted proteins | sample MB2enrmetagenome_FD_207643 | JGI IMG/M metagenome (GOLD analysis project Ga0326727, IMG submission 207643) | Lab enriched peat soil microbial communities from McLean, Ithaca, NY, United States - MB29MY | ecosystem: Environmental > Terrestrial > Soil > Wetlands > Peat | place: USA: New York...
TGCGCATCGAGGCGGTGGTGGAAAACGGCGTCATCACCGACGCATTCAGTTCAGGCACCATGGTCCGCGGCCTCGAAAAGATTCTCGTCGGCCGCGACCCTCGCGACGCCTGGGCCATCACCGAACGCGTCTGCGGCGTTTGTACCACTGTTCATGCGCTCACCAGTGTCCGTGCGGTTGAGAATGCGCTCGGCATCAATGTACCTCCAACTGCCGAGATCATCCGCAATATCATGATGACCACCCAATACGTCCAGGACCACGTGATTCACTTCTATCACCTGCATGCTCTTGACTGGGTGGACATCGTCAACGCGCTGAAAGCCGACCCGAAGAAGGCCTCTGAACTGGCGCAATCATTCTCCAAATGGGACAAGAACACCACAGCATATTTCACTGATGTGCAAAACAAAATCAAGGCCTTCGCGGCCAGCGGCCTGGGTATCTTCGCCAACGGCTATTGGGGCCATCCATCCTACAAGCTGCCGCCGGAGGTGAACCTGATCGCTGTGGCTCACTACCTCGACGCGCTTGCGTGGCAAAAGGAGATTGTCAAGATTCACGCCGTCTTCGGCGGTAAAAATCCGCATCCGAATTATCTGGTGGGCGGAGTTCCCTGCTCCATCAACATGAATGAAGTCGCGGCCATCAACTCCGAGCGGCTCAACCTGGTCTCGCATCTCATCAGCCAGGCAGATGAGTTCATCAACCAGGTCTACATTCCCGACCTGCTTGCCGTAGCCTCTTTTTACAAGGACTGGGCCAGTTGGGGCGGCGGACTGACCAACTACCTCAGCTATGGCGAGTTCCCCACCAAGGGTTACAGCCAGCCGGACTCGTTCAAGTATCCGCGCGGCGTGGTGCTCGGCCGCGACCTCAGCCATGTGCATCCGGTAAACGCACGCGATTCGCAGGAAATCAAGGAGTACATCGCCCACTCCTGGTATACCTACGAGGGCGGTGACAACGTCGGCATTCATCCCTGGGCCGGCGAAACCAGGATCAATTACACCGGACCCAAGCCGCCCTTCGAGACCCTCGAAGGACACGACAAGTATTCATTCCTGAAGACTCCACGCTGGAAGGATGACGCGATGGAGGTCGGCCCACTCGCCAGACTGCTCGTTGCCTTTGCCTCCGGACGCACCGATGTGCAGGATTTGGTCAAGGATACGCTGGGCAAGCTCAATGTGCCTGTGGCCGCGCTTTTCTCAACCCTGGGGCGCACCGCGGCGCGCGGTCTGGATGCTGCGCTGGCCATGATCTGGTTGAAGGAATTCTTCGGCCAGTTGATGAACCAGATAAAGATCAACGAGGTTTCCACTTTCAATGGCCAGTTTTGGGATCCGAAGACCTGGCCCAAGGATGCAGAGGGTGTTGGCCTGACAGAAGCTCCTCGCGGCTCGCTGGCTCACTACATCAAAATTCACGACGGCGCCATCGAAAACTATCAACTGGTGGTGCCGACCACATGGAACGGCTCCCCACGCGACGCCAAGGGGCAGCACTCGTCGTTTGAACAGGCGCTGATTGGCACACCGGTGGCAAAGATCGCCGAGCCGGTTGAGATTCTGCGCACTATCCATTCCTTTGACCCGTGCCTGGCCTGCGCCGTGCATTTGTACGATCCGCAGGGACGGCACCTCCACCAGGTTTCCTTCGAGTGACGGCCATGAGTAATCCAAGCTCTGCTGCGGGCATTGCCGCAACCAACGGATTTTCGGCCAATGGCAACCAACCGGTCGAATATCGGCGGATCTATGTGTGGGAGTTGCCGGTACGCGTATACCATTGGGTCAACGCAGTCGCACTGGTGGCCCTGTGCGTCACCGGCTACCTGATCGGCTCTCCCGTTCGCACGCCCTATGTGTCGGAGGCCTTTCAACAGTATTCCTTCGCCTGGGTGCGGTTCATTCACTTCGCGGCCGCTTTCGTTTACGTCTTCAACTTCCTGGCAAGGCTCTACTGGGGCTTCGTCGGAAACAAGTACGCCAAGTGGACTGCTTTCTTCCCGTTCAAGCGGTCACAACAGCAGGAAATCATCGACGTAGTCAAAGCCGACGTGCTGGAAGTAAAGATGCACGGGCCCATCTCCACCGGCCACAATGCGCTGGCCGGCCTGATCTACTTCGGGACGTTCCTTGTTTTTGTCTTCCAGACCATAACCGGCTTCGCACTCTATTCGAGCATGAGCACTTCGTGGCTGCCGCGTATGTTCGTCTGGGTTGTGCCGCTATTGGGGGGCGATTTCGGCGTGCGCTTCTGGCATCACCTTTTCCTGTGGTTTTTTGTCACATTTGTCATCATTCACGTCTACCTTGCCTTCTACCATGACTACATCGAGGGACGCGGCACGGTATCCTCGATCATCGGCGGATGGAAGTTTGATCGGGTGAAAAAGGGTGACAAATAACTCGGGATTATTGAATCAGAAAAAGACGCTGGTGCTGGGGCTGGGCAACGTCCTGATGGGCGATGAGGGCATCGGCGTACACGTCGTGCGGGCGCTTGAGAAACACACTCTGCCAGCCGGCGTGGAGTGTCTGGACGGCGGTACGGGTGGATTCGTTCTGCTCGAGCCGCTGCAGAACGCTGGCCGCATCATTCTCATCGACGCAGCCGCCGACGGCAATCCTCTCGGCACCGTCACCCGCACCACCCCGCGCTTTTCGCGGGACTACCCTCCCACGCTCACAGCGCACGACATCGGCGTCAAAGACCTTCTGGATGCTTTCTACATCCAGGGCGGGGGGCCCGAAGTAGTGCTCTACGCCATCACTATCGATCCGCAACAGCCGATCTCGATGGAGCTTTCACCCGGAGCGGCCAATGCCGCGGACGAGGCAGTCGAGAAAATTCTGGCAGAGCTGGAACAGATTTCCATTTGAAAATCTGGTCGCATCGCGGTCTGTCTGCCTGCGTTTTCAACTTGACCGCCGCAATACATAAATGACCCACGGCGCTATGCGCGTCTCGCTCAACCAGGGGTATGGTTCATCGCCTTTGGCCAAAGGCTTGCACATTTCCACGATTTCAATCCCCGCGCGGCGGTAAACCTCCAGGTACAATTCATGGGGCCAGAGAATGTCTACGCAAGGCGACCGGTCCTCGAAGTCCGTTGTGATGATTTTCACCGCGTCGCCCGGCTTCGCGTTTCGATTTTCAGGAAAGGCGCTTGTCGTAAATGAGGCCCACTCGTTCAAATAAATCTCGGGCGCGGAAACGATGCTCACAATGATGCCGTCCGGCTTGAGCAGCGTGCGCAGATCGCGAAACAGACGCACCTTGGTATCCATGCCGGGAATATTGTCGAAGGTGAACGCGGATTGTATAAGAGAGAAACTCCCGCTCGCCAAACCGCTCATATCGTCGTCCGGGATCAGGCGATAATCGCCTTCCGGGTCAATCTCGCGGGCCTTGGCAACCATCTCAGGTGCAATGTCCACACCCACTGTCTCAAACCCAAGTTCACGAAGAAACCGTGCCGAACGGCCCGTGCCACAACCGAAATCGAGCGCCGCGGTTCCTTTCACGTGAGCAGAAAATATCTCCGGCAGGTCCCGGAAGGCCAGGTGGTATGTGTTGGAAAACTCGAGTTTCGAGTAAGCTTCGGCGCGCGTGGCGCTTTGGTAGCAATTGACAATCTCCATTGGTAACTGTTTTCCTTGCGGGTTCACATTTCAAGATTCTGACGCCCGGTGGCGCAGTCAACAAGTTTCACTGAAATTACGATTCCTACGCAACTATCTTGATCGCGCATTCAGCTTTTCGATAACCTGCTTCAGCGCTTCGAGCTTTTGCCCGGCCTCGGCAAGTTTTCCCGCCGCGGTTAATCGTTGATAATCGTCAAAGTCCCTGCCTGCCTCGCTAATCAGCGCGTTCAAATCCTGTTTCGCTTGAGGCGCGGATGTGGGCGACCCCGCTGGCTGGTTTGCCGCTGGGGGCGTGTTTGGAGACTCTGCTGCGCTCAGAGACGAAACGCCTCCGCCAAACAGTGACGACAACGCCGCTTCGAAAGTGGGCGCGTAGGCAAGACGATCCTGCAACGCCAGCACCACCAGGCGCAACTCAGGCATGGGGCTTGTGTTGGCTTGCAGATAGATCGGCTCGGCATACAGCAGCGCTTTGCCCGACGGAATCACCAGCAGCGCCCCGCGCCGCACATGCGAACCTTGCTGATTCCACAAGGTCAACTGGCCGGAGATCTGCGCATTTTGATCGATGCGCGCTTCGATTTGAATCGGCCCGTCCACCAGCCTGGTCTTGGGAAAGTCGTAGACGACCGCAGTGCCATAATGCTCGCCGTCGCTGCGCCCCGCAATCCATCCGATCAGGTTGGGGCGATTGGCCGGTGTAAAGGGAAGAATTTCTACGAACTCGACGTCGCTTTCCCCCGGCAGCTTCATCAACACGAAGTTGGGCTGCATGGGCTGCGTCTCCTGCTGCCCGCCCTCGCCCATACCAATTTCGCTGGCGACGGTCCACAGGTCTTCGCGGTTATAGAAAACCTCGGGAACGGTCATGTGGTAAAGACCGTAAACCTGCGCCTGCAACTCAAGCAACAGCTCCGGGTAGCGTATGTGCTGGCGCAGACCCGCCGGCATGGCCGAAGCGTCTTTGAATAAATTGGGAAAGATGCGTCGGTATGCCGCCACAATCGGATCCTTGTTATCGAATACGTAAAGCGTGGTGGTTCCGTCGTAGGCGTCCACGACCACCTTGACGCTGTTGCGCATATAGTTAAGGGACTGGTCGCCGATGGCGTAATGCGTCGAGTATGGATATGTGTCTGACTGTGTAAAGGCATCAAGTATCCAGGACAGCCGGCCATCCTCGCCCCGCACGATATATGGATCCTGTTCGAAGGTGAGAAACGGCGCCAGGGTTGCGACCCGCTCGCGCACGTTGCGCCGCATCAGCAGCAAGCTCTGCGAGTCCACATCGTCGCTGAACGGGAGTTTGGCAAGGTCTCCACGGTCGAAGGCGATCAGGGCGCGGCGCAAAAATCCTCCCAGCACGATGCCGCGATTTCCTTGATAAGAGGTGAAGTTGTTGCTGTCGCCTTGAGGGTAGTTAAACTCCTGCTGGCGCGTTTTCACGTAGACGTCGGTGTTCGTCATCTGGCCAAAGTAGATCTCCGGGCGCGTTACATCGAGCTCCGGCGCCGAGCTCTGCACCGGCATATTGCTCAGCAGCAGCGTGGGCAGACCCTCAGGCGTAAACCCGTTCACCGGGTTCATCGTGATGCCGTATCCGTGGGTGTAAATCAGTTTGTCGTTGATCCAGTTGCGGCTGCTCTCGGGAAGCTTGTCGATGTTCAATTCGCGCGCCGCCAGCATCACCTCGGTCATGGAGCCGTTGATCGAATAGCGATCGATGCCGATGCCGGGAAAATCGTAGTAGGTGCGAATCTCCTGAATCTGGCGAAGCGTATCCTGAAGCGCATGCCAGTCCCACAGGCGGATGTTTTTGAGCGTAGCCTGATTGTTGGCCGGGTCAGCAGCATCGACGGTGGTCTCCGCGGGAAACTTCTGATGCTGAAAAAGGTCCAGACCGTAGGCCTCGCGGGTCATCTCGATGTTGTACGCGATATAAGGCCGCTCACGATCGAGCTGATTGGGCTTGACCAGAAAACTTGAAACATACCAGCCCACCAACCCGACCACGGCATAACAGACTACAGCCGGCGCCACTGATGCAATCAGCCATCGCCCGCGCGGCGCAAACAATCCGCCCGCCAGGGCGATCACAGCTCCCAATACAAGCGCAACGCAAACCACGAGCAGGCCGGTCAGCGTCACGTGCGCGTCAGTGTAGGTGACGCCGTCGAAGATTGTATGGTGCTCGAATAGCTGTTCGAAGCGGGAGAGATACACGCGCATGGCGACGATAAGCAACAAAAATGCCGCTGCGATCGAGAGCCCGCGCCAGGGGAGTTCCGAGAGGCTGCGGCGGCCTTCTGTGAGCGCGCGTGAGCCGCCCGCGACAACCAGAAACACAGCGGCAAGCAGGCAGGCAATCACGCTCAGCGTCATCAGCCAGCCGGCGATCAGTTGCCACGCCGGCAGAGTGAATAAATAAAAGTCGAGTGGCTTGCCGAAGATCGGGTCGATTATGCCGCCGGCGGCACGCGGTGCGTACCACCATAGGGCCAGCGTCTGCCACTGAGCCGCCATGGTGCCGCCCGAAATCAGGCCAATAATCAGCGAACCTCCGATTGAAATCAGACGCAGCACGGGCTTCAGCGACAGCTTCACTTCCTGGCCGGCGATGAAGACCGTGTGGTCGCTGGGAAGGTCGCCGCGATGGGCTTGTTGAAAAGCGGAAAATATCCCAAACAAAATGACAAATGTGAGTACGGCGAAACCCGCAAAGATGCCCCACTGCAACACGCGCGACTGCCAGAATACATCGCCGTACCCAAGCGACTTGAACCACAGCAGTTCAACCCAGTACGACAGCGCGGTCCGGCCGCCGAGAACAATGATGGCGACGACGGCGATGAGAAAAATCAATCCGCCACGGCGGCGGCGCGGCGGCGTTGTCAGCTTTGGCCAATTGATTGTTTCGGGCAACTCTCTACCCCATTCTTTCTTTTACTGTGAGCTTCGCGGTTTCCGTGCGCCGGGAGCGTCGGAAACGCAAGGTGGCACGATTTCGAAACCCGAGAAGTTCGCGGTCGCGCCAACTCCACTCTAATCTTATTCAAAGCTTCCTGCAGACGAAAATTGCGGCCGCTGACGAGGGGCTTTGCGTTGCTTAGGACTCACCGCCCTTGAACCGTGCATGCTAATCTCATATATCATCATGAGTCAGATTCCCTCTGCGCAAACCCAACCGGTCATGGCCAACCTGCCTCGCGTGTTGGGCGCCAGTCAGACTACGGCCTTCGTCGTCGGCACTGTAATCGGCAGCGGCATTTTTCTTGTGCCGCGGGAGATGATGCAGGATGTCGGCTCTTCCGCCTTGGTCTATCTGGCCTGGATCGCTGGCGGGCTGCTCTCGCTATTCGGCGCCATGACCATGGCTGAACTGGGAGCCATGCTGCCTTACGCCGGCGGCGGCTTTGTCTACCTGCGCGGCGCATACGGAGACACCTCGGCCTTCCTTTATATGTGGACATGGTTTGCCGTGGCCAAACCGGCCTCCGCCGCGGCCATCACCATCGGCCTTGCCCGCACTCTCGAGTTTTTCCCCGCATTCAGCGGCCTCAGCCATCAAGCCATCGGAGGCCCCATTCCCTTGCTGTGGTCGCAGATCTTCGCCATTGCCGTGGTCTGGTTTATGACTGGCCTGAACTACCTGGGCATCAAAAAGGCCGGCGATTTCCAACTCGTCTTCACTGTCCTCAAAGGCATACTCATCCTCATTGTGGTCGCGCTCTGCTTCGCCTCGGCCTCCGGCTCTCTGGGCAATTACTCCTCCGCGCTGCCCCACGCCATTGGAGGCTTCGGCGGTTTCATGCTGGCGCTGATCGCCACTCTGTGGGCTTACGACGGCTGGCCGGACCTTGCGATTCTGGCTGGCGAGATAAAACGACCGGAGCGGAACATTCCCATCGCTCTGATCAGCGGCCTTTGCATTGTTGGCTTTCTATACATGGCCACCAACGCAGCGATACAGTACGTCCTCTCTGCAACTCAGATTGCCGCCAGCGACCAGCCCGCCGTGGCAGCGCTCAAGGTTGTTGCGGGGCCGGCCGGAGCAAGTTTTGTGGCCGCTGCCATGGCCATTTCAATCTTCGTCGCCCTCAACGGAACAGTGATGTCAGGCGCCCGCGTCCCATTTGCCGCCGCACGCGACCGGCTCTTCTTCCGCCAGTTCGCCCGCATCAGCCCGCGCTTTCAGTCCCCTTCCACCTCACTCGCCATTCAGGGAGCGCTCGCCACCGTTTTGCTGCTCTTCCTCAGCCAGTTTCAACAGCATTTCGAGTTGGCAATTTTTTCCGAGTGGGTTTTCTATATGCTGATCGCCAGCACAGTCTTCGTCTACCGTCGCCGGCGGCCTGACCTGCCACGCCCCTACAAGGTCTGGGGCTACCCGCTGCTTCCTGCCATCTTTGTCTTCTGCGCGGCCGTCGTGCTCGTTTACAGTTTCCTGGGCAATCTGAAAGGTTCACTGCTGGGCACCGCGCTCATCCTGATTGGCCTGCCCGTGTTGTGGCTGGTGCGCAAGATATACCCAGGACCGCCCGCGGAATTGGAAGGGATGGGGAAATAATGTAGTTCGGAAAGCACCTAGTGTCCAGAGTCTAAAGTTCCTTCAACAATTGCACTGTCATCCTGAGCGAACGGGGCCCCAAACGTTCTTCAGTTTGGGGGTGGTGAGTCGAAGGATCTGCGGTTGCACTTCAGCGAACTTCAGACTCAACACACTAGCCTTACAGGTGCATCCCCGCCCCGGCTGAACCGTCTCGCTACTTCCTCTTTTTCGCCGCTTCTTCGTAAACCGCCGCATACTCCCGGGCCGGTTCCTCCCAGCTGTAGTTTTGCGCCATGCCATTGAGCATCAGCTTCTTCCAGCCTTCTTTATCCTCAAAAGCAGCGAGAGCGCGATCGATCGCATCCTGAAGACCCTCGGCTCTCATGCCCTTGAACTTGAAACCTGTCCCTGTCCCATGCTTCGGGTCCCACTCTTCGATGGTGTCATCCAATCCGCCTGTGGCGCGCACTACGGGCACCGTCCCGTACTTGAGCGAATAGATCTGATTCAGTCCGCAAGGCTCGTAGAGCGACGGCATGAGAAAAATATCGGCCCCGGCTTCGATCTTGTGGGCCAGTGCGTCGTCGTAGCCGATGCGTACACCCACATTCGTCTTGTTCCAGAAGGCCCAATCGCGGAAAAACTTCTCATAGACCGGCTCTCCCGAACCCAGCGCAACCACAGCCACATTCAACTCCGACAACCGGCCGGCAATCTGTTCCAACAGGTCAAAACCTTTTTGGAGAGCAAACCGCGAGACAATGCCGATCACCGGCGTCGAGTCCTCTACCTGTTCCAAGCCGAAGGCGCGAAGCAAATCGACCCGGCACTCCCGTTTGCCGGACAGATTCTCCGCCGTGTAATGCGCCGCCAGGTTGGGGTCCGTGGCCGGGTTCCACTGCGCATAGTCCACGCCGTTTAGAATCCCGCGCAAATCCGCCGCTCGCCTCCGGAGCACACTGTCAAGCCGGTTGCCGAACTCCGGCGTCTGAATCTCTTCCGCATATTTGCGGCTCACCGTCGTGAGAATCTCCGAGTAGACCAAGCCGCCCTTTAGGAAGTTGAAGCAGTCAAAATGCTCCAGCTTGTCCATGGTAAAAACCTCCCAGGGAAAGAGCAGCCGCTGGGTGGTTGCGGGCGGAAACACTCCCTGGTAGGCAGCGTTGTGAATGCTCAGCACCGTCCCGGCGTTCTTCAACAGCGGATCAGAGTCATAGGTTGTGCGCAGGTAAACCGGAATCAGCGCTGCCTGCCAGTCGTGCACATGAAAAACATCCGGCACGCCCAACAGCTTGGCCGCCTCCAGCACGGCGCGGCAAAACAGCCCAAACCGTTCCCAATTGTTGGGGTAATCTACCCCTTCGGTTGCGTAAAGCCCTTCCCGGTCAAATAGTTCTGGGCAATCTATAAAGTAATACTGCACCCCGGCGCGCTTGCCGCCGTTTACAACTCCTGCGAAGCGGTTGTAGTACTCGAAAGGAACGGTGATGGAGCGGACCGCGTATTCCAGTTCGCCCTTGAACTGCCGCCGCACCCCCGCATAGAGCGGCAGATAGACCGTAACCTCGTTGCCCAGCTTGACCAGTTCCGGAGGCAGCGCTCCCACCACGTCGGCCAACCCCCCGGTCTTGGCAAACGGCACGCACTCCGATGCGGCAAAAACAATGTGCATCACAGCATCTCCATAGCCGGCGAACCAATCCGCATGAATCGATCAAATTACTCGGCCAAAGGGCCAGTCTACTACGCTGTTGCTGTGAACCGCGCGCGGCGTCCAGCGACAGAAAGTTTTCGCAACCAGCAGGTAAATCTTCTCATCCAATGACGATGCAAGCCCAAAATCCAATCAGCCATTTTTCTTCATCCTCTTTTTCCGTGCCCACTCGACCGGTTCCCAATTTTAGCCCTCTGGACAACCCGATATGGAACGCTCTGGTCACGGAGCAGAGTTCCCTCGCCCTGGGCAGCGGGCTGGCAAGACGCTTTCCGGCGGAAATCTCTCCGCTCTCTGGAATGGAAACCCCCTCCTCCGCAGGCTACGATGCCCTGCGAGCGCTGGCAGGCCCCGGCGAGATGCTGGCTCTCTTTTTTACGGAGAAGCCAACGCCCCCGGCGGGCTGGACGATCGCACATTACGACGTTCTCGACCAGATGATTTGCCGAGAGTTCCGGAATCCGGAATCCGCGCCCCCGGCGCCAGAGCTGGAACTTCGCCGGCTCACGCCCGCTGACGTGCCGGCAATGCTTGAACTGGCGGCGCTGACCGAGCCGGGGCCATTCAATCGGCGCACCATCGAGCTGGGAATATTCTTCGGCATCTTTGACTCGGGACGCTTGCTGGCCATGGCCGGGCAGCGCCTCCACCTGCCTCAGTTCGTCGAGGTGAGCGCCGTTTGCACGCACCCCGACGCGCGGGGCCGCGGCTACGCGAGCACTCTCTCGGTCCAGGTGATGGAAGATATCCGGCAACGAGGCAAGACGCCCTTTCTCCACGTCCGATCGAGCAATCTGCAGGCAATCAGGGTTTACGAAAGCCTCGGCTTTACCCTCCAACGAAAAGTGCATTTTGCCGCGCTGAAAAACGACGGTTGAGGCGCTATCACCTGCGGCTTCATCTACCATCAAAGAAGCCTATGCCCGTCAAACCCAAGCTCGGACAGAACTTCCTTGTGGACGCTGATGCCATCCAGCGCATTGCAGCCTCCATTGGCGACCTCGCAGGACGCACGGTGGTCGAGATTGGCCCCGGTGGCGGCGCCATCACCGACGAACTGGCCGCCCGCGCTGCCCATGTCGTGGCCGTCGAGTTGGATCACGAACTTGCCCTCCATCTGCGTGTGCACTTTCCTCCGGATCGTGTAACCGTCATCGAGCAGGACGTGCTGCAATTCGATTTCACGGCAGCCTCGGCGGCAGCGGGAGAACGCTTGCTGGTCGCCGGCAACCTGCCTTACGGCATCACTTCGCCGATTCTTTTGAAATTGGCCGCGAACCACGCCTCGCTTGACCGCGCCGTGCTGATGGTGCAGCGCGAAGTGGCAGATCGGGTCACAGCCGAGCCGGGCTCGCGCGACTACGGATTGCTCTCGGTCACCGCGCAGCTCTACGGGCCAGTTCAACGGCTCTTCACTCTTCCGCCAGACGCGTTCTCGCCGCCGCCTGATGTATATTCCACGGTCTTCCGCTGGCGATTTGCCCCGCGCTTCACCGAGCTTGGAGTCGAGGAAGCCTCATTCCTGCGCTTCGTGCGCCTGTGCTTTGCGCAGAAACGCAAGACGCTGGCCAACAACCTTCGCGCAGCCGGAGTTCCGCCCGCAGCGGTTGTCTCCGCGCTCGCTCAAGCCGCAATCAATCCTCAGGCTCGCGCTGAAGCGTTGCCCATTGAGCAGTTCGCCGTTCTCTGGCGCTCGCTGCTACCGTGAACTCGCCTCAACAATGAGGAGTTGATGTATGAAATCGATGTCCAGATGTAAACTGATTGGATTTGCAGGCGGAATACTTGGAGTGTTGTTCATGCTACCAAGTGTTTCAGCTGGAACGCACAAGAGTTTCCCAGAAAAGTATTCGGACGTTTATATGCCGGTATCACTCGCTGTCGGCAGCATTCGAACGCCTGAGTTCCTTGCCCGCCGTGAATTCTACGACATCATCATCCAGGCAGAAAGACATCTTCCAATTAGCAAGATGATTTGCATGATGGGCGCTACCTCGAATCCGTTCGAATTGGAGGAGTGCAGTAGCGATGATCCGTTGCTTCGAGCGGAGTGGACGGTGTGGAATGATGGTCATATCGTTGCTCATGGATCGAGCTCTCCTTCTGGTGGTGATTCAATCGCGAAGGATCAAATATGGAAGTCTCTCGGTGGTTTTGCGGGCGAAGCCGGGAAGAAGTATGTCGTGGAAGTGAGATTTACCAAGGATGGTACGCCGCTGAACGTCGCCGATCCTCATTTGATCGTTATCCAGCACAAGAAATTCTGGTGATGCCCATTAGGAAGGCAGGCGAGTGGTGTACCCCAAAGGTCATCCCCCTTTTGGGTTTCCCTATTCTCCAATTCCTATTCCCTATTCTCAGCGTCTGCCCCCTTGCGCCTCCAACGTCTGCGCGGTATGAATGTGGCAGATGGCGATAGCGAGAGCATCGGCGGCGTCGGCCGGTTGCGGCACTTCGGCCAGTTCCAACAGCCTCGCGACCATGAACTGGACCTGTTCTTTCTTGGCCAGCCCGTAGCCCACTACGCTTGACTTGATCTTGAGCGGTGCATACTCTGCCACCGGAAGTCCCTGCATGGCCGCTGCCAGCAGAGCCACGCCCCGCACCTGTCCCAGCTTCAGCGCCGACTTGGCGTTCACCGAGTAGAAGACCTCTTCGATTGCCACCGCGTCCGGCTTCCATCGCTCCAACTCGACGATAAGCTCTCGAAAGACCTGCTCCAGCCGCTCGGCCGTGGATTTCGACTTGACCAGCCGAATGGCGCCCATCGCCTTCAACACCAGCCGCGGCTGCCGTCCCGTGTCATCTAACTCGACGACGCCATAGCCGGTTATCTCCGTTCCGCAATCGACACCAAAAACCCGCATGGGCCTGAGTGTATCGCAGTGCTCCCCATCCCCGCTTGCCGCAATTCCTGCCCAAACACAACGGCGGCCTGGGCGCATTGCCCAGGCCGTCGCGGTGAACTGTGGGTATTGGACTAAGGCCATCGCGCTCAAGCGAGTGCCCGAACATCTTCACTTCTGTTCCCGGATCGCGATCGTCTTGTGGCGACGCCCGGCAAGCCGGACTCCTTCGGCGGCCAACTTCGCCGCTGTATTGAAGAATTGCCACGTGCGCATCGCGTCGAGAGAACTATTGAACAGTGAAGGTGCGGTTGCGTCCCATGCGGTGAGACTCTTTCCGCCGGGGCGGCCAAGGGGACCAAGGCGCGATGCCTTAGGCCTCAGTCACCTCACGTATCAAACATCTCGAAGAATCTTTCTGCATTATCAGGATCAACCTCCTTTCCCGTGTAAGGCTAAACTACCCCTCCCGGGGCGGCGCGTCAAGAGGGGGTACTGTTTCGTTTTCATTCCATACATTTACCAGCTATGCAACCACTCTTCATCGCGCCCGATGCGCACCGGCACATGAAAAAGCTCGCTCAGTCTTGCCTCCGTCAACATCTCCTCACGAGGCCCGTCGCCCACGATCCGGCCGGCGCGCATCAAAATAATTCGGTCGATTTCCGGCAAAACATCTCCCAGATGGTGGGTCACCAGCACAAGTCCTGTACCCTCGCGGGCAAGCCGTCTCAGGGTTTCGCGCAAGTCCCGCTGCGCGGCCAAGTCGAGTGCGTTCGACGGTTCGTCCAACAGGAGTTGGCGCGGCCGGTGCACCAGCGCACGCGCAATCAGGATGCGCCGCCTTTCGCCGGCTGACATTGTACCCACCATTTGTCGCGCCAGGTGCGTGGCCTCGATGCGTTCCAGCGCCTCTTTCGCCCGCGCGCGCATCTCGCCGGTCACGTGAAGATTGGGCCATAGGGTCGAGGCTGAAAAGAACCCGGCAATCACCGCATCGAGGCCAGTGGTCACTGCGGTTCGCTCGCCGGGCAGTTCGCCCGCCAGATCTCCTCGCGGGCCGGCCGCTACCACGCCAAAGTGCCTGCGCAACTCCGTCAGGTCCCAGCGCTCGCGGCCAAAAATCCGCACCGTCATGCCTGGTTTCACGATGGGGTAAACCTGGCAACTCATCGCAAGAATGAGCGTGGATTTGCCGCAGCCATTTGGCCCCAGAATCGCCACGTGCTCCCCGGCGCGAATCGTCAGATTCACATCGTGCAGCACCACGCGGTCGCCGCGCGCCACATTCACCCTGCGCAGTTCAAGAAACTGCGTTATGCCGTTTTCTGTTGGATCTGCACTATTTGAAAGACTTTTATCCATCGCACCAGCATCGACTTAAAGATTGAGGCGTCTTGCGAAATCCTGCGGCTACGGGATTCCTTTGCATCTTCACAAAAACCGCAGGCGGCTTGGACCGGCCCCGCTGCCAAACGAATCGCATCATGCGATCTAACCCAATCTATTCTGTAGTAGCGCGGCCTCGGCCGCCGGTCTTGCTCAGGTACATCAGCGCATCTGCCCGATTGACAAGTTCTTCCGCAGTCTCGCCGGGTCGCGAGAGCGCGGCGCCCACCGCGCTTGTTAAGCCTATGCGTCTGCCGTCGTTGCTGAGAGCAGCAGTTTGTGCGATCAAGGCAGCACATCTTTGGGCCAACTCGCGTAAAACCTCCAGATTCACATTGCGGGTAATTGCCAGAAACTCGTCGCCGCCCCACCGCCCGACGATGTCTGAGGGCCGAAGCGATCCAATCAGGGTCCTGGCCGCCTCCTGCAAAACTCGGTCTCCGCCGGCGTGCCCGTGTGTGTCGTTGATTGTCTTAAACTTATCAAGATCAATCATCAACACGCCAAAGGGATCATGATGCACCTCGTACTCGCTCAACGCGGTCTGTAAGGACATCTCAAGAAAGCGGCGGTTCGGCAGCAGTGTGAGGTGGTCAAGAAATGCCAGCCGTATCATCGCATCCATCTTCCGCTGCGTTTCCATCTCGGCCGAATTCTCACCAAATATCTCGATAGCCCCGATAATCGATCCATCGGCTCCACGCATGGGCTGGACCTGTACAGATACCGGCACTCGGCGGCCCTGCTTATGGCGAAGAAAAATCTGCGCCGCGTGCGGCGTTCCATCCTCAATGCTCTCGGATAAAGGGCAGCCATCCTCGCAAAGGTTTTTCCCTGACGAATCGACGTGACACAAAATATTGTCCTGGCAACGCTTGCCCAGGATTTCTTCGGCCGTAAAGCCGGTCAGACGAGTGGCGCCTTCGTTCCAGTAAACAATCCGCCGCTCCCGGTCAACGAAGTACACGCCATCGCCAACGCGGTCCAGCAGTTCCTTGTAGAATTCAGGGCCGTTCGGAATAATCGGGTTTTGCATCTCTTCCACTTGAAATGGCCCCCAAAAACTGTCTCGATTATCCCATGAGGTCTCCTTCATTCGCGCAAAATAAGCAACTTTCTCAACCTGCGCCATTTCAATCATCCGGGCGCTGGGCACAGTTTACCTGTTAAATTAGAGAGGTTGAAGCCTATTGCCGAAATTTCCGACGCCACCCACTTCGCTCTTCCCCGAGGCTTCCGCTATGGCGCTGCTAAAGCGGGGCTTAAGAAAAGCGGCCGCCCGGACTTTGCCCTCATTGTGGCCGATGCGCCATCAAGCGCCGCCGCCGCCTTCACAGCTAACCGTGTCGCCGCCGCTCCGCTCATCTTAGACAAGGAGCATCTGCGGGTCGGTGGATCCAGATTGCGCGTAGCGGCCATCAACGCCGGCAACGCCAACTGCGCCGTGGGTCAAGCGGGACTGGATGCGGCCCGCGCCACTTGCAAGGCAGCCGCACAGCTCTTCGGCTGCCGGACTGAAGAGGTCTTTCCTTCGTCCACCGGCATCATCGGCGTCCCGCTGCCGGCAGAGAAACTCATCAATGCTTTGCCCGGACTGGCCGCATCCCTCGGCGCTGATTTCAAACATTTCCAGCAGGTCTCGCAGGCCATCCTCACCACTGACACTGTGGAGAAGACCGCGTTCGCCAGGCTGGAGATCGCGGGCCCTGATGGCGCGCCGCGCGAAGTCCGCATCGCCGCGTTGTGCAAAGGCTCGGGAATGATCCATCCCCAGCTTGTGCCGCACGCCACCATGCTTGTCTACATCATGACCGATGCGGCTGTCGATCCCGCCGTGCTCAACGGCTACCTGCGCGAAGCCATCGAAGTCAGCTTCAACCGCATTTCGGTGGACGGAGACACCTCGACCAACGACACTGTGCTGCTGCTGGCGTCGGGTGCAAGCGGCGCCGTGGTCGGTCCCGGAAACACATCGTTCGCTAATGCCTTGACCGCAGTCTGCACCTCGCTCGCCCGCAAGATTGTGGCTGACGGCGAAGGCATTACCCATGTTGTGGAACTGCGCATCGAGGGAGCGGTCACGGATGCGGACGCGCTCAAGATTGCCAAAGCCATCGCGCATTCGCCGCTGGTCAAAACTGCCTGGGCCGGCAGCGATCCCAACTGGGGCCGGCTGATGGCGGCCATCGGCTACTCCGGCGCGCAGATTGACCCGGAGCGCATCGACATCCTCTTCGGCAAACTCCCCATCTGCCGCAACGGGGGCCGCGCTCCTGAGTTCGACGAGACCGCTGCCCACGCATATATCGCGCAACCAGAGTTCTCCATTTTCATCGCGATCCACCAGGGCGCCGGCTCCTGCACCTTTTGGACCACCGACCTGACCCACGAGTACGTCAGCATCAACGCGGACTATTCTACCTAGGCCGATGCGCTGTCATAACCGGGTTCAAGACCGCGATGAAAGCTGCTCTCCGCC
>Ga0326727_10015147_pt1 | contig 16629 bp, 9 predicted proteins | sample MB2enrmetagenome_FD_207643 | JGI IMG/M metagenome (GOLD analysis project Ga0326727, IMG submission 207643) | Lab enriched peat soil microbial communities from McLean, Ithaca, NY, United States - MB29MY | ecosystem: Environmental > Terrestrial > Soil > Wetlands > Peat | place: USA: New York...
CGACCTCCTCGAACTTCTCGCCTGCGTCGAGGGCGATGTCCATGGTCTGGCCGGTGACTATGTTCTTGACCCTGAAGCGGGTGGTCATGCCCGACCTTCCGGTCTTCTGGCCGAGAATTTTCTGCACAAAGAGCGCGTCGTTACCCGACTTAAAGACTGAGCCGGTTCGAAGATCTGCGGTGACTACCATAAAACAACCTCGCTGAAGAATTGGATCGCATTAGATTACAGGCGTAAGGGGCTATTAAAAGGCCCCCGGGAGAAACAGCGGCTATTCTACACGATTTCACGCAAGAAGGTCACTGGGTAGCCTCGCTACAATTTAAGAAGCGAGGCGGAAGGCCCTTGTCCTTGCTAGAGGATGGGCGTCCCCGCTCTGCGGCGAGATCGCTTTACTTCAGCGTTGCGACGAGGCTCTCCGCCAAGTTACCGATGCCGACGACCGAGTCCGCGAAGTCCCGAAAGCCATTGGCGAGAGTGGGTGACGCCTCGAGGAGAGGCAGAACGCGCTCGTCCCCGGTAGTCGCAGGCGTATCCCGATCGCGGTCGTTCAGAGCGCGGTAGGCCGCAACGAGAGGCTTGTAGTCGGCCTGTGCGAAATGCGGCGCAAGGCGCGCCAGGAAGGCCTCGACCTTGACCATCTGGTAGCGCTCATCCTGCGGGTAGGCCTGCCAGAGGAAAGGCTTGCCGGCGAGGGCGGCCCGCGACCAGGAATCCTCGCCCCGGACAATGGAAAAATCGCTCGCGAGAAGGAAGCAGTCCCAGACTTCCTGAGGCAGGAAGGGCAGTTCGAGAAGCGGGAAGGGGCGGCCCGCCGCCTCCCAGGCCGAGCGAAAGCAGGCTTGGCTCTTGCCCGCAGCGGCGAGGACGAGAAGGGAACGCCGCCCTTCAAAACCTTCCACCCTTCCTACCTGGCCTCCTGCGAAAGTCGCGAGATCCGCGACGATAGGCGAGTAATCGCGCTCGTACGTGAAGATACAGGTCCAAAAACGCTCGGCCGCATCTGGCGGCAGTGCCCGCGCGGAGGTCGCGGGGGCGAAGCGTGCCTCGGGGATGAGGCCGCTCAAGAGCTCGCGCCGCAGCTCGGCTCGGCCCTCGTGGCTCGCCGCCCGCGAACGCACTGTCATGAAGCTCTTGTCCAGGATCAGGCCACCGGTTTTCGCGGTGAACCCGGGGAGGAACATAGCTTTGCGCACCGTGGCCGAGCGGGTGAGCGAGGGCATGCGGTGGAACTCCTCGGCGTAGGCCTCAGAGGTAAGGTATTCGAAATCGACGATGAGGCAGTTGCGGGCGCTAATCTCCGGATCGTCGAAGAGCAAAGCCTCGAGCCAATCGGGACGGCCGCAGGCGAAGCACTCGACGACAACCTCGGGCGGATCGGCGCGGAAGGCTTTCACCGCGGCCTCAGTCTCGCGCCAGCGAAACACCTCCCAGCCGCGGAGGGTCTGGTAGTCGACGCCGGTATCGACCTCGGGATCGAGGGAGTGGAAAGCCTCCAGGTTGTCGACGACGAGGCGCAGAGTCGGGGGATCGGGCAGCTCGGAAAGAGCGCGGGCAAGGCGGTAGACCACGCCTATGTCGCCGAAGTTGTCGACGACCTTGCATAGGAGCACGATGTCCATCGCGATCAGTATAGCGGCGAGGGGGAAAGAGGTCAGCGATTTCCCGTTTGCCAGGACAGTATTGTTGCCATTCAGTGTCGAAATATCGATAATATGTCTACGGTGATTCTGTCGTTTCGACGAAGATCGATGCCCCATTCCAGGAAGGCTAAGGTGATGCCCCCGCGAACGAGATCGGCGAAAGCACAATATAAGGAAGAGCGAAAGGCGGCCTCTCTCGGGTTACGCCGGGGGCGGCGCCTGGTCCCCCTTTTCCTCGGCCTGTTCGCAGTAGGCCTCCTCGGTTCCTGCCAGAACGGGCTCTTCGGTCTCGTCTCGCAGAAAAAGGCTTACGCTATCACGGTTACGGCCGGCTCAGGCGGCCTGGTCAAATCGGCCGGCAACTCTTCTGCCTCGCTTTCCCTCACGGCCAATCACGATGAAGCTTTGTCCCTCGCCGCAGTCCCGAACGCGGACTACGCCTTCTCGGGCTGGACGGTCTCAGGCTCGGGCTCCTTGAGCTCGACGAGCTCGGCTTCGACGACCTTCACCGTCGACGGCTCCGACGCGACCCTGACCGCGAGCTTTGTCTCGACCAATGCGCTGTTATCTAATTTATTGGTATCGGGCGGCGCGTTATCCGGGGGTTTTAGTCCGGGAACGTTGATCTACAATGTCATTTCAAGTTCCAGTCTGGTTTTTACTCCCGTAAAGTCCATTTCTGGCCAGCGAATTCAGTATCAAGTCAACGGCGGAAGTTGGACCGATCTCGCTTCGGGGGCGGCTTCGGCCTCGGTGCCTGTAGGCAGTACCACTTATTTCAAAGTCACTGCGGCTGATGGGGTCACTTCGTCTATCTACACTGTATACAACGGCACCCAGGCCAATGTCAGTTGGACGAACCCAACGCTGGCCAACAATACCGTGACCATCAACGGACCGACGACGCTTTACTATGGCTGTCAAGCCGACTTCACGCTCAGTGGTTACAGCGGAACCCCAGCGAACTACAACTGGTATCTCGACGGAGCGACCACCCCAGTCTCGACAAATTCCACCTATTCCACGACTCCTACCGTGACAAGCTTCACCTATGGAGCGCACACACTGATGTTGGTGGTCACCGATTCCAGTGGTATTTCGTATTCGGGGACATTGGCGTTGGCCATGGGCCAGCCGACCATAGCTCCCAGCACAGGGCTAGTCGGACAATGGCTTTTTTCCGACGCTTCCAGCGGTACCGCCATCGATACGAGCGGTAATGGAAACAATCTCACCGTGAACACCACCCACGGCCTACTCACTGCCGTCCCCGATCGCATGGGGAATCCTGGTCACGCGTATTCGTTCGACGGCGGATACCTCTTCTGGACCGGCGAACTGACTCCTGCAATCGGCGCCTTCACTTGGTCGGTTTGGTTCAACTATGGCGCCGACGGCGCCATGCTCATCAATCAGGGAGGGACCCCGGGCGCTGATGGAGTGTCCCGAAGCATTTCTGTTAGCCATGGAACACACTTGCTGCAGTTCTACATGTACAACACTGGAGGGGATGTCTGCGTAAGTTCGCCGAGTGCGGTAACGACCGGATCATGGCATCTTGCCGTCGGCGTTTATGATGGCGCCACGGCGAGTCTGTATTTGGACGGGGACCTTGTGCAACAACAGGCCTTCACTTTGGGAACCTGTGGCTACCCAGAGTTTTATGTGGGCGAACAACCCGCCTACAACAGTTATTCCAGCATAGCGACGCTTGATGATCTTCGGATATACAGCCGCGCCCTCAGTTCTGCCGAAATCACCTCGCTCTACCACGCGGGAGGCAACTGATGCCAAGAACGTCATTCCCCATCTTTGTTGTCCTTATCGCTGCCTTGGTCTCCTCCTGCCAAAGCCCCATCAGCATGACTTCAAAAAATACATCGGATCATAGCCTCACTTTGTCTTGGAGAGTGGGAAGTTCCAGCGCCCGGTCCATTTTGCCGACCGGTATTCCGAGCATCAGTTCCTATACGGTGACGCTTCACCCCACCTCGGGAAGCGATACCGTTCAATCGGGGGTGACCGGTTCCAGCTACAGTTTCATGACATTGCCGGCCTCGGTCTATACTGTCACGGTCGACGGCTACACCGGCACCAATAAAGTCGCCACAGGCAAAGTCACCGGAGTTGATTTGACTTCCAACGCCTCTCTGAGTCCCAGCGTTTCGCTCGCTTACATCGCCACGGGAAGTGGAACGGGGACGATCAGCCTCACGTTCACCAACAGCGGACCGACGATCAGCTCAAGCTCGTTCACGCTGATCGGACCATCGGGGACCACGATTCCCGGAACGAACTACAGCTCCAGCAACACAGCTTTGACCTATAACAGCGCCCCGGTCGGCAATTACACTCTGATAGCCCAATTCACGGCGGGAAGCCAGATTGCCACCTACACCGATACCATCCTGGTCCTTCAGAACATTACCACCAGCGCAACCATCACTTTGACCGCGGCTTCGTTCAACAGCGGTATGGCGATGGCTTTAGTGCAGGGGGGAACGTTTTCCAATGGAACGGCCAACGTGACATTAGCGTCGTTTTTGATGGGGAAATATGATGTGACACAGGCTCAATTCCAAACTGTAACTGGATCCAATCCTTCTAGTAGCGCCGCTGGACTCGGCCCAACGTATCCTGTGCACAACATGACTTGGTATTATGCATTGGTCTTTTGCAATGATCTGAGTATTAGCGAAGGTCTGACTCCGGTTTATTCGATCAGCGGAAGTACCAGTCCGTCCGTTTGGGGTAGTGTCCCGACGTCGGATAATCCAAGTTGGGATGGGGCTACGATGAACACGAGTGCCAACGGATACCGTCTACCGACCGAGATGGAGTATCTCTGGGCTGCGATGGGAGGATTAAGCGACAGTATTTCCTCCGATGTCTCGGGCGGGGTCAATACGAATGGATATAGCAAGGCTTTTGCCGGTTCAAATGGCTCCAATTCCGTTGACAGTTACGCTTGGACGACCGACAACTGCTCGACAACCAAACCTGTAGGGACGACGGCGTGGCCTAACGAACTGGGCCTTTATGATATGAGCGGCAACGTTTTTGAGTTGTGTTGGGACTGGTATGGCAGCTATTCGCTCCTACCTCAGACAAACCCGTTAGGAGCTTCCACGGGCACGGGAAGGGTGACGCACGGCGGTGGCTATGATGGGGGTCCTTCCACGGTCAAGCCTGGCCTGCGATATTGGAATGTCCCGAACACCGGAGGTAACAACCAAGGCTTCCGCGTCGCCCGCTCGCTCTCGCCCCTTTACACGGTGACTTACAACACCAATGGGGCTACCGGCGGAACCGCTCCGTACGATTCCAACGCCTATCCGGCAGGCACCGCAGCCACAGTTCTAGGGCCGGGGACTCTCACCTACACAGGTAACGTGTTCGCCTGCTGGAACACACAGGCCAACGGAACGGGGACAAGTTATGCCGCAGGCGGGACGGTCACCCTCAGCGCGAACCTCACCCTGTACGCGGTCTGGGTTTCCAGCACAATGACTGTGGACGCATCGGGGGTCTTAACAGGATTCAGTTCCGCCCCTTCAGGCCCCTACACGGTACCGAACGGGATTATTGGAATCGGAACTTCCGCTTTTGCTGGAAATGCAGGGATCACCAGCGTCACTCTTCCCGCGTCGCTGACGAGCATCGCCGCTAACGCTTTTCAAAGCGATACGGCCCTGACGTCGATAAATATTCCAGCAGGCGTAACGACCCTCAACTCGCAGGTATTCCTCTGGGACACCGCTCTGACAACCGTGACTCTCCCATCAACCCTCACCAGCATCGGCATCGGTGTTTTTGACGGTTGCAGCTCTCTCACCAACGTAGTTCTTCCTAATGGGCTGACCACCATCGGGGCTCAAGCATTTTCTGGATGTGCTACCATGACCAGTCTCACTATTCCAGCGACGGTTACCTCTTTGGGCGAACAGGCGTTCGCCGATATGACAGATTTATCCAGTGTCACAATGGAGTGTCCTGAGCCGCCGACCGAACCCGACAGCAATCTTTTCGAAGCCAGCGGTTCCTTTGGGGCGGTCCGCGTACCCTTAGCCTCGTTGACAGTCTATCAAACCATTGCGGCTTGGGGTGGAACATTTGTCGGATACTGACTCTTGAGATTCTTGCGGGGAGGAATCGCATCCCCTACCGGTGGCGGCAGGGAACCTGATGGAGCGAGGAATTACGGAAGGAGCTGCCGCTACGTGAAGCAACCAGTCGGACTCTTGGCCAAGGCGACGAAGATACGAAAGCGCGAGCGCTTCATCCCCATCGGCCTGAAGCTCATCGCGATCATCTCCCTCCTTCTTATGGCGGCCCTCGGCACGATGACCTTCCTCGCGACGACCTTCTTCACCGGCGAGGTCGAGCGGAGCGCCAAGCTCGACACCCTCGAGCGCGCGGAGCTTATCGCCCAGAAGCTCGAGTCCCAGTTCGGGGCCATAGGCGACCGGGCCAAGCTCTTCGCCTCCTCGCTCGAGGGCGGCATCTCCTTCGGGGGCACGGGCGCGAAGCTCAGCTCCCTTTTCTTCGATCAGGACCCCGACCTCCTCGCCGTCTGCATCGTACGGCGTTCGGGCGAGGACTTCGCCGTAGACAAGTATGCCGGGAACGACGGGCGCCTCGCACTCCTGGGCGCGAATCCGGGAATGGACCGGGCTTGGCTGGGCTCAATGAGGCGCCGGCTCGATGAGGCCTTCGGCGGCTCCACGACTGTCGCTAACGTCTCGCCCGCCTTTCGCTCGCCGGTCCTCGCCCTCGCGATCCCCTACGTCATGCGGCGCGCGGGCGAGGCCGAGAGCGTCGTCGTCGCACTCGAGGCCATGGACCAAGTCTCGGCCTCCCTCGCCTCGCGCGAGCTCTACACGAATATGCTAACGGGGCCGGACGGCGACCTCGTCGCGCACCAGGACCAGAGCCTCGTCGTAGCGGGGGCGAGCATGCGCGCCTCGCCCATCGTGAAGGACAGCATGACCTCGACCGCCGACCCGAAGCAGTTAGGCTACGAGGAGGGAGGCAGACGCTACCTTGGCTCGTACAAGAAGATCCTCTCGGGCGCCCTCGCGGTCTTCTCGATCGTGGACGAGCGCTCCGCGCTCGAGGCCGTTTACCAGATCCAGAGGCGCAACATCCTCATCGTCGTCATCGTCCTCTCCGCCGCTCTCATTTTAGCCCTCCTCTTCTCGCGCACGCTCACCGTCCCGATCAAGCGGCTCGTCGAGGCGACGGACAAGATCCGCCAGGGCGACTATACGCTCTCCATTCCCACGCGGAGCCACGACGAGCTGGGGCGCCTGACGACGGCCTTCCAGGACATGGGCGAGGGCCTGGCCGAGCGCGAGAAGATAAAGAGTGCCTTTGGCAAGTTCGTCAACAAGGAAGTCGCCGAACGCGTCATGCGCGACGAGCTCTCCCTGGGAGGCGAGACGAAGGAGGCGACGATCTTCTTCTCCGACATCCGCTCCTTCACCGCGATATCGGAGAAGCTCTCGCCGCACGAGGTCGTCGAGTTCCTGAACGACTACATGACGAGAATGGTCGCCTGCGTGAACGCGACGCACGGCGTCGTGGACAAGTATATCGGCGACGCCATCATGGCGGTCTGGGGCGTCCCCTACTCGGTGGGCAACGACACGGAGAACGCGATCGACGGTGCCCTCATGATGCGCGCCGCCCTGACCGAGTACAATGCTTCGCGATCCGGCACGACCAAGCCTTTCATCAAAATCGGTTGCGGCATAAACTCGGGGCCCGTCGTCGCCGGCCAGATAGGCTCGCTGGAGCGCATGGAGTACACCGTCATCGGCGACGCGGTCAACCTCGCCTCGCGCATCGAGTCGCTCAACAAACCCTTCAGGACGGACATCCTCGTGTCGCAGGAGTCCTTCGAGCGGGTGCAGGGCATCTACAAGGCCGTGCCCATGAAGAAGATAGCCGTGAAAGGCAAAGCCCAGAGCCAGCAGATCTACGCGATCTTGGGCAGGCTCGACGATTCCGGCTGTCCAGGCAGCCTGGACGAAGTGCGCGAGCTGGTGGGATGGGAAACAGGACCGATCGGCGACGTCGCCACGGACGAGCATGAAGAGAAGTTCAAGATTCTCGAGTAACTGGGAGGCGCCCGTCATGGGCTTCCTCGCCCTCGTCCTCGCTCTCTCGAGCTGGGCCCTCTACCGGGACCTGAACGCCGCGCCGGCTCACTCCTCCGGGGGAAAGGTCGTGGGCACGATCATCTATCGCCAGCGCCAGGCCGAGCGAAAATACACAGGCCAGGTGCTGTGGGGCTCACTTCTGCAGAACTCCCCGGTATACAACCTCGATGCTATCCGCACGGCCTCCGACTCCTCGGCGACCATCTATCTCGAGGACAAGACTCGCATCGAGCTCGGCGAAGACACACTTCTCGTCCTCGACGTGGGCGGCGCCGCCAAGAAACTCGATCTCTCGGGAGGCACCCTCAGCGTGGAGCGCGAAGGCGGATCGGGCTCCCTCAAAGTGGCGACGAGCTCGGGCGATCTCGCCCTAGAGAAGGGTGCCGTCGCAATCTCCGCCAAAAAGGCCGCCGTGTCCATCGCGGTCGCGGAGGGCCGGGCGAGTTTTCGCCCTGCGAGCATCCGGTCGGCATCGCAGGCGAATGGCGCCTCAGGCGCGATCGAGCTCGACCAGGAGAAGGCAGTCTCGGTAAGCGCGAGCGGCGACGTTGCCGAGGCGAAGCTCGAGCCGGTCTCGCCGGCGAGCGGCAAAGAACTCGTGGCGCTCGCCGATCGGACGAAGGTCGATTTCTCCTGGATCGGCCCCGTCTCCTTCGCGGGCCTCCTCGAGCTCGCCGCCGATCCCGACTTCTCGCGCGGCCGCGACGCGAGGCCGGTCTCGGGCAGCGGAGCGAGCCTCGAGCTCACCCCGGGCGAGTACTACTGGCGGCTTCGGGGCGCCGAAGGCAAGGGCCCCGAACCCTCTCGCGCGTTCAAGCTGAGCGTCGTCGCGAGCGGGAGCCCCCGTCTCATCAGGCCGGCCGCGGCCGCCTCGATAGCGAACGCTGAAGGGGCGCCCAGCCTTGTCGATTTCGCCTGGTCGGCCTCGCCCAAGGCCGAGGGCTATCGCATCGAGGTTTCGAGCGATCCTTCCTTCGCGAAGAGCGAGCTCAGGCTCGCCTGCCAGCGCGCGAGCCTGTCCACGGACAAGCTCGGCCAAGGCCGCTGGTACTGGCGAGTCGCCGCCCTCTTCCCCTCCTACGGCCTGGAGGCCGCCTCGAGCGCATCGAGCTTCGATATCGTCGCGGTCGCCCGGCCCACGACAGCGTGGCGAGGCGATGCATCCACTCCCCTCGAGACCTCGACCCTCGCGGCGAAGGCCGGAGCCTTGAGCCTCTCGTGGGAACAGACCGAAGGCGCGGACGCCTATCGCGTGGCTGTCGCCAAGGACAAGGACTTCCGCGAGATCGTCTACTCAGGTTCGTCGCGCTCGAGCGCGACCACGATTGCAACGAGCCTCGACGAGGGGACCTACTACGCCAGGGTGAGCCCCATCGTCGCGGGCAAGGAGGGCGAAGCCTCGGCGAGCCGAACCATAGTGGTCCACGCGCCAGAACCTATCGTCCTTCTCGCTCCGGCCAAAGGCTCCTCCCTGCCTCCCGAACGGAAAACGATCGACTTTTCCTGGAGCGATCCGAACCTCGGCCGGCGATTCAGGGTCGAGCTCGCCTCGGACCCGGATTTCGGTAAGCTGCTCGGCCGGGCGACGAGCGCGGCGCCGAAGGCCTCTATCGACCGGCCCGAAGGCTTCGCGGGCGAGCTGTACTGGAGGGTCTCCTCCCTTGACGCTAAGGACTCGCCCCTCGCGACCTCGGCGAGCTCCTCCTTCGCTCTTCCCGCCCTTCTCGCGTCGCCAGTCGTCGTCTCGCCCGCCGACGGCGAGGTCATCGACGCCTATCGCCGCGGTTCCTTCAGCTTCGCGTGGAAAGCCTCGAGCGGCGCCGAAAAGTACCGCCTGTCCCTGTATAGGCTTACCGGTGGAGCGATGACTCCGGTTCGCGAGTGGACGACCGACAAAACGAGCGTCGACGTAAAGAACTTCGACTTCCTCGCTGTGGACGCCTATGCCTGGAAGCTTACGGCCCTCGGAGCAGCGGCCGGCGGCGCCGCGAGCGAAAGCCCGGCGACGATAAGTTATTTCAAAATCACGCAGTCCTCCCAGGTGAGCGCGCCCAAGCTGAAAGCCCCGGAGATCATCTATGTCCATTAGGCGAGGGCTCGTCGCCCTCCTCCTCGCGCTAGCCGGGGCCTTCCTCGCGGCCCAGGGCAAGGGAGCCGGCGACGCTTCCGTGACCTTCTCCTGGAGAGCGGTCGAGGGCGCGGGCGGCTATACCGTCGAGCTCGCGAGCCTCTCCGGCGAGAGCGTCGCATCGGTCACCGTGGAGGGCACGACCGCGACCATTTCCGCCCCGCCCGGCGACTACAATATCCGCATCGTCAGCCTGAACCATTTCATGCGCCCGGAGTCGGCCTCCCCGTGGAAGCGAATATCCATAGTGAGGAAGGGCAAGCCCCAAGCCGAGAGCCTCGATCCGCAGTTTATTGAGCCAGGCCTCAAGTCCGAGCTCGTGATAAAAGGCAAGAACCTGGACGCCTCGACTTCGGTCGCGCTCAGGCGCGCGGGGGAAGCGGCGATCCATCCGCTTTCGGTCCGCGCCCTGGACGCAAGCCGACTCGAAATCATCCTGCCTCCCATCGAAGTCGGGATCTACTCTATCGAGCTCCTCAACAAGCCGGACTACTCGCTCGTACTGCCCCTCACCCTGACCGTCAGGCACAAGCCGGCCGTCATCGCCTCGGTGGAGCCCTCTTCGCTCGATCTCACGACTACGCCCCTGCGCTTCACGGTCGTCGGAAGCGGCATCGCCCCGGGCGCCTCGGTCCGGCTCGAGATCGGAGGGAAGCGCGTCGACCTCTCGTCGATTACCCGGACCGACAGCGGACTGAGCGCCGAGCTCTCGGGCGAGCCGGAGGAAGGAACCTACGATCTCGTGATCGAGAACGACGCGCTCTCGATCACCCGCGCAAGTTCCGCGCTGCATCTCTTTCGCCCAGCACCTCAGGCTGCGCAAGCGGTCGTCGCACCAACTCCTGAACCGGCTTCTGAACCGGTTCCTGAACCGCCTCTGCCACCAGAACCTGCCCCAGTACCAGCGCCGCAGGCCGAGACTGCGCCTGCCCCGCCCCCGAACGTCTCGCCCGCCACGACCGCTCCGACTTCGCCCGCGAAGGTGGCCTTCTCCCTCCCGCCAGAGCCCTGGAGCCTCGACGCGGGCTGGTCCACGTCCTTCGCCCTCGACAAATGGTCCGCGCTTTTTCCCCCGAGCTTCGCGAACGCGGACCTCTCTGCCCGACTCTGTTTCAGTCAGTCTCGCGCCAGAAGAATCGATGCCGAGCTCAGGCTCGGCACAGAGCTTCGCGCGAACGCGTCATTCCTCTCGTCGAAGCCTGGCGACGCGACCTATGTCAGCTCCTCCCTTTCGAGCTTCGGCCTCCAGGCCGGAGCCTGGCTCGAGCTTGCCTGGCCGCGCTTCGAGACGACGATACGAATGGGAGCCGGAGCCACTTACTCTATCTTCGAGGTTTCGGGCGCGAACCTCCCCGCGGACGCGAAAACTCAGGCTTACTCCATCGATCCCGCGGCGTCGATCGGCGTCGAATGCGCCTGGAGGGCGACTAGCCGGCTTTCTCTCGGTCTGAGGGGCACGACGAGCATCGTCTTCTTCTCGGACCTGCCCCTGATCGTCCTGTCGCCCGGGGCCTTCGCGAAGCTCGCCTTCTAAGGCTATCATAGAGCTACCATGACAGCATCGCTCATTCTGACCTGCTACGTCGCTCTCGCCCTCCTCGACCTAGGCTGGGGAAGCTTCCTCTCTGCGCTCAACTACCGCTCGGTGTCGCGTCACGGAGGCGAAGTCCCGAAAGAGCTGCAAAAGAACGTAACGACGGAGGAGGCGACGAAATCGGCGGATTACTCCAAGGCAAAGATGCGCCTCTCCTTCATCGCGACCCCACTCTCCACGTTCATCGTCCTCTTCGCCGCGATCTTCGGGCTATTCGGGCTCTTCGACTCCTGGATTGGCGTTTTAGGCCTGAGCTCCTATTGGCGCGGCGCCCTCTATCTCGGAGCCCTCATGCTCGCGCAGGGACTCCTCTCTGCGCCCTTCGAGCTCTACTCCACCTTCGTCCTCGAAAAGAGATTCGGTTTCAACACGACGACGATGAGGACCTGGCTCCTCGACGGGCTCAAGAGCCTCCTCCTATCGGCGGTTATCGGCTTGCCCCTCCTCGCTCTCCTGTACGTGTTCATAGACGGAGCCGGCTCCTTCTGGTGGCTCTGGGCTGCGGCGATCTTCTCGGTCCTGGACATCGTCATCTCGCTCGTCTACCCTCTGGTCATCGCGCCTCTATTCAACAAATTCTCGCCGCTGTCCGAAGGCAGTCTCAAAGAGCGCATCGGAGAGCTGGCGGCGAGGCTCGAGTTCCGCGTAAGCGGCATCTTCGTCATGGACGGTTCCAAGCGCTCTCGCCACTCCAACGCCTACTTCACGGGCCTGGGCCGCGTGAAGCGCATCGTCCTCTACGATACTCTCGTCTCGAGCATGAGCGAGGACGAAATCCTGGCCGTCCTCGCCCACGAGATCGGCCACGAAAAAAAGAAGCACGTGCAGAAGATGACCGCGCTGTCGATAGTCCTATCCTTCGCTACCTTCTGGGTCCTCGATCTCCTCATGCGCTGGAGCGAACTCTATGCGGCCTTCGGCTTCGCCGAGCCTTCGAAGCACGCGATCCTCCTCATTCTCGCCCTCGTCTCGGGGCCCGCGACCTTCTTCCTCGCGCCAGCCTTCTCGGCCTGGTCGCGCAAGCACGAGTACCAAGCCGACAGTTTCGCGGTGGAGGCTGCGGGGGCCGAGGCTCTCGGATCCTCCCTCGTCAAGCTCAGCCGCGAGAACGCATCGAACCTCTGGCCCTCGCGCCTCTACTCGGCCTGGGACTACTCGCACCCCTCGCTGCGCGAGAGGCTCGCGGCGATATCGAGCGAGGCAAAAAGCCGCGGTCGGAAGACGCGATAAGACGTTATGCGGCTGCGGAAGGACGACCTCGGCCTCGACCCCGCCTTCCCCTTCTCGATAGGGAGCGTGAGTCTGACGAGATCGGACGACATGAGCGAGACTAGGCACTGGCACGACTGCCTGGAGATCACCTGCATCCGTTCGGGACAGGCCGACTACTTCGTCGACGGCAGGACCTATTCGATGGCCGAGGGCGACGTCATCATCTTCAACAACCTCGAGCCCCACGGCTGGGAGGTGGGGGGCTCGGGCCCGAAGGCCGAGGCCCGTGCCTCGGCGCTCGTCGCAGTCTTCTCGCCGGAGCTCGTGGCCGAAGGCGCGAGCCTCTTCGACCGCGAGTACCTGCGCCCCTTCTACGAGCGCGGCTCGAATTTCAGGAACATGCTCCCCTCGGGGGATGAAGGCGTGGAGCGGATCACCGCCCTCCTAAAAGAGGCGGACGGCGAGTTCGGCGCGAAGGAGAGCGGCTATCGCCTCATGATCAAGGCGATCGTGCTGCAGATCCTCACGCTGCTTCAGCGCAACTACAGTCGAGGCTCCGGGCCGGCCGAGATGCCCGAGGCGAGGCGACGCTCGCTCGAGCGCATCGAACGGGCTCTCGACTTCATCCAGAACAGCTACGAGCGGGATATATCCCTCGCGGACGCCGCCCGCGAAGCAGGCATGAGCCCGCATTACTTTTCGGCCTACTTCAAGAAGGCGACAGGCTCCACCTTCGTCGAACACCTGTGCCGCCTGCGGGTCCTCAAGGCCCGCCAGCTCGCCCTCGATACCGACCGTACGCTCGTGGACATAGCGATGGAGGCCGGCTTCAACAACATGGCCAACTTCTACCGAGCCTATCGCCGTATTCTCGGCGAAAGCCCGAGCGAAGTCAGGCGGCGGGCCCGAAAATAGAGCGCCAAACGCGCCGACTTATAGGGGCGGCAGGCCGAACTCAGCCGCGACCTCGGCGGTGGCGCAGGGCTTGCCGCTCGCGAGCGACCGAGCCAAGGCCTCCATCACGACGAGTGTGCCGAGGGCCTCGGACAGATCGGGCTTCGGAGCGACGCCGCGGTCGAGGCAATCGGCGAAATATTCGATATAGTTCTGATACTCACCGGCGTGATGGTTGTCGCGCTCGAAGCGGAAATAGTATTCCGTCCTGTCCTCGAAGTCGCTCGTCTCGACCGGGAGGCCCGCGAAATGCGTGTAGTACTTGAGCGTCGGATAGGCGGCGCGCGACACGCCGGACTCCCCCCTGAGCGTGCAGGCGATCGAAGGTTCGACGCTCTTTCCGAGGACGGGCGAGGCATAGGAGCCGGCTATCTGCCCCACTACCCCGCGCTCTGAGAGGGTGAGGAAGCGTAGCGTATCGGGGACGGAGAAGCCTCTAAGAGCCATCGCCTCGTCGACCTTGCCGTAGCCCATCACTTCCTTGACGTCTGGAGCATACCAGCGAACGAGGTCCACGGCATGGATGAGGAAATTGTACATCCACGAGAAACCCGGCTTGGCGCTCCAGGAGCGGGAGAGGAACCAGCGCGCGTCGGTGATGTAAAAGGCGTCGACGGACTGCAACGCCCCGTGCCTGCCGGCCTCGAAGTCCCTGCGCTGATGGATCATGGGCTCGAAAAAGCGCGTGCTCTGTCCGACGAAGAGGAGCTTGCCCGACTTCCTCTGCGCCTCGACGAGGGGCGCGGCCTGATCGAGGGAGGACAGGAGCGGCTTCGTGCAGATGACATGCTTGCCCGCCTCGAGCGCCAGGGCCGCGTGCTCGGCGTGAAGCTGATCGGGCGTATATATAGCGATTACCTCGAGGCTCGGGTCCTCGAGCAAGTCCGCATAACGCGTCGTCATCGTCCCTGCTCCCAAGCCGAATTCCGCCGCCCTCTTGGCGCAGAGAGCGGGGTCGAGGTCGCAGGCCCTCGCCAGAGTCCAACTCTCGCTGCCCAGTATCGCGGAGAGGACGCTCCGCCCCTCCCCGAGTCCAAGTACGCCGATCCTATGACGCTCCATATTTTGCCTCCCCGAGACAGCCTCTTCTTCGGGGCCGCTAGAGAGAAAGTACAATAACGGAGGAAGTCTCGGCCTCCGCTTTGTCCTCGGCTTTATATACTTTTTACCAGGCCGTGGGTGCGGAATATTTCAGTCCGCCCTGAGGAATTTTCAATAAGTAAATTCCGAATTTGCTTATTGAAATTCCCGAATTTGCTTATTGAAAACTCCGAATTTGTAAGTTAAGAAATCCGAATTTATAAGTTGTAAATTCCGATTCAGCAAGTTGAAAAGCTTTCGCACTATTGAGGTAGCTTCTAAAAAAGGGGCTGCCCTTTTAGGGCAGCCCTTTTTAATCTGACAGCTAAAGCGTCTTAGTCCTTAACGCGCGTATGACGCTCGGCATGGCCTCGCGAGATATGCGCTTTAGTCCTTAACGCGCATATTCGACGATGCGAGTCTCGCGGATGATCGTGACCTTGATCCTGCCCGGATAGCGCAGATCGTTCTCGATCTTCTTGGCGATGCCCCTCGCGAGCTCCTTGGCCCCCTCGTCCGAGACCGCCTCGTTGTTCACGAGGATGCGAAGCTCGCGCCCCGCCTGGATGGCATAGGCTTTGTCGACTCCGGAGAAGCTCTCGGCGATGTTCTCGAGGTTCTCGAGGCGCTTGACGTAATTGTCCAAGGTCTCGCGCCTGGCGCCCGGGCGCGCCGCGGAGATGGCGTCCGCTATCTGCACAAGGACGGACTCCGCGCAGATCGGCTCGACGTCGTTATGATGCGCCCCGATCGCGTTGACGATACGAGGGTCCTCGCCCAATTTGCGCGCGAGCTCCATGCCGATTTCGGCGTGGTTCTGGTCGCCGTCGGTCTCGATGCCCTTTCCGATGTCGTGCAAGAGAGCGCCACGCTTGGCGATCTCCCGGTTGACGCCGATCTCGGCCGCGAGCATACCGGCGATGACCGCCACTTCCTTCGAGTGGGCCAGCACGTTCTGGCCGTAGCTCGTGCGGTAATGGAGCCTACCGAGCGCCTTGATGAGCTCGGGGGCCATGTTGTGAAGACCTATGTCGAAGACGACCTTCTCGCCCTCCTCATAGATCTTCTGGGCGACCTCGCGAGTGACCTTCTGGACGATCTCCTCGATGCGCGCGGGGTGGATGCGTCCGTCGGCGATGAGCCGCTCGAGCGACACCCTGGCTATCTCGCGTCGCACCGGATCGAAACAGGAGATGACGACGGCCTCGGGCGTATCGTCTATGATGACGTCCACGCCCGTGAGCGTCTCGAGGGTGCGGATGTTGCGCCCCTCGCGGCCGATGATGCGACCCTTCATCTCGTCGGAGGGCAGGCTGACCGAGGTGACCGTAACCTCTGTCGTAACCTCCGTCGCGATGCGCTGGACGGTAGTGATGAGGATGTCCCGCGACTTCCTCTCGGCGGAAAGCTGGGCTTCCTGCTCGATCTTGTTGATGATGATCTGAGCGTCCCGCTTCGCCTCGTTCTCCAGCCCCTGGATGATGAGCTTCTTCGCCTCCTCGGCGGAGAGTCCAGAGATACGCTCGAGCTCAAGCCTATAGCGCTCTTCTTGACCAGCCAAGGCCTCTTCCTTCTCGGAAGCGGCCTTGATCCTACCTTGGAGAGTCTGTTCCTGTCTTTCGAGTGTCTCTATCTTCTTGTCGAGTGTCTCTTCCTTTTGCTGAACCCTGCGCTCATAGCGCTGAAGCTCGGCCCTGCGTTCGCGTATTTCCCGTTCTTGCTGGCTCCGTTCTCGAATGAGCTGATCTTTCGCCTCTACCAGGATCTCTTTTTTCTGAGATTCGGCCTCTTTGACCGCGTCCCTCTTAATCCGCTCCGCCTTTTGCTCGGCGGCGGCGAGTTGAAATCTGGCAT
>Ga0326727_10015148_pt1 | contig 16629 bp, 12 predicted proteins | sample MB2enrmetagenome_FD_207643 | JGI IMG/M metagenome (GOLD analysis project Ga0326727, IMG submission 207643) | Lab enriched peat soil microbial communities from McLean, Ithaca, NY, United States - MB29MY | ecosystem: Environmental > Terrestrial > Soil > Wetlands > Peat | place: USA: New York...
CTTCGCGCCGAACTGGCCGGAATGACGCCGGCGGAGCGGGCTTCGCAGGCCTGGACCCGAAAAGCCTTCGACTATCCCTCTACCTTTGTCCCTGCGAATACGAAGGACGCGCGGCCGGTGGTCATGTACAATCCCGACTACTTTGATCTTTCGCGCCCCCGCACCGAAATCCAGTTGATCACCGTCTTCCTGGAAAACGTGCCGGAGAACCTCCGCGAGCCACCGCTGACGGACTGGGACTCGCTCGGCCTGGTCCGGCTCTGGCAATTTGTGAGTCAGGCGGATTGGCAACGGGTGGCAGCAATGATTGGCCAGTGACTATCAACTCGCGGCACGCAACGAGATCCCATGCCTCCCGGGCCGAGTAAGCCAGCGTAGCGCACACCTCCGCCCGTTAGCCGCGCACGTCATTGGAGTGCGAACAGCCGAAAACTAACCCTAGGAGCGGTACAAAAAAGCCGGTCCGATCAGCCTCGAGCTGTGATATAGAATCTCTCACTCCCGGTGGTACAAAATCTCGGTCACCTCACTTGACCTTCTTGGTCATCGGAGCCTTCTTAGCCTTCGTAGCTTTCGTAGCCTTGGTCTTCTTGGTCTTCGTCGTTGCCGTCTGGGGAGCCGCTTCGTGAGCGAACACCGGCATCGTCAGCGAGAAGATGACCATCGATGCAAACAGGACTGTAAGAAGTTTCTTCATGGTAGGTCTAGACCTCCTGGGATTTGGAATTGGCGATGAGTATAGCACGGATGGGGCCCAAGCTTTCGAGTTTCAAATATTTCCTGTGCCTTGGCCCGGGCCGATCCAGACCTATTACCTCCCCGTCATCGTTCACCCCAATCAAGAGCGTCCCACCCTGTCCATTTGCGAACCCCGCCACCGATTTGATAATTACGTGGCAAAGAGACGCAACCTGCGAGTCCGGAAATTACGGCAGACGTGGGGCCACACTTCGCGGGTTACTTAACCCGCTTGCTTGGCGGCCAGATCCCCAATGATTGGGAGCTTAAAACGTTCGTTGTTGTAAGCCTTGTACATCAGGAACAGGACGCAGGCGAGGAAGGCAAGCGAAATCAGCATGCTAATCAGTCCCAGCAGCGCCCACAGGCCACTAAACGCGCTCCAGATCATTCCCATGACGATGTGGCCCCAAACGATGCGAAAGGCGATCCATCCGATACTGAGATAGATGGACTGGAAGGCATGGAAGCGCACGAACTTATCATTCTTGTAGGGCTCGATCACCAGAAAGATGATTCCGGTGATAAAACCCAAGATGTAAGTGAGTAGTCCCGCCACGTTGGAGGACATTGCCGTCCCCCCTGCGGCCGGCGCTGCCGGACCACCCGCGGCTGAACCAGGGGTACCGCACGATGCACAGAAACTTGTTCCTTCGGCCAACTGAACTCCACATTTTGCACAGAATGCCATTTGTTCGTTTCCTCCTTTTGAAATGCTACGAGCCCGCCCTAGCTTGCCGATGCTCGCAGACGTCACGCAAAGTGATTGGTGCACCGGGCAGGAATTGTACCACGCCATATAAATCGGGATTGATCTCGTAGGCGGCGCGATATTCCTGCAAGGTTTCGTCCCATTTGCTTTTGGCGGAACTCCGCCTCGCCCAGGTACATGTGCCCTTCGATCGAGTACGAATCCGCGGCCAGCAGCCTGCGCGAGGAGTCTCCTACCAGTCCTTGACATTGAGCTTGCGAAAGCAATCAAACTCGGGCAAACCCACTCCCCGGCAGAACCTCGAATACTGCATGGGGAGGTCGGCATCGGGCCGGAAGAGCGTTTGCAGAAGAATGAACCGGTGATACGTAGTGTCTGCCGGAATGTACATGGGACAGGCCCTCACCGGGGCGCCACTCAAGCCCGGCGGCGATCCGCTCTGGTGATCGCTCAACCCGCAGGCATGGCCTACCTCGTGGATCGCGATCAGGGTGATTAACTGGCGAGCCAACGCCTCCCGGCTGGCCGGATCCCGCAATTTGTCGAGGGCGCGTTGCGCCAGCCAGGGAGGGAAACCCGCCCCCGCGAGTTCCTGGCCTTGTGGCGACGTTGGCTGTGCCAGTGCGAGTCCCAGCCATAGGTACAAGTCCTCGATCTTGGCGCGAATTCGCGCCGGAAACACCTTGCAGGAATCGGCATCCTTCGGGGAGCGGCACTGGCCGCACGGAGTTTTGCCCATGCTCTGGTTCTTCCCCCCCGGATCGTCCGGATCGCTGATGCCGGGCATACTCACCACGCGCACGGCGTATTTCGGGTGGCCGCTGTCCGAGTTAAAATTGACCACGCGCGATGCTTCCGCGTCCCCCCCGCCCGCGATCAGGCTCTCGTCCAGCATGTGGGCGACGATGCCGCTCGCTTGCTCCCAGATCGCGCTATCGAAAATTCCAGCCGGGTCGATCACAAGGAGTTCCTTACGCTTCGGATCGAAGCGGCGGAACACCTTGTCGCCGTTCTCGACGACCACGAAGCCGCGGTATTCGTCAAAGTAGGTAAGGCCGTCCCCGGTTCGGTCCTGTCCGGGCACCTGGTCTTCGTCGGCATCCTGGGTACCGTGAACGTTCATCTGCCGCTCCCACGCGTCCGCAACGTGGTTCCCGTCGTCATCGCGGGGAATCGTCAGAACATAGGTGTTGGTGGGTTTGTAAATGGCCTCGAGTTGGAGGGCGGGAGCACTGGCCTTCAGCTTGCCGTAAGCACCCGTGTCGGTCGCCTCAATGAGCACGGCGGCCACGGACACCTCATCGGAAGTGTGGGCGGTGTATTTGCCGTCCACCACGATGCCAGCCGGCTGCTCGTCCGCGAAGCGCAGATCGTCCTTGAGGCTGGCGTCACGCGGGTAGTTACCACACTGGCCCGGGTGCTTGCTTACCTCGTCCAGCACGAAGTAGATGCGGCCTTTGCGCGCTTTGCCGTCCGGCTTTTTGGGCTGGATCCGGCCGATGATCTGCAGCGGCGCTGCCGGCTCCATCCGCACGCCCGGCGTGTCCTCCGCCTTGGGCGCCGGGATCCAGGAATCGTAGGAGGAAGACGGCTCGAAGACCATCTCGTCCTCGGGAAGCTCGGTATCGCCGCCGCTCACGGAATAATCCACCTCGCGAGACAGCACCCTCCCCTTAAGTTCAGTGTCCGTCACGCTGGCGTGCCCCTGTACCGCGATACTCGTCGAGTTCGGCTCGAAGCGGGAGCCGAGTTGCCGCTCGAAGGGCGAGGGCTCCGGCAAATGCGACGATCCGTCGAAGTCGTGTGACCACCCGCCAAGGACCCCGAGGGGGTGGCTGGCCTTCGCAAAACCGCAAGGATTGTTGGGAACACTCACCGCCACCGAGCGCCCAGTGAAACTGACCACCACGCCCGTTATTGGCCGCGACTGAAGCATTCTCAACGAATCTTGGTCGACTTGGTAGGTCCACGACTCCGATGGGACCGGGGGCGGATTCTTGGTCGCTCCACGTCCCTCAAGCGATATATTCGCCTGGTGCGATACCAGTTGCAAATCCGCTCGACCCTCGCCATCGTCGTATCGCGTGATCCGATAGACGTTGCTCTCCTCGAATGTGGCAGAAAGACTGTCGTGTAGAAAGTCATCAGCGCTAAATGAGGCTTCGCACACCTCGTGAATCGTCACCCTGAGTTGCGGCTGACTTTGTCCGCTGCCGCCTGGCGCACTCGCATTGATGGGCGCGAAAAGCCCTACGAGCGCGAAGATGACGAGCAATCGCTTAATCATGTCTACCCGGATTTCCATTTTCGCCCCCTGAGCCATAGCTGCATACACACCACCAGCTCGTCTCATTCACGCAAAACTGCGTCCTACATTTCCCTTTGGAGGCGTTGCCCGCCTTCGGACTCCCCCCGGCGGTGCGGGGCATTGACCCCTGTCCCCTTGTCGTCGTCGCAGAAGATGGTGCCCGCAAGTTCCATCGGGGGATACTTGGCGCCTCGTTGCAAAGAGCCGTCGGGGTCTTCCCATTGGACGCGCCCCTTGGAGGTCTCATAGAAACTCTCTTGGTGGTAGCGCATGATGCATTCTTCCACGCCGCTTTCCTGGCCTCCTTGGACGGCCACACCGCGGAGGGAGCCATCGGCGTTTCGGTCCCATACACCCCAGGTTCCATCCGGCTGCAAGTATCTCCATCTGGAGATCCTGTAATCGCGGGTGGCGCCGACATCCCGCCTTGCGGGACCGTTAAGAAGCCAGGACAGGCCACGGATAGGAGGCGGTGACAAGCCGGCTAGTGCGTATGGGACTGGTTCTCGAGCACCTGGTTAATGCGGTAATTCAGGTACGTGGGAGGCTCGAGATTGTTCGGATGCTGCACGAAGAACTGCGCGCGCGCGGTCACGAATTCGCGGAGCGCGTCATCCCACTTTTCTTCGCCGAGTTTTGCCTCGCCCAAGTACATATGTCCGAGAATGGAGTTGGAGTCGCGCTCCACGAGCTTGCGCCCGTACATTTCGAGGGCGCCATAGTCGGCAGCGAGCAGCGCGAAGCGGGCTTGCTGTCTATCAAGCGACAGCTCCTGTTCGGGGGTAAGTTCTCCGGAGGGCGCCGACACGGTCAGCTTCACCGGATCGGAGCAGGCCCGCCCGTGCCACGAACCCGTGGCGCCAAGGCAAGCGACGATGGAGTGGGTCCCCGGCGCGATCTCCGCCGAGGCGTTGCCGAAGTTGGCCTGGGCGGTTCTTATCGTATCAAGCTCAATCGTGCTGTCCTGGTCACCCAGTGGTTTGAGTGCGAGGGGTAACGGCTTCTCGCCCCCTTGGTCGTCGCGGACAAGGAACTGCACCGCATCCGTCCACGGGTGTGAAGCGTCGCCGAGAGTGATGGTCGAAGGGGCTGTTCTCTTCTGGTAATCGGCCGTGGCGCGCTGCAACTCCTCGGGCGGAGCCTTCCCCTGCGCCACGTCAAACGTCAGGTGTGTAATCTTCCCGGCAAGCACCCGCGTGCCGCCAAGGTCATTCATGGCGGCGGCATTGGCAACATTGACCGAGAACCACACCGCGGTCCCCGCGAAAACAGTCGCTTCCTGTTCCTCATTCACCCGCAAGCCGAGGGAGGGCTCGATCGGACGGGGCGCATCTTCATCCATCATCATGGCGCGCAGCGGCGGCATGTTGCCGCGAGTGGGTGAACGGTGCGTCCGCCGCGCGTGCCAAACCGTCAGCACCACAGCGGCGATCAGGACCAACACGAGAATTGTAACAGTGCGCTTTTTCATGGGATTAATGTCGAGAATTATTCAGGCAAAACTTGCGCGCGCATTCGCCGCGGCCCTCCATCGCATTTCCCGCTTTGTTATTGGGGTTTGAAGGATCGTTGACCCCCGTTCCCTTCGGGCTGGTACACATCTTCATGCCGGGGGGATCCGTGCTGTATTCGAAGCCGAAGACGGTCTTGCCTTTGTGCTGCCACTTACAGTTGCCATGGGGATTCTCATAGAAATTCGCCGAGTCGTAGCGCATGAGGCATTGGTCATCCCCGCTGAACGCGCCGCCCTGCACCGCCACGGGCCAACAGCCCTCGCCCTTTATGCCGGGTCCGGTGATCTTCTGGGTTTTTTTGTCCTTCGGCCATATGTTGCAGGGGTAGTTCCTGAAGGTGTCGTCGGGCTGCCGGCAATTCGCGTCGCCGGCGGCGTAATCCCCTTCACCGTGGTGGAAGACGTTGGTGGCGTGGCCCAGTTCGTGGGCGATCGTGGATTGCAGCTCCGCCGCTGCCATTTTCCCGTACCCGCGAGCGATCAAGTTGGAATCGATGGTGACCTTCACGATGTCGCGAGGCACGCTCGGGCCTCCTTCGGTGTCACCTACGCCGCCCTCCCCGATCTCTCCAGTCACGAGATAGATGGCATAGACATCGGCATGCGAGCCGTTGGGCGTCACCACATTCTCGTTCCTGACCCCCTCTTCCGTGTTCCGTTCCGTACCGTAGATGAGGTGGGTGGTCACGCCCGTGGCGCTGCCGTAGATGCCCGCCCCGAGCTGATTCATGTCCCAGATGAACAGGTCCTTCAATTGGGGAGAGAGCCGCTCGTGTTTTCCGTGGATGTGGAATCCGCGGTACTCGTCGTAGAGCGCGATAGAATCGCCCTTGTGGTCATCGCCCGGGGGGGTTTCGTCATCGTCCGCGTTGGGGTCGGTATTCTTGAGGTCGAAGAAGTGCTCCCACCAGTCGGCAATGTGGTTTAGATTGTCGTCCTTGGGAATGCTCAGGGTGTCCTGGTCACTGTGGCCTTGGACATGCCCAACCACGCTGCTGCCGTCCTCCAATTCTGCAACCACTTTCAGCTTGGTATACCCGCCCCAGTCGTAGGAGTTCACCGTCACCATGAACTGCGTCAAGTCTTCTTGCTTGGTTACCGCCGACTGGCCCTTATCGTCATCCAGCGTGATCCACGGGTTGTCCTTGTCGATCTTCATGTCGTAATCGTCGGTGGAGCGGGATCGAGGCGGCCAGTTCGAGTCCACTCCCCGTTCCCTGGACGTGTCTGCCAGCGTGATCTTGTATTTCTTCACTTGCACGGGGGGAGCCTTGTCCGGATGGCCCTTGGCGTGGGCCACGATGCCGACGTCAATGAAGTTGCCCAGCGTCTTCTCGTCCTCGTCCGCTTGCGGCATCCACTGCTCGTACTCCTTCGGCGGAACAAGCTCCACTTCGGTGCGCGCTTCCCCATCCTGATGTAGGTCGTAGGTAGCGCGCTCGACATGGCCGTCACTGTTCATCAGCTCCTTGCTGCCGGTCAGCGAGCGGGCATCCTTCGCACAAGGAATCTCCGCCCGCATATCAGCGGGGTGCAGCTCGTCGTGAAGGTCCTTGGTGATATCGAAAGGGTGGTTGTTGTCCACGCCCCAGGAGTGGTCCGTGCCGGGCCAGGGGATCGGCTTGCTCAGTTGCCCGCCGTCGTCCCGTGATCCAACCATACCCGTTTCGAGCCAGCAGTGCCCGCTGTCCGTCCCTCCCTGACCGCGCAGAATGAGCAGCACGACCCCGGTGGTGTTTCCGCTTCCATCGTGCGTGGTTTGGGAGTTCGAGACATCGCGGCCGAGCGGCGTGTTGTGGACGGTCTGGAGGGTGGAGTTCTCGTTGCCGCGCACCTGCACGCGCACGTCGGCGCTCATCCAGGTCATTTCGGTTTGATGTGGCAGACCTTCCACCTGATATTCCGTTATGATGACCATGTCCTGCTTCGCGGTCTCGGTCCCGTAGCCGTAGGGATAACTCTTGTTCTCGTTGGTGTGGACCTGGAATTCAATGCGAATCGTGCCCGACCACGTCACGTTGTCGAGCCCGGTGCCGTCTTTGGCCTGCATCCAGGGAGGACTCAGCCGCGGCGCTGCGAGCGCCATCAGAATGACCACAAAAAGGAACTTCGTGACGATGTGCGACGGACAGCGTGCCTTCATAGCTATCCTCGGTTGCAATGGGAACTGAGGAATGTCCGGGGACGAAAAACGTCCCGGCGTCACTCGAACTCCTCGGAAAAGCTGACCTAAGAATAACGATGAGTCCATGAGAAGTCAACGCCGAAAACCTACGAAAAGCCGCGGGCCTCCAGGGCTGAGGCCCGCGGCGGAAGCAGTGAGACGGAGAAGCGTTACAGGCGCGCCGCCACTTGCTCCGCGATGTACTTGGCGACATCGGCCTTCGGTTTGGGGCCGGTGTAGGCGCCGGCGGTAACGTTCACTCTCGCCTTCCCCTTACGAAAAACGATGCCGTCCATGTAGGTATAGGCGTCGTCCCCAATTCCCGAGACGGACTTCTCCTTGGGGAACGCGGCAAATACGGCTTGCTTGGTGCGATCCCAGTTGGCGGGGTCGAGCGGCTGAATATTCACCCCCATGACGCCGTTATCAGTATTCTTTGCCCCCTCGATCGTGCATGAGTTATCGCGATTATGTGTCATTTGGGCGCCTGGTCCGAATGCCTCCTCAAGATCCTTCGGAGTCAGGAGTGAGCAGGCGGGGGGCAGGGCGCTGGACGTAGAGGCCACGGGGGCAGCCGGGGCCGCAGCACTCTTGGCCGCGTCTGGGGACGTGGAAGGCGTGGACTTGGAGCAGGCGAGAAAACTGCCCGCCCATACTAGAACGAATGCTAGGAACAAAAAACGCAAACGATTCATGGGAATTCTCCCTTTTGGCGCTATGCCTTACTGCTTCACCAGTTCGACGCGGCGGTTTTTGGCGCGGCCGTCCTCGTTGTCGTTCGACGCCACGGGAGCGTAGGGGCCACTGCCGTAGGCCCGCAGCCGGCCGGCGGGAACCGCGTACTTGGTCGTGAGCGCGGCGAGCACCGCCGCGGCGCGCCGGCGCGAAAGGTCCATATTCATGTCGAGCGCGCCCTGGTTGTCGGTGTGCCCGACGACATAGAGTTTCAGACTGGGGTCGCCTTGCAGCAGCTTGGCGATTTCTTTCAGCGTGGCGTCGGACTCTGGCTTGACATCAGCCTTGCCGGTGTCGAAGTAGATCCCGTAAACCGAAGCGTGGCCGGTGCGGTTGATGTCGTTGGCCAGCGACGCGGCGTCCACGGTGATGAGATCCGACTCCATAGGCTTCACTTCGATGACGTAGAGCTCGGCATTGGTTCGGGAATCCGGGCCCTGGTCGTCAATCAGCAAGCTCACATAAACGTCGCCCTCCGGCCGCGCCAGCTTCGCCGAAACGTAATGAATCCCGTGCTGGGGTCCCCAGTAATCGGCGTTATCGCCGCTGTTGGCGTACGCATTTGCAATCGAGCTCCCGCAACCCTGCGGGCCGCAAGTAAAGAGCGTCTCGAACCCGGCCTTCTTGAGCGCTCCTTGATAGTTGCGAAAGACCTCCACCACCGAGCGTCCCTGGGGCGCTAAGTAAACAATGCGGGTGATCTTCCCTTCCAGATGCTGGCTCTTGGTAAATTTATTCTCGTCGACGACCTCGCCCAGCGGAAGGGTGAACTCATCGAACTCCTTGGTGAGATAGCGCGTGATAACCGAGCCGGGATATCGCGAAATCAAGGGATGGTCCTTGCTCCCCTCCACGTCTTGGTCTTGCCCTGCCGCGAAGGGCGCCGATAGGCCTAGCACTAAAGAGGCTACAAAAACTGTGCGAATGAAAGTTGTCATGAACTCCTCCTGGAATGAATGATTGAGCTGGAAGTGGGTAGCAGTGTGAGTCGGCGCTGCGGGACTCTCTCTGGGCCGTCGCAACGGCTTTGGGCGTAGGCGTTTCCAGGGGAAAATCTGCGCCCAGACTTACACTCAGAACAAGAAGAGGAAACACGGGGGCACAACACCGATAGGCGCGCATGGTTTCCCCCCACAGAGGGAGATCAGCCGGAATTTCCGATTTCAACTCTACCTAGGCGGAAGATTATGCGCCGCTCTCCATACCAGGTCAAGGCCTTTGCAGTTTGAAATAGGAAATCCGCCTTGATTTCCATTTGAGGCCACCGTTTGGTCGGAGGGCCACTCCTCCATGCTGGGAGACGGGTAATATCAAAATACCGTTTTAGCGAATCAAACCAAGAGACCCAACACCGTGGCAGAAGAGACTGCTAACGTGCTGTCCTGCCAGCAACGCTTCAAGCAGTTCTCGCGCAATTAAAGATTCGGCCTGAAAAGTCGGCTTAACTGGCCAATCGTGATGCCCGCGCGGGCTTAACTCTCCTGGAATCCAAGGCCTAAGGGCGCATGCACAGATTGGACCAGTTAAGTCGAAAACAACCGGCCAAACTGCTTGGTTTGATTCAACTTAGACGTGCAAGCAGTTTGGACCGGTTATTTTTAGCTTCCCATCAACTGGCCTCGGCTATCCCGCGGGAAGGGATGGAGCAGCTATCCGCCCCAGCATGCTGGCGATCAGCCGCCGGGTCAGAAGACTTTCCGCCAAAAGCAACCAGAAATAGCAGGCAGGTTTCACCAGCCATCCGCCGCTCTTCACCAGCCGCTGCTGCGACTTCCAGCACGCGGGCCAGGTCGCGGTGGGAAGTTACGCGGGAACCTTGGAAATCGACTTTGAGCGAAGCGTTGAAGGAGAGCTGAAAGCACTCATTTTGTATCTCACCCGTTGGGTACTGACCTCCAAAGCCAGTCCCTCTCGTTACCCTCTTCGACCATCATGAAGCGGAAGTTAAGCTGCCCGGCGGCGAGCAAACTTCGCTCCAAGTCCACGAACAGGCGCACATTCTTTTCGGGAGTGAGGCGGCCCATATACCCGGATGCAAAAGGGGCCGCTCCGCCGGCGGCGTCGGCGAGGGGAAAATAATTCGGGATCAACACCGTGCGCCATCAGGCAGGCGGGTTTACCGGTTCGCTCCTGGAGAAGATTGACCATGGTTTCGTTCGGCCATGCCGGAGTTCTTGAACGAAACATGAACGGTCTGGCCCGATGACGATGCTTCCAGTGCATTCTTGATGAGGTTTCCCAACACCCGGGACAGGAGCGTTCTGTCTGAGTAAATCGTTCTGGAACCGGAGAGAACTGGGGGCGGCAGTTCCTTGTTGGCCGCAATCTTCGCTGCCTGGGCTCTTTCGGGCGGCGCAAAATAACTTTGAATGAGCGTCGTGTCCACAGCTATCTCCTTAATGCTCCGAGCAAGCCGCTACGGCTTTGCCGACAGATATCGCACTCTACCTCGAATCATCTACTATTGCCTCGACGGCACGGCCGGGTCCAGACTCGTTGCTTGTCGGCGTCGACGGCGCGGCAGGCCAAAACGACCGGGTATGGGTGTAAATCGCCTGGAACAGTTCTTCCGGCTGAACGGGCTTGGAGACGTAGCCGTCCATGCCCGCAGTGAGGCAGCGCTCGCGGTCGCCTCGCATCGCGTAAGCGGTCATGGCAATGATGGGGGTGTGCCTGCCGGTGGCGTTTTCCCTCTTGCGGATTTCTGCCGTGGCTTCGAATCCATCCATCTCCGGCATTTGAACATCCATCAGGATGACGTCAAAGCTATCCTTCTCCAGGGCCGCCAACGCCTCTCGCCCGCTGCTGACGACGCTTGCCATGTGTCCCCGTCTCTCGATTAGCCGCGCCGCCAACATCTGGTTAACGGCATTGTCCTCGGCTAGCAAAATGCGGAGCTTCCGTTGACCCTCACGGAGGGAGTGGCGCGTAATCAGATCGCGGGTGCCGGGTTTCTCTGCTTTGGTCCCAAGGGCGGTGAGGATGGAGTCAAACAACTCGGACTCCGTGACAGGCTTAGTCAGATATGCGGCTACCCCGAGTTGACGTACGCGGGCCGCGTCACCCCGCTGTCCCGCCGAAGTGAGCATGATAATTGTCGCCCTAGAGGCGCTCGCGTAGTGCCCGATTCGCTCGACTAGTGTGAAGCCGTCCGTTTCCGGCATGTGCGCATCAATTATAAGCAGGTCAAACGGTTGGGCTGATTGATGAGCCCTACCGAGTAGTTCCTCGGCATCAGTGCTGCCTCCGGCCAGGGTCGGAGCTATTCCGCGCCGCCGCAGCAACTCTCCCAGAATGCGCCGATTCGTGGGGTTGTCATCCACCACGAGCGCCCGCAAGCCCGCTAGGTCAACTGCCTGGGCGGCCTTGAGGGGGACCGCATCGCGGGCCACCCGCGTCTGAGCGGTGAAGTGGAAGCGGCTGCCCCGCCCCGGCTCACTCTCCACCCAGATTCGCCCGCCCATCAGCTTCACTAGCCGCGACGAGATTGTCAGCCCCAGGCCCGTCCCTCCAAAGCGCCGCGTCGTCGAGTTGTCAGCCTGCGAAAACGCCTCGAAGATAACGTGTTGTTTTTCCGCCGGTATTCCGATCCCTGTGTCGTATACCAGGAAGTGCAATGTTAGTTGATCTTGCTCCTCAGCATCGACAGCGATTTCGAGCCCGACTTCGCCGCGACCTGTGAATTTGATGGCATTGCCGACGAGATTGATGATCACTTGCCGGAGGCGAGTGGGATCGGCGATGACCTGCTCAGGCACGTCGGGGTGCACATCGCAGGTGAACTCCAGACCCTTCTGGTGGGCGCGCAAGGCCAAGGGCTTCATCGTTAGCGCCAGACTCTCACGCAACCGGAACGAAATCGTGTCGAGATCGAGCTTGCCCGCTTCGATCTTCGAGAAGTCCAGGATATCGTCGATGATGCTCAGCAGAGCGTCCGCGGAAGTCTTAGCCATCCCCAGGTACTCTCGCTGCTCGGGAGTCAATTCGGTGTCCAGTACGAGTTCCGTCGCGCCCAGGATACCGTTCATGGGGGTGCGGATCTCGTGGCTCATGCTGGCGAGAAACTCACTCTTGGCCCGATTCGCTGCCTCCGCGGCCTCCTTGGCCTTGTGCAATTCCAAAACGGCACGATCTCGCTCCGCGTGTGTACGCAGAGCCACGACGCCATAGGCCAAGTTGTTCGCCAGCTCCTCCAACTGTCCAACTTCGCCAGGGTCACACGCATCGGGCTCGCCCGCATAGATTGTGAGTGCCCCAAAGGTTTGGCCATCGGATTTCAAAGGGAGTCCAATCACTGATAAGTAACCTCGCTGGCTTGCTTCGCGGCGCCAGAGGGCGAACGCCGGATCGGTCAGGACGTTTCTAACCAGGCTAGGTTTCCCGGAGCGAATCGCAACCCCGACTGGACCGCGACCCCGCTCAGTGTCTGCCCAAGTAATGCCAATGCTTTCCAAGTACCCCTGTTCGTATCCAAACTGGCCGGCCACACGCACGCTTTTGTCCGCATCGTTCTCGGCGTAACCGACCCAGGCCAAACGGTAGGAGCCTACCTCTACGATCGCCCGGCAAATCTCGCTGAGTAGGTGCGGCTCGTCCGTGGCATGAACCAGGGCTTGGTTGCATCGGTCAAGGGACTGGAGCGCCCGATTACTCCGGGCTAGAGCACGTTCGGCCCGCTTGCGCTCGGTGACGTCGCGAAACCCCAAAACTCTTCCAACGCTCTTACCTTTGACCCGCTGGGGCTCCAAGTGCAGCTCAAAGAGCCGCCCATCGTTGCCTTCGATGACGTTGTCGGATTGCGCTTCCTGGTCTGTGCACTTTTGCCGGACCGTCTCGAGGAAGGCGCTCGGATCCTGGAGTTGGCGCAGGACTAAGTTGAGCGCCGCTTCGTGATCGTGCGACTCCAGGACGTCGACGGGAACCGCAAACATCTCTGCGAACTTTCGATTGTAGACCGTCACCTTCCCGGTCGGGCTCAACACCAAAATACCATCGGCGGTTGACTCCAATGTGGCGCGGAGCGCCTCGGTTCGCTCCTCAACTCGACGCCGCAGGACGCGGACCCAGAGAGTTCCCACTAGAATGATGACCGCGAAGACAATCAGCAAGGAGGATATCCGTGTGAGGGTCCACCAGGAAGGCCTTGCGAGCACGACGATGCTGTCCGGCGAATCAAGAAGAATGTTGAAAGTATCGGGGATGCGATTGCGGTCCACGTTCACGGAACAGATACCGGTCAGCCTCAAACGGCTCCCAATCGGCCTTGACCAATTCTGCCTGGCTTTGCCTTCCTCAATCCTTGCTTCAAATAGTACGTCACCGTCTTGCAGCACGAGCGTATGGTCGTTTTCGCTCTGCCTCACATCGCGGAGAGTCGCATCCAGACGCACCCGCAACGTGTCATAAGCGCCGGATCGAGCGCGCTGGGCGGTTATTTCAAGAGGGGGTGGAATCGGGGCGGACCCCGTTCGCCTGTAGACAGCATAACGAAGCACTGGCGTGTAGTCACCCAAATCGGCGAAGCCCACCACGTCAACTCGGTCGCCGGGCCGGAGTGGTTCCTTGGGCAGACTCGGAATGTAAAGCCCTTGGCGGCCGTCTTGGATGAAGACGCCCCTCCGCCGCTGGAGGGTAACCGTACCCTGCACATGCACCCGGTGCTCGGAGGTTTTCCGAGCCGTGAAGGCCAGAAGGCTGTTGATTGGCCGAACAGGGACGGAGAAGGGATCGACAGGCGGCTGTTCCATAATAGTGAGCTGGCGAGCGGTGGGGACGGCCAGCCATACCCCGGTCAATTGGTAATTTTGATTGAAGAGCGCAGCACACACGCCGGCGAGTCTTACCTTGGAGTCAACCAGGCGGTCGCTGTTCAAGCCCGTAGGATTCATGATAGTGGCCTGGAGGTGTCTGCCCTCAGCGGCCACATCCAGTTTCAGAGTACCGCTGTCAGGCTCGAGGTTTTGCACGATGCCATCGATTTGCACCCACTGGCTGTCCTCGCGGGTCGAAAGCATGTCACCCAGGCTTACGTTGTGAGGTCGTGGCAAGGGCGCCTTACCCAACCTCCGGTATCGAGCCTTTCCGATTTGCGGAGCGAAATCGAGTTCCTCTGTGACGCCTTCAATCTCAAGGAAATCGCCGGGCCGGAAAGAGAGCCCTTTGTTGTTTTCGTTGACATAGATGCCGGCAGTGGCGTCCTGCGCAAAGAAATCCCCAACAGCGAGATCGATATACGTGACGACGGCTCGCAAGCGGACGGGATAGCCACGGTTGGCTTGTTCGGGGGCAAGCTCGCGGACCTGTGCGGCGGTGGTCAAGGTCGGCAACTGGGAAGGTTCCTGGCCCCGACCTAATCTCGAAGAGGTTGGGGCTAGGATCACCATCAGAAGGAGTCCGGCAGTGCACCGTGAACGTGAACCGCCAGCGCGCCGGTCATGAAAGTGAGAGCCCTTCTGCACGATCAACTCGATTGATAAACTAACACGGTCTTCAGATTGACTGCGACCTGCCAACCCTTGAGCCTTGGAGACCCGAGTTGGCAGCGACGGCAGAGCGATCTGCCGCCGAGATGTGGGAAGAAGGCGAAGCCAGAGGAGGAATGCCCAGCCCAGGCGCGTTCCGAGGTAGGGGGGCTAGAGATTGGAGACCTACTGGGCGGCGGCCGAGTTTCCACACCCCACTGTGTTCATGCGCTGGCCAACGACGTTAGCCAAGTACTCAAGAACGGAAATCAGCCTTAAGATTGCCTTCTTTTCGCCGGCTTTAAGTTGGCTTCGCACTGCCAACGAAAGCAACTGCCAGCGGAAATGCAGCGTCAGAAGGAGTTCTTTATTGGAGTAGTGTCGCTTCAGATTGGCACCATTCTTGAGGAGGTACGTCAGTGCGAGGAAGTCGCATTGGAGCATCCTGCACAGCCGGTGATAATCAACCGGCGCGCCGAATTCCTCTAGTGACCTTCGCAAAGACGGGAACTCCAAACCAACCACGCTGGCGATGGACTGGAAGGGTTCCCCCTCAAATTGCCGGCGCAGAATGTTTTGGCAGGTGGTTTGGAAGTAGAAGAAGACCATCGCCATCGAGAGTGTCAGGATAAGCCAAGCGAGAATCATCCCTCGATCCTCATCCCCTCACATCTTTCACGATACTTATAATCTTGGTCAACTCGGAGTGCAATGGTACAAGAGTACCGACCTGCCTAACTATTGACCCTGGTGACCCTTGGTCGGGTATCGACTGAGGACGACTCTCTAGAGGAGGCCCAATTAGGTCGAGACCTGACTCGGGCCCGGGCGTTACCAATGTACTGTTGCATCGTAGACAGGAAACGACATACTTGGAGGCGCAAAAATAGCTCCTTGAAGGGGTGGCCATCTGGGAGGGTGGCTGCCCCTTTATTTTGGTTAAAGTCTGTTGCCGTTCGGTTCGATCTGGCAAACGGTGCAATGACAATGTGGCGGCGGTCCACCCTTCTGAGGCCGCTGCCAAAGATCAACTCACATTCGGGACGCTACCAGACTCCGCCCGTCAACCTCTGGAAGTCGGAGAGAACGCACTGCCCGCAAAGAGAATGGCTGTAGGAGATCGTCGTGCTCAACCAAGGGACTGTCCGGTTGTCCACGTAGCAACTTATCCGCTCGTCTCACTGTAAGTTATTGCCGGTCAGGACGGTCCGCCGCTGCTAACGATTCGGCCTGAAAAGTCGGCTTCCCATCAACTGGCCTCGGCAGGCATGGGGCAAACGGGATTCGGGTGTTGAAGGGCGTTTATCGTTCCTAATCCATCGTTCCAGATTCCACGGCCTTCTGAATCATGACGCCAAGCGCGGGGCACTCTCTTTCGGAGAGGCCGTTACGGGTTCGAGTGATCCGGGGGAGTCGCCCCGCCGACTTCCCCGAACCTCGGGGGACCTGCGATTGAGGGCCAACCGTCCGATTTGTCCACTATGCGATCGACTGATTCAGTCAGCGACCTGCGGCCGCGCTGGCTGTGGGGGATGGGCGCGTCCGGCTCCCTATCCTTTCCCAATGATTAGATGGTTAACGTTTTTCCTGAGCATGAGCTGGAAGTCGCCGATGTGACGTTCGTGGAAAGCTGCTTCACAATAGGCGAGGTAGAAATCCCTCGTCCGAACGATCCGATCATCGAACCCGAGCTGGCGGAGCGATTCGCCCGCGCTATGAAACTGCTCGCGCCAGGCACGCAGTGTATACACGTAGTGGAGTCCGATATCCTCGGCATGAGAGAGCGACAGGTCCGTGACCCGCGCCAAGGATGCGAGAATCCCCAGGAGTGAAGCCAGTTCGGAGCCGGGAAAGACGTACAGCGTGGAATGGGTAGACTCTTTCCGCGAAGCCATGGGCGCATTGACCCGCCAAGAATATGACATCTATTTCGTGGCTCTCAATGGCGGTCAGGACGAGGCCGCCACAATTCTGCGGCAAGCTCCTGCAAGAGGTTGG
>Ga0326727_10015149_pt1 | contig 16626 bp, 13 predicted proteins | sample MB2enrmetagenome_FD_207643 | JGI IMG/M metagenome (GOLD analysis project Ga0326727, IMG submission 207643) | Lab enriched peat soil microbial communities from McLean, Ithaca, NY, United States - MB29MY | ecosystem: Environmental > Terrestrial > Soil > Wetlands > Peat | place: USA: New York...
CTACGACCGGCCCGCCATTTTGGGGCCGCACGACATCCGGCTGCGCCCGCGCGACGATGGCGGGCAGCGCTTGCTCGATTACGAGCTGCGCATCGATCCGCCGCCCGTCATGCTGGCCGCGTGTTTGGACCAGGACGGCAACCACACCGCGCGCGCCTGGTTCGAGGCGCCTGCTGCCGCGCTCGAAGTGCGCAGCCGCTTCACGGTCGAGACCCTGCGCGCGAACCCCTTCGATTTCTTGCTCGCGGATGGAGCCCTGCTGCGCGTGCCGTTGCGTTATGGCGAGCGGTTGGGTTGCGTGCTGGGGCCCTACACGGCGCGCGGGAACGCATCGGAAACCGTGGCCGAGTTCGCGCGCGCGGTGGCCGGGCGGGCCGGCTGGAATACGGTGGCGTTCCTGACCGAGCTGACCGTGGAAATCTATGGCTCCTTCCAGGCGGTGCTGCGGCCCCAGGGACAGCCGCTGCCCGCCGCCGAGACGCTCCGCGCACGGGCCGGCTCCTGCCGCGATTTCGCCGTGTTATTCGCCGAGGCATGCCGCGCCATGGGGCTGGCCGCGCGCTTCGTCAGCGGTTACGAACGCGAAGCCGCCTGCGCCGAGCCGGCCTACATGCACGCGTGGGCGGAAGTCTATCTACCGGGGGGCGGCTGGCGCGGCTTCGATCCCTCGCGCGGCATGGCGGTGGCTACCTCGCACGTGCCGGTAGCGGCGGCGCTCGATCCGGAGATGGCCGCGCCGGTCGCGGGCGCCTATTCCGGCGCGGTCCGCTCGGAAATGGAGACCTCCATCCGGATGACCGTCGAGGAGTAGAGTGCTTACGAGGCCGCGGCGGGGAGCGCGCGGCGCCAGGAGGAGTACAGCTCCTCGCGCTCGGCAGCGGTCAGCGGAGAGGGATCGGGACTGGGCTGGTCTTCCAGGCAGTGATTATGAACATAACAATCCAGCGTCCGCCGCAGCGCCACGCGGCCGCGCCGGAGACGCGTCTTGACCACGTCGGTGCTCAGGTCCAGAATCTGGGCAGTCTCTTCGGTGGAAAGCTCTTCGAGATCGCGCAGCACTACCACAGCCCTATAAAGTAGCGGCAGCTCGAGGATGGCGCGATCCATCACGGCGCGCAATTCGGAGCCGAGCATCTCGCGATCCGGCGGCGGCTCTTCGGAGGGCATTTCGACGCCAGGGGGCAGCTCATCGAGCGAAAGCTCGTGGGCGGGAGCGAAGACGCTCTTGCGGCGCTGCATCAGGCAGGCGTTGCGGGCGATGCGGAAAACCCAGGAGCGCACGCGCTCCGGCTCGCGAAGCTGCGCGAAGCTTTCGAAGGCCTTGAGGAGAGTCTCCTGGGCCACCTCTTCGGCATCCTGCGGCTGGCCGCACATCAGCCAGCTGTAGCGGAAGATCTTCGAACGGAAATGCCCGACAAACCGCTCGAAGGCTTCCGGCCGGCCGGCGGCCACCTCGCGTGCCAGCTCGGTTTCGGCCTCTAGATCCACGCCTCGATTGTAGCGTGGCGCGGCGGATCAGACTGAAACCGCGCTGCGCACCACGGTCTCGATGGCCGGGGCGCTGAGCAGCGTGTTGTGAACCAGGCAGGCCTTCACCGATCGCTGTACGCCGGCTTCATGGTTCGGGTCGAGGCCGGGAACGATCACCTCGATGCGAAACGGCCCCAGCCGCGCCGGGTGCATGGCCTTCTCGGCCGAGACCTTGATTTCCAGCCCCGTGGCCGGAAGCCCGCGTGTTTTCAGATACTGCGCGGCGTAGAACCCGGCGCAGGTCCCCAGGGACACCAACAGGAATTCGGGGGGCGTCATGCCGCTATCGGCGCCGCCGTTCGTGGGCGGCTGGTCGCAAATCACGCGATGGCCTCGCGCGGCGGCCTCGAACTTCACATCTCCCAGGTGCTTTACGGTAACTTCCATCACCTGTAAAGATGCAGTTTCGAGGCGTAGGTGACGCGGGTCCGCGCCGCTACGCCTTAGGCAGGCTGCCCAGCCACTTCAACTGTTCCTGGACCTGCGGGTGCAAACGGTAGACGCGCTTCACGGTTTCCGGCTTGGGTCCGCGCACGTCGATCTTCTCGAGGTCATACTGGCCCATCCCGAGCTGCGAGGCGTATTGCAGGTAGCCCACGGCGTAGGCAGGAATCCCCATGGTTTCCAGGCCCACGCGATCCGCCGCCAGGAAGTCGGTGGAAGCCAGGGCGATGCGCGAGGGCACCGGCGTGCCGTCCGAGGGCCCATCGCCTTCCATGCCTTCAAACCCATCGATTACCGCCAGGCACCACTGCGGCCTCTCGCGGGCTATGCTGATGGCCATGTTGTAGTTCATCTGGTGCGGCCCCGCGTGATATTTCCGTTTATCGTGCCAGGCCGGGGACACGCCGGGCGCGCTGTGCAGCGGCGTGCCGATCACCATGTTCTTCACCGTCATCGTCGCCACCACGGCATTGTGCGTCTTCAGCATGGCCGAAGAGATGATGAAGGCGTCGGGGTCCACCAGCCGGGCGGCCAGCCGCACCGGGATAGGCCGGACGTTCTCATCCACGATGGCGAAGACCGAGAACTTGCCCTCGCGGTTCAGATCCACCAGTTGGACCTGCTTGAACTCTTGCGGGACAAGCTTGTAATGGTGGTTTTCGAAACCCTCCAGGGTGTCCGCCGCGGATGCTTCGGCGATGGTAACCGGACCCTTAAAGCGCGGCGCCAGATAGTCCATGATGCCCAGCAGGGCGTCGGCGTGGGTCGCCGCCAGGGGAATCTTGGTATTGACGATGTTCGGCTTGATCACCACGCTCTTCTTCGTCTGGAGCAGCGGCTTGATCTGATCGTCGATGGCCAGGAGCGCCTCGTATACGTTCTTGCGGCGCTGCTCTCCCTGTACCAGGGATACCGTCGCGCGCGTGGCGTAGGGGTAGATGGGAGGGGCCGGGACCGCCGGCGGGTACTGCTGCTGGCCGAAAAGCCCTCTTCCAGTACTGGCGGCCAAGGCGCCTGCCCCAGCCACGCGCAGAAAGTTACGTCGCGAAAAGCCGCTCATAATTCAACCTCTCAACCGGGAATGCAGTTGGATTCCATTTTAGGGCAATTGCGGGTTCATCGCCACCCGGCCGCCGGAGAACCGGGCGGATTCACTCGTTGGCCGTGGAACCGCGGGCATCCAGCACTTCCCGGACCTTGCGCGCCAGGACATCGGGCAGGAAGGGCTTTTGCAGGAACGCGACCCCCGATTCCAGAATGCCGTGGTGCACGATGGCTTCGTCGGTGTAGCCGGAGATGTACAGCAGGCGGGTTTTGGGGCGCAGCGGCGCGATCTCGCGCGCCAGGTCGGGGCCGCTCATCTCGGGCATCACCACATCCACCACGGCCAGGTCGATGGGACCCACGTGCGTCTTGCAATACCGCAGGGCTTCCTCGCCGCGCGTGGCCTCCAGCACCTTGTAGCCGCGAGAGGCCAGCACGCCGGCGATTAGTTTGCGCACGCGGGCTTCGTCTTCCACCAGCAGAATCGTCTCCGCTCCCATCATCGAGCCGCGCGCGGCGGGCTTCTCCGGTTCCACGCGCGCCGGCTTGGAGGCCAAGGGAAGATAGATGCGCACCGCGGTGCCCTTGCCGGCTTCGCTCATCACGCCGATGGCCCCGCCGCTCTGCCGGATGATACCGTAGGAAGTGGCTAATCCCAGTCCCGTGCCGCGGCCAGGTGCCTTGGTGGTGAAAAAAGGCTCGAAAAGGTGGCTCTGGGTTTCCTGGTCCATTCCGGTTCCGGTATCGGTGATGGACAGGGTCACGTAGCGGCCGGGCTTGACGCCCAATTGCCGGGCCGAAAAGCTCTCGTCGAGCTGCACGACGCCGGTTTCGATGGTGAGCTTGCCGCCGTTCGGCATGGCATCGCGAGCGTTGACCACCAGGTTCATCACCACCTGCTCGAGGCGCCCCGGATCGGCTTCCACGGTGTCCTGGGAGGCGGCCGGAAGGGTCACCAGCGTGATGTCCTCGCCGATCAGGCGCCGCAGCATCTTCTCGAGCTGGATCACCAGGTCGTTAACCCGCACCGTGCGCGGTTCGAGCGGCTGGCGGCGGCTGAAAGCCAGCAACTGGTGGGTGAGCGCGCCTCCGCGCTCGGCCGAGCGGCGGATCTCTTCGAGCGCGCTGCGCTGGTTCTCCTTGAGGTCGCGGCCGGCCAGCAGCAGGTCGCTGTATCCCGTGATGACCGTCAGCAGGTTATTGAAATCGTGGGCCACGCCGCCGGCCAGGCGGCCCACGGCTTCCATCTTCTGCGCCTGCCGGAACTGCTCCTCCAAGCGCTCCCGCTCGCTGCGCAGCTGGGCCGCGCGCAATTCGCGCTCCACGGCGGCATTCAGGCGCATGAGCGTGGAGCGCATCAGGTGGTCCGCCGCGCCGGCCTTCAGAACCGTGAGGACATCTTCATTTCGAATGGTGCCCGAAACCACGATCAGCGGCAGGTCGAGAGCCTTGTCTTGAATGATGTGCAAGGCTTGAAGAGCCCCGAAGTCGCCGATGGCGAAGTCGCTGATGGCAATATCCCACTCCTGTTCAAGCGCCCGCAGAAGCTCCTGGGCAGCCGTGACGCGCTCGAAGACGGGCTCGAAACCGCCGCTCCGCAACTCTTCGGCTATGGGGGCGTAGCCGTCCCCGCCGATGTAAAGCACTCGAAGCGAGCGAGCCGCGCCCGACAACTTGGTCCGTCTGGGGGGCAACAGAATAGCGTAAAACAGATTGGCGCGCGCGAAGGCACTGGCTTGGGAAATCCTTTGCGATGCGGCGGGCGCCTGTATATATTCGTCCAATGGGTATCGAGATGCCTGCCACCTTCCCGTTAACTATATCGGTAACTGTTTGACCAGTTCCGGGAAAAGCGCCTGGATGAAGCCGATTCCGAGCTTGTCGGCACTCGCGAACTCCTGGCCCTGAACGGGCACCGACACCCTCACGAGCGCCGTATCGCTGCGGTTGTAACGGATGGCATCGGCGATCAGCCAGAGCCGGTCCTCATATTCGCTGGCGATCACGCGGCCGTGACTTTGATACCAGTAAAGAGTGATATTCGTCTCGTCGCCCAGCTGCACCACGAAGCGGTTGACGAGGATGGGTGCGTTCCGTCCGGGAACCGCGATGGATTTGGTTCCGCTTTCCACCTGCGTCCAACCGGCGCCGGGGAGGCAGTTCTTGGGCGAGTGGGGCGCCTGGCCGGCGCGCTGCGTTTTGAAGAAGGCCATGAACAGGAAAATGGGCGCGCTCTGAGCGCCGCCGATATAGGCCCGGTTCAGAGTGTCGTCCGCTTTGAGAACTTCCTGGACGTCCGGTTCGATGGGGTAGTCGCGGGCCATATGCCATTCGCCGATCGCGGTGGGAAACAGCGATAGAGGCGCAACGTTGGGGGTTTGCTCGGGGCGCGACGCCACCGCGTAATAAGCCCCCGCCTGAAGCAGCAGGACTATGGTCAGAACGGCGGCGTACCGGCTATTGAGGAAGCGCATGCGCTTTTCTCCGCGACACAAAACCGCTTGCCCCCGCCATGAGGCGGTGGAAGGCCACCAGAATTCCCAGCGCCACCATGAAGATCACCCATCCCGAAGCGCTGTGAAAAAAGCCTTCGGCCAGGTCCGGATTGATTTGCGTGAGCACTCCGGTAAGCGTCACGCGGCTGCCGTTGGCCACGATGGCGATGGGAACGGTCGCGACGAACAGCACCACCCTCAACCACGCGCGCCTCTCGAAGAAGTAGCCGTAGACCAGCGAAAGGAACGTCAACGAGAGCAGAGAGCGGATGCCGCTGCACGCCTCCACTACCGAAAGTAGCTGGTTGGGCAGCTCGAGAATGTTGCCCTCGCGCAGCACCGGTATGGAGAGAAGGGTGAGCGCGTCGGCCGCCAGGCGGCTGGCCAGCAGCTGCAGAGGAAAGGTGATGCGGTTATAAATCACCGCGGGGATGGGAACCATGAAGAACAGCAGGAAGAGGGGGAACGCCAGTTTGCGCAGCATCAGGGTGCCGCCCAGCAGCCAGACGGAACCGATCAGCGTGATAACGAAGGCCGCGCGGGCCATCGAAAGCTCCGCGCCCAAGGTGGCCACCAGAAGCTGGAATGCCCCATACAGCACCACCACCAGGCCCCACCAGTTGGGGCGCGGCTTGATAGCCGCCAGCTCCTCGCGGCGCTGCCACACGATGAAGGCGGCGATGAGCGGCACGAAGAAGCCGTGGCTCATGTCGTCGTCGGTGGCCCACTGGCGCACCAGGCGAGCCAGGACAGGCGCGTAGCAGACCAGGGCCAGCGCCCCGAACCACGCGATCTGGGCCCACGGCAATTGCGCTTTACGGGCCGGAGTCATATTCGACGCTATGGGCCTATGATAGCAACCCGAAACACCCGGCTTCGCTATCGCGGCTTCGGCTCTTTACCCGGTAATCCGGCGGGGTTCTCGTGGGTGCGCTCGCGGAAAGAGCCGCGCAGCCCGGCGGCCAGCCCGACGGCGGATTCGCCGAAGCGGTCGCGCAGGCGGTCGGCGGCTTCCAGGGTGCGCTGCCAGCGCTCGTGAGCGGCCTCGTCCATCAGGTCCATTTGCGCGGCGCCGGGGGCCCAGGAGGAAGCGTGCACACCCAGCAGGCGCACGGCGCTCCCATTCCAGTTGGCCCGGAACAGCGCGCGAATATCCTCCAACAGCTCGGTATCGAGCTGGGTGGCGCGCTCCATCGAATGCGCGCGGGTGATGGTGGAGAAATCCTGGTAGCGCAGCTTAAGCTGGATGGTGCGGGCCGCCAGACCGTGTTCGCGCAGCCGCCGTCCGACCATCTCGCAGAGGCGCGTCAGGGTGGCTTCGAGGCGAGTCCGGTCGGCCGTGTCTTCGGAAAAGGTATGTTCGTGGCTGATGGATTTCGGCCCGGTTTCGGCGCCCACTTCGTGATCGAACCAGCCGCCCGCATCCAGGCCGCGCGCCTTCCCGGCCAGCGCCATCCCCCACTTACCGAAGCGCCGCTCCAGAAAGTCGTCATCCAGCGTGCGCAGATCGCCGACTTTGCGGATGCCCAGAGCGTGAAGCTGCCGCTCGGCGACCTTGCCCACGCCGGGTACCTTGCGGACGTCGAGGGGAGCCAGGAAATCCGCCTCTCGGCCTGGGATGACCCACAGGACGCCGTTAGGCTTGGCCTGGTCCGAGGCGATCTTGGCCACCATCCGCGCCGCCGCGATGCCCACCGAGCAGTTCAGACCCGTAGCGGCCTTGACGCGTTCGTGCAGCCGGTGCGCGGCGTGCATGGGCGGACCGTGCAGCCGCGCCGTGCCCGTCATATCGAGGTAGGCTTCATCCACGGAAGCCATCTCCACGAGCGGTGAGAAGCTCTCGAAAACGGCGAAGACCTTATGCGAGTAGTCGCGATAGCGCTCCGGGTGGCCCTCCACGAAGATGGCTTGCGGGCAAAGTTTGTAGGCCGTGCGCAGGGGCAGCGCCGAATGGACGCCGAACTTGCGCGCGGCATAAGAGGCCGCCGAAACTACGCCGCGTTCGTTGGGACGCCCGCCAACCACCACGGGCTTGCCTTTAAGCGAGGGGTCGTACAGTTCTTCCACGGAGACGAAGAAGGCATCCATGTCGACGTGGAAGTAGGTGCGCATTCGGTCACTGGCGGCACACTATCTTCGCGATGCCCACGTTATCGTATTCGTCCGATACCCGCACGGCGATGGTGTGCTCTCCGGCCGGCGCGTCGAGCGCCAGCTCGTAATCCAGCTCGGGCGCATCGGAAAGTTTGGTGACCGGCGCCACCATTGTCCAATCGCCGCCATCGAGCGAATATTCGGCTTTGCTCAGGTTATTGAGCGCGTCGGCGGCGTGCCAGCGCACCGTAAGTTTGCCGGCGTTGCGGGTGGCGGCGAGGCCGCTGATCTGGGGCGGAGTGTTGTCGATTATGAACGGGTCGCTCTCCAGGCTGGCCGCCAGCGCCTGCCCGGGAGGATTCGAGGGCGCGTCGGAGGCCGTGATCCGCAGACGGTACTCACCATCCGGGAAAGCCGTCGAATCCCACGAGAGATACTTCTCGGGCAGCTTTTCCTTGAGCGGCTTCCACTCGGTCTCGTTCGTGCCGCGGATCTCAACGGTATAGACCAGCGAATCGCCGTTGGGATCGGAGGCCACCCAGCGCGCGCCCAAGAAGCCTTTAGCGAACTGCATGGTGGGGGTAGTGGTGGCGCTTTCGCTGGGCGAGGAAGGCCCGCTCGACGCGGGGCGCCGGCCCAGAGGCGGCAGCGTCAGCGATTGCGAAGGAGCCTGCAAGAAGGTCAGCGGAGAAATCGTGGGCGAGGGGAATCTGTAATTCGGCGGCGTGATTTCGATTTCGTCGATGCGCGGCTCGACGTTGTCCGGCAGATACGCCAAATCCACCTCTTCCACTTCCGGCGAGCGGCCGTCCGCGGCGGCTGTCAGAGTGGCGCGCCATTGCACGAAGCGCGCCGCCGGAGAAGTCACGCGCCCGCCCTTGTCGACCGCCGGGCTCGGCCCGGAAGTGAACGTCGCCAGCGGAGCCCAGGGGCTCCAGTTCGTGCGCGGCACATCCAGGTTGCCGCTGCGCGCCGCGATGGCTACCTGCCCGCCGTTGAGACTCGCCTCGAATGTGAGACGGCCCCACAGCGAATGCATGGCGGCGTCGAACACGTCGCTCTCGAGGGTGCCTTCTTTTTCCAGGCCCGGGCCGATTTCGTACACCTTGCCAACGTTTCCGGTGGCTGCGTACAGCCGCCCGTCGCTGCCGGTCCCAAACGCGGTGATCTGCGTCGAGGGCATGGTGAGCAGCGCGGTGTACAGAACCGGCGATTCGATCCGGTACACGTTCCCGCGGTTTCCGGCGCCCAGCAAGGGACGGCCCGCGGCGTCGAAGGCTATGGCGTAGACTACGTCCTGAGCGCTGTTCCAGACCCGCCGCGGGGTTCCGTTCCGGTCGATGGCATAAACTTCGCTCCCGCCATTCACGCCCGCCGGAGCGAGCGAGCTGGGCGGAGGCGCGGAGGGACGGGGGCTGGGAACCGGCGCGACCGTTCCGGGAGGGTTCACGGTTGCCGTAGCCGCCACGATCGGCGCGGGAAGGGCCAGCGGCGCGGAGGGCCCGGAAGGCCCGCCGCCCTGCTTGTTCCCCACGGCGGCTGCGTAGATGGTGCCATCGCGCGCCACCGCCACGGCGGTCACTTCCCGTTTGGACATCTGGTAGAGCACGAAGCCTTCGCCGGCCGGCGAAACCCGCACCACCAGGCCGCCCGGCTCGGTCCCCGCAATGATGTTGTCCTGTGCGTCCAGCGTCAGGGAGCGCACGTGCGTCTCGTCGCTCTTGTAGATCGCCTTACCTTTGCCGTCGGGGGTCACGCGGTGGATCTCGCCGGGATCTCCGGTAGCCACCAGCAGGTCTTCCTGGCCGTCGGTGGCCAGCGCCCAGATGTACTTCGTCTTGGGGTCGTAGAAAACTTCCGGCTTGCCGGCGGCCGAGACGCGATAGACCTTCCCATCCGGCGAGGTGGCGGCGTACACGCGGTCTTTCGAATCCACGGCCAGGGCCTGGATCTGCAAGCCTTCCAAACTGGCGAAGAGCTTACCCTTGCCGTCCGGCGGGATGCGATAGAGTTTGGCGCCGGTGCCGCCGCCTGCGTACAGATTGCCTTTGGAATCCCGCGCCAGCGCCCACAAGTAGGAGGAGGCGGTATCGAACAGCTCCACCGAGCGCGGCGCCAGGGTCAACAGGCCGTCGCTCCGCACCGAGAGGTTCTTGATGATGCCCCTCTCGAATTCCTCGTAATCGCTCTGCGTCCAGGTGCGGGTTTGCCCGCCTTCCAGAGCCGATACCGCCAGCAGGAGGGCCGCGAAAACTCGCGGCCGTGTCAAAAATTTCTTCATTGTCGAGTGAATCCGTGCCCTTATTTCACGTGGATGCGAAGCGAGTAACTGCCCGTCACCACGTAATCGAAGGGCAGCGCCATCTGCTCGGAGGCCGTCTCCGGCGAGGTGAACAGCGAACGGTTCGCGACGCGCCCCGCCTGCATCACATTCAGCACCGAGGATGGCAGGCTGGGCAGCGTCTTATCGTCGTAGTACGCGGTCGGGCTGCTCTCCACCAGCGAGACGTACACCTTGTTATTGGTGCGCTCCTGGTTGAGCAGGGAAACCGTCTCCGGCAGGTCCATGTAGTGGTTCATCATGCCCGCCATGTTCTGCATGCGGTTTAACGTATCGGCGTCGCTCAGCAGGATGCGGTGGTCGCCCTTGGCCAGCCCGTCGGGGATCTTCACCTTCAGATCGCGCTGGATGCGCTCGCCGCGGTAGGGCCGCAGGAACACCTTGACCGCCACCTCGTCGCCCGGCCGAACATCGGGATTGGCCACCCAGGCGTTCTCGATGGAGGCCACGCGGCGCTCCGGCAGCAGGTCCACTGTCACATCCACGCGCTTCACGTCGGGCGTATTCACGTTGTTCAGATACAGGCGGTTGAACTTATCGGCGAACCAGCCCGCCAGCACCATGGGCGCCGGCATGGGCAGTTCGCCGGAGGCCTGCATGGTGGAGAGCGAGATATTCGATTGGCCGCCCATTTCCACCTTCCCGCTCAGCCGGTAGGTGGCTTCGTCGGCGAACTCGTTCATCTCCGAGAGCGAGTTGAACAGCGTCAGCATCATCAGGTAAGGCGTCCACTTCTGCTGCACGAAGACGTTGAAGTGGAAATCCTTCTCACCCCGGACGGCGTCCTTCTCGTCGAGCGAACGCACTTTCATGGTCACCGGAATCATGTCGCTCCCGGCGCCCAGCACGCCCATGATGCCGCTATGCCGGTCCTGGTGCAGCGCTCCCACGATCTCGGTGGCGTTGGCCATCTTGTTTGGCTGGAAGCTCGAAGCCAGGGTCATGAGCACTTCGCCCTTGCTCATGGGCATAGTCACAGGGCCCAGGTTGAAGAAGGAATGGCCGAAGGCCAGCACGCGCTTGCCGTCGTTGTACGTCACCGTGCCCAGTCCGCTCACGCTCATGTCGCCATCCACCAGCACCCCCGCGACGGTCTCCCCGGGATTGAGGGAATGCTCCCACCCGGCCGCCGGCTGGTTGGTGTGGAGCGCGCTGCCGGTGGCCGCCCCGCCCTGCACGGCGCTGATGCCCAACTGCTGGAACAGCGGCCCGAATGCGCCGAGGGTGGCGTCGGTAAAGCCGGAAAGCACCAGGGGAGATTCGATCGGCACCATCATGGGCATCTGCGGGGGCAAACTGCCGCTGCCGGCCGCCACCAGCTGGCCCAGCAACTCGCCCGGCACCGCGACTTCGCGCTGGCTGGCCCTGAGCTTATCGGGCGTGCGCGCATCCTCGGGACGGGAGCGATCCAGGTCATTGATCTCCAGCATCAGCTCGATGGGTGTGATCCCGCAGACGGCATCCGGTGAGAAGACGCTCAGCCGCAGCGCCACCGCTCCCACCAGCTTGCCATCGATATACACCGGGCTGCCGCTCATCCCGCCCGCCACGTTGGTGCGCACGGCTTTACCGCCCATTTTGGCCAGGATGATGTCCTGTTTGGGTCCCCAGGCGTTCCTCATGACGCCGATGATTTCAATGGGGATCGGCTCGGGTTCAGTGCCCTGGAAAACGGTCCAAGCCGTGCCTTTCATGCCGGGCTTGAGCTCGGCGAGCCGCATGATCTCGGGTTTTCCAGGTTTGGGACGGGACGGGGCCGTTTCGGCCGAATACACGAGCGGCGCCACCGCAAATCCACAAAGGATCGCGGCAATCGGGAAATTCATTGGGTCGACAACTCCAGTTCCTCTTATTGTACTATGCATCGCGAAACCGCCCGGCGTTGCATCGGTTTTGCTATCTTGCCTGTAGATGAGCACAATCCAACGCGTATTGGTCAGTGTCACCGATAAAACCGGGATCATCGATTTCGCCCGCCATCTGAGCGGGCTGGGGGTCGAGCTGATCTCGACGGGCGGAACCGCGCGCCTGCTTCGCGAGTCGGGCGTTCCGGTCCGCGACGTGGCCGAGATCACCGGCTTCCCCGAAATGCTGGATGGCCGCGTGAAGACCTTGCATCCCAAAATCGCCGGCGGCATCCTGGCGATGCGCGGGCGGCCCGATCACATGCAGGCGCTGGTGGGACACGGAATCGCGCCGATCGACATGGTGGTGGTCAACCTCTACCGTTTCGAGGAAGTGGCGGCCCGCCAAGGCGCGCGCCTCGAAGAGCTTATCGAGAACATCGATATCGGCGGGCCCAGCCTGATCCGCGCGGCCGCCAAGAATTATCAGGATGTCGCCGTGGTGGTGTCGCCCGCGGATTATGAGGCTGTGCTGGAAGAGATGCGCTCGAACGGCGGCGCGCTTTCCGCGGATACCCGCTGGCGCCTGGCCCGCAAGGCTTTCCGCACCACCGCCGCCTACGACGCCGCCATCAGCGAGCGCCTCGATCGGGAAGATGGCGCTCACGGCCTGCCGCTGGAACTGAACCTGCGAGCGCCCAAGCTGCTGGACCTGCGCTACGGCGAGAATCCGCACCAGGCGGCCGCGCTCTACGGCCACGCCGGGAAAGGCATCGCCGGCGCCGAGCAGTTGCATGGCAAGGAGTTATCCTACAACAACCTGGTGGATCTGGATGCCGCCTGGCAACTGGCTTGGGAATTCGCCGAGCCCGCGGCGGCCATCATCAAGCACACCAACCCGTGCGGCTGTGCCGAGCAGGGCACGCTCGCCGAGGCTTATCGCAAGGCCTTCGAGTGCGACCCGGTGTCGGCCTATGGCGGCGTGATCGGGCTGAACCGCGCGATGGATGAAGAGACCGCCCGCGAGATCGCGAAGACCTTCATCGAAGCCATCGCCGCGCCGGGCTATTCCCCCGAGGCTCTGGCGGTGCTGTCCGCCAAAAAGAACCTGCGGCTGCTGCGCGCTGCTCCGGGAATCGATCCTCTGGTGGTGAAATCCATTTCGGGCGGCCTGCTGACCCAGACCGCCGATACCGCGGCGCTTGACCGCCGGGCGGCGGTGGTGAAGACCGCGCGGGCGCCATCGGAGGAGGAGTGGCTGGCCCTTGAGTTCGCCTGGAAGGTAGCCAAACACGTGAAATCGAACGCCATTGTGTATGCGCGGGCGGGCCAAGCCGTGGGCGTAGGGGCGGGCCAGATGAGCCGCGTCGATTCGGTCAAGATCGGGGCCATGAAGGCCGTGCTGCCGCTGGCCGGAACGGTGGTCGCCTCGGACGCCTTCTTCCCGTTTGCCGACGGCGTGGAAGAGGCCGTCCGGAACGGCGCGACGGCTTTCATCCAGCCGGGCGGCTCGGTGCGCGACGCGGAAGTTATCGCGGCCGCTGACCGTTTGGGCGCCGCCATGGTTTTCACCGGCGTGCGCCACTTCCGGCATTAGCCTCGCGGCGCTGCGCTAGACCATGGTCCCCGTTATGGCGATGGCGATGCCGGCGAGGCCCGCTACCACACCCATGACCGGAAACATCACCCGGCGCGAGATGAAGTAGAGCGAAGTCAAGACCAGGCCAATTTCGAGCAGCCCCTCCCCTATGTCGAAGCGCAGGGCGCGGTGCTCGTCGGTCTCGGCGGCTCCGTCGGCGGCTTCGGCCTCGTGCTGGATCTCTTTGCCTTGCTTCTCGTACTTGCGCATCTGGCCGTCGTAATCGGTCCGCATGGCGTCCGCGGCGGCGCCCTTGGCCCCGAAAACAGCCAGCAGGTTCTCCCCTAATTCGAGGTTGTGGTACTTGACGCGCTCGGCCTGGTAGTGGGCCCAGTCGTCGTTAGCGGTGGACTTGTGCATGATCGCGGCCGTGTGCGTTCGGTGCGAGACGATGCTCACGATGGCCAGCGCGACGGCCAGTATGGCCGCCACGATGCCCACGGTCCTTCCCGTGGCGTCCGCACCGTGTTCGGTTTCGTGGTGGATTTCGAGTTCCGGCATGGAGTTATGCTCCGTATTATATGCTAGAAACCGCCGACGAACGCTTCATGCGCCAGGCCCTTCGGCGGGCGCGCAAAGCCGCCGCGGCGGGCGAGGTTCCGGTGGGATCGGTGGTGGTGATCGGCGGCCAGATCGCCGGAGAGGGGTCGAATTCCCCGGTCGCGCGTGGAGATCCCACCGCGCACGCCGAGATTCTGGCGTTGCGCGAGGCCGCCGCCCGCGTGGGGAATTACCGGCTGGAATCCGCCACGCTCTATTGCACGCTGGAGCCTTGCGTGATGTGCGCCGGCGCTCTGGTGGCCGCGCGCGTCGCCCGCCTGGTCTTCGGCGCGCGGGACCTGCGTTTCGGCGGCGTGCGCAGCAAATTCCAGGTAGCCGATTCCGGCGTGTTGAACCACCGCGTCGAGGTAGTGGAAGGGGTGCTGGCGGTCGAGTGCGTGGAACTGCTCCAGGAATTTTTCCAATCGCGGCGCTGAGGCGCTCCCGGAGGCGGCAAAATCTTCTCCCGGCGCCCCCGCTTCGAGCTAAGCTGGATAGCTGCTATGCCGGACTACATTGGAGCTATCGATCAAGGCACCACCAGCACGCGATTTATCGTTTTCGACCGCGCCGGCAAGATCGCCGCCTGCGCCCAGAAGGAGCACCGCCAGATCTATCCACAGCCGGGGTGGGTCGAGCACGATCCCGCCGAAATCTGGGAGCGCACCCGCGAGGTGATCGCCGAGGCCATGGCGCAGCGCGAGATCGGGCCGCGCGACTTGGCCGCCATTGGGATCACCAACCAGCGGGAAACCACCGTCCTGTGGGATCGCCGCAGCGGCCAGCCGGTATACAACGCGCTGGTCTGGCAGGATACGCGCGTGGGCGACGCGGTGGCCGAATTCGCCGGCGGGGGCGGCGTCGATCGATTTCGCGCCAAAACCGGCCTGCCGCTGAGCACCTATTTCAGCGGCCTCAAAATCCGCTGGCTGCTCGAGAACGTCGTGGGCGCGCGCGAGCGGGCCGAAGCCGGCGACCTGCTGTTCGGCAACATCGATACCTTCCTGATGTGGCACCTCACCGGAGGCCCCACTGGTGGGCTGCACGTCACCGACTGCACCAACGCCAGCCGCACGCAGCTCATGAATCTGGCCACACTCGATTGGGACCCGGAACTGCTCGACGCCTTCGGCATCCCTCGCGCGATCCTGCCGGCCATTCGCTCGAGCAGCGAGCCTTATGGCGCCGCCACTCAGGATGCCGTGCGCGAAGTGCCCATCGCGGGCATTTTGGGCGATCAACAGGCCGCGCTGGTGGGGCAGGCCTGCTTCCAGCCCGGCGAAGCCAAGAACACCTACGGCACCGGCTGCTTCCTGCTGATGAACACGGGCACGGAGATTGTGCAATCCAAGTGCGGCCTGCTCACCACCGTGGCCTTCCGTCTGGGCTGCCAGCCGGCGCACTACGCGCTCGAAGGCAGCGTGGCCATCACCGGCGCGCTGGTGCAGTGGATTCGCGACAATTTCGGGCTGATCGCGCGCAGCCCCGATATCGAGACCCTGGCGCGCACGGTGGAAGATAACGGCGGCGTCTACTTCGTGCCGGCTTTTTCCGGCCTGTACGCGCCCTATTGGAAGCACAATGCCCGCGGCGTGATCGCCGGCCTGACGCGCTACACCAACAAGGGCCACCTGGCGCGCGCCGTGCTCGAAGCCACCGCCTTTCAGACGCGCGAGGTGGTGGAGGCCATGGAGAAGGATTCCGGCATCTCGCTGAAGGTCTTGCGCACCGATGGCGGCATGGTGGAAAACGAGCTGCTCATGCAGTTCCAGGCCGACATTCTGGATCGCGTGGTGGTGCGCCCTTCGGTGAAGGAGACCACCGCACTGGGCGCCGCCTACGCCGCCGGGCTGGCGGTGGGCTTCTTCGAGAGCCTGGAAGACCTGCGCGGGCGCTGGTCGGTGGATCGCACCTGGAACCCGGCCATGGACGCGGCCCGGCGCGGCCGGCTGTACGGCTTCTGGAAAAAAGCGGTGACGCGTTCGTTCGATTGGCTGGAGAGCGAATAGGAAGCGAGATATGGAAAAACACATCTTCGGCGAGTTCATGGGGACCCTGGTTCTGATTCTCATGGGGAATGGCGTAGTTGCCAACGTTTCCCTGCGCAAATCCAAGGCCGAGAATGCCGGCTGGATGGTGATCGCCACGGGCTGGGCCTTCGCCGTCATGTGCGGCGTGTTCACGGCCGTAGCTTGCGGCGGCAGCGACGCGCATCTGAACCCCGCCATCACCCTGAGCGCGGCGGTGGCGACGGGCGATTTCAGCAAATTCCTGCCCTATCTTGCGGCGCAGCTTGCCGGCGCGTTCTGCGGGGCCACCTTGGTGTGGCTCTACTTCTACCCGCACTGGCGCGAGACCCCCGATCCCGATAGCAAAAAGGCCTGCTTCTGCACGGCGCCGGCCATCCGCAGCCCCATCTCGAATCTGTTCTGCGAGGCCGTGGGCACGTTCGTCCTGGTGCTGGTGGCCAGCGCCATCGGGTCGAAGGTGGTGGCCGCGCCGGGTCCGGCCCCGGGGCTCTCGCCCTACCTGGTGGGCTGCCTGGTGTGGGCCATCGGCCTGAGCCTGGGCGGGACGACGGGCTATGCCATTAACCCGGCGCGCGATCTGGGACCGCGCATCGCCCACAGCGTGTTGCCGGTTGCCAAAAAGCGC
>Ga0326727_10015153_pt1 | contig 16623 bp, 17 predicted proteins | sample MB2enrmetagenome_FD_207643 | JGI IMG/M metagenome (GOLD analysis project Ga0326727, IMG submission 207643) | Lab enriched peat soil microbial communities from McLean, Ithaca, NY, United States - MB29MY | ecosystem: Environmental > Terrestrial > Soil > Wetlands > Peat | place: USA: New York...
AGGAGGACGGGATGGATTCCGCCGCCGCGTCGGCGACTGGCGTGTTTTCCTCGACGTCTATCCACAAGAGCACCGCGTTGTGGTGACGGCCATCGAGCGTCGAACCTCCACAACCTACTGACATTCATGCGTGGGAGGTCCGCTCGGGTAGCACAGGCACTCCTGCCTGTGCGCTATGCATGGAATGCATCAGCCTTGGCACAGGCAGGACCCCGATGGATCGGGGCAGGCTGCCTGTGCCACCCCCGAAACAACATACTACTCACACTGCTTCAGGGATGATTGTCAGCCCCGGTATGTCGTGAAAATCACTGGCGTTGTGGGTTACAAGCGGGCAGGCGTATTCAATGGCAGTGGCTGCAATCCAAGCGTCCTCGGCGGAGATCGGCTGTCGCCTCCGCATGCCGCGAACCTCGCCCCATCGCGAGCACAGCTTCCTGTCTGACGGAATCACCACGAAAAAGTCGTGAATCCCGTCCAGATAGCGCCGCTTCTCAGCACCCCAATTGCCGCGAAAGGCCCCTTCGTAAAGTTCCGCCAGGGTCATGAAGGAAATTGCCAGCGAGTGATTGGCCAGATGCGGCCTGTAAAGACGGGCGAGGGGATCGTTCCTCATCAGGTAGGAGACAATGTTCGTGTCCAGGAGCAGGTTGTTCACGGTCTGCCGAGACTCAGACTCTCTCTGCGCCGGTCGTATATTCCCTGGACAAACCCCTCGAACTCTTTATCGCTCGCCCAGAGGTTGACCCCGGCGCCCACAATCCTTTCGAGTTGGCCCTCAAGCCTCACGCCTTGCTCCGCCGCGAGCTCGGCAATCGACTTTCGTTCCGATAAACCCGCCGGCGACTTTACGCCAGTCCTGCCCATAGCGCCACGCTTGGAAGCCGGCTTTGGATTGGTCACTCGGCCAACCTTCGACCGATAAATTATGGTTGCTTTTGCCATGGCGTCACCGTCCGCTGGGTTTCAAGGGGTGTCTCGCCAATTCATCGGATTATCCCCTGCCCCAATGTATTCTAACATCGAGCACCTGGCGAATACATCGCCTTTTAAGCATGCGCCCCACGAACACGGGCAACATCGCTGTCACCGCGTCCCATCCGTGGCCGGTTCCGGCTTCTCAATTCCAATAGGCGAGGTAAACTCGCTGCTACAATCGGTGGCACCCCGATGCAGGGGGGTGCGCTCTGCATGGAATGCATCAGCTTTGAGCACAGGCAGGACCCCGATGGATCGGGGCAGGCTGCCTGTGCTACTCACGGCTTGTTCATGAGGGCTTTTTCCTCCGCTTGCGGGTTTCGATCTATTCGAAAACCTGAAACCGAAAATGGAATCGCGAAACTCGAAACTCGAAAAACGAAGCTCGAAAATCGCAAATCACCAATCACCAATCACAAATGACTTGATGACCCGATGAGCCAATGCCCCGACGCCCCGATTCGCATAATTGCATTTTCTCCGACCGCCGACTAGAATCGACGATGAGGTGAAAAAATGGAAAACGATGTCCTGCGGATTGCGGGAAGGGAATTTCACTCGCGCCTGATTGTGGGCACGGGAAAGTATCGCAGCTTCGAGGAGATGGCGCGGGCGCACGAGGCTTCCGGCGCGGAAATCGTCACCGTCGCGGTGCGCCGCGTCAATCTGACCGACCGCAGTAAAGAGTCCATGCTGGATTTCATCGACCGCAACAAACTCTTCATTCTTCCCAATACCGCGGGCTGCTATTCCGCTGACGATGCCATCCGCACGGCGCGCCTGGCGCGGGAAGTGGGGCTTTCCAACTGGATCAAGCTGGAAGTGATTGGCGATGAAAAGACCCTCTTTCCGGACAACTTCGAGCTCGTCAAGGCCACCGAGGTGCTCGCCAAAGAAGGTTTTGTGGTGATGCCCTACACCAATGATGATTTGATTTCCGCGCGGCGACTGATCGATGCGGGAGCGGCGGTGGTGATGCCGCTGGGCGCGCCCATCGGGTCCGGGCTGGGAATTCAGAATCCCACCAACATCCGCATCCTGCGCGAATTGATTACGCAGGTTCCCTTGATTATCGACGCGGGCGTGGGCACCGCCTCCGACGCCGCCTTCGCCATGGAACTGGGCGCGGACGCCGTGCTGATGAACACCGGAATCGCCGGCGCGCAGGACTCCGTGCTGATGGCCCAGGCCATGAAGAACGCGGTGTTGGCCGGCCGCCAGGCGTTCCTTGCCGGCCGCATGGCCAAGAAGCTTTACGCCACGGCTTCCAGCCCCGTGGAAGGGGTGGTGAAGTAGCCCGTAGGGCCCGGAGATTTGGGCGCGGCACTTCGTCAATGGCCAAAAAAAAGCCGCGGACCTACAATACAGGTCCATACTACCTTTCTTGCACTGGCGCCGCCGACCGGCGAGCGTTTACTGCTTTTGCAGGTCGCTGAGTGCCGCCAAAACCTCATCACTGTGCTCTTGTGGTTTCACGCCGGTCCACACCTTGACGATCTTGCCCTCCGGGTCAATCAGGAAAGTGTTGCGCGAGGCAAACCCCCGATCGCTCAGCGAGCCGTATTCGTCCACCACTTTCTTCTCCGTATCCGCCAAGAGCTTGAACGTCAGACTCTGTTTGGTGCAGAAGTCCTGGTGGCTCGCGCTCGAATCCACGCTTACACCCAGAATCACCGCGTTCTTGTCCTGGTATTTCGCCAGGTCGCGCTGAAAGTTGTGCGCCTCGATGGTGCAGCCCGGCGTGTTGTCCTTGGGATAAAAGTAAAGTACCACCCACTTGCCGTGAAAATCTTTTAGACTCACGATGCTCCCATCTTGCGATGGCAAGGAAACCTCGGGCGCCTGCTGGCCCGCCTGGGGAAGATCGCCGGCCTTGGCCAGCGAAAATGCCAATCCGGCGCACAATACGCACAGAGCAACGACACGCATGCCGAAGTACAGATTCATGATTTGTGACCTCCTAAGCCCTTTTTATAAACATACACGGTTTCAGGGGGTCGCGCAACTGGGGAAGAAAGATCAAGGAAGGGCGAATCAGAGGGAGATCGGTCGCAGAGTTTATGCCGAGCTATGGAGCGAGATCCTTCACTTCGCCAGGATGACAGCTAGGGGTTCAGTGACAGCGAACGAAGGGCTCGGAATACCCGTTAAGAGCTCTCAGGACGTAGCAGGAAATCAATCTTATGCAACCTGCTAGTGTGGGGGAGGCGCTTCCTTGCCCGCAGGGGATGGCGGATTGGTGGGGGCCTTATCGGGGTACTTATAAACTTTTTCGCCGGGTTTGACCAGTCCCTGCTCGCGGGCCAAGCCCTCAATGGCGGCGGGGTCCGACTTCAAGGCGTGGTTCTCCCGGTCCAACTGCTCATTTTCCCGTTGGAGTCGCAGAATTTGTTGCTGAAGGAGTTGGAGTTCTTTCTGCTGGCGGCGCAAGGCCAAGTATCCGTTCTGGCCGAAGATGTTATGCACGATGAGTGCAATGGCCGCCAGCAACAGTACCAGGATACCGTTGCGATAGAGGGAAGTCATCTTGGAGTTCGAGTCTTTCATGGCTCGCAGCAATCCCTGAGAAAACCAACTGCCCGCAGGTCCCCTTCAAGGGGCTTGCTTCGTGTGCTACCCTCATTGTATCTTCTGTGGCAAGTTCCGTGCAACCGAGGTGGTAGGTCAATTCGCTGTAGAGGCGGTGAAACCTATCCCGATGTTATGGGGACGCCGCCAGGGGGTCGTCAATTGACGGAGAAACTCGCCGTTACAGCGCCAATCTGGCTACCTACCCGAACCGAGCGGTCTTCCGGCGAAGGTGGTTTGGCCGCAAGGAGGGCTTGTGACTGACAAGGTCGTCATTCTGGTGACGGCGGCGAGTAAGAAGGAGTGCCGCAAGATCGCCGAGCACCTGGTGGAGAGCAAACTCGCCGCCTGCGTCAACATCACCCAGCACATTGAGTCCATTTATCGCTGGGAAGGGAAAATCGCCCACGATCGGGAGCACCAACTTTTCATCAAGAGCAGGCGCGAGCTGTTCCCGGAAATCAAGGCGGCCGTTTCCAAGCTGCACACCTATCACACTCCGGAGATTATCTGCCTGCCGATCATCGAGGGCTCGCGGAATTATCTCCAGTGGGTGGGTGATTCGGTAAAACCGGCCAGGGACAGAGGGAACAAAGCATTCTGAGAACTCCGGTTCTGCCGGAGATGAGTTATCATAGGTGAGGGAAGTGCACGGTTCCGCAGAAAGTGACGCACGTGCCGCCCAGGCGATCCATCCCGCGCACGTTGCGCCAATGGGTGGGAGCAGCGCAGTTGTAATCCGCAGGAGGCATCGAGCCAGGAGGTTTCATCCCATGTTTTCGACACACCAAACCAAACTTCTCTTAGCGGCGTGGATCGTCACAAGTCTTCTGCTCTTTGCCAGCCTCAGCCAGTCCGCCCAAGCCCAGAGCGGGAATCCGAGCGCCCAGACGGTCAATATGATTGTGGTGGTAAAGGATGCTGAATCCGGGCAACCTATCAGCCAAGCGCGCATAACCCTGCAATTCCCGGAGAAGTTCGGCAAAACGAAGATGATCTCCTACAATGCCAAAAGTGATGCACAGGGCCGGTGCAAGCTTCAGGGCATCACCAAGGGAACCGTGGTCTTGTCGGTCACCGCCGATGGCCACCAGACCTATGGCAAAGAACTGCAATTGGAAAAAGACAACCAAGTCTTCGAAGTCAAACTCAAGAAGCCGCAGCCGCTCATTTAGGTCGGAAACATTCCACTCTGGAGATCAGGTCGGCAGGTCGTTTCAGGGTGTGCGGCATTCGTTCTGGAACTCCAGAAAAAGATCGGCAAGGAAAAAATCGCTGCGAGCATTTCTATCGCCAAGAGGGACGGGTCCCTTGCGTGTGCCTATTTTTTTCATTAATAGCGATTGCTTCAGGTTGGTGCAAAGTGTTAAAACCCATTCAGAGTTTTAACCTTACCGTAATCTGAGGTGGACTTTTCCACAAGCATTTCAACAGACCTGTTGAAAACTCCATGGAGGACGGCAGCGAAAACGGCCAATAAAGTGCCTGCGCACAACCGCACCGCAATATTCACTCATAGATCCTGTCAGTGAGCGCAGAGGTGAGGCGAAACCTCCGTAGTTCTAAGGGGTTTTCCCGTTTTGTGCCTTGCCATCTCAGGGTTTCGGCGGTGTCCTGACGACCGGGGCGCCCAAGGAGGGCCGTTCTGGCTGCTTGGGTGTGGGCGGGAAGTACTGGTCGTCCATCCACACAGCAGCGCTATTCTTGGCCGCGTCCATCGCCGCGTCAACCTTTTGCTTTTGTAGGACCCTTTCGATCTCCGGGGCAACATCCTTTAGATCCAGACGGGTATGCCCGGTAACCTGAACCATGACCACCCTCTGGGGGAGGTCCTGAGGTTCGGAGACCTCACCATCTTTTAGGGTAAATGCCACCTTTTCCAAATCCGGCGGCAAGCCTCCGCCTCCATGACGAATCTTGCGGGGCTCGGGTTCGATAATCACATCGCCAGATGCTTTGAATTCGTCCATGACTTTCTTGATATCGACGCCCGCAACAATCTCTTTGCGGATGGCCTCGGCACGGATCTTGGCGTCCTCGGTGGCGGCTTCCGGGCTCTTCGGGGGAGTCGATTGCGCCGGGCTGGGCTGCGAAGCGGCGGCCTTGGGAGCAGATCCCGGGCCCGTGGGAGAAGTTGATTGCCCTGGGGCGGCCGGAGGAGTGGGAGGCTTCTTGCGGACGATGATTTGCCGTACCGTGATCTGGTCGTAGTCGGCGGAGTGCGCCGTGTAATACTGCTGTAGCTCTTCCGGTGAAACCTTTGTTCGCTCATTGACCTCAGCCTGCGCCTCTAACTGTTGCGTCTCGAAGGCCAAGAGGCGAACAAACTCGGGCGTCTGGTCCAAATGATGGAGGCGCGCTTGCTGGGAGAGGATTACCATACGCGCATACCACTCCCCAAAGGATTTCGTTCCCTGCGCCGCAATGGCTCGTTGCATTTGCGGGGGTAAATCCTTAATCAGGAGGTCCATGTCCGCCTTGGTGAACTGTTGGTCACCGACCTTGAGCACCACTGTATCGGGGGGCTCGGGAGTCTCCACCTGGGGGCTTGCCGGCGTGCTTGCGGCGGGAGTCGGCTTGGGAGCAGGAGTGGGAGTTGCCGGCGAGGGGGTGGGCGCTTGGGCCCGAGCCACGGCGGTTACCATTCCTGATAGCAGAAGTGCGATGAGCAATTTCGGCGTACGCCGCGAGCAGGTCTGATCCATGGTCTTGATCCTTTACGTGCAGTAATGTCACATCCAAAAAGACTTTACATCCTAGCATATTTCGCCTGGCGGGCGGGGGAAGAAGCGTGGTTCTCCCGTCCGGTATCGACCCCGAAGAGGGCCAATGTCATCAGTCCGTCAGTTGACGGACTTATGACATTGGCCCTCTTTGCGGTCCTCATTGGCTTTTCACTTTTAAATTTCGCCCTTTGCCTTTTGCCATGCTTTTTTGTCTCTGCCGCGATGCGCCCTCTTTGGTGAGGCTATTATTCGCATCGCGATGGCGAGGGGTCGTCCCGAGTTATAATGGTGTTTTGGCTTTCAGCCGCCGGAGTGAGTGTGGGGAATGGACTTTAAACTTGTTTCCGCTTATGAGCCGCGAGGTGACCAGGTGGCGGCCATTCGCGACCTGATCCGTGGCGCCGAAGGCGGTAAGCAGCACCAGGTGTTGCTGGGCGTTACGGGTTCGGGCAAGACGTTTACCGTAGCCAAAGTGCTGGAGACTCTCAACCGTCCCGTCCTGGTGCTGGCCCACAACAAGACCCTGGCCGCGCAGCTTTACCATGAGTTTCGCCACTTCTTTCCCCAGAACGCCGTGGAATACTTCGTCAGCTACTACGACTATTACCAGCCGGAAGCTTATATTCCCGCCGCCGACGTTTACATTGAGAAGGAAGCGACCATCAACGACGAGCTGGACAAGCTGCGCATGTCGGCAACGCGGTCACTTTTCGAGCGGCGCGACTGTTTGATTGTCGCCAGCGTCTCCTGCATATATGGCATCGGCTCCCCGGAGGCCTATTACGGCATGTTGGTCATGCTGGAAAAGGGGCAGAAGATTGCCCGCCAGGATATCCTGCGGCGGCTGGTGGAGATTCAGTACGAGCGCAACGATGTGGGTTTTCGGCGCGGGACGTTCCGCGTGCGGGGCGATGTGATCGAGGTTTATCCTACTTACGAAGACAACGCTTATCGCATCGAGATGTGGGGTGACCAAGTCGAGTCGCTGGCGCAAATCGATCCCCTCTTCGGTCAGGTCAAGCAATCGCTCGATCGCCTGCCCATTTATCCCCGCACCCATTATGTTTTACCGGCGGAGCGCAAAGATGTGGCCATCGAGCGCATCAAGAGTGAACTCGATTGGTGGCAGGCCGAGCTGGAGAAGCAGGGCAAGCTGGTGGAAGCCCAGCGCATCCACCAGCGCACCATGTTCGACCTGGAGATGATGAAGGAAATGGGCTACTGCCACGGGATCGAGAATTATTCGCGGCACCTCTCCGGGCGGCTGCCGGGCGAGCCTCCGCCCACGCTCCTCGATTATCTTCCCCAGGACGCGGTGATGTTCATCGATGAGAGCCACCAGACGGTTCCGCAGCTTCGCGGCATGTACGCGGGTGACCGCTCGCGCAAGCAGACGCTGGTGGATTACGGTTTCCGCCTGCCGTCGGCGCTCGACAATCGCCCGCTCTCCTTCGAGGAGTTTGAGCATCGCGTGGGCCAGTTGATGTATGTCTCCGCCACGCCGGGGCCCTACGAATTGACCAAGACGGGCGGGGAAGTGGTGGAGCAGATCATCCGCCCCACCGGGTTGATTGACCCGGAAGTGGAAGTGCGGCCCACGCGCAACCAGATTGACGATTTGCTCGGTGAAATCCGCGAGCGTGTCGCGGCCAACGAGCGCGTCCTGGTGACCACGCTCACCAAGCGCATGGCCGAGGACCTGGCGGAATACTACGCGGAAGTGGGCGTGCGCTGCCGCTACCTTCATTCCGAAATCGAGACCCTGGAACGCGTCAAGATCCTGCGCGATTTGCGCCGCGGCGAGTTTGACGTGCTGATCGGCATCAACCTGCTCCGCGAAGGCTTGGACCTGCCCGAGGTTTCCCTCGTGGCCATTCTGGATGCGGACAAGGAAGGCTATTTGCGTTCCGCCGGGGCGCTGATTCAAACCATGGGACGGGCAGCGCGCCACTTGCGCGGCAAGGCTATCCTTTATGCTGACAAGCACACCGATTCCATGAAGCAGGCCATCGGTGAGACCAATCGCCGCCGCGCCAAGCAAGTTCGGTACAACCAGGAAAACGGCATCACGCCGGAGAGCATCATCAAGCCCGTGGATATGTCGCTGGCGGCGATTGTGGAGGCCGATTACGTGACCGTGCCCATCGAGAGCGAGGACGACGATGCCGCCACCGGCGATCAGCTTGAGGAGTTGATTCGTACCCTCGAAACCCGCATGCGTGAGGCGGCAAAACAATTCGAATTCGAAAAAGCCGCCCAATTGCGCGATAGGATCAAGGGGCTTCGGGAGAAAGGGATTTCGTCCTAGGACTTGCGAGGCAGACGAGCAAGAGCAAGTCAAAAGTCAAAATGCAAAAGTCAAAAGGCAAAAGTGAAAAACAGGCCGTAAAGTGCGGCCCATGGTTGCAATCAAATACACCGCGTAGGAGCCCTGCCCCAGAGCACCTTGAGCGATGCCGGCAACGGAGAACTAACGACTGAAAGTTGAAGATTACAGCCCTCGCCCCCTTGGGGGAGAGGGTGGACCGCAACCGGCGTTTTCATCAGCCGGTGCGGGACGGGTGAGGGGGTCACACAAGAACGAATCGAGCGCAGAATCCCTAAGACGAGGGTTTGAACCCTGAATGCGAAAGCACAAACCAATTCGAAGTGTTGCCATCTTGGGTGCGGGGCGCATTGGGCAGGCGATGGGCCGACTTCTGGCGCAGTCGAGCGTCCCTATTGCCTTCATTGCGGCGCGCAACCCTGCAGCGGCGCGCCGGGCCGTGCGCTTTATTGGCAAAGGAATCCCGATCGGAGTGGCTGATCCCCGATTGCTGAGCGCATCGGTGATATTGATTGTCACTTCTGATTCGGCCATCGCCCCGGTGGCGCGCGAGCTCGCGAAACTGGGGAAGGGAAGAGAGGCGTGGCGTGGCAAGGTGGTGCTTCACACCTGTGGCTCACTCCCCAGTGCCGTGTTACGCCCCCTCAAGCTGTGTGGTGCGGCCATCGGGTCAATCCATCCTTATCAAACGGTGCCAAGTCCAAAGGCGGGCGTGCGAAACCTGCGCGGCTGCTTTTGGGCGCTCGAGGGTGACCGCCAGGCCCTGCGTGTGGCGCGAGATTGGGTAAGGCGGCTGGGAGGAGTTCCATTCTCAATCCGGCCCGAGGGGAAAACGCTCTACCACCTTTCCGCGTTTGTCGTGTGTCCGACCTTGGTGACCCTGATGGCGCAGTCAAAGAGCTTGCTCCAAAAGGCGGGAGTACCTTCGAGAATCGCCCGCCCCATGCTCGGGCAGTTTGTGGTCGAGACCGCCAGGAACTTTGCGGATTTGGGTGCGCGCCGAGCGTTGACAGGTCCCGCCGTCCGTGGTGACTGGGCGACCATCCGGCGACACTTGACGGCGCTCAAGCGCTCAGCACCAGAGTTTGTGCCGGTTTACCAGTCGCTGCTCCAGGCGATGCTGCGATTGGCTGGAGCAAAGCCTCCGAAAATGACGTAGGGGGCAGGGCTTGCTTACCCATGCTGGTTCACGATGAATAGGATTCTGGCAGGCCCACTCGGATTCGGGATGGCTGTGGCGCTGTTTGTCTTGCCGGAGTGCGCCGCCATGACGCAGAAATCGGCCTCGCCGCAGAAATCGGCCTCGCCCTCAGCACCGGCTGTCATTGACATAAATAGCGCTTCCATGGAGGATTACTCCCGCCTTCCCGGCGTAGGACCCAAGCTGGCCCAGCAGATTGTTGCCTACGGCGCCCAACAGGGTCCGCTCCGCCGGGTGGAAGACCTCATGATTTTCAAGGGGATTGGCAGCAAGAAATGGAAAGCGCTTCGGCCCTTTGTCTGCGTCGGGTGCGGGACGGGCAGAAGATAAGCAAGCGTAGCGATGTGTCAGAATACCATCCGTATGACGTTACAGTTGAGGCAGCCTCTTGAATGAACCATTGCGGTAGACGAATAGCTCGGCTGTAAGATGATAAGGGGACTTTCTTGCATCCTGCGCGGCCAGTTCTCTTAGTTTGGCAATCCCGGCGGGGTTACGCGAGCCGGTGAATAACAGGACGCCGCGCGAAGGAACGGCAACGACGATGTCTCCATCGACCCTGATCTGCGGACTTGCCCAAAGCTCATCGAATAGCACCAAGCTGGCCTCGTAATCTCCGTCGGCCTTGACCATGGATACTTCCGGGCCAGGAAGCACCTCGACCTGCGGAATTAGCCGCTTGAGGTTTTCCACTGCCAGCGCACGCAGTTCCCCGCGCTCGATTCCTAGGTTTGCCAGTTTCTCCGGCGTCAGGTAACGAACGGTCTTGGGGTTGTCCTCAGCGTAAACGACCACGAGTTCCTCGTTAAAGTCGTCAAACACATTTTCCAGAGTCCCTTTTACCCCGCGCGATTTCGTCGACTCCTGTATTTCCTTGATCCAATTCCGGTCTTTGACGACAGGGACGATTCGGGAACGGTCAATGGATTCATCCTCTCGCGAGGACTCCACCAAGGCTGCGCTGAATTTCTGAATTACGGCGGAGAGGTCCTTGGGGTGCTGCCGGTACTCTGTGTAGGCGTTATCCAGAAAGGCGGTCGATTCCTTACCCATGGGGTCGGTGATGCGAAGCTCTTTTTCGCCCACGACTTCGACTCTTAGACCCGGCATGAAGGACGCTAAATGCTTCGCGAACGTTATCGTGAATTCTCCCGGGGACGATGCCCTGGTCCTCCGCAATCGCCTCAGCAGAAAAATGCAAAGCTCGATTGCAACCAGGGCAATCAATGGCCATTTGATAAGCGGTAGCATGCGCGGACTCCAACTCCACAACAGGGCAGGGCGGTCAAACGAGGAAGCCCCGTGTGGTCGTCCTGAAACCTACCACGACCGAGAGGGTATTTGCCATGCTCTTGAAAACCGCTTCTGTTTTCCCTCAACAACGACCAGTCTCCTTATAGCAATCGTGGCATGGACCTGTCTTGTGGGTCCTCGCCAGTTCGCCGCTGCGCCACCACCACCCCCGACGGTGACAAGTGGCGGGGTAAACCCGCCGCTACGTGCCCGCGCCAAGACCCCGGACTCCGGACCTCAGACTTGCAGTTATGCTGCCGGAAAGAATCGGTGAATGAGAAGGAAGCAGAGGTAAGAAAATGCCCCGGAGATGGGGATAGTCAGAACCCAGGCCCACATGATGCCGCGAGCCACTTTCCAATGGACGGCGCTAAAGCGCTGCACGCTGCCCACGCCCATGATGCCGCCGGCGATTGTCTGAGTGGTGGAGACGGGGATGCCGGCCATGGCGGTGCCCAGCAGGCTGGCGGCCGCCGCCGTTTCCGCGCAGAAGCCGCCCACTGGTTTCAGCCGCGTGATCTTCATGCCCATGGTCTTCACGATGCGCCAGCCACCCGCCATCGTTCCCAGCGCAATGGCGGCGTGTGCCATCAGCACAACATAGAAGGGAATATAAAACCTTGTGAGGATTCCGGCGGAAAAAAGAGTTCCCGCGATAATGCCCATGGTCTTCTGCGCGTCGTTGGTTCCGTGGCCGAAACTGTAGGCGGCGGCCGAAAGAAGCTGCAGCTTACGGAAATACTTGTCCACGCGCTGCGGCGACCAGGATTGAAAGATCCAATAAACCGCGAGCATGAGCCCGCCTCCCAAAACAAATCCAATGGCCGGGGAGATGATGATGAATGCGAGCACCTTGGTCCAACCGCTCGTAATGATGACACCCCATCCAGCCCGGGCGATGGCGGCGCCGGCATATCCACCGATGAGGGCGTGCGAGGAACTGACGGGCAACCCGTAATACCAAGTCAGAATATCCCAGAAGATTGCACCCAGAAGGCCGGCCAGAATCACGTAGAGGTTGACGGCTTCCAGCCGGATCATCCCTCTGCCCATGGTTTTGGCGACGGCGGTTCCGAAGGTGAAGGCCGCAACAAAATTGAAGAAAGCTGCCCAGAGAACCGCCACCCGCGGCGACAGCACCCGCGTGGATACCACCGTGGCGATGGAATTTGCGGCATCGTGGAAGCCGTTGAGGAAATCGAAGCTGAGTGCCACGGCCACGATGATGATGGCAAAGGTAAAAGTTGGGGTCATTTTAGATTTGGGATTTGAGATTTTGGATTGAAAACGGGAGTGGGCAGGCTTAAAACCTGGTCCAATCCAAAATCCAAAATCTAAAATCCAAAATAGCCTCAGGCCGCTTTCAACACCACGGATTCGAGAACGTCCGCGACGTCTTCCTCCTTATCCGTGCAGGCTTCCAAAACCTCGTAGATTTCCTTCCATTTGATCACTTCAAAGGGATCCGTGGATTCCTCAAACAGCCGGGCAATGCATTCGCCTTTAATGCGGTCAGCTTCCTCTTCCAACAGGGTGAGCTGCTCGCAATACTCGAGCATGTCTTGGGGATGGTTCAGTTGCGCCACAGCGTTCACGATAATCTCGGTTCCGTGCAAGATCACTTTCGAGAGCTGCTGTGCCCCCGGCGTTACCTTCTTGATTTTGTAAGTGATGAAGCGGCTGGCGGCTGCCTCCACGAGGTCGAGAACGTCATCGAGGGCCGAGCCCAGCGCATGAATATCCTCCCGGTCGAAGGGCGTAATGAACGTGCGGTTCAGCTTCTTCATCAGAGAGTGCGTAATCTGATCGCCCTTGTGTTCCAGAAATTTGATTTCCGAAACCTGTTTCTCGACTTCCTGAAAGTTCTCGAACATGGCCACAAGCATATTGGCAGCTTTGTGAATGTTCTCAGCTTGTTCGTTAAAGAGGCCGTAAAACTTCTCATCACGCGGTATCAGTTGCACTGTGTATCCTCAGGGCATGGGTTCGAGCAGGCTATTGTTAACGAAATGTTACAGAAACGCAAGCCAGTTGCCGCTTTTTTTCGTAACCACCTTTATAACCCTATACTTGCGAGCGCTTTGGGCGGGCCGAAAAGGAGGGCGAGAGGGCGATCCGTGATGGTGGCGAGAATGACAGCGTCACCGGGTCTTTCGCAACGTGTTGGGGACTATGGCGAGTGCACTCTGTCTGCGGGGTTTTCAACGGGGTGATTCTTAGCGTCCAAGAAGCTCACATAGGCATGGTCAAACTCAGCAAAGTGTTCCACCAGCCAGAGCTTCATCAGCTCAACATACTCGAGGGTCATCACCCGTTCCTTCTTAACAATGCGCCCCCAATACTCCTTTAGAGTCCGTTCTAATCCCTCGTGTGCGGCCCTGTGGCGAGAGTATTCCGGGTACTTGTGGACTCGCAAAACTTGCTCCTCGGTTGCGAAGTGAGTCTTCGTGAGGTTGAGGAGGCAGGTGAGGATTTCGAGTTGGGAGTCCCAGCTTTTCTTGTCGATCACCAACCCATGTAACTCATTCACGCGTTTCACGATCTCCTTGTGCTGGTCATCCAGGACAGCAACCCCGACAAGGAATTTTTCTTCAAAGGGAAAGTATGGTTGGGGGGAATTGGACATCGAGACGCATTAACTCCTCAAATGGTCACGCCTAAAGAATCGGCCAATCGCGGCCCGACTTTAGCGAGCGCCGCCATGGTGTCCGCAAGTTTGCGAATAAACTTGCCGCTGCAAATCCGATCGACCCAATCCCGCGGCAAGGCTCTACTTGGGTTTCCGGTGCTCGAACTGCTACAATGGTCGCTTCCCCCATCAGGGCACCTGTCAATTCACGAACGAGGAGGCGCGATGAAAATCGAACCGCTGGAGAAGGAACACGCGGCGGAAGCCGTACGGCCCATTTACGAAGGCCTGGAGAAGAAGTCCGGGCGCGTTATCAACATGTTCAAGGTCATGGCGCACAAGCCCAACGTTCTGGGACCCTTTCTGGATTTCTACAAGCAGGTTTGGGCTCCAGGAGCGCTTGACCCGAAGATCAAGGAGCTTGCCTACCTGTGCACCTCGCTGATGAACGGATGCACCTATTGCAGCCGCGCGCACACCGCTTCCGCCAAAAGGCGGGGCGTTACTGATGAACAAGTCCAAGCCTTAAAAGAACCCGGTGGGTCCAGCCGCGATATCTTCAGCGAGGAAGAGCGCGCGGCGATCCAGTTTGCCGAGCAGCTCACTGCCTGGCCCGCCGCGATTCAGCCCGCCGATCTTGAAACCTTGGGCAGGTTCTTCAACATCGAACAAATCGAGGAGTTGGTGCTCGCCGTCGCCACCGCCAACCTCACGAATCGCTTTAATGAGGGCATGAAAACGCCCGTGGACGTATAGCGCGGCACTGTGTGGTTGTAGGGGTACGGCTTGCGTACCCTTTACATTCTTGTCGCCTGACACAACCCAGAGGGTGCGGCAAGCCGTACCCCTACCGCCAACCGTTCTCAGCAATTCTTCGCCGCCCTATGGCTGTTGAAAACGCGGTTGGAGAGGTTATCCTTCAGCAGCGTCCAAAAGGAGGCGTCGAGATAGGAGCGAATGGAAACGTAGCACCCGCCACAGGTGTTGGCGGGGACCCATTTCTTGAGGATTTCCTCGTGCGAGGCGTAGGTTTCGTCGAACATCGAGCACGCGCGCAGCCCGCCGGTGGGCGTCACCACCATGAAGCGCCGGCCCGCCTTGCAGCCGGGGATGGTGCCGTGCAGGAAGAAATCGTAAATGCCCGAGAGCGTCCAGGAAGAATTGGCGATGCGGCCGTTTTTGCCCTTGAGGGTGAGCAACTCATCCAGGGTATGGCGCAACAACTCCAGGTCGTCCGCCGAGCGGATGTAGTGGTCCATACTATGGGTGCGCAACGGCGTGTAGGCGCTGTAGGAAATGCTGACTCCCCACTGCTGGGCGCGCTCATAGGTCTCGCGTAGGGATACCAGATTTTCGCGCGTGATGGCGGTGTTGAGGGCCACATCATCGAAGCCATGCGCGGCGAGCGCGGGAACGAGTTTTGCCAGGTGCGCGTAAAGGCCGGGCGATTTGCGGAAACCGTCGTGGCGCGTATCGGGGAAATCCAGCGAAATGGAGAACTGGTTCACGCCCAGTGCCCGCAAAGCGAGATACTTTTCCTCCGTGAACATTCGCCCGTTGGTTACCAGGATGGTGTAAGGCAGGCCGCTCGGCTCTTTCACGGCGCGCACGATATCTTCCAGGTCGTGGCGCAGCAGCGGCTCCCCACCCGACAATTGCACCGCCATGGGCTTGAGCTGGGCGCGCAACTTCGCGTAATCGGCCGCGCGCAGCAAGCCCTCGGGCTCCGGCTTGATGCCGCCTTTGTCGCAGTGCAGGCAATCGGCGGTGCAGGAATGCGTAAGCTCAAAGGAAACCACCAGCGGCCGGTCGGTTAGAAAACTCCACGTTCCCCGCGTAATCATGCGGGCGGCGCGGTCAAAAGGAATGGCTTTCACGGTTTACTCCCCGAAAAAAGTTCTTCGACCTGAGGGTCCTGGACGGTGCCAGAGTCGACGGGACGTTGAAATCCACCCTGGCGGCTCCAGGGCGTTGCGAGGCTCCTAGGATTAACCAGCATACTCCCTCCGCTCACCGGAGACAAGGACTACCTGTTAAAGTGCGACAATATGTCCGATTTGTGAGTGGCAATTCATGCCGCCTTTCGTCTGCCATTACTCCCCGGCTCAGACATTTCATCATCGATGCAATTGCCAGCCCCATGATAATAATGGCAAAGGTGAAGCTCCAACCTCGCCCTTACTGCTGATTAATGAGATAACGTCCGCCATTTGAAATATTCTAACAAAGTGAGCTATCGGCGCTGAGCATCCAAAAAATGCAATTCGAGTTTGATTTTCAGCAATTCGAACCGTGCTAGTTGTTTGTTTACTCTTCATATCCTACGCTTAATCCTTCTGATTCCCATGGCTTAGGTCGACGGAAACCAGGTTTCAGTAGATCGGACGAGGAACGAATCCGAAACCGGAACAAGCCATTCTTCGGAGGCTGATTCGTCCTTGGGGCTGATTCGGATTAAAACGATGAACATTGCCCTGCGGCGAAAACTTCGTTTCTGGAACACGCGCCTGCGCGAGTGGCGCATGATTGCCACGGGGCTGGCCTCCAAACGCCACCCTGTCATGGCGCATTTGATTCCTATTCGTCGGTGCAATCTCGCCTGCACTTACTGCAACGAGTTTGACAATTTCTCCCCGCCCGTGGCGCTGGAGGAGATGTTCCACCGCGTCGATCTGCTGGCGAAGCTCGGCACCACGATCATTACCCTCAGCGGAGGCGAGCCGCTGCTGCACCCGCATTTGGAGGAAATTGTGCGGCACATTCGCCGGCACGGGATTCTGGCGGGCATGATTACCAACGGCTACCTGCTCACGCCGCAACGCATCGAGCGTCTGAATCGTGCCGGTCTGGACCATTTGCAAATCTCCATCGACAACGTAAAGCCGGACGAGGTTTCCAAGAA
>Ga0326727_10015154_pt1 | contig 16620 bp, 15 predicted proteins | sample MB2enrmetagenome_FD_207643 | JGI IMG/M metagenome (GOLD analysis project Ga0326727, IMG submission 207643) | Lab enriched peat soil microbial communities from McLean, Ithaca, NY, United States - MB29MY | ecosystem: Environmental > Terrestrial > Soil > Wetlands > Peat | place: USA: New York...
GCACTCAATGGCAACCCCCCCGACCCCTCTGACCGCACAGGCGACCGGCGTGACGACGAAGGCTCTGAACGGCCATCTGGCGCAGGTGTTCGCGCAATACCCCATCGAAGTGGCCCACGGCGACGGTGTATGGCTGCACGCGCGCGACGGCCGCAAGATCCTGGATTTCTACGGCGGACACGCGGTCGCAGGCTTGGGCTACGGCCACCCGCGCTGGCTGGCTGCGCTCGAGCGCCAGGCGCGGCAGATGGCGTTTCAGACCAATGCGCTGCCCATGGCCATCCGCGAGCGCGCCGCCGCCCGGCTGACGAAGTTCGCGGGGCTGGGGCTCGATACGGTGTTCTGGATCAACAGCGGCGCCGAGGCTAATGAGAATGCGCTGAAGCTGGCCTTCAAGCTGACCGGCCGCGGCAAGATCGTGGCGCTCGAGCAGGGCTGGCACGGCCGCACCGCCGCCGCCGGCGCGGTGACCTGGGGCGCACTCGACAAGTGGTACGGATTTCCGCGCCGGCCCTTCGAGGTGAGTTTCACGCCGCGCGACGATCCGGCCGCCGTCGAGCAATACGTCGACCAGGATACCGCCGCCGTCATCGTCGAACCGGTGCAGGGCGTGGGCGGCGCCTACGATGTGGGCAAGCCCATGCTGCAGGCCCTGCGCCGGCGTTGCGAGGAGGTGGGCGCATTGTTGATTTTCGATGAAGTTCAGTGCGGCATGGGCCGCACCGGCGCCCCCTTCGCGGCGAATTTTTACGGCGTCACGCCGGATATGATCACGGCCGCCAAGGCCCTGGGAAACGGCTTTCCGGTCTCGGCCCTGCTGCTGTCGCGCCGCATAGCGGAGCAGCTGAAATACGACGACATGGGCACGACCTTCGGCGGCGGCCCCATGGCCTGCGCGGTGGCCGAAGCGGTGATCGACACCATCGAATCCGAATCGCTGCTCGCGAACGTGCGCCAGGTCTCGGCGTACATCCGCTCGAGCTGCATGGTCGGTCCGGTCACCGGCGTGCAGGGCGCGGGCTTTCTGCTCGGCCTCAAGACCTCGCGGCCGGCCAAGGAAGTGCAGGCGGCTCTGCTCGCCAAGAACATTCTCACCGGCACCAGCGCGGATCCGCACATCCTGCGCCTGCTGCCGGCGTACATCTTGAACGAGGGTCATGTGGACAGGCTGAACGACGCACTGGCACAGATTTCCGCATGAAGCGCTTTCTCGGCCTGGCGGATTTCAGCCGCGAGCAGGTTCTCGATCTGCTCACGCTCGCCCAGAGCCTGCAGGACAGGCCAGAGCCGCGGGCGCTGGCGGGGAAGATCCTCGGACTGGTGTTTTTCAATCCCTCGCTGCGCACGCTCGCCTCCTTCCAGGCGGGAATGGCGCGCCTCGGCGGCTCATCCTTCGTCATTACTCCGGGCCAGGGAACATGGCAGCTGGAGACGCGTCTCAATGCCGTCATGAATGGCGCGGCCGCCGAGCACATCCGCGAGGGCATACCGGTGCTGGCATCGTACTGCGATGCGCTGGGCGTGCGCGCATTCGCCGAGGGCAAGGACCTGGGGGCGGATCTCGGCGAAACTCTCTTCGGCATGATCGATGCGCTCTGCGACAAGCCTCTGATCAATCTGGAATCGGCGGTGAATCACCCCTGCCAGGCGCTGGCGGACTGGCGCACCCTGGATGAGCTCGAGGTGCCGCAGCGCGCGAAGTTCGTCCTCAGCTGGGTCTATCATCCCAGGGCGCTGCCGCTCGCCGTGCCCGCGGCCACCGTTCACATGGCGGCCATGCGCGGCATGGAGGTGGTGGTGCTGCGGCCCGAAGGGTTCGCCCTGCCGCCGCAGATCATGGACGGCGCGCGCCTGGCTGCGGCCGCGGCCGGCGGCTCGCTCACCGAGACCTCCGATCGCGCGGCGGCATTGGCCGGGGCCGGCGTCGTGTACGCGAAGGAGTGGGGCAGCACGGCGCACTACGGCGATGCCGAGGCGGACTCGCGGCTGCGCGCGGATCTGTCCGATTGGTGCATACGCGAGCGCTGGTTCGCGGGCGCCTTGCCCGGCGCCAAGCTCATGCATTGTCTGCCGGTGCGCCGCAACGTCGCGGTGGCCGATGAAGTTCTGGACGGCCCGCGCGCGGTGGTCAAACGCGAGGCCTTCAATCGTCTGGCGGTGCAGATGGCCGTTCTGCATCGCATGCTGGCTTGAACGAGCCGTTGGGGAGTAATGATGATCTTGAATCGACCTGATCCTTCCGTCGCCGTGCGCGCGCTCAAGAGCGCGGCGCCGTACATCCGCATGTACAAGAATAAAGTCTTCGTCATCAAGGCGGGCGGCGCCGTATTCAGCGACGAAGTATCCACTCGGGCCCTGATCGAGCAGGTGGCCATCCTGCACCAGGTGGGCATCAAGACGGTGCTGGTCCATGGCGGCGGCCCGCAGCTGGACACCTTGCAGGCCACCCTGGGCCTGGACACGCGCATGGTCAACGGCCGGCGGGTCACGGATCAGAAGTCCATTGACGTGACCGCCATGGTGCTGAACGGCTTGATCAACACGCGCATCCTGGCGATCTGCCGGGAGCTCGACATCGAGGCCATCGGCCTCAGCGGCGTCGACGCGGGCTTGATCCGCGCGCACAAGCGCCCGCCGGTGCGCGTCGCCGAGGGCTCGAGCGAGACCGTGGATTACGGCTTCGTGGGCAACATCGATTCGGTCAATGCCGACGTGATCCAGAAACTGCTGGAGAACGGCTTGATGCCGGTGGTCAGCCCCCTGTCGGCGGACTCGAGCGGCACCTTGCTCAATATCAACGCCGACACCGTGGCCGCGGCCATCGGCGGCGCCCTGTCGGCCGAAAAGCTGGTGCTCTGCACCGGCGCGCAGGGAATTCTCGAGCGCGTGGAGGATCAGCGCTCGGTGATTTCGTACACGGACATCAAGGGACTGAAGCGCCTGCGCGACGAGGGCGCGCTCAAGGACGGCATGCTGCCCAAGGCGGCCGCGATCGAAAACGCGATTCGCGGCGGCGTGCGCCGGGTACACGTCATCAGCTACAAATCCGCCGACAGCCTGCTGGCGGAGATTTTCACCAATGAGGGCACCGGCACGCTGGTGGTTGCGGACCTCACGGCCCTGAGCCCGGCCGAACAACTGAGCGCGTCGGGCACCTAGCCATGACGCGACTCTGGGACAAGGGCACTCCGCTCGATGCGCGCGTTCTCGCCTACACGGCGGGGGACGATCATGTCCTGGATGATCGCCTGGTGCGCTACGACATCCAGGCCAGCATTGCGCACGCCGAAATGCTCGAGGCTCAGGGGCTGTTGTCGGCGCGGGATCTCGCGTCGATTCGCGCGGCCTTGACGGCCATCGGCGAGGAACACGCGGCGGGAGGCTGGCGCATCTCTCTGGAACAAGAGGATTGCCAGACGGCCATCGAGAATCTGCTCACGGCGCGCATCGGGGCAACCGGCGGGCGCTTGCATGCCGGCCGGTCGCGCAACGATCAGGTGCTCGCCGCCCTGCGCCTGTACCTGCGCGATGCCGCGCTGGAATTGCAGCGGGGCGCGGCGGCCGTGGCCGATGCGCTCGATGCCTTGGGCGGGCGGCACGGCGCCATGGTGCTTCCCGGCTACACCCACATGCAGCAGGCCATGCCGAGCACGGTGGCGTTATGGGCGCAGGGCTTTGCCGCGGAAATACGCGACGATGCAGAGGGCCTCGGGCTCACGCAGCGGCGCATCGGCAAGAATCCCCTGGGATCCGCCGCCGGCTACGGGACGCCGAATCTGGAGCTGAGCCGCGAGGAGACTCGGCGGCGGCTGGGGTTTTCCGTCACTCAGGAACCGGTGACGGCGGTACAGCTGTCCCGCGGCAAGGCCGAGGCGCAGCTGCTGTTCGAAATCACCCTGCTCGCGCAGGACACCGGACGCCTCGCCGCCGACCTGATGCTCTTCTACACCCAGGAATTCGGCTTCGTGTCGCTGCCGGAGGCCTTTACCACCGGCTCCTCCATCATGCCGCAGAAGCGCAACCCCGATGTGTTCGAGCTGGTGCGCGGGCGCAGCTCGGTGGCTCAGGCCGCGCTCAACGAGGTGCTGGGCATTACCCAGAAGCTCACCTCCGGATATCATCGCGATTTGCAATTGATCAAGCCGCCCCTGTTTCGCGGCATCGATTCCTGCCGGCAGACTCTCGATATACTGCCCGGCGCCCTCGATGGAGTGAGCTTCCGGCCGGAAAACATCCGGCTCGACCCGGGTATTCATGCCGCCGCCGCCGCGAACGCGCTGGTGGCCAAGGAGGGCATTCCGTTTCGGGAGGCCTATCGACGCGTGGCCCAAAAACTCAAGGATTCCGAATGAGCATATGGCATCACTCAAAGTCCGTGCAGGAATTGAATTCCGGCGGGGCGGGAACGATGATCGAGCTTCTGGGAATAGAATTCACCGAGCTCGGCGCTGACTTCATACGCGCCACCATGCCGGTGGATGCGCGCACCCGGCAGCCCTATGGATTACTGCACGGCGGCGCTTCGGTGGCTCTCGCCGAAACTCTGGGAAGCATGGGCGCGATGCTCTGCGTCGACCCCAAGGAATTCCTGTGCGTCGGCCAGGAGATCAACGCCAACCATCTGCGGGCGGCGCGCGAGGGGCTGGTGACCGGCACCGCACGCCCGGTGCATCTGGGTGGGCGCAGCCAGGTCTGGACCATCGACATCGTCAATGAGGCGGGAAAATTGGTGTGCACGTCGCGCCTGACGATGGCGGTCGTCCAGCGCGGTTCCCTGGGCGGCTGAACATCATGCTGGCGTTTGTAACATGGGTAGGCGTATCGTGCGCGCCATGAAACACACCACCCGCAGAATGTTGAGTCGCACATGCAGTGCCTGGGTCATGGTTGCAGCCGCGCCCCTCGCCGTCGCCCAAACCTCCGCCCCGGCGCCCACGCCGCCGCCTGCGGCCGCGCCGACAGCGCCGGCGGTAACCAACGCCGACCAGGCCGGCTACTTGTTCGGACTGACCTTCGGCGAGCAGATGCACAACGTGGGGATGACCGACCAGCTGTCCCTCGACGCCATTGCGCGCGGCTTGAAGGACGGCCTGCAGGGCAAAAAGAGCACGCCGGCCGATCGGCAGCAATTGCAGAGCTTCATGCGCCAGGCCATGCAGGACGCGAGCGTGCACAATCAGGCGGCGGCCAAGGATTTCCTGGCGCACAACGCGCATGAGAAGGGTGTGACGACCACGGCCTCGGGCTTGCAGTACAAGGTTCTCGTGCCGGGAGACCGTAAGGCCGCCGCGGTCACTCCCACCGATCAAGTGACGGTGCAGTATCGCGGCAAATTGCTCGATGGCTCGGAATTCGACAGCACCTATGAGCGCGGCGCGCCCGCGTCCTTCACGGTGAACGGTGTGATCCCGGGCTGGCAAGAGGCATTGGTGCTGATGAAGCCGGGCGCAAAATGGGAGCTGTACGTGCCGCCCGAACTGGCCTACGGCGCGAGCCCCCGGCCCGGAATTCCCGGCAATTCGCTGCTGATATTCGACGTGGAATTGCTGAGCGCCAAATCGGGCGGCGCGCCGGCAGGGGCACCGTCCGCCCAGCCGGGCACCAAGCCCACCTCGAACTAAGTCGCGCTGACGGTTTTTCTCAGGCGCTAGTGGGTTAAGTCGAGGGCGTTCGTCAAATCGCCCATCGGCGGCGCGCCATGCGCGGCCAGCGCCTTGTCGCGCATCGTGATTCCCGGCAGTACATCGAGATCGAAGCGGCGGGCGATCAGGCGCTGGATGGACCCGGTGTCGTACGGCGTGTGATCGACGGTGCCGCGCCGCGCGAAGGGCGAAATGATGACCGCGGGAATTCGCGTCCCGGGTCCCAAGAGATCCCCACGCGGCGGCGCCACGTGATCCCAGGCGCCGCCGAATTCGTCGTAGGTCAGCACGATCACCATGTGCGGCCACTGCGGACTCGCCCGCAGTTTCGCGATGAGATCGGCAATGTGCGCATCGCCCTCCGCGACGGAGGCGTAGCCGGGATGCTGGTTCACATTGCCCTGCGGCTTGTAGAACACGACGGCCGGCAAGCGGCCGGCGGCCGCATCGGCGAGAAGATCACGGTAATCCTTCAGGTGCGCGGCGCGCTGCTCGGCGTGGGTCTTCGGATCGAAGCGCCGGTAGTAGTTGAAGGGCTGGTGATGCGGCTGAAAATCGGGATTGCCCAGGGGAGCCGCGGGCGCGTAGATGGCCTCGCGAGATTTGAGCGGGGGCCGCCGACCGTCGGCGACGGCCGCATCCCAGGCTCCCGCATACCAAATCCAATCGACGTGCCTGGCATCCAGCGCATCGCCGATGGTCGCCTGATCCTGGGGCGGCAGGGTGGTGGCATTGTCGGGATCGGCGTATAGAAAATCGGCATCGCCGGCCGCCGGCGCGTTGCCGCTGGGCTGATACGCGGGCTGCATGGTGTTCACCGCGTGAAACTGGCCATCGCCGAAGTAATCGGCGGGCGTGATGTTGCCGCTCTTCGCAAAGTCCGGCGGCCCATCCAGGGCGGAGAGCTTTGCGTTCTTGGCCAGCTTCAGCCGCGGCAGATATCGTCCGGCCGCATCCCGTTCGAGTATCGCGATGGATGGTCTGGCCGGCGCCGTGTCCGCGCCCGGATACTGCGGAGCGCAGGCGCAGATCAGGTACTGGTGATTCAGGAAGGAACCGCCGAAGGCGCCCTGGAAAAACTCATCGGCGAGCACGAATTCCTTGGCCAATGCGTACAGCGCCGATCGGCTGTAGTCATAGTGTCCCAGGGCGAGGCCGCCCGCATCGGACCATGCGGCAAAGCCGTCGTTCTTGCCGCCGTCGATCTGCATCTGATGCTCGAAGAACCTATGAACCAGGTCGCGGGTCACGGTGGACGTCGACAAGGTGGCATTGGATTGCGCCGTGAAGGCGTGCTCGATGGAGAAGGGCGCATTGGGCAGACCCGCGCTCTGGGATTCCGTCACCACGGGCGTGATGCCGGGTGCCGTCACTCCGCCCCAGGTCGGCGGCAGGTTTGGAAGCACCGACCCGTCGCGATCGACCTGGGGCACGTAAGCCGGCAGCGGCCGGCCGTCGCCATCCGCGACTTCGCGCAGGCCGCGCGCGCCGGGGAAATTGCCGTACAGATTATCGAAGGCACGATTCTCGGCGTAGATCACCACGATGGTGTCGACCTTGGAGCGCAGCGCGCGGGTCACGGCATCGCCGCCGCCGGAAGTCGACGCGAGATCCTTGCCGGCGCACGCGGCAAAAGCAGCCGCGCACGCCAGCACGAGAATCAAGGGGCGGCGCTTAGCCTTCATGAATAGTGGGTTAGAAGGTCCAAGTGGCGCTGACCGTGAGTGCATCGGGATCGCCGTAGGGGGAACTGATGCGTTCGTACTCGGCACGGAAAGACACGCCCCAGTACTTGGACTGTACGCCCACGCCGTAGGCGAACCTGTTATCGGTCTGGTCTTGGCGGAAAAGAGTGACCAGCCCCGAGCAGGCGCCGCCCGGGCAGCTCTGCACGCTGGTGGTGACATCGGTTTGCAGCCGCGCCACGCCCAACTTGCCATAGAAATCGACGAGCGGTATGGGCACGGGCAGATATCCCACGGCGAACAGCGCAGCGGCTCGAGGGTGAGAATCCAGTCCGTAGTAGTTGGCGTCGTAGTAGCCGCCGAAGTTACCGGGCTGTCCAAAGTCGATGTACTCGAATTCGGCGCCCAGCACGGATATGGGGCGCACGCCCGCGATGACCTTCCAGGCAGTCTCGTGGTCGTTGAAATAACCGGGCAGGCCGTAGCCTGAATCGTCGCTGCGGATCGTGGAATAACCGACGCCGGCGCCGAGATAAAATCCGGCCGGATTATCCGCCAGAGCCGCAGTCGAAGCTGCGCATGCGCCAATCGCGAGGAAGGCCAACAGGGTTCGTGAAATCCGCTTCATCAAATTCTCCACTGTGAATACTCCAATTTCGGACCGGCGGGCCGCGCGAGAAGTTCCGGTCAAGCCTGTGCCGCGGCAAGCGGTATACTGGATATATGAAATTTTTGCACCTTTGGATCCCCCTCTGCCTGGCCGGAATGCTCGGCGGATGCGGTCAAAAGGGGCCTCTGGTGCTGCCGGATGCCGCTCCAAAGCACAAGAAAGCTCTTCCCAACCCGCATGCCCCGGCCGCTCCCACGCCTCGAGCGCCGGCGGGAACGGACACCGCCACGGCGCCGGCAAGCGCGCCGCCGGCGACTGCAGCACCGGCTGCGGCCGGCACGCCGGCGACCGATGCGCCGGCCACGACGCCGACACCCTGATCGGGGTGAGGGCTTGATTCCATGAACGCACGCAAACTCATTCTGGTTGACGGCTCCTCGTATTTATATCGGGCCTTCCATGCGCTGCCGCCGCTCACGAATTCCCAGGGGGAGCCGACCGGCGCCATCCTGGGCGTGCTCAACATGCTGAACAAGATGATCAAGGAGGAATCCCCCGAACGCATCGCGGTCGTGTTCGACGCGCCGGGCCGCACTTTCCGGGACGATATATTCGATCAGTACAAGGCACATCGCCCGCCCATGCCGGATGACCTGCGCGCGCAGGTGCAGCCCCTGCTGGATGCCGTGGTCGCGATGGGACTGCCGCTGCTGCGCGTGCCCGGAGTCGAAGCGGACGATGTGATCGGCACTCTGGCAAGGCAGGGAGCGGAATCCGGCTACGACGTGCTGATATCGACCGGCGACAAAGACATGGCGCAGCTGGTCGGGCCGCGGATCGGGCTCATCAATACCATGAGCAACACGCGCCTCGATCGCGAGGGCGTCAAGGCAAAATTCGACGTGTTTCCCGAGCAGATCGTGGCCTACCTATCGCTGGTCGGCGACAGCTCGGACAACATTCCCGGAATCACCGGGGTGGGGCCGAAGACCGCGGCCAAATGGCTGAATCAATATCAAACTCTCGATGAGCTGATCGCCCACGCCGGCGACATCGGCGGCAAGGTGGGCGAGAACCTGCGCAACGAGCTCGAGAAGCTGGAACTGTCGCGCAAGCTCGCCACCATCAACACGGCGCTCGAGCTGGAAGTCGGCGCCGAAAATCTCGTCAGCGGCGCACCCGATCTTCCAAAGCTGAAAGAGCTGTATACAAGGCTGGAATTGCGGGCATTGCTCAAGGCCTTGGGCACGGACTCGGCGGCCGATGCGGGCACGGCGCAGACCGATGCCGTCATGGCGCGAAGCGCGGAGCCGGCCGGCGCGCAGGGCGCGGCGGCTATTGCCGTCCAAGCGCTGGCCGTCCAAGCCCTGGCCGTCCAAGCGCTGGCCGCCCAAGCCCCTGCCGCCCGTCACTACGAGAAGATCCTTTCGCAAGATGCCTTGGATGCGTGGCTGGCCAAACTTGCTGCCGCGCCGCTCATTTCCTTCGACACCGAAACCGACAGCCTCAACTACATGCGAGCGCGCATCGTGGGCCTGTCGTTCGCGGTCACGCCGGGAGAGGCCGCGTACCTGCCGCTGGGCCATGATTACCCGGGAGCGCCGCAACAGCTGGATCGGGACGAGGTGCTGGCGGCATTCAAGCCGCTGCTCGAGGACTCCGCCCGGCCAAAGCTCGGGCATCACCTGAAGTACGACACTCACGTCCTGGCGAACTACGGTATCGCTTTGACCGGCCAACGCTTCGATTCCATGCTCGAATCCTACGTGCTCAACAGCGTCGCGACTCGCCATGACATGGACTCGGCCGCCCAGAAATATCTGGGCATCAAGACCATTCATTACGAGGATGTCGCCGGCAAGGGCGCAAAGCAGATCACCTTCAATCAAGTGGACGTGGACCGCGCCGCCGAGTACTCGGCCGAGGACGCGGACGTCACGCTGCAGCTGCACCTGGCGCTATGGCCGCAAATCGCCGCGGTGCCGGCCCTGAAGGCCGTCTACGAAACCATCGAGCAGCCTCTGGTGCCGGTGTTGTATCGCATGGAACGCACGGGCGTGCTCGTGGATCGGGAGCTGCTCAAGACCCAGAGCGCGGAGCTCGCGGCGCGAATGCTGGAGCTGCAGGCCCAGGCTCACGCCGAGGCGGGCGGTGTGTTCAATGTGGATTCGCCGAAGCAATTGCAGGAGATCTTGTTCGGCAAGCTCGGCATTCCCGTGATTCGCAAGACCCCCACCGGTCAGCCGTCGACGGCGGAAGATGTGCTCGAGGAGCTCGCCGCGGCGTATCCCCTGCCCAAATTGATATTGGAATACCGCGGTGTCGCCAAGCTCAAATCGACGTACACCGACAAGCTCCCCGAGCAAATCGATGCGGCAACGGGACGCATTCACACGTCCTATCACCAAGCGGTCGCCGCCACCGGCAGACTGTCGTCGACGGATCCGAATCTGCAGAACATCCCCATCCGCACTCCGGAGGGACGGCGCATCCGTCAGGCCTTCGTGGCGCCGCCCGGCCACTCGCTGGTCGCCGCCGATTACTCGCAGATCGAATTGCGCATCATGGCGCACCTGTCCGGCGACGCGAGCCTGTTGCAGGCCTTTGCCGAGGATCGCGACGTGCATCAGGCCACCGCCGCCGAGGTGTTCGGCGCGCCCCTGGGCAAGGTCAGCGCCGATCAGCGGCGCTCCGCGAAGGCCATCAATTTCGGCTTGATGTACGGGATGTCGGCATTCGGGCTCGCCCGTCAGCTCGGGATAGGCCGAGGCGACGCGCAGAAATACATGGACCTTTACTTCGAGCGCTACCCGGGCGTGAAACGCTACATGGAAGAGACGCGCCGCCAGGCGCGCGAACTGGGGTACGTGGAAACGGTGTTCGGGCGCCGGCTGTACCTGCCCGACATCCAGTCGCGCAACCAGGCGCTGCGCCAGTATGCCGAGCGCAGCGCCATCAATGCGCCCATGCAGGGCACGGCCGCCGACATCATCAAGCGCGCCATGATCGATGTGGACGCCTGGTTGCAAAGCTCGCGGCTGCCGGCCCGGCTCATCATGCAGGTGCATGACGAACTGGTCCTCGAGGTGGCCGACGAGACCGTCCCGGCCACCGTGGCCGAGCTGCGTGCCCGGATGGCACAGGCGGCGACACTGGCCGTTCCCCTCAAGGTCGACGTGGGGGTCGGACGGAACTGGGACCAAGCTCACTGACCCGGCTGCTGCGGCGCAAAACAGTCGAGTATTAAGGCAAGCGGCTCGGCTCTATTTGGGGCAAAATGAGCCCATATTCGGGGTTTTATGGCCCGTGGCGCTCTTGGTGTGCCGCCTCACCAAAAATTGACGCCGCCGGCCCTGGAACTTTCGCGGAGCGTCCCCATCTAATTTGTTGAGCGTTAACGACGCTCCCCGCTCTTCTCCCTGAGCGGGAATGACCCGGTTTGTCATCCCCATGCCGGGTTGGTCTGCCTCGGTGGTTGCTCCAAGTAACCACCGGGGCCTTTTTTTATTCACCCTCTGTTTTTTCACCCTCCAGCCAGCCCTCCATGACTTGGCGCGCCTCTTCAAGCCCCTGTTTTGCATGCGCGGAAAACAATTGCGCCGTCACCTGGGTATCGGAGCATGCCGCCCGGGTCTCGCGCAGCACGCGGTCGGCATCGCGGCGATTCAGCTTGTCGGCCTTGGTGAGCAGGATGTGGGCGAAGCGGTCTCTGGCGAGAATCCACTCCAGCATCCCCGCATCCTGGGCGCCCAGCCCCCGGCGGCTGTCCACGACCAGGATCAAGCCGACCAGCGACTCACGCACATTGAAGTAATGCTCCATCAGTTGCAGCCAGTGAAGCCGCACTCGTTCGGGCACCTTGGCGAAGCCGTACCCCGGCAGGTCGACCAGGCGCCGCTCGGGGGTGAGCTCGAAGAAATTGATCAGCTGCGTGCGCCCCGGTGTGCGGCTCACTCGCGCAAGTCCCGCACGTTGCGTGATGGCGTTGATGGCGGTGGATTTGCCGGAATTCGAGCGTCCGGCAAAGGCAATTTCACGGCCCACGTCGGGGGGGAGTTGATGCGTCTCGGCTGCGCTGGTCAGGAATTTCAGATGAGGGTAGGTCGACATGGCCGCCGCTTGGACGCAAATTATTGACTCTAGTGTACAATTTCAGGTCGACGGCGGTTCACTAGCATGGGGGTAACAGGCGATCATGAAGCGGCTTTGGATTCTCGCAACAATAATTTCCGGCGCGATCGTCAGCAATTCGGCCTTGCCGGCCGGCAGCGTCGAAGCCGGTGCCACCAAGGCCGTCGTTTGCCAGGCTTGCCACGGTGCGAACGGGAATAGTTCGAACCCCGAATGGCCAAGCCTCGCGGGCATCGGTGCCGACTACATTGCGGAACAGCTAAAAGCCTTCAAAGAAGGGAAACGCAGCAACCCGGTGATGGCGCCGAACGCGGCGCCCCTGAGCCCGGATGACATGGCCGATTTGGGCGCCTACTTCGATAGCCTGACCAATACGGGGTTGGAAGCGGACCCCTCGTACTGGCAGGCGGGCCAAAAGCTCTACCAGGGAGGCGATGCCGCACGTGCCATTCCGGCGTGCATGGCCTGTCATGGACCCACGGGTCGCGGCAACGAGCCGGCCAAGTTCCCGGCGCTGCGCGGCCAGCAAGCGGTGTATGTCACCAAACAATTGAACGACTACGCATCGGGCGCGCGAACCACCGGCCCGAACGGCATCATGGAGACCATCGCCAAGCGGCTGTCGCCCGAAGACATCCGTAATGTGGCGTCGTATCTGCAAGGTCTACGCTGATCATGCGGGGCCAATGGCTGGCTTTGTCTCTGGGGGCGGCCCTCGCGCTGGCCGCGTGCGGCAAGCAGGAGTCCGCGGAACAGCGTTCGCCCGCAGGCGCGCCGCCCGCCGCTGCACAGACGGCCGTCGAACAGCCAAAGACGCAGGGACCGACGTCCGGCCTGCAGGCCAAGATCGCTCACTTGAATGAAGATGGTTCCGAGACCGTCCCGGAGGCAGCGAGCGACAACGGCGCGCACAATGCGATGCTGGCTGCGGTGGCCTCGACGATTGCCGCGTCGACCCCCACGGCCTCCGCCGCCACGACGAACGGCCCGACTCTGTGGCAGGAGGGGGTGAATTACACCCGGCTGGTACCGGCTCAGCCCACGGATGTTCCCGCCGGACAAGTGGAAGTGCTGGAGTTCTTTTGGTACGCATGCCCGCACTGCTATGCGATCGACCCCCTGGTCGAATCGTGGAGAAAGACCAAGCCGGCTTACGTCAGCTTTTCGCGCGTCCCCGTGATGTGGAACGAAGGCCATCGCTCCCTGGCGCGGTTGTATTACACGCTGGAGAGCATGGGCAAGCTGGATCAGCTGCACAGCGAAGTGTTCAAGGAAATTCATGCCAGCGGCAAGTCCTTGGTCGCCGCCAATCCGAACGACACCGCGGAATCCGAGCGCATTCAAACGGCATTCATCACGCGATTCGGCATTTCGGAAGACGCCTTCAAGAAGGCCTATCACTCCTTTGCCGTGGAAACCGCGCTGCAAAGAGCCGATCAGCTGGGGCAGCGCTATCGCATTGACGGCGTGCCAACCTTCATCGTGAACGGCAAATACGTCGCGGACGTGCGTTCCGCCGAAGGTCCGGAGCATCTGCTGTCGCTGGTCGGCGATCTGGCGGCGCAGGAGCACAAGCCTTAGGAATCTGTCCGAGTACCCCCATGGCCGCAACCGTGACTCTGCGTACACACACCGGCGGCTGTCACTGCGGCCGGATCCGCTTCGAAGTCACTGCGCCTGCGAGGCTCGAGGTGGCCGACTGCAATTGCTCCATTTGCAGCAAATTCGGGTACCTGCATTTGATCGTTCCGGCCGGCCGGTTCAAGCTGATCAGCGGCCGCGAATCGCTCTCGACCTACACATTCAACACGCACATCGCCAAGCATTATTTCTGCTCGGTCTGCGGCGTGAAATCCTTCTACGTTCCTCGCTCGCATCCGGACGGAATCAGCGTCAACGCGCGCTGCATCGACAGCGGCACCATCGAATCCATGAGCGTCACGCCGTTCAATGGCCGCGAATGGGAAAAGGGGCGGGCCGAGTATCGCGACGCGCCGGATACTTGAGTGCGGCCGACCGGACGCTCGAGCTCGGCGCTCCCGATGATTCAGCGCGGCGCACCAAGAACATAATGTGCCGTCATCCGGGATGATTATGTCGATCTGAGATGGAGCGCTGCGCCTCTCGCACCGAACTGTGACGTGCGTCACATGAGGCTGCGGCATGGTTGGAGGACGCTGAGCCATGGGTCGCGTGAGTCTGTCAAGCCATGCCGAAAATTCGTCCGTCCAATGATGGGTCGATGATCAATCACGCCGCACGCCGCAGCGGCGTCCAGGGGATTCTGCTGGGCTTTGCGTTGTATACCCTGGTTCGTACCGGCGAGGCATTGGCGGGCGACGCCCCATCGATGGACGGAATTCCACAGGCCTTCGCCGCACCGGCGGACGCCGGCAAACAGATGGCCTGGAGCACGGATTTTCGTCCGCGAAGGCATGGCATCGGCGACGGCAACCCCTCCGTGACTTCCCTCGACGAGGGGCCGGCAATTCGCGGCGCCTCCCTCGTGCAGCGGGCCTTCCAGCACGAATCGCCGGATCGTGTGCCCTTGCTCACTCTGTGGGAATCGAAAAACAGCACGGTGTCGCTGATGGCGAGTCGAGCGGGAAACCCGTCACTGCAATGGATCAGCACCTTGTCGAATCACGGCAGGTCGAAGCGCGGCCTGCTCGATCGATGGCTTCCCGTGTCTCTCGCCGGCGTGGGCAGCGGCCTGCGGGCCGCGTCGCGGCCGAGCGGGCCGGCGCCCAAGCAGCCCGGCGCGCCGGCGGCCGCGGGACTGAAGTAATTTTCGATATTGCTTTAGCATGCGTGATCGCCATCGGCGTCGCATCGCAATCCCATTCCGTGCGCTCTCGATACTGTGCAACGGCGGCTTTTCTCTATATTCTCCGAGTATGAAGTTGAACGTCAGCACGGACTGGAGCTTTCACGGCCTTCGCGCTGTGATCTTGGAGAATAGCGCGCTGCGTGTGATCGTCCTGCCCGAGGCCGGCGCGAAAATCTGGCAGATCACCCATAAGCCGACGGATACCGATCTTCTTTGGAACAATCCGCGCACGCAGCCGTCGCGGCTGCCCATGAACTCGCGCTATGACGATGTCTGGAGCGGCGGCTGGGACGAGCTCTTTCCGAACGACGAGGCCACGCTGATCGACGGCGAGGCTTATCCCGACCATGGCGAACTTTGGACGGGACAATGGCAGGCTGAACCATTCGACCGCGGCGACGAAGTCGGTGTGCACCTTCGGTACATCACTCCGATCAGCTCGATCGCCATGGAGAAGACGATCTTGCTTAGGCGGGATTCGGCGAAGATCGAATTCCGCCACGTATTGCGCAACAGTGGGACGACGCCGTTTCCGTTCATGTGGAAACTTCACCCGGCGCTGGCCGTGAGCGAGCACCATCGGATCGACTTTCCGGCCATGAAAGTAATTCCGGAACCTAATTTTCCGGGGACGCTCGTCGGCGCGCCGCCCAGCTTCGATTGGCCTTATCTGCGGAGGCAGGACGGCAGCACCGTCGATTTGCGGCGAATTCCGGCTTCCGAGGCCCGTCAGCTGTATTTTTTCTACGGCACCGGGATGCAGGCGGGCTGGTGCGCGCTGACCAACACCGCGACCCATCTGTCTTGTGCCTTGCTGTTCGACCCGGCGATATTTTCGCATTGCTGGTTGTTCGCCAGCTACGGCGGCTGGCGCAACCACAATGTCGCCGTCTTGGAGCCCTGCACCGGATACCCCGTGAATTTCGATGCCATGCGGACCGCAGGCCGTCACCGCACACTCGCGCCCGGGCAGACCCTTGCTACGGATGTCTCGTTCATCGTCCAGAGCGGGATCGATTCGGTCGCCGGCGTCGGCAGCGACGGCGTCATAAAACCCGCCTAGCCCCTTCTCAGCGTGGCGGCGCGGTCGTCGCCGGCTCCATGGACAGCAAAATCGCGGCGATTATCGCGATTGCAACGCCAATACCCTGATGCAGGGAAAGATTCTCGTGCAGCACCGCAACGGCGAAGGCGACGGTCAGCAGTGGGTAGAGCGAAATGAGCGCAATCACGATCGATGCTTTGCCGCCGCTTTCGAGCGCTTTGAAGCTGGTCAGGGCTCCGAGTCCATTCAACGTTCCCCCGGCGACCGCGAGAACGACCGTCCAGGATCGCATGTGCCACTGCAGCGTGACGGTCAGTGCGAGAACCACCGAAATCGCAATCATCGCGTAGGCGAACCACAGGAAGGACAATTCGCTCGAGATGCGGTTGGTGGCAAGCTTCTGGGTCACACCGGTGATTCCCCAGAACACCATTGCCACGGCCGCATAGAAGATCCAAGAATAGGCCATCGCTAGTCCATGCTGATGAGGTAGATCGCGATCAGCGCCAGAGCGAGGCCGATTTTCTGCAACAGGCCGAGCCGTTCGTGCAGAAACGCAAGCGCGAGTATTACCGTCACCAGCGGAAACAACGCCGTGACGGGCACGACGACGGATGCCTGTCCACCAACGACGAGCGCACGAAAAAATGCGATGTTGCCGGTGCCGCCGAGAATGC